>ENA-OPBF01000028-OPBF01000028.1-human-gut-metagenome-genome-assembly--contig:-NODE-28-length-115499-cov-45.676666_pt1 | contig 115499 bp, 99 predicted proteins | sample MGYA00241067_ERZ501450 | MGnify/ENA primary metagenome ERZ501450 (study PRJEB25962, sample SAMEA2042516) | human gut metagenome | biome: human gut; feature: human-associated habitat; material: faeces... | reverse complement strand
TACAAATGGATAGCGTGATTGGTCGTGTGGGAGGAAAATGTCTTCTTACCATACATTTTGGAGCGGCTCAGAAGTGGTATTATCTTGTATCGCCTAATGCCACAAAGTTCAAAAAATGCTGTAACCATCAGCAGTCTCAGGAATTTACAACACTGAACAATATTTAATATATTGTTCTTTATTTGCTAAAATCCAGAAAGTTTTTTAGAAGAATTTTTAGAAAACCCTTACAAGATTTCATCAGTCAAAAAAACTGCTAATGCATAATATTCAAAATCAACCTCAAAAATCATCGAAAAATCCCCCCTAAAACAACCAAAAGCTGAGGACAATTTTCATATCCTCAGCTTTCTTTTTGCCTGCTATTTGATTATTTATAAAGACTGTCTAAACACCAAAAGCAAACGCTTCAATCTGTTTGTCATCAATACTTTCATTGAAAATTATAACCCATAAATGCTTTGTTACTCAGTTCAATAACTTCCATAATTCTTTGCACAAGTTCGTAAAAAGTGGATAATGAAAAATGACCTTCTATGGTAGAATTAAAGAAACTACAATAGGAGGTTTTATTATGACGAGAGAATATTGACATATACAGCAATATAAAAAATTATTGGGCCTGAAAAGAAGAAGGATTCACATATCGGAAAATCAGTGATAATCAGTTAGAATTCAGTTTTCTACCTTTGGAATAGCGTACTAAAATATTTTGTACTTTATCTGTATAGCTAATTTGTTAAGGTAATCGTAAAGAAGTTCTTTGCAATGGTAGTATTCCATATTGAAAGCTTTTACCGTTATGCCTTTAAGGATATCTTCTTTATCAATGTCAGTTTCTTTCATAAATTGTCCTAGTCCATAATGTGCAAGGCAATTTCTAATATTTCTGTTTTTAAGAGAACTATTTAATTCCAACTTGGTGTTTAGTGATTCGTTCATTTCTCTTATAAAGTCGCAGAGGTAATAATATTGTAAATAGGCAAATTTGAATTTTTGGGGAATGTTTTCAACGAAGTAGTTTTCAACAAATTTTATTGCATAATTGATATTGCAAAGAATTGAAAACAATACAAACCCTACATCATTTTTTAAAACTAATGGACAATTGTGATAAAAGTGATAGTCTTTATATATAACTATGTTATTGATATCATCGTAATTATATGGAGGAAAGTTTCTGCACCCTAAAAAAGCAGCCAATTTACCTACGATTACACCCATCTCGCTAATGAAATCACCTGAATTTTTATCTTCAAAATCATCAATGGGAGTGTGTAAAGCACACAAAATTGTATTGCCACAGAATTCTCCATTGCAAATATCAGTTCCTACATTATAATAGGCATTTTTACGCAATCCACTTATTCTAAAGAAATAATTATCACTTTTGTAAAATCGATACATTAGAGCTTTAGTATAATCGTTATAAGATTTTTCAAAAAGCTTATGCCCTTGTCTAAGAGAAGAATAATAAGTCTTTTCTTTTTTGTTAAACACTGGTGCGGCTAACCCCATTTTTCGACACCATTGTTCTGCACCATCTGCAAATATTCCTATGTAGGGTTGACACATCATTAAAAAATTACTATCAATATTTTTAGCATTTGTATTGATATCAATTATTGTATTTAAAAATCTTGCATCTGATTGAATTAGTTCGAATGCCGCTTTCTGCACTTTGTTGATTCTTATATTTTCCATAGTATTTATTTGACAAGTATTATAGTTGTTTCATTTATTTGTTAGTTTTGTATTCACTTTTTTAATGTGTATTACTATGTTGTATGAAGAAAAGTCAAGCTGAACACACAAACTCGACTTTTCTTCTTTGTTTATATTGAATTCATAATGTCTAATAAGCTTTGGTAACTGTCAACATCATGGTAAACAACATTGCTTGTTGACATTTCATTAAATAATTTTTTGGCACAAGAAATCTTTGCTTGCTCTATTGGTCTAAGATTAAGCGTTTCCATTGTTCCTTTTGTTTCAGCAATAAAGAAGATATGTTTAACCGTTCCTTCGTAGAAAGCGATAGCCCAGTCAGGAGAATAATTGCCGACGGGAGTAGGTATTTGAAATGTTCTCGGAAGTTTTGCGTAAACACATACTTCTTCCGCTGCATCCAAATCTTCTGCAAATCTTCTTTCAATACTCTTTTCAGCAGAACCATCCGTAAACACATAATCCTGAATTGCTTTTTTTGCAAGGAACGCCTTATCAAAGCTCTGCGTGTTTTTTTCGGCTGTAAAGATTGTGCTATCGTATTTTCCTTCAATAGTATCGTAAGAAATATGATCTACAATCATTGTAGCTTTTTGCTCATTGATAAGCCTGATAACCTTTGTAATAAATTCTTCAGGATTATTTCTAAACATATAGAATTTTTTGATATTTATGCCCTGTAAAATTGCTGATACAGTTTTTCTTGTTAATGATGTTCCCTCAGTAATTTTGCCAATGAGATCGTATTTGACTTGACTTGTTTCAGTGTGTCTAAGTGTTTGTACTCTCGTTTTTTCGCTGGTAAAGGAAGCTCCACGCTTAACTTCGTATTCATTCATTTCTTCTTTTTGATGACCGACAGTTGTGGTGTATTGAAGTTCAGTAACAAATAATTTATCATCAATATGAGCAATGGCTTTTTGTATAAGTTCATTGCTGTCAAATTCTACTGTATAAGCGTATTTGTGGTTTATCTCGTTCCATAATGCCTGAAATTCTTTTTTGGCAAAGTTATCATTAAGAGGATTATCTTTGACTTTTGTTTCGTGACCATCTGTAAACATATCTTGAAGAATGTTGTCATCATATACAGACTGAATAAGCGTATGTATACCATCCGCCATAGGTTTTAATTCTTCCGGTAGTTCAGCGACAGTACCACTCTTAATTTCTTGACGATATTTGTCAGTAACCTTATCGTCATCATCAATATAATCATTTTTGATAAGATATTTGTAAATTTTATTTGCGGTTTTATCGTCAATGAGCGTAGGTACATCATCAACCTTAACATACTTGCCTTTGAAATATTCACTTGTTGCAACAGTAGGTCTGTCATAAAGTACAGATTTAATATCCGACTGCAAATCCGTAACAAATGTTTTATAGCTTTCGCTTGCAATAACCGTTAGGGTATTTATATCATGTACAGATTCGCCACAACTTTCCGCATCCATACGATTGCCGTTCTGATTTACGCACAAACGAAGTCCACGACCGACTTCTTGACGCTTTGCAGTGTTGCTATCGGAGTGTTTGAGTGTACAAATCTGAAAAACATTTGGATTATCCCAACCCTCACGAAGTGCGGAATGAGAAAATATAAATCTTGTAGGCTCGTCAAATGAAAGCAATCTTTCTTTGTTCTTTAAGATAAGGTCATATGCTGAAATATCATCGGAAAATTCACTGCCACGTTTTAATTTACTGTCAATAGCATGACCTTTTTTATCAATACTAAAGTAACCTGTATGTACCTTAGTTACATCACTACAGATGAACTTTAAATATCTTTGGTACGGGGTATCAAGCAATGTTACATAGTCGTTTAATACACTGATGTATTCCTGCTCAAATATCTTGCCGTACTCGCCAAGAACTTCATCTCCGTTTTCATCATACTGACGATATTTTGCAACTTCATCAATGAAGAATAATGATAGGCATTTAATTCCCTTGTCAAAGAGTTTTTCTTCTTTTTCAAAATGAGAAAGGATAGTTTCTCTAATTTGAATACGGCGCATATCCTTTTCGGACACATCGCCCACCACATCACCGGCTTTGATGACCTCGCCGTTGGTAAAGGTTACGGAAGCGGGTATTCCTCGTTCTCTGCTGCCTGGTTCAATAAAGGAAATGGTATAGCCCTTGTACTGCTCCATTTCTTGCGAAACATAATACAAATCGTCACCAACGCCAAGTGTTCGAGATTCCCTGTTTATGGATTTTTTATATCCGATTTCAAGCTCGATTTTTGCCATTGGCGACTTCTTATCAGAAAGGACGATCTGTTCAAGGTAGAGGTAGCTGTCAGTTCCTCTTAAATTCTTAACTTCAAAACCTTTAACTTCAATTTTTTTGACAAGTTTTTTGTTGAATGCATCAAGAGCATCAAGTACATAAACAAGATTATGGTGTTTTGCGTGGGTAGCAGAATAATTAAGACTGAAAAGCGGATTAAAGTTTTTCAATGCCTTTTGTGTTACATCACCGCCCATTTTCTGTGGCTCATCAAGAATTAAAATTGGACGATTTGCTTTAATAACATCAATTGGACGGCGAGATGCAAATTCATCACGCTCTGAATAAATAATACGGGACTCCTTGCTTCTGCCACCTTCTTTAAGAGATGTAGCAAAAGCTTGTGTATTTATAATCATAACATTGATGCCAGAGCTTGATGAAAAGTTATCAAGCTGATTTAAGTTAGAGCTGTTATAGATAAAGAAACGAGCCTTTTTGCCGTAGTATTCCATGAAGTGATCAGTGGTTACTTCAAACGATTTCTTTACGCCTTCACGAATAGCAATGCTCGGTACCACCACAATAAACTTGCTCCAGCCGTATTTTTTATTTAGCTCAAACATAGTTTTGATATATACATAGGTTTTACCGGTACCTGTTTCCATCTCAATATCAAGACTGCATCTGCCCAAATCTTTTACAAGGGAAGGGGAGAGCTTTATGTTATTCTGACTTTGCAAGGTGTGAATATTTTGTAATAACTGCTCGTCAGAAAGTTCAACAAGCTCGTTTTTATATCCTATGTCATTTATAACATCAAATTCTTCATCGGGAGTGTTAATGGTCATCTGCGCATCGGTTTGATTTTTATTACCAAGGTCACGGATGTAATTTGTTTTATCATGAAAGCCTTGACCGTTAAAGACATTTATAACAGCATCAACTGCGTCCGTTTGATATTGTTGAATCTTAAAATTAAACTTCAAATCAATTCATAATTCATAATGCATAATGCATAATGAATTATTTACCCTCCTTTCGGCTTGTTTTAATAATAGAGGTTAGTAGCTTAATAAGCTCCCGACAATCACCAATAAGACTGTCGAATTGTTGCTTTGTAATATAGTCGGTTTCAAATAGCAACTCAATCCAATATTCTGACTCACTTGCCTCTTTAAGTGATATATTCGGTTTGTGGATAAAATCATCTTTACTTTGTCCTCGTATAGCCTCTTTAACATTTGCCCCTATGCTCGTTCCTGAACGAAGAAGTTGTTTTGACAAAATATATTCGTGTTTCTCTTCACAAAGATATTTGTATGAATTTATAATTCTAATAGCGAAAGCTTTACTCTTTTCTACAATAATATTATTTGTTTTCATAGTATTCCTCAATTATGAATTGTGAATTATGCATTATGAATTATCATAGCACCTTCCTTACTGTATCAGGGCTATATGCGGCGAAAATCTGCTCAAAGTTGGTTGCAACACTATCGTTTGCCATAGAGCTGTCACGCATAACAAAATAATACGGCTTTTGTTTTGCAATCTCAGTAATAACTTCATCCGTTATATCCTCATCAAAGCAAGCAATCAAGTAGTTATCCTCAACATTGAATACTTTTTTGCCGGCAATAGTAGTTTCCTCAATTTTGCTTGAAAGAAGCACACCCAAATCGAGCATAACTTGGAACAGCAAATCTTCTGATGTTCTATCCTCTTTGATATTATCCTCAAGGCTTGTAAACAGTGAAGGCTCATACTCGGCAGGGTTGTAGTAAACCTCTTTCATATTAGAGCTGTCGCACTTTAATACTCGGAAACCGGTGTCAAGTGAGGAATTAGGGGTTTGGAGTGAGGAGTTATCGCCTTTATTCTTAATTCCTAATTGCTCATTCCTAATTTTCTGTCCCGCACGACGAATACGCTCTTTGCCGATTTCACAAATATTTTTGTATGTACCGTCTTGTGCTTTTTCAGGTAACTGGACAAGAATAAATTTTCGATTACCCCCATCCGTTAAATTCTGCTTAAAAACAGCTTCAGCTGTAGTTGCTGACCCACTGAAGAAGTCTACAACCAGAGCATTTTTATCATAGTGCGTAGACAACAAAACTTTAATCAAATCTACTGGTTTCGGAAAATCAAATCGGGCAGAAATTTTATATGAAGCAAGCTGTTTCTTAGCTATGTCATTAGAATAATCGTTTGATATAAAATCAATGGTGGATATTTTTCGAGTTTTTTCCCTCTTAATGACGGCGTAAGACCCGTTTGATTGTTTTTCAATAGCGGCTTTAAGATACCCTTTTGTATAGATTCGTCCATTTTGAAAAACAATCCATCCATTTTTTAAGCCAAACTTAAATAGCTCTTTTGACCATCTCCATGCATAGTCTTTAGGCAGGTGCTTACCACTTTGTCTTTCAAGATATTTGTTATAATCACTACCTGGATAATAAGTGACTCCTTCATGTGTGATTGGATAGTCAAGAGAAGCTGAGTAACTTATAGAATTGCAATCCAAAGGTTGTTTGAGGTTATATCTTCCTCTTTCTGCTATATATTCATCGGAATATTTATAACTATCATCCTCAAAGGCTTGTCCAACAAAAATGTCATGTCTGGATTTCGTGTAACAAAGAACATAATCGTGACTAACCATAAATGTAAGTGGGGTCTTACCACTTTTTGTTGCAAGTCTTGGAAATACAGCTATAGCATTATCGACACCAAATATTTCATCGCACATTTTGCTGAGATTAGCAACCTCGTTATCATCAATCGATATGAAAATAACACCATCATCAGAAAGTAAATCTTTTGCTAAACGCAGACGAGTAAACATCATATTAAGCCAATCAGTGTGAAAGCGACCATTGCTTTCGGGGTTTTGCACCATACGGTTTCCGTCATCATCAAATTGACCGCTGTTTTCAATATATTCATCAGTACTTTGAGCAAAATTATCATCGTACACAAATGAATCTGTTCCCGTATTGTATGGCGGGTCTATGTAAATTATCTTTATTTTGCCAAGATATGTTTCCTGCAAAAGTTTTAACACTTCAAGATTATCGCCCTCAATATAAAGATTTTCTGTATTATCAAAATCAACGCTTTCTTCTCTGCAAGGACGCAATGTCTTATTTATTGGTGCATTGGCGAGAAGAACGGACTTCTTCTTATCAGGCCAAGTAAACTGATAGCGTTCCTCTTTGCCGTCAACCACCTTTGTGTTTATTTCCTGCATAAGTACATCTTTATCAATAGCACGAACTACTTCACCGTTCTCATCCTTTGCCTCTGTCACTGCATTAGGAAACATTTCTGCTAATCTCTTAAAATTCTCATCAGCCTTATTAACTGTCTGCATTTTTAACTTGTCCATTTAATCTTCCCCCATTACATCGAGTGTTGAAATATATTCTCTGATTTTTTGATTTAACTTTATCCATTTTTTATTTAACTCTTCCGTTCTAGCGTAGGCTTTATCGCTAAATGATTCTTTTTCACTCTGTGGTCTTAAATCTGTAACTACAAATCGTTGCTCGTATTCATTCAGTTGCATAAGTGCGAGAGCAAGCAGTTCCTTGTACCCTTCATATATATCTTCAGTTATAAAAGGTATATTTGCATTCAATGTATCTTGTGCCTTAATGAATGCAGGGGACGCTGACTCATAACACTTTTTTTCATAATTCAAACGTTCCTTTTTATCAGACGGCACTTTTGTAAGTCCAGACGGAATAAGAATACTTACGCATTTGACCATTTCGGCAAATGCTGAACTTAATTCACGATACAAGATGAACTCTGTATCAAATTTTGTTTTGCTTACATATTCTTTTTTGCTCAGCTCTGATTTGTATTTTTCAAGTTTTTCATCAAGGGTTTCTTGAAAATGTTTACTTATACGTTCCGCTATCTTGTTAGCCAAAAATTTTATTATCCATACTATAATTACTCCTATTCCTCCGACGCTTGCAATAGCTGTTATTACAATCCCAACAACATCAGACCAACTCATTTGATATTCTCCATTTCAGTCGTAAATTTCTTTATCTTTTGAACCAACTCAAATTTCTTTTTAGGCTGTCTTTCAGCCCTCGCTTGTTTTTCAAGTTTGGCAATTTGCTTTTTAAGTTTTTCCTGTTTTTCGTGCAGTGCGATATTTTCATCGAGGGATAACTCCTCATTCCACACTCCTAACTCCAAACTCTTAACAATGTTCTCCCAGACTGTATCAAGGTTAAGTCCATGAAGTTCAATTTGTTGATTTTCAGTAGGTTTCCATTCTGTCTGCATTACCTTTGTATGGTAAATAGCAAGTCTGCTTTCATTCTCATATTCAAGAACAAATAAAATATTCTGCGGTATCAACTTAGAAAGCGTTGCTATCGTTTTTTCATCATATTCTTTCTTTTTGAGTGAAACAAGCAAAACAAAAAAACTTTTTACATCTTCTCCGGCAGGAATATTAACCTTATTGGGAGCAATTTCATTTACTATCGTGATTCTTGAAATATCAGCATCAATTTTTGCTTTTGCTGCTGTATTCATTTGAAATTTAGTATAAATAGCTTTTTTTGGAAGCTGCTTACTCATTTCCGTCGTCTTTGGTAATCCGAGCATTTCAATTTTCACTCCGTTTCAATCAGTTATTAGTTAGGAATTATGAATTAGGAGTTATCCTTCATAGTCTTAGTTATGCTTGAAAGCAATTTTTTAAATTCAACACAATCTGAATTGATTGAACCAAACTCATCCTTAGATAAGTATTCTGCACCATACAATAGTTCTAACCAATATGCAGTTTCAGAGCACTCCTTAAAAGCAATATACATCTTTGCCAAAAAAATCTTTTTTGCTAATTGTGCAGTTTGCCTCGGCAATATTTGCTCCTATGCTTGTTCCGCTTCTTAATAGCTGTTTTGACAGGACATATTCTTTCTTTTCACCACAAAGATATTTGTACATTCTAATAATTCGCAAAGCAAACTTTTTGCTTTTCTCAAAAACAATGTTTTCCATTCCTAATTCCTAATTACCAAAAAGCATATAAGTTCAAAGTCATCTAAACCCTTAATCTCGTTTGTCAAAAAGCTGACCTGTCCACCCCCCAAGAAACTGTCTATATCACTTTCTTCTTTTACTTCGATAATAGATGAAATGGCATCGCCAAGCAATTCTGAAAATTTTGACATATCTTTGCCATCACGGGTTTCTTTGTTAAACTGTTTGCAAAGGTCTGTGTATGGTTCAGTTTTGCCTTTGCAAAGATAACGCATTTTGTCAAGCATTGCTTTTGGCGACAAATGGTCACATATAACTTGTCCGTCTTCACTGATATAAACCATATAGAATGGGTGAAGTCTGTTCTGATTATCTATGTTTACGCTGTTGGAGCGATTTTTTAGCACATAGATAACTCCGGACGGCATTTCATCACTTGCTTTTGCGACTGCATGAAGTCCAAAAGGTGTTTTATCTATATCGGGATGATTCTTTACATATTCAAGCAAATCAAGTCTAAATTCATTAAGACCCAAATCCATTATAGAAATACCGCTTGACATATCTTCAATATCAACAACCTCTTCTTGCAAGCGTTTGAGTTGTGATTTTCTGTATTCAAGGTCGGTCTTTTCTTCATCACTTAGCAGATTGTCATCGCCTGTTGCAGTCATATCTACAATTTTCATTCGTGTTTCAACTTTTGCTTTAAGATTGATATAATCATCAAGGGTTACATCCGGCCAAAAGTTTACAAGCTGAATGACTTTATTTTTGCTTCCGATACGGTCAATTCGTCCAAATCGCTGAATGATGCGAACAGGATTCCAATGTATATCATAGTTAATAAGATAATCGCAATCCTGCAAGTTCTGACCTTCTGAAATACAGTCAGTTGCAATGAGCAAATCAATCCCTGTATCATCATTTGGCATAAGCAATTTTTTGTCTTTTGATATTGGAGAAAAGCATGTAAGCACTGTGTTCAAGTCTTTCTTTAGATTTGGACATGTAGTGCGTCCTTCAACCATACCGGATACCATTGCGGTATTAAGACCGTATTTCGTTTTTACATAAGTGCTTACGTTGTCATATAAGTATCCTGCCGTATCGGCAAACGCAGTAAAAATAATTATCTTTTTATTGCCTTCATTTATCGGGTGATTTATCTTGTTGTCAATTATTTTCAACAGTTCTTGCAGCTTTAAATCATGTTCAGGTGTAATATCACCAACCATAAGAGTAAGCAGTTCAAGAATATCTGCATCTTTTTGCAGACTTTTTCTCCATGAAACATAGTCCATATCGGCAAGACTGATTTTTATTTTTTTACCAAAAGAGAAAAGGTCATCAACATTCTGATCTTCATCGTCAAATTCATCAACATCAGAAATATCTGTTAGGTCAAGTTTGGTGTCTGTAAACTTGTTAAAATCGTCAATCGCTTTTATGGTTTTGTCAATCAATGCCTTAATGCGTGTAAGCGTAAGGTTAAATGAATAAACAGAACTTTCCATACGCTTCATCAAATTGATTGCAGTAAGTCTGCGAATACCCTGCTCACGACCCATTTGGTCGAATCCGATTTTTTCTTTATCTTTACCAAATAAGTCAGAATATTTTTCTTTTTTGCTTGCCTGAATATAGTGGGTGGGGGTGTATATTGAAAGTGATAGGAGCATAAGCTGCTCAAAAATTTGATTATATGTAATGGCTGATTTTAAATCAGTTAAGTTAGGTCTGAGTGATATTGGTTTGAGCCTTGACGGGAATGTACCTATATCCGTAGTATCGTAGTATTTTTGAATATGCTTTCTTGAGCGGGCAATTGTAACGCTGTCAAGCACTTCAAAAAAATCAAAATCAAGCATTTTTAGCAGATTGTCTGTTGTCCTATCCGAAACATCCCATTTGCTCCAAGTATTAAATGCCCTTTGTGCGTTTTTAAATATATCGTCAATAGAGCGAGTGGTGTTCAATTTTTTGTCAATGTACTCAGTGTGACCTTCATACGCAAGTGCTAACTGATTTTTTAAATCATTAAAACGATTGTTTACCGGCGTTGCAGAAAGCATAAGAACTTTTGTTTTCACACCTGCACGAATTACTTTTTTGAGAAGTTTTACATATCTGTTTTCTTTATCATCTTCATCAGGATTTTCAATTATTTTTCCGCCATTACGGAAGTTATGCGATTCATCAATAACTACAAGATCATAGTTGCCCCAATTTAGCCTATCCAGATCAAGACCGTTAGATTTACCGTGTGTTCTGTTAAGGTCGGTGTGATATAACACATCATATCTCAAACGGTCGGATGCAATAGGGTTATTGATATAGTTGTCTTTATATGTATTCCAGTTGTTTGTCAGCTTTTTAGGACACAAAACAAGTACAGACTTGTTTCTGTTTTCGTAATACTTGATAACAGCAAGTGCAGTAAAAGTTTTGCCAAGACCAACGCTGTCTGCAAGAATACATCCGTTGTATTTTTCAAGTTTATTGATGATTGCAAGAGCGGCATCCTTTTGAAAATTGTAAAGCATATTCCAAATCTTGCTTTCTTTAAATCCGGTTGCCTCATTAGGAAGAACATCCTCTGAAATATCTTCAAGAAATTCGTTGAAGATATTATAGAGTGTAACAAAATAGATAAAATCAGGAGAATTTTCGTTGTAGGCAGCCGTTATATTGCCAATAACCTCATCGGTGACTTCCTGCAATACTTTACTATTGTTCCAAATTTCATTAAAATCCGCAAGCAATGTCTTTGCCAATGAATTATCCTTAACAATAGTTGTGCTGATTACATTGCCCTTTTCACAACCAAGCTCAATTGTTGTAAAGTTATTTATCGGTGTGTATCCAACTTCATCTACTACAATACCGCCCTGAATTGTCTTATCACTTATATTCGACTTAAATGTAACTTTCTTTTTTATCCACTCGGCACATTCTTTGGCAATTGCCTTTTGAGTGAGTTCATTTCTTAACTTTATCTCAAACTCTGTACCATACAAACTTTTTTCACGGGTTAGTCTGGGAATATAAAATTCTCTCTTTTCTTTAGGAGCTTTTTCAGTAGTGAAAGTAGGAGAGGTAAAAATAAAACGAAGTTCATCAATTCCGGACAATTGTTTTTTTAATTCCTGAAATGCATAAATTGAAAAACAAGCAGCGGTAATTGAAAGTTTGCTTCCTTTTTTTATCTCAACGGACAAATCATTTTTGAGCGTTTTGGTAGTGTTGTTAATAAGTTCCATAAATAATACCTGACTTTGCAACTGAAATATTACTATATTTGAATTAAACGTATCGCCAATTGATGTAAGTTTTGTATATATTTTATCACAATTTACCTGCCATTTCAATGCTATTCGACTGAATTCTTTTTATAAAGAATTTGTATTTTGATAATTTAGTGGTGAATCGTGATGAACCTACATTGAATTATTTACTGCTTGAGATAGTATCAATAGAAGGCAGGACTGAATCGGGTGAATTGCGTTCAATTTATCCATCGTGAAAGATAAATATGAAGAATAAAAGGGTACACTTTGATGTGTATCCTTTTTGCGTTGAGAGCTATGATTGAGTTTTATGATTAGACATTTACGGGCAAAATAGTGTGTGAAAAATTTTGCTAAAGACTTGAATTGTTGGAATATATATGTTACAATAACAATACAGTCATCATCATTCTATACCGCTTTTTGTGAGAGATTTAAATTTAAACCATTTAAGTAGGCATAAATGCCGAAAAACCATTTTTTATTATTAAACTAAGAAAAAAGTTTTTAAAACTTTTAACGGAATCTTTAGAATTCCTAATCGGAAAAAACGTGAAATTAAGCTCAAGGGGGTAGTTTGCCCTTTTTTACCTTGAGAATGACAAAATAGAAGAAATACATACGCAAGATATTTGCATGTGTTGAAGATTATGAAGGGTACAAATTTTATGATTTGTACTTTTTTATTTATGAAAATGCAGAAGCAATTCGTATGGTCAAGAATTGATTTGTGACGGTGTCACATTGAGATATTTGAAAAAGAGAGATTGCAGTAAAAGGGGCAGTATGCCCTTTTAAATACTAAAAACAGAATATTGTATATAAAGAGAGTACAATCTTTATTTGTACTCTCTTTTTGTTTGCAAGATAATGCCACATCCCGACAGCCGTGTTAAGGAGGCGATAAGAAAATAAAGAACGACATCAAATTAAGATGTTATTAACAGTGATAAAGTAAAAACATAGGTTGAAACAGACCTGATAACAGGTAAAAATGAACTATGTGTAGTTGCCTCACATAAAATTTAGGCAAACGCCCGTGATGTTTGGGCGCCGATTCAGTCGGCAAAAACATCAATTTAAAATGAAAGGAGTTTATATATGCAATATAAACTTTTGGTTTATACATGGCTATTGCGTTTTGTGGGCAATCATGAAAAGCGATGCCGCAATTACTTTATCTACTGAAAAATTTATTGAACAGATCAAAGCCGATACAATCGGTTTGGCGTTCACCAAGCTTCTTGAAGCAATGAATGTTTCAAGAGCTGATTATAGAGATGCGTACGGATTTGGCGAGGGAACTGTTGATCATATAGTAAACCGATATGATTTTGATATGAAACCCGTCACAATAATTCGTGCAGTTTTGGTGCTTAATGTCGATTACAGACTGAGCAAATTTCTGCTCAATAAAGCAGGAATTTGTGAGGGTAACTGCCCCGCATCAAAAATATATTGGAGCGTTTTAAAGAAAGTCAATTCTGATTTTATTCCGTATTACAGCAAAAATATAAATTTTTTCGAAGAAGTTCCGAATACGATTAACGAAATAAATCAGAGAATAGATGAAACGATTGATAAAATGCCGATTTCGGATAAAAAGAAGGTGGAGTATAAGAAAAAATATAGAATTAAAGATGCATTAGCTGTATAAAAAATTTTATTATAACACAGAATGCGAAAAAAGGGAACACAGTAAATCGCCTGTTGAATCTAATTTGCCGATGATATAATTTAGCTGTCATCGATGATAAATTATTTTTCGGAGGTAAAATTATGAATATCAATTTAGTTGAAATTGATGCCAACAAGACTGTCGGCAAAAACCCTGTACTTGTTGATGTTGCACCGTCATATGTCTATGAGAACGGCAAGAGAACAGGTGAGGTCAGCGGATTTAAATACACCGTTGCCTTGCCTGACAAGGCTTTTGAAAAGCTGACGGTCAAGATTGACGGCGAGTGCAAACTTGAAAAGCCTGATGACAGGCATTATCCGGTGGTCATCTTTGACGGACTTGAGATGCGTCCGTATTGGACTCCCGAGGGCTACAAGGTTTCTGCAACGGCGAAGAATATTCGTGCTGTCAATGCGGGAAAGGCTTAAACTGCACCAAATCAGTCTTTGCATGGTGTGCCTTAAGCACACCGTGCAGAGGCTCTGCGATAGGGGTAGTATTACCCCCTATCGTAGCAATGTAGCAGTAGCAGGGAGGTTTTTATATGGGCAGTTCAAATCCTCAGTCGAGGAAGTGGCTGTTGACCATAAATAACCCTGATGATTACGAGCTTGACCATAATGCGGTCAAGAATACTCTGCATCTGTTCAGTCCCGATTATTTTTGCCTTGTGGATGAAATTGCAACCACAGGAACAAAGCATATGCACATTTTCATTTACTCAAAATTGCAAGGGCTGGTACCGATTGGTGCCAACCCTATTTTTATGCTTGCCCTGACTGTCCTCTGCGGAAAGGATACTAAATGTTTTTGTTATACTGGCAAGCTGCAATTGCAAAATATCCGTAGCCTTTGAATTTTGATTTAACCCAAATTCAAAATTCAAAGGAGATTACAGTAAATGTCAAATAATATTATTTCAGCTCTTGAAGAACAGTTTAATAAGGATTATAAAGTTATAAATATCAGATATGAATATGAAGGGTTATGCACCTTAACAGAGGTGTAAAGGAAATCTCAAAGCGTGGCGGTGTAACAGCAGAAAAAGGAAGAGAAGTAAAAGTCGGCAAGCTGAAAAGTGCCACGAGCAAGAGAGATGTTCCGCTGAACGATACGGCGATTGAAATGATACTTGACCTGAGAAAAGAATTCTACTTCGGAGAAAATTCGCCGCTCATGCCCGATGAAAACGGCAACTTCACCAGACCTGTCAACTTCCGCAAACGCTATTACAGAATCCTCAAAGCCGCAGGCATAGAAACCAAAGGCTTGCACTCCCTCCGCCACACCTTTGCTACAAACCTTGTAAACGGCATAAAGCAACCTGACGGTTCAATTAAATCTCTGACTCCAAGACAGGTTGCAGATTTGCTCGGTCACACCACATCAGAGATTACAGAAATGTATTATGTAAAAAGAGATTTAACAAAGCTGAATGGCATAACGGATGGGTTTGAATTATAAATGATTATATTTAAAATTCTTTTGTGCAATATATAAGCTAAAGGCAGAAAGAGTATAGCCATCATTAATTTTTTCAGAATTAATTAATGAAACTAATTCTTCAGTATTTGTAATTTTAATATTGTTGATACCCTCATAGTTATACATTAATTTTGGTTTTTTGATTTTGCAAAGACAAATATTTACTTTTTCACCACACAATCCGCTATCTGCAATTACCTTACCTACCACGGAGCATGATAATACATTAACTCCCAATTCCTCACGCAACTCCTTAATGGCATTTTCGTTAATAGAGAGATTGGGTTCTCCAAAACCTCGCGGGAAACAAAGCTGATAATCTCTCATAGAATGTCTAAATTGGTTTAGTAATACAAATTTACCCTGATATATAGGAATTGTTACAACAGCATTGTCAGAATTTTGTTTAATTATTCTTTCGTAAGCAAAATAACTATTGCCATCACTTACTAAATCTTTAACCAATAAATGATATGTACTCTCATATAATAATCCAAGGTCACATTTGTTCTGATTTTCATATTTCATAAGAATGCTTTTGTTTGTGATTATTTTCAATTTTCCTTGAGTAAAAGACTGTGGTCGAGTATGTACTAAATTAAGATATTTATCTATTGTTGTTAGCGACATATACTTTTGGGACCTCCTTATCATAGTATTTGTGTTTTACAATATTGTTGCAATTTCTCATGTCAAACCTTTGTTTTTTATCAAAAAATAACTCAATTAAGTTTGAAACCTTCAAGAAATATCCAACAGCATCGCCAAAAATTATCGCAATAATATCAAGTATGATTCCCGAAATACTCACATAACCATTAAATGTATCAAGTGTTGCATCAATTACTTGTCCTGAAAAATAAAGTATTGACAATGTCAGCAGCCATACAACAAAGTAACGGGTTTTCCGTGCTGTTCTATATTCTTTAATGTTTTCTTGCCAAGAACTATTACTGTTGTTATTGAAATTCTCATTTTTGATAATACGAATTGCACTTTCCCAGTATTCTCTCTGAGTATCAGTAAATTCATACAATTCATCTTTTTGTTTAGATGAAAAATATTGATGATTGTTTAACTGATAGTTATTTAGTATTTGGTTATATCTTTTTAAAAAATACTTCTCTTTATCTTCTGTATCATCAATTGAAATAATAGTAGAAATACTGCTTTCAACAGCCAAGTTATAACAAGTATTTATTACTGCTTCAACCTCTTGTAGCCCCTTAATATTCTTATTGTGTTCTTTTATCCATTTAGAGCGTGATTGTTCTTGGTATGAGATTTTTTCCTTTAACGCAGATAATTCTTTATATACATCTAAATCTGTACTTTTCAAAGCCGAACAAGCTATATCAACACATTCAGTAAATTTAGTAATTTTTTCAGTTTTTTCATCTATGTAACTAATATTACCTAAACTTATCCTAACTAAAAATTCAGCATAGTTTTTTAGCAGTAGGATATCGTTTTCGGAAATATCTATTTCATTCGATAAACTTTTAGAACCCAGTTCTTTACAAAGATAATTTAAGTCGTTATAGATAAGTGTTTCTTTTAATATCGTTAATATGATTATCTTTTGTTTATTATTTTCTATGTTTAGGCAGTTAATAGCAGAAAAAATAAAATCGTTATTTTCAGATAATTCTAAGGATTTGATTTGTTTGTCTATTTGTTGCATTATATATCTGACAGCAGATGAAATAATTATGTCTTTAGATTTATATTTTGATACTACAATTCTTCCACATTCAAAAAGATTTATCAAAACCTCTTTCATTACATTATCATTCAAAAATGATATAATGAAATTTGAGTCAGCCAGTTGGTTAAAGGATAGTACAACAATATCTCCATTTAAAACTATGTTTTCATATAATGTTTTATCTAAAGCATATTTAATTTCTTCTTGACTATTGCAAACAGAATCCAAATCGCTTAAATATACATATCTATTCAAATAAAAAGCCTCCATTAAAGTGTTAATATTGATGAATTTGAAAATACAATATAAAAGATTATTGATGCTATTTTGATGATGTAGCAGACGGACTTGTTGGAATTTTTGAGACCGTTTGAGAAGTTTGAAACATAATTTGAGCATCAAAAGTGGTATTTTAGACCACGCTCCGCCTGATTATTTATATAAAAAAACGGCTTAAACGCAGTGTTTAAGCCGTTTTTTGCTTGGCAGGGGCAGAAGGACTTGAACCCTCGGCACGCGGTTTTGGAGCGACGAAAGTTACAGTTTAAGCCGTTTTATAGGTAGTTAAACTGTAGAAATCTATCCCTGACAGTGTTATAAAAAATGAGTAAAAATAGTTTTAAAACAAATAATTTGTAGAATTATTGTAGAAAGAGGTCAACCATAACTTTATGTAAATAGATAGAGATGAAAGTGCATTTAAATCGATGAAACACAATACTTTAAGATTAAATTTTGAATTGTTTCAATTTTCTTTTGAATTTTTTTATTTTGATTTTCATCCTGTATATATCTGCTATATTGTATTAAAAAAGAGCGATATCCTGCCAATTTGTTTCGTGTTATATATTGATGGTAGTTGTTTTTAAAACCGGTAAAAGAAGATGTAGTCAAGGTATAAATGATTTTGTTTATTGATTTATATTTTTTCCTTGATAAACGTATATTTGTACCAACTACATAACCATTTAAAGATATTTCATTTTCGCATTTTAAAGTTTTTTTTCGATTTAAATAAAAACCTTTATCTGAAATAATTGCTTGAATAGCGTTTGTGAATTTGTAACTATGGATGTAACTGCTTTCTGATGAAAATAACATATCATCTGCATATCTGGTGTAATGGACTCCAATTTTTTCACAATATTTTTCTATGCGTATATCTAAACTACGGAAAATAATGTTAGATATAGCAGGAGAAGTAATTGCCCCTTGAATTGCGTGATTATTTAATGTTGTAATATCAACTATAAGTTGTAGAATATAATCCCTATCATCGCCAGAAATATCATTGCTAATATAATATGATAAGCATTGATATATATCGTCAATTTCAATAGAATCAAAAAAATCAGAAATATCTAATCTTAAGTAATGTTTTCTTTGATTGTTGGAAATATGTGAGACTAAAAAATCAAAATAAGATCTGCGTTTGCAGAATCCATAAACACAATCTGGGAAAAGTATGTTTTTAAATATTTCTCTGTTTATTTTCTTTTGTAGAGTATAAATTAGATTGTCTTTTACTAAACCGTAAATATATCTACTGCCAATCTTTTTTTGTAATTTATATTTAAAATAGGCTTTTTCTTTATCTTTTATAGCACTAGTAACAGTATCTTCATCACAATCTAAAATTTTAAAAAATTCCTCTTTAGTTTCAATTCTAAAACTATTCATAAAACTCTCCTAAAACAAAAGAGCCTATTAAGGCTCTTTTTATTGTGAGTACCACCCAGATTACCGCACCGCGAGTACGCACGGTTATTATTTAAAGAATAATTGTGCGACTCTCTATCGAATAGCAAATAAAATAACCTTGGATTATTAAGATTGCATTTTACTTTCGCATTATGTATCAATATCAACAAGGCTGTATAAAATATGCACATTTTATACAAATTTCTACTCACAATGTTATTCTACCATATTTTCAAGTTCTTGTAAAGTATTATATAAACTGGGAAAATCTTTTCTAAATTGTGCTCTCTTTTCGGTTTCTGTGGAAAAAGTGTCAATATAGTTTTTAAAATAATATTTAATCCAAAGTTGTACCCAACCGTTAGTCTTTTTTGTGGTTAAAGGTTTAAGTGATTTGTTGTTAAATTTTACCCCATCCTTTTGTTGTTGAGTTTCAGTTTTGCCTAAATATTCGCATAATACAAGAATAGCCTTTTCTTTACTGTCTGTTATATTTTTTATGTTACTATGTTGATTTTTGACATTTTGGGGAATAGATTGAGTTTCTACAAATTCCAAAAACTTATCTATATTCTCATAAGTAATTAATTCTCCTTCAATAGTTGACCAATTGACTATAACATTATAATAATTACAAATTTTCTTAATATTCTGCATTAAAATATTAAAATTCTGGCTTTTTATATAATGTGAGTTTGGAAAATAAGAATATGTGGATTTTAGCATTGAAATTATGTTGTTATATGCAGATATTAAATCATCACTACTACTGTTGAAAAATCTAAATGCATTTTTTTGTTTATTTTCTTTATTGTATAAAGGGTTAATTCCATGATATAGTTTGAATTTTAAAGTTTTATTGTTATAACTAATTATTTTATCTGAGTCAACTATTAGTTTATATTTTACACCCAAATTAATATTTTTAGAATTAACAGCCTTTAAACGCTCATCATTACTATCAAAAGAATAAAAATGTATTTGCTCAATTTTTTTAAATATACTTCTTATATATTTATTTTCAAATAATTCAACTTCTGTTTCACCTTCTATGTATACAAGATAATCATAGAAATAACACTCAGTTTCTTTAATTGTAATTCGATGGCTGTTATCAGTTAGCCAGGATGTATTCATTTTAAATATTTCTGAATTGGCACCAATTCTATTAATTTTATACAATTGGAAGTTAATAAGATGATTTGTAAATTCAGATATAAGTTTAGATGAATGGGTGCTAATTAACATTAGAGAGTTGTTTTTTAAATTATTAAAAATAGTGTTAACAAACTTAGAGATATATTCCGAGTGGAGGCCAGTTTCAGGTTCGTCTAATAGAATTAAAGGGTGTTTGCAACTTATATCAGATATTTGAGGAATTAAAGTTGTAAGTAAAATAAGATAGTTATAAGAGTTAGTTCCATCTGAAAAATAAGAAAGAGGATGTTTATCAACTAAAAATTGTTCGCCGCCAAATCGCATTGCAAAAGCATTCTTATATTTTGAGTCAAAATGATATGGATCAAGCGAAATATTATTTTTTTTAAATGCCACTTCTATTTTTTCTTTGCTAAGTGTATATTTATTTCCGTAGATCTCGGTAAAGGTGAAATCTATAAGATCACGACATTCCTCTTGACTTATTTGAGGCATTGTGGCTGATAAGTCACTAATTATTTGCCATAATTGTTCCCAAGTAAAAATATCAAGTTTCCTAGTATCAATATAATATATCGGAAATAACAACTTGATAGTTTCGCGTATGTTATTATTATCAATATTCCATGATATTTCCCCATCTTTAAATTGTGTCATTGACAATTCTAATTCCTTTTTTAAGGAAATTTCCCAATTGGGATTACTATTCTCGAAATGATTTTCTATATAGTAATCAATTTTATCGAATTTCTTCCGAAGTTCTGTATTGTGTTTAGATTTTTCGTATAGTAGCTTTAGATCAAATATAATTGAAATTTTACATTTTTGTATATATGGATTGCTATTATCAATTATTTTTGCTTCTGAATAAGGTCTGCTTATATTGTCAAAGAAATATTTGATAGCTTTAAAAACATTTGATTTTCCTGAACCGTTTTTTCCTATTAAACAAACAATGTCGTGATTATCTTTAAATTTAAAATTTGCATATTTTATCGATTTGAAATTTTCTATAGTAATTTGTTTGATCATGATCATCACCATTAATTATATTATTACTGCTACGAGGACTTTGTTTAATTTAATGTTTAACTAATTATAATCATATTATAGTTGTGCATGCTCTACATTTGTAATAATGAGTGTAGAAACACAAAACCAAGCACCTTAGCAAGAAATACGATTTCGCTTATAATAGATACAATCATTCTGATTTATTTTCATCTTTATCCATATTTTTTAGAGCGTATTCGCAAGCTTGTAAAACAAAGCTGGAGAAAGTAACATCTTGGTTTGCTATGACAGATTCTATTTCTTGTATAAGGGGCAGGGGAAATCTGATTGTTTTGTTTTCAGATTCTTTTCTGTTTTGTTTTAATTGAAAAGCCATTAGAACACCTCCTATATCCTTATTATATTGCATTTTGATCAAATAATAAGCATTGAACAATGCAAGTAAAATTGCATTGCAAAACATATTGCAATTTTAAAATAAATGAATTATAATGTTTATCGTAGAGATTTGTAATGAAAAGACATTATTGCTCTATAAATACATTAAATAAGGAAAGAGGAAAAAAGAATGTTCTGTAAAAATTGTGGGAAAGAAAATAGCGACGGAAGTCAAGTGTGCAAATTTTGTGGGCAGAATTTGACGAGCAGCGTTACTGAAAATTCTGTTAAACCTGTGGTAAACACTAAAAAATCCAAGAAACCAAAGATATTGATTATCAGTGTAATTGTAATTTTAGCTTTGTTAGTTGGAGGTGGTTTGTTTTTTATGTTTAGAACAACGACACCGAATATAGAACAACTTAAAAGTGATTTTATCAGCGAAGTTCTTAAAGATGAAAAATACTCAATAAGTAAATTTGATGTTATAAATGAAACCGACGGTAAAAATGACAATTATAATGCTATTATTGATGTCACATATGATTATGATAATGTCGAATATCACAGACAATATGAGCTTTTCTATAAAAAATACAAGGAATGGGTTTTTGCTGATTCAAGTGATTACAACGAGGATACTTGGGAGGTAAAACCGACAACCGCACCTTCTGCTTCTGACTACACGGAAAATTGTAAGTCACAGCTTTTAAAAACAATTAAATATGACAAATTTGAACCTGTTGACAGTAAAACAACTGTAGATTTAGAAGCTAAAACAGCTACATTTGTTTACAGTGTAGAAAGCAAGACGGATATTCGAAAAATATCAGGTGAAATAAACTTTTATTATGAGTTTAATGACGAAAAAGGAGAATGGGTGTATAAGAAATTTTCATATGCCGATTCCTATAACAAAAAATACGATTTGATGAAAACATGGACTGGAAGTAGTAAACCATATTTATCGGAAAAAGATACAGATGAAGAAGTTACTTTTAAATTTGAAACTACAAAGTGTGAAGGAAAATCTGATAAAGGCGAGGGCTCTATTCAAGGTGTTTTAACTTACAACGATGAAAAACATGATTTAACAGGAACGATAAGTGATACTTCAAATAATTTGGTAACGCTTGTTCTATATGATAAAGACGAGAAAATAAAATTTGTAATGTATATTAAATCTGACGGAAGTACGTTAGCTGATGTAGACTTGAACTACAATCCAAATGAATTAATTTATTTTGCAGATCAGAAAACGAAATATAACGATATAGAAATGTCATTAAATTAATTTTTAAGGAGGATTAACAAATATGTTTTGCGAAAAATGTGGTAATAAAATTAGTGAATCAGATAAATTTTGCAATGTATGCGGTGCAAGTTTACAAGGAACACCAAGTACAAATACAAACAAAGCAGAAACGATTTTTAATGACGGGAAAGAATTGTTAAAATGTTTTTTCTCTAAAAATCCGGCAGAAGTTATAGATAAATCTAGGAATGTAAATTCATATGTTGGTGGTATATTTTTAGGAATTTCATTACTTTTATTTGCCTTTGTATCCTGCTTTAATATTACACAAAATATAAATGTGGGTTTGGGTTCAATCAATGGTGTAATAAATTCTATGGTATCTAATGTTTTAGGCAGTTTCGGAGATAAAGTAAATGATTATTTACCTGACTTAGAAATATCGCCTATAATTGGTTTGGTTATTCCGTATTTAATTTTTGCAGTAGTTATTTCAGCAGTTGTTCTGGGGATATTTTATGCCACACTAAAGATAAGAAAAATATCCGCCCCATCATTCAAATGTAGTTTAAATATGTTAGGTGCTGCAAGTTTACCGATTACAACAGCATTGATATTAAATATAATTTTGGGCTTAATATTTCCACAGTCAACAATATTGATTTTTGCGATAGGTGTTTTGATGTCAGCATTTTTAGTTTATGAAATGATAAATTCATTTACTGACAGCGAGTATAAACCCATAATAGAAATGGCGATTATTGTGACGATTGTTCTTTTAATAAGTCTAATTTTGTTAAATACTACGGTTCATCAAATTGCTGATACTTTTCAAAATTCACTTGTAAGTGAATTAAGTCAAAAATACGGTGACGGAGCAAATTCATTAAGCAAACTTTTCAGTTATCTATTTTGATATAATATAATTATCTTAAAATCAATCAGAAAAGATTAATAATTTAAAAGATAATCTTTGTGAAAATTATTGACAGGATTATGAAAAAGTTAATCTTAAACTGGAAATCAATACAATTGAATGATAAAATAACAGCTAAAAGCCGTTAATTCAATAATAATTGGATTAACGGCTTATGTATATATGTTTGTATTGTTTATCAATCTATATCAAATGAGAATTCAGATATAAGTTGTTTAAAATGTTCACAGTAATCTGATGACAACATTTTGCTGGGAGCATGATCTTTATAGTCGATATGATTAATATCATCGCGATTATCATATTTACCCATTTCCTGATCTTTAAGTGTGGTTGTGAAAATAACCTGGTTATTCAATTGTTTATATTTTTCAATAACTATCTTCTCTTTTCCTGTAGACAAATCTTCTGCTCTAAATGAGTCTATTATAATTGGCCAATCGTGAGCTAATACTTTTTGTAGAGCATACATTTTCACAATATGAAAAATTGTAGCTTCACTGCCCGAAAAAACTTCATCCTTTTTTGTAAATAAACTTTCAAATACTAGATTACCATTCGGATCAATCTCTTTATAAAAACAGTTCATCTCATGTAGAATATTTGTCAATTCTGTTTGTCTTTTAATTTTATTTTTTTCTGTTGAAGATTCAGATATACTCAGTTTACTTTGAAGTATACCAATCTTTCGCTCTATTTCTAAAATTCTTTTTTCAGCATCTGAAGCAGAAAAAATTTGTTCCTTTAATTCAAGGAGTGCCTCTAAAGTTACCTCCTCGTCGCTCATTAAGATATGTAACTTTTCTTGTTCCTTTGCTATTAAGTCATCGTATTTTTCAATTTCTTCCGTATATGCTTTTATTTTTTCGTGGATAGAGTTAATAATTTCTGTTCTCATCTCAATTGTAGATACATCAAACTCATATGCTTGTCTTTTTGTTGAGGTTGAATAGGCAATATTCTTAGAGTTACAATCCATGCATTTTAGTTCTCCAACTTCAATACTTCTGTTAAGAGACTTCAACTCTTTTATGGTATTTGTCCATTTTGATTTTCTGTTTGCAGACAAGTTTCGAGCTTTTCGCAGCTCTGTTATTTTAGAATTTATATTATTAATTTTGGATATTTTAGCTTCAAAAGCAGAACGATCGCTTACGGTACTTAAATACTGTACGGGTGCTTTTTGGGATGAAAGTATCTTGTATTGCTTAATTAATGCCTTCTTTTCATCTTTTAGAGAAATTAACTCAGTTTTAATTTGTTCTATTTCATCCAAATCTAATTTATATTCGCTTAAATCCAAAATACTATATATCATTTCCTCAAAATCTTTTTTATTGTACAATCCAGAATGTGAAATATTAGATGTATCTTTTTTATCCTGCCCAACAAAAAATAATTGGAAGAATAGAACTGGATCAACAATTTTAGATATTTGATTTTTTACAATCTGAGGAAGTTTAAAAATGTACTTTGTCCAGTATCGTTTTAATTCTGATACACTATCAAAAAGCATGAGCTTTTTATCATCAATAATTGCAAAATTATCCCCATAACGACATACTTTAAAAATTTTTTCTTTAACTTGAAATTCCACATAATAGTAATAATTTTTATATTCAAAAGTAGTTGGAAATGTGGGTTCGTTGCCGATAGCATACATCATAGATTGTATTACTATTGTTTTACCTTTGTTATTATCATCGCTAGAAATAATATTTAATCCCGACTCAAATTGTTCTTCTACGAAAGCTTCCGTACTATTACCAACTGCTACTTTTTTTATAATCATCATTGTATACCATCCTTTACTAGTGCTATAAAATACTTTAGTGATAACACATCAAAATCTTTTGCATTCTTTTTAATATCTCTGTCAACCATATCAAACACTTTATTTACATCCAATTTAGGGTTATTTAAAATGAGATTATATACATTTTCTAATAAAGCCCAAAATGATTCTGATGAATTCTTATTAAACAATGCTCTTGATAAAGAAGTTTGACATTCTTGTATAAAATCATTGAATTGCTCTGGCGGACAGTTGTTTAATATTGGCATAAAGGATATTGGAACTCCTTGGGCTATTGGGTTTCTGTTTATTATCCTTTGCAGTGTTAATAGACGCACATCAGATGCTGTAAGGTGCCTAAAATATTTTAACGCCTCGTCTTTTGTCTCAATTACAACGCCTTCTATAACTTTTATATTCTTTTTGCTAGCTTGTTTATCACGTATTTCATTAAATATGGCATCCAAAACTTTTTCTTCGGATACTAAATTTGGATGTCCTTTTATAATAGTTCTTACGTAATCACTAGGTTTCTTATCGTCTATTACAACTCTTACTTTATCTAAAAATTGGTTGATATTTGTATCTGTAATATCTGTATCTTCGATGTATGATTTATTTTTTGCTTCTTCTATTAATCCGTCTTTAATTTTTTGTATAGCAGAAGGCGTTATGTTTTCGATACCGAATGAATTGAGATTATTGTTAATTCTAACAGTATTAGAAACTCCACCAACAAATAATATGTAGTCAGCAAATTCAAAATCGCATACAAAATTTTTAAATAGTGTCACTAACTCTTTTCCCAATGCCTTTGGTGAGTTTCCTTTTGCTCCCTTAGATTGTACATCCCACAATTTATCAGCATATGTATCCATTCCTGTCAGATCATTAAAAAAGTCAACAATAAAATAATTGATTTCATCACTATCTTTTCTTAAATTCATCAAATACAATAATGCTTTTGTTTCAGTTTCAGCTCCAGATTTTCTGGTTTTTTCTGATGATTTTACTGTATAAGACATTACAACCCCTTCTCTCAAAGTCCATATTACCTCATATTATGTATAGGACTGAGATTCCTAAATATAAAATGAGTGACATCTGTTCTTATATTTCTTTATTTTATCAACGTAATACTTAGCATGTCATGATAAGTATTTATTAGCTAACTTGTTGATCATTTCTATTGTTCTATTCTATCATAAGTTTAGATAAAAGTCGACACAATAATTATAGTTTTAATGAAAAAATTTAGCTATCTCAACTATTTAATTCCATATTAGTATTAAATCAAAATATATTGCAATTTAAAAGCATCACTCACTTCTTCATATATAATCAATCATTATTTTGAGTTTTATAAAAATAATATACTAAAATCTAAAACAATTCGTGTAGGTTTCGCACTCTGAATTGGTGGGCTTTTTAAAAAGTCCGATTTAGATATTCACGCTGTTTTTTCACTCCTTTCTGATTTTGTATATTCGTATAAATCGTCATCGTATGGGCTTTACTAGCATTGCAAGCGTAGGAAGCATTTTAAAGTCAAGAAGCAAGTTTTACGATACGCCGTCAGGGCAATTCTTTACTTAAAAATAGCGACCGTAGCAAAATGTGAAGGTAAAGCCTATGGTGACGATTTGAATATTAAAAGCAGTTGTAAAGTGTAATGAGCGTGAATATCGGCAAAAATCGGACAAAAAAATAACGCTATGGTTTTAACCATAGCGAACCTTACACAAAATAAACCGCTAACACAGATTTGTGTTAGCGGTTTATTTTTAGAACAATGGCATTAATTCAGAACATATCCATTTTACTTTCCGTTAATAACTGGCAAATTACTGCAAGAAACAATTTAAATTAAATTTATTCTCTCAATGAAACTCAAAACATCCATTGCCTTTGATGGCTCCTGCGTCAGGAGTAAGCAGCTGAAAAAATTGGAGTTTTTATTAATAATTAGATTAGTATTTTCGGTAATTACCTTTTAAAAAGGATCAAATACACTTGGTGGCAAAAATAGCTTGTATTGTATTATTTTGCAACTTTTTTATTTATCGTTTCATCGTTTAGTTGTTTCTTTCAATATCTGTTGACATCAATTTAATTACTTAAAAATCTTGAAATTTATTTGACGCCAAAAATTCTGTTATTTCTCGAAACTTATCTTTTGGTATAAGTATATATTCCTTTGGTACAGGGTCCTTATATTTTAATTGATCAATATCATTAATCAAACCGCTTGATGTTATAAGTTCTTCCCCTTTTCTTAGTAATTCTGACATACTATTTGCAACTAAGAAATCATAGAAATTACTATCCATTGTTATCTGCAAAACAATATTATTTGTTCGTAAAATTTCGTGATTGCTAGAAATTGATAACCAATCATCTGCTATTTGTTCAAAATTATTTAACTTATTTTGTAATACATCAAATTTGAATTTAGACTTCCCTTTAATATAATCAGGATTAATGTTATATTCATCATGAAGAAAACATAATAATTCGCTTGGTATTTTTGTATTTCTTTTATATTTAGATAATAATGTGTTGTCAGAGAGAAAATCATATTTCATATATTCGTTGATTTTTTCCATTAATTCATTTTGGTTTATTTTATATTGAGTGCATATATAATTGATTATCTCTTTAAACCTATCATTTTGAATGGTATTCGATTTGTTTTTAGAATTATTCCTTGTGCCATTTGGCATAAAATCACCTCAAACAGTATTATGCATTAGTATAACACTATTTTTAGTGTAGTCAATGAAAATTTATTGAAAAAATTACAAATTGTTGTCATCGACATATGCAAAGTTTCGCATTATTATAAAGGTGTAATCGATTACAAAATCACAAAAGAATTGGAGATAAGATTATGGATGTTATAAACAGACTTAAATTTGATCCTAACTGTATAGGGTCTGACTTAATGGCATTGTCTGTTAAGCCTGTCTATTTATATGAAAATGGAAAAAGAGTTTCTGATGAAGTAGTTTCATTTAAATATGAAATTCTTTGTCCAGCACTTGGTTATGAAAAACTTGCGGTGAAAGTTGGTGCTTCTGCCAAACAATTGGATGTAAGCGAAGATAACCCTTTGGAAGTAGAACTTATTGGCTTAGAAATGTCGCCAGTATGGACGCCAAACGGTTACATAGTAAGAGCTACAGCTAAAGGAATTAAAGCGGTTGGAAAAACCGAATAATAATTCTATTAGTTGCGGTAGTCGGCGAACACGCATTAGCGTGTTTCAGCCGACTATGGCTGTGCCTAAAGGGGAAGTATTACCCTTTAGGCACAAATGTCACAAGCGAGGTGAGAATAATTAGCAGAGATATTCAATGCCGTAAATGGCTTTTAACTATTAACAACCCTGACGAGCATAATTTTAGTGAAGGTGAAATTGAAAATATTCTAAATACTTTCAAATTTAGATATGCTTGTCTGTCAAGAGAGATTGGTGAAAATGGCACACCGCACATCCACTTGTTTATTTATGCTAAAAGCAGAATTCGTTTTTCAACAATTAAAAAACGATTCCCTACAGCTCATATTGATAAAGCCTATGGTTCTGTGGTTGACAACATCGCTTACATAACAAAAACAGGAAAATGGGAAAACACAGACAAAGCCGAAACAAGCGTTGAAGGAAGTTTTAAAGAATACGGAGAAGCTCCCTCAGCTCTTGAAGAACATTCCCCTGAATTATCTCAAATCCTTGATGATATTGTTTCGGGTATGTCAACAAGTGAAATTATAACCGAATATCCACAACATATTTTCAGGGTAAATGCTATTGATACTGTACGACAAACTTTTCTTGCTGATAAGTATAGGGAACGTATGCGTAGCGTTTGTGTGACCTACATACACGGTGCAAGCGGTGTCGGAAAAACAAGAGGGATTTATAAACACTTTCCTGCGGAAAGCATATGCAGAATTACATCTTATTCTAAAAACGGTGTTAAATTTGATTCGTACTTCGGACATGAAGTTTTAGTTTTTGAAGAATTTGCTTCACAAATACCTATAGAGGAAATGCTTAATTATTTAGATGTTTATCCGCTGATGTTACCTGCACGTTATACGGATAAGGTGGCTTGTTACACAAAAGTGATAATTACAAGCAATTTACCTTTAAATAAGCAGTATGTAAATGAACAAATCGAAAAACAGAAAACCTACAATGCTTTTTTACGCCGTATAAATTATGTGATTGAGTATGATAAAAAGGGTCATGTAAAGAAGAAAACATTACATAAGGAAGTGAGTTTAGATGAAAAAAATACTTAATCAAATAAATTATATACGAATATTAACAGGTTTTAGAAACATTTGGCATAAGAAAAGGAAAGCACTTTTACCTATTGCCTTTATTTTATCCGCATATATGCTTTGGAATTTTGTAAAGACGAGCATATATAAAATTGGCTTTTCTTACTTATCAAATATTTTGTTATGGATATTTAGTTTAATAATGATATTTGTTACTATTATCGGCACATTGCTGATTATCTCAATGTTAGGTACTCCTTTATCGGCAAAAAGAGTTGAAAAATGTCTTTTGGGCGTTGGATTCAAAGATAAATCTGGGGAAACACCGATTTTATTGTCAAGGTATAAAGAAGCAAAAGCAGAAGTATTTGAATTTTATTCTCCTACAATACCAATTACCGAATACGAGAAAAAACGTTCTGATATTGAAACCGCCCTTAATGTTCGTATAGTAAGCATTGAATCAGGAAAAGACTTTCAGCATGTGTTTATAAAAACAGTGACAGCGAACAAAGAATTTCCGCAAATACTTATGTGGGAAAATAAATATTTATCTGAAAAGGAAAGTGTTTTGTTACTTGGAGAAAGCCAGCTTGATAAGGTAATGACAGATTTAAAGGTAACTCCGCATATTTTAATAGGCGGTAGTTCAGGTTCGGGAAAATCTGTTTTGCTAAAACTGGTTCTAATGCAATGTGTTGAAAAAGGTTTTGAAATTTACATAGCTGATTTTAAAGGCGGAGTGGATTTTTATGGAATATGGAAAAGAAAATGTAATATAATCACTCAACAAGAACAACTTATAAATCGTCTTGAATACATTGTGGAAGAACTCAACAGCCGTAAACAATTATTTATTGATTGTGAGTGTGCTAACATTGAACAATACAATAAACTGACCGATTGTAATTTTCACAGAATAGTTTTTGCTTGCGATGAAATTGCAGAATTACTTGATAAAACAGGGCTTGATAAGGAAAGCAAGGTTCAGATTGCAAAAATTGAGAGTTTGTTATCAACAATAGCAAGGCAAGGCAGAGCCTTTGGAATACACTTGATTTTAGCTACTCAAAGACCTGATGCCGATATTCTCAAAGGTCAGATAAAAAATAATATCGACTTTAGAATTTGCGGTAGGGCTGACAAGGTGCTTTCTCAGATTATTCTTGATAACCCTGACGGAGCGGAGAAAATTCCAAAGGACAAGCAAGGCGTATTCCTTACGAATACAGGTGTGCTGTTTAAGGCTTATTATTTTGATGATAGCGAATGGTGATTATATGAAAAAATTATGTGATTATGGAGAGGTGCTGACGGTTAAAGATGTTCAGAATATTTTAGGTATAGGCAGAAATGCCGTATATCAAATGCTTAAAAACGGAACGCTGAAATCCAAAAGAATCGGCACTAAATACATAATTCCAAAGAAGAGCATACAAACATATTTGAATAGCTGTTTTTAGCAAAAAATCTTGAAAGAGCCAACTGTAAATGGTATTATTATATCAGTTATGGTTGGCTCTTTCGGAAAGGAAAGTAATGAATAAGAATAGAGTCAATGGAAGCATAGTTGAGAAAAACGAAATTTGGTATGCTCGATTATATGTAACTGATGAAAACGGAAAAAGAAAGCAGATTTGGCGTACAACAAAACTGCCTGTTAAAAATAATAAGAGAAAGGCAGAAGCGTTTTTGCAAGATCTTATTGAACAGTACAGCAAGGAGTGTAAAACCTTCTACAGTGAAATTACTGTTGCAGATTATTTTGAATTGTGGCTGAACGATATTAAATCAGAAGTAAGACCAAATACTTACCGAAATTACAAAGGAAATATGGAAAAGCATATTATCCCATATTTTCGTGAAAAAGGTATACGATTACAGGAACTAAAACCTTGCGATTTAACGGCTTACTACAAATTTAAAAATAATACAAACAGCAAACTTGAAAAAGCTGAACCGCTTTCTCCTCGCACAATACAGCACCATCATCAAAATATTTCAAAAGCACTGAATGACGCTGTGGAAAAGGGTTACATAAATTTTAATCCTGATGTTAGTTCCAAAAGACCAAAGTTGAAAACTTTTAATGCAAAGTTTCTCAATCAAAAACAGATTAACAATATGCTGACGGCTATTGAGAACGAAATAATTTATTTGCCTGTTTTACTGTGTTCGATATATGGATTGAGAAGAAGTGAAGTTTTGGGCATTAAGTGGAGTTGTGTGGATTTTGAAAATAACACCATTCATATTTGCGAAACTTTACAGCAAAGCACAAAGGAACTTACTGGCGAATCAAACTATACCGATGATACTAAAAATGCAAGCAGTAACAGAACAATGCCGTTAATTCCTGTTATAAAAGAAAAACTTCTTGTTCAAAAGCAATGGCAGATTGAAAACAAGAAGGAATTTGAAGAATTGTATTCTGATAGTGATTTTGTATTTACGCACGAAAACGGTTCAGTTATGACACCGAATTATTTAACGAAAAATTTTCGTAAAATAGCTGACAGTTTGGGCTATTACGGTTTGCGTTTGCACGATTTAAGGCATAGTGTGGCAAGTAATTTGCTTAATAAAGGTTTTTCTTATGTTCAAACAGCTGAATGGTTAGGACACAGTAATCCGTCAACTACTTTTCGCTTTTATGCTCATGTTGATAAAACTTCTAAAATTGCAATAGCTTCTGATTATGAACAGATTTTTAGAGAAGAAAAAAGTCGAAAAGTTGTAGAAAAATCAGCCAAAATTGTAGAAATCAATAGCTACAGGGCAAATTTGAAAATCCTTGATAAATAACAAAAGCACCTCAAAAACGGCTTGCGTATCGCCTTTTTGAAGTGCTTTTAAATGGCAGGGGCAGAAGGACTTGAACCCTCGGCACGCGGTTTTGGAGACCGCTGCTCTACCAACTGAGCTATACCCCTATATTAATTTTAACCGATGAAATTATGAAGGTCTGTTTTGCAAACTTACTCATAAATTTCAACGCAAGATAGATTATATCACCGTTCAGTCGATTTGTCAACACATTTTTGTGAAATTTGACATTTTGAGCCGAGCGGTGATTTTTTTCAATATCTGCAATACAAATGTTCAGACTAAATTACTCAGTTTCTCTGATTTCCTGCGGATTTTCGGGGAAGCCTCCAATTTGGAAACGGAGTCCGCAGGTGGGGCATTCAAGGTACGGCTTGCCGTTGTTGAGGTTGTCCTGAATAATCATCATTTCGCTTTCGCAGAATGGGCAGAGTTTATTATTTTCGCTGTTCATATTTTTACCTCCGAGTGGATTGTTTTCGATATAACTTAATTATACCTTTAAGCGGTAAAATGTCAACCGAGATATTAAAAATGTATAGGCAAGAGGGTTGGATTTTTACGGCTTTTGTGCAAATTCCGCTTTACAAATTGACGAAAAAAGACTAAACTATATCTATGCTTCTGCGTTGCAGAATATACAATCTCATTCAAGGTGATTATTATGAAAAAAGAAAATATGGCTATGCTGTGTGACTTCTACGAATTTACAATGTCAAACGGCTATTTTAAAAACGGTTTTTATAAAAAGAATGTCTATTTTGATGTGTTCTTCCGCAAAGTTCCCGACAACGGCGGTTTTGCGATTATGGCAGGTCTTGAACAGGCTATTGAGTACATCAGGGAACTTCATTTTGAAGACGAGGATATCGAATATCTCAAGAGCAAGGGCATTTTTGACGAGCAGTTTCTTGAGTATTTGAGAAACTTCAAATTCAGCGGTGATGTTTATGCAATTCCCGAGGGAACTCCGATTTTCCCGAACGAGCCTGTTATGACAATCAAAGCGCCTGCAATTGAAGCTCAGCTTGTTGAAACATTTCTTCTCCTCACAATCAATCATCAGACTCTCATTGCGACAAAGGCTAACAGAATTGTCCGTGCCGCTCAGGGCAGAGCCGTACTTGAATTTGGTTCACGCCGTGCTCAGGGTGCAAATGCCGCAGTTGACGGTGCAAGAGCCGCATATATCGGCGGTTGCAAGGGTACAGCCTGCACACTTACAGACGAGCTTTACGGTGTTCCCGCCGGCGGTACAATGGCACATTCATGGGTTCAGATGTTCAACAGCGAGTATGACGCTTTTAAAACCTACTGCGAGATGTATCCCGATAATCCTACTCTCCTTGTTGATACATACAACACATTAAAGAGCGGTGTCCCAAATGCCATTAAGGTGTTCAAGGAGGTTCTTCTTCCGCAGGGTAAGACCAAGTGTGCAATCCGCCTTGATTCGGGCGATATTTCCTATCTTTCAAAGAAAGCAAGAAAAATGCTTGATGACGCAGGTCTTACAGAATGTACAATTACTGCGTCAAACGCTCTTGACGAGTACCTTATTCGTGACCTTATGATGCAGGGCGCTCAGGTTGATACATTCGGCGTTGGTGAAAGACTTATCACTTCATCAAGCTCGCCTGTATTCGGCGGTGTTTATAAGCTTGTTGCCGTTGAAAATGACGGCGGCGAAATTGTGCCGAAAATCAAGGTCAGCGAAAATACAACCAAGATTACAAATCCGCACTTCAAAAAGGTTTACCGCTACTTTGACAAGGACAACGGTAAGGCTATTGCCGATGAGCTTTGCATTTATGATGAGGTTGTTGACGATTCAAAGCCGAGAACAATTTTCGATCCAAATGCAGTTTGGAAAACAAAAATGCTTGATAACTATACCGCAAAGGAACTTCTTGTGCCAATCTTCAAAAACGGCAAGTGCGTGTATGAGTCACCGTCAATTGAGGAAATCGCAACATATTGCCGTGAGCAGATTGACCTTCTCTGGGACGAGGTTAAGCGTTTTGAAAATCCACATAACTATTATGTTGACCTCTCAAAGAAACTCTATGACATCAAGGCTCTTTTGCTCAATATCTATGAAAAGTGATTTTTGATTGATTTTTAATTAAAAATCTGAAAATTGAAAAGTAAAATTTACGGTCGGGTAGTTCGTCTATCCGACCGTTTTTTGGTCATGGCTAAATTAAATAATCATAACAAATGGTTTTGTAAAGGAAAGGGTGGATAATGGTACAGTGCTTTTTGATATAATTAGTGTAAAGCAAAAATCCCGACAGGTTTTGTGCTGTCGGGATTTTTGCTTGTTTTTACCATTGAAAAGACTGAATAATAATGTTATAATAAATCCGAATATCGGAAATTGTGAATAACTTTATCGAAAATGGGAGATGAAAACTAAAAATGGCAATAAAGGTAACGCTCCTTACACACACACCTAACCCTGAACAGACGGTTGCAATGGCGGCAAAGCTTTGCTACTCGCCGTCAGGGATTGAAGATATAAGAGAAGGTCTTGACGAGGAAAAAACTTCCTCTTTTATTGATATGCTTGCAAGCCTCGGTCATGCAAGTCCGACCGAACACGCATATTTTACATTCGGCATTGAGGGCATTTCAAGAGCCTGTTCACACCAGCTTGTCCGCCACAGAATTGCATCCTACAGTCAGCAGTCACAGCGCTATGTTGACGGCACAAGGTTTGACTTTGTAACTCCGCCCGAGATTGCAAAGAACAAAAAGGCTCTTGCCGCCTATGAAAAGGCTCTCAAGGTTGAGGCTGACGCTTACAAAGAAATCAGAGATGCACTTGCTGTCGGTTACATCAACGAGAAATGTCCCGATAAATACAGCGGAACGGATGAAGAAATTATCAATGCCTACAAGGCTGACGACAAAAAATCCTGCAATGCTTTCATCAAGAAAGCCAACGAGGACGCAAGATTTATTCTTCCGAATGCATCGACAACAAAAATTGTCTGCACTTTCAATGCAAGAAGTTTGCAGAACTTTTTTGCACACCGTTGTTGCAACAGAGCACAGTGGGAAATTCGTGAGGTTGCCGAACAGATGCTTTTGCAATGTCTTGAGGTTGCTCCGCACCTTTTCAAAAACTGCGGCCCGTCATGCCTGTTCGGACCATGCCCCGAGGGCAATATGTGTTGCGGAAAGCAAAAGGAAATGCGTCAGAAATACGGCAGAGAAAAGTAAGGTATACATATGAAAAGCAAAATTATTGTTATTGAGGGACTTGACGGCAGCGGAAAAGCTACGCAGACAAAGATTTTGTGCGAAAAATTTTCCGCTCTCGGCAAAAAGGTCACAAAGCTTGAATTTCCGAATTATGAAAGTCCTGCCGCCGCTCCCGTGAAGATGTATCTTGACGGCGAATTCGGTGACAAGCCCGATGATGTCAATGCCTATGCGGCGAGTGCATTTTATGCGGTTGACCGTGTTGCAAGTTATCTTCAGTTTTGGAAAAAGGAATGTGACAACGGCGGTGTGATTTTAAGCGACCGCTATGTGACTTCAAATATAATTTATCAGATGTCCAAACTCCCGAAAGAGGAGTGGAACAGCTTTATTGATTGGCTGAACGATTTTGAATACGAAAAGCTCGGGATTCCGAAACCCGATCTTGTAATCTACCTTGATGTTGAACCCGAGGTTTCGCAGAAGCTTATGGAAAAACGCTACGGCGGTGACAACAGCAAGAAAGATTTGCATGAAAAAAACCTCCGTTTCCTTCTTGACTGTCGAAAAAGTGCAGTTTATGCCGCTAAAAAATGCGGCTGGAAGGTTATTAATTGCTGTGAAAACGGAGAGATTAAGAGTATAGAAAAAATATCGGAAGAGATAGAGAGGGTAGCGGCTGAAATTTATGCTGAGCTTTAAAAAAATTGAGCAAAGTGACATAAACGAACTTAAAAAATACTACGATTATGATGAGTGCATGGGTTGCGATACCAACCTTTTGAACGCTTATCTTTGGCGAAACGAATACAATATTAAATTTGCTTTTTATGATGATACAATTGTCAAGGTGTATTGTAATCCCGACGAGTCTGTTTGGGGTTACTGTATGCCTACAGGCAAAAATATAAAGGGTGCGCTTGAAGAGGTTTTCAAAGATGCCGAGGAGAGAAACGGCAATTTGCAAATTGTTATGCTGACAAACGGCAATCGTGCAATGCTTGAAACAATGTTTCCCGGCAAATTTGATTATGTCCGTTCACCCGAAAATCAGGATTACATTTACACTTCCCGTGACCTTGCAACCCTTGCGGGCAAAAGGTTTCACGCAAAGCGTAACCACATTTCAAAATTTTACAGGACCTACACCGATACCCGTTTTGAAACTCTGTCGGATTCAAACATTCCCGATGCATTAACTGTTGCAAAACTGTGGTGTGCGGAAAATGACACCGATCCCGAAGCTTCAAGCGAAATTATGGCAATCAAGGAAATGTGCGACCTCAAAGACGAATATAATGTCAAGGGTGCTGTACTGTATGTTGACTCAAAGCCTGTTGCCATGACACTCGGAAGTGAAATTTCACCCAAGGTGTATGACATCAACTTTGAAAAGGCACTTCGTGAATATGACGGTGTTTATGCCGTAATCAACAACGAATTTGCCAAAACTCTTACGCAGTATGAGTATATAAACCGTGAGGAAGATATGGGACTTGAGGGACTCAAAAAGTCTAAACTTTCATACAATCCCGTTATTATCCTCGACCGCTGGAATGCAATACCGAAAAAACGATGAAAACGATATTTCGCAAAACCGAAAAATCCGATACCGAAAGCCTAAAAAAGCTGTGGCTCTCGTGTTTTGACGAGGATGTAACTGCCGTCAATCTGATTTTTGACAGCGACCTTTTTGATGGTTGCTGTGCCGTTGTTAACGATAGAATCGTTTCGGCTCTTTACCTTGTAAAAGGTACGCTCAACGGCAAAAAATCGCATTATCTTTGCGGTGCGTCAACCGATAAATCTTTCCGTGGCAACGGAATAATGTCAAGGCTGATTAATTTTGCACTTGATAACGCAAAGAATAACGGTGATGTGTATTCTCTGCTTTTTCCTGCAAATGACGGTTTGTATGGCTTTTACGCAAAGCTCGGATATGCTTTGAACTGCACCGTAAAAAGCCGTGAACTTTCAAGGCAAATGCTTGAAAATTTTGCAGAGAAGGGTTTGAATATCGGCTGTTCGAAAGAAAATTCTTTCGTATACGGTGAGAATTTTTTTGAATTTGCAAAGTCCTATTATGAGATTTACGGCTCAAAGGTAATCAATAAGAATGACTGCTTTGCCGTATTTGATGAAAACGAAAATACTGCCGATGTTTTTTACTCGGCTTATAAAAATATAAACGAACTTTCCGCACTTTTGCTTGAAAATACAAAATCAGAAAGGTTTGTGTTTACGGGCAAATCCGATAACGCTCTTTTTGAAAACTGTAGGTTACAAAAATGCGGAATGATTAAATCACTCGACAAAAACCATAAAATTCCCGACGATGTCTATATCGGGATTACTCTTTCCTGAAAGGAAGTTTACTATGTTCTATGTATTTCTTGCAGAAGGCTTTGAAGAAACAGAGGCGCTTGCCCCCGTTGATGTAATGCGCAGGGCAAAGCTTGATGTTAAAACAGTCGGTGTAACAGGCGAATGTGTTACAAGCTCACACGGTGTGCCTGTAAAAGCCGATATCACAATTGACAATATTGACCTTGACGATGTTCAGGGTGTTGTACTCCCCGGCGGTATGCCCGGAACTCTCAATCTTGAGGCAAACGAAAAGGTTCTTGATGCTGTTAAGTATAGCTGTGAAAACGGCAAAATCGTTGCCGCAATCTGTGCCGCTCCGTCAATTCTCGGTCATCTCGGAATCCTTGACGGCAAAAAGGCAACCTGTTTTCCGGGCTTTGAAAAGGAACTCAAGGGTGCAGACTATACAGGCACTCACACCGTAACGGACGGCAATATTATTACCGCAAAGGGCGCAGGCTGTGCAATTGAATTCGGTCACGCAATTGTTTCTCTCGCAGTATCAAAGGATGCCGCCGACAAGGTTATCGGTGATATGCAATGCCTGTGAAAAATGTTCGTGAGCTGAAAAGTCAGCTCCGTGCAAAATATAAAAAAATCCGAAAAAGCTGTCCTCCCGAAAAAAAGCAACAGCTAGACCTCGCCTTGCAGAACGCTTTTCTGGCAAGTGAGGAATACAAAAGCTGTGATGTGCTTTTTGCCTTTGTTTCATCACCGATTGAGGTTGACACCTCGCTTATTCTTGAAACAACGCTGAAAGACGGCAAAAGACTTGCTTTGCCAAAGTGTAAAAATAATTTCGGCGAAATGGATTTTTACCTTGTAAATTCACTTTCTCAGCTTGAAAAGGGTGCGTTTTCAATCATGGAACCAAACCCCGAGGTTTGCGAAAAGTACGAGGATTTCTCACACGGCCTCTGCCTTGTTCCGGGACTTTGCTTTGATATGCAGGGATTCCGCCTTGGATTCGGCAAGGGTTACTACGACAGATTTTTACAGAATTTTTCGGGAACAAGCGTTGGGCTTTGCTACTCCAAATGTATAGAGCATACTCTGCCCTCGGGAGTGTTCGACCGCCCCGTTGACGCCGTGATTACCGAAAAATATACCAACCGAACAAATAACGAGTTTGTAAAGGAATGATACATTATGAACCCTGATAATTTTAATATGAGCGAACAGGAGCTTAACGCTCAGCGTCGCAGAAGAGCCGAAAACTTTAAACTTAATATTGATGAAAGCGAGTATGAGGACGATAATTTCGTCAAGTCTGAGGATGAACCGTCAAACCTTAATTCATACAGCGGTCAGGATGTCAAAAAGCAAATGGCCCGTGAATCAAAGCAGGTTTTAAAGCAGAAGAAAAAGGAAGAAAAAAAGGCTCTTAAAGCAAAGAACAAGTATAATCGCAGAACCTTCCGCTTTATCTGGATTATCTCGGTTTTAATTGTCGGAGCAATGGCGGCTGTATATATGATAACAGGCATGAACGATTTGCTTGCCGTGAACAGAACCGACTCCTCAACCGTGAAAATTGAAATTCCCGAAAATCCGACTGTTGACGATGTTACAAAGGTACTTGTTGACAATAAAGTAATCGGTGAGCCGTCATATTTCAAGCTTTTTGTCAATGTCACAAAGTCTGCCGATGATTTTACTCAGGGTACATATGAAATTCGCAGAAATATGGACTACGAGGCAATCATCAACTTCCTTTCGAGTAACAACAACAGAACCGACACGGTTTCCGTTACAATTACCGAGGGTGAAAGCGTTCTTGAAATTGCCAACACTCTTGAAAAGAACGGTGCTTTGGGCGACAGGGACGAGTTTCTTTCGCTTTGCAATTCCGAAAAGTTTGACAGCGACTTTGACTTTATCAAGGCTGAAACAAATGCGGACAAGCGTTACTACAAGCTTGAGGGCTATCTCTATCCGGATACCTACGAATTCTACAGAAACGAAAATGCAGAATCCGTAATCTACAAATTTCTCAACAACTACGAAACAAAGATTAACGAAAAGCAGACTGTTGACGGCTATTCAAAGAAAACAACAGTTTTGAAAATGGTTGAAGAGAGCGACACAAAGTATTCGCTTGATCAGGTTATGACAATCGCATCTATCATTCAGGCAGAGGCGGCTGACAAAGAGGATATGTACTACATTTCCTCAATCCTCCACAACCGTCTTACAGCCGACAGCAGTCTCGGCGTGTCAAGCCTCGGTCTTGATTCAACAAAGTTCTATCCGTACAGAAGTCTTGAGGATGTTCCCGAAAATGACAGAAGCACCTACAAGAGCAGATATGATACATATGACAGGAAGGGACTTCCTTACGGTCCTATCTGCAACCCCGGTATGGATGCGATAATTGCCGCACTCAATCCGAACAGCTCGGATTATTACTTCTTCTGTCATGACAGCAAGGGACAGGCTTATTACGCATCAACACTTGAACAGCAAAACGCAAATCTGGAGTATATTGAAAGCTATGATAACTAATTTTGAAAAACCCGAAATTTTGTCACCGGCAGGTGATATGGATTGCCTTAAATCCGCTTTAAACTTTGGCGCAGACGCAGTTTTTCTTGCAGGAAAAATGTTCGGAATGCGTTCCGCACCGCAGAATTTTGATAACGATCAGCTCAAAAAAGCTTGTGACCTTGCCCACGCAAAGGGCGCAAGAATCCATGTGACCTGCAACACACTTCCACGCAATAATGAAATTCCTCATCTTCAGGAATTTATGGAGAATGCTCAGGCTTGCGGAGTTGATGCGTTCATAATTGCCGACCTCGGTGTTTTTGAGGCGGCTAAAAAGTATGCGCCAAAGGTTCAGCGTCACATTTCGACTCAGGCAGGAGTAACAAACTATGCGGCGGCAAATGTGCTTTACAATATGGGTGCGTCAAGGGTTGTGCTTGCAAGAGAAATTCCGCTTGATGAAATTGCCGAAATGCGTGCAAAAGTTCCGAAAGAGCTTGAAATCGAATGCTTTGTACACGGTGCAATGTGTGTTTCATTTTCAGGCAGATGCCTTATTTCAAGCTATATGACAGGCAGAGATGCGAACCACGGTGACTGCGCTCAGCCGTGTCGCTGGAAGTATCATCTTTACGAAGAAAACCGTCAGGGACAGTATTTCCCCGTTGAAGAAACAGGTGACGGCACATATCTCTACAATTCAAGAGATCTCTGTATGATTGAGCATATCCCCGAGCTTGTAAAGGCAGGTGTTTCAAGCTTTAAGATTGAGGGCAGAGCAAAGTCGGCTTACTATGTCGCTGTTACAACAAACGCTTACCGTCACGCTGTTGACGATTATTTTGCAGAGGGTGACGATTATGTTCTAAAACCGTGGATAAGGGAAGAACTTGAAAAAATCAGCCACCGTGAGTACAACACGGGCTTCTATTTCGGCAGAGAACCCGGTCAGGTTACGGGCAACGGAGGATATATCCGTCATTATGACAATGTTGCATTGTGTGAAGAGTTTGTTGACGACACAACCGCAGTAATCACTCAGCGCAACAAATTCTATGTGGGCGACACACTTGATGTACTTCCGCCAAGCGGAGTGCCGTTTGAAATCAAGTGTGAATCACTTACAACCGACGATGGTATGCCCGTTGAAAGTGCGCCGCATCCGATGCAAAGACTTACAATGAAATGCAACGCTCCCGTTCCGTCAGGCGCGGTTATCAGAAAAAAGCGTGATTAATCCCGAATTTTGCTATTGACAACACAAAGAAACAGTTTTATAATCTAAGTACTGATGTTCCCCACCTTAGAAACGGTGGGGAACAATTCAGCCTTTCAGCGTGAGCAAATCTCTCGCTGAAATACTGAGGAGCTGACGCTCCTATGCACTTGATTGCAATCTGTCGCAAACTCTGCTCCTTGCAAGCAAAGCAGAGTGTTGCTCCGATTTAAATTATTTGCTACAATTGAATTACAATATTCGGCTGTGACGGGATTAACCGAGATGTCAGCATTTCAGAGAGAAAGCCGTTTTGGTGCAAGGCTTTTATGTGAAGTTTCGGTGCGCTGCCCCCGAGCTCTGTGTGATTAAGCACAGCGTATTTCTGCGTTAAGGAAATGTAATCTATTATGACGATTACTCAAAGCGGACGCTTGGCGTCAATTTGGGTGGTACCGCAGGATATTCCTGTCCCATTGTATTTTTATACAATGGGATTTTTTATTTTGCTCGGTGCATACTTTAAACAAATTTGAACGAATATTGTATTCCCCTGTGAATTTGTATAAGGAGAGATTTTTTATGAAGTGGACAGGACTTAACGAATTAAGAGAAAAGTTCCTTGAATTCTTTGAATCAAAGGGTTGTTTAAGACTCCCCAGCTTTTCACTTGTTCCAAAGGACGACAACAGCCTTCTGCTTATCAACAGCGGTATGGCTCCTATGAAAAAATATTTTACAGGTGAGGTAACACCTCCTCGCAAGCGTGTTACAACCTGTCAGAAATGTATCCGTACTCCCGACATTGAGCGTGTCGGCATCACAGCCCGTCACGGTACATTCTTTGAAATGCTCGGTAACTTCTCATTCGGCGACTATTTTAAGCACGAGGCTACAGCATGGGCATGGGAATTCTTTACAAAGGTTCTTGAAATGCCTCCCGAAAAGCTCTATGTTTCAATTTATGAGGACGATGACGAGGCTTTTGACATTTGGACAAAAGAAGTCGGCGTTGATCCGTCACATATGGTAAGACTTGGCAAGGAAGATAACTTCTGGGAACACGGTTCAGGCCCCTGCGGTCCGTGCTCCGAAATCTACTTTGACCGTGGTGACGAAAAGGGCTGCGGCAGACCCGACTGTCATGTAGGCTGTGAATGTGACCGTTTTGTTGAGGTTTGGAACCTTGTATTTACTCAGTTTGAGAGTGACGGCAAAGGTAACTACACTCCTCTTGAACATCCGAACATTGATACAGGTATGGGCCTTGAAAGACTTGCCTGTGTTATGCAGGGTGTTGACAACCTTTTCCTCGTTGACACAATTCAGAATATTATGAAACACATCTCACAGATTACAGGTGTGGAGTACGGCAAAAATGAAAAGAGCGATGTTTCACTCCGTGTTATCACAGACCATATCCGCAGTACAACATTTATGATCGGTGACGGTGTTCTTCCGTCAAACGAGGGCAAGGGCTATGTGCTTCGCCGTTTGCTCAGAAGAGCCGCTCGTCACGGCAGACTTCTCGGTTACAACGAGCCTTTCCTCTATAAGGTTTGCGATACGGTTATCAAAGAAAATCTCACAGCTTATCCCGAACTCAAGGAAAAGCAGGAGTTCATTACAAAGGTTATCAAGGTTGAGGAAGAAAGCTTTGCCAAGACAATTGATCAGGGCTTTAAGATGCTCAACGGCATTATGGACAGCGAAGATGTTAAGGTTCTCAGCGGTGAGGACGCATTTAAGCTTAACGATACCTACGGTTTCCCGATTGACCTTACAAAAGAAATTCTTTCGGAAAAAGGCATCAAGGTTGATGTTGATCGTTTCCGTGAGCTCATGAAAGAGCAGAAAAAGCGTTCCCGTGACGCAAGAAAGAATGCCGGTGCAGACGCTTGGATTTCTGACACAACAGACCTTTCGGATGTTGCAAATACAGAATTCGTAGGTTACACAGAACTCAAGTCAACTTCAAAGGTTCTTGCAATCGTTAAGGACGGTGTGAGAGTTGACAGTATCGGTGAGGGCGAAAATGCTATCATTGTTCTCGACAAAACTCCGTTCTACGGAGAAGGCGGCGGTCAGGTTGGCGACACAGGTGTTATGGAGTCTGGCAGTTTTTCAGCTGATGTTGACAACACAACAAAGAATCCGTCAGGCACAATTTACCTTCATGCTTGTACAGTAAAGAGCGGCAGCATCAATGTAGGTGCAGAGGTTTCAACTGCTGTCGATGAAGAGCGCCGTGCGGATATCACAAGAAACCACACAGCGGCTCACCTTCTTCAGTCGGCTCTCCGTGAGGTTCTCGGCAACCATGTTCAGCAGGCAGGTCAGCTTGTTTCAGACGATTACTTCCGTTTTGACTTTACTCACTTTGAGGCTCTCACGGCAAAGGAACTCATTGAGGTTCAGAATCTTGTAAATAAAAAGATTCTTGAGGCAATCCCCGTTACGACACAGGAAATGCCTATTGAAGAGGCTAAAAAGCTCGGCGCAATGGCACTCTTCGGTGAAAAGTACGGCGATGTTGTCCGTGTTGTAAGCGCAGGCGACTTCTCTGTTGAATTCTGTGGCGGTACACATGTAAAGAATACCGCAAACCTCGGTCTTTTCAGAATCAGACAGGAGGGTTCGGTTGCCGCAGGTGTAAGAAGAATTGAGGCTCTCACAGGTATGGGCGTTCTCAAGTACATCAACGGTATGAGCGCTGTTATTATGGATGTTTGCTCATTACTCAAAATTGCAAATCCAAAGGCAGTTGTTGAGGGTGTTCAGAAGGCTGAACAGCTTATCAAGGAACAGCAGAGAGAAATCAACGAGCTTAATTCAAAGCTTGCCGTTGCTCAGATCGGTCAGCTTTTTGCAGGCACAACGGAGGAAAACGGTGTAAGAGTGGTAACAGGCAGAATTGACAAGGCTAATGCCGACATTCTTCGCACAATGTGCGAAAAGGCAAGAGATTTTGCCCCGAAGTGCGTATGCGTTCTTGCAACTGAAAATGACGGCAAGGTGACATTTGCCGCAGCCTGCGGTAAAGAGGCTCTTGCTCTCGGTGCGAATGCAGGCAAAATCATAAAGGCTGTTGCTCAGAAGGCCGGAGGCAACGGAGGCGGAAAGCCCGATATGGCTATGGCAGGTGCTAAACAGCCTGAGAAGATTTCAGAGGCTCTTGACAGCGTAAAAGAAACTGTTTATGCAATGTTAAAATAATCGTTTAATGTGTATTTATGGCTTGCTTGCCGGTTGAATTGTGGAAAATAGCCAAACGGTTACATAAAATCTTGTGCAATTAACAAAAACGGTTTTAAATCAAAACTATTGCAGTTTTGTTATTTTTATAGTATAATAAGCAATACTAAGATATGAAAATCTATCTTGGATATTTATGAACAATTTTAGGAGGAGATTAAAAATGTTCAAGAAAATTGCAGGTCTTTTTCTTGCAGCAGCAGTAATGTGCAGTTCAGCTGCCATCACAGCTAGCGCTGCAGAAGCAGAGGATGACGCTGCTGTTGCTGCAGCAGATCAGTCAGGCGAGGTTTCAGCCGACGGTTCATCAGAGGTTTCAGCTGACGCTTCTTCAGAAGTTGAAGCAGGCAATGTTGTTAAGTTTGATGTTAAGAAGTCAGGCTGGAATAATGTTAAGTCAGTATTCTGTCATATTTGGAAAGCTGACGGTTCAGGCGATTGGCCGGCTTGGCAGTCAAAGAAAGAAAAATGTAAGTACGATTCTTCAACAGGTATCGCTACATATGATCTTTCAAAGACAGGTAACACAATCTCTAAGTCAGACGGAAGAGTTTACTGTGTAATCTTTAGTGCTAACACAGGTATGCAGTCATACAACGCTATCATGAGCGGCAAGTGCATCGGTGACACACTTTATTGCACAGGTAATCAGCTTGAAAACCCTGAGGATTCAGAAAAGAAGGCAAACGAAGCTAAATGGGAAAACAATTCAGACTGCGGTCCTGAAAAGAAGATTACATCAACAGGTAACATCATCGGTTCTGCTTTCCCTGAGGGCGAATCAGATGCAACATTGTTGGCTACATACCTTGTCGCTTACTACAATGATGAGGCTAAGACAAGTTTTACACAGAAACTTCTTGACGAACTCAAGGTTAGCCCAACACAGGTTATGGGTGCTGTAACAGATAGGCTCAACGCTACAAAAAACCCTGATAAGGATACGATTGCTCCTGCAGTTGAGAAGATTCTCGCAGGTTGCACAGATCCTACAACAGGTAAAAAGGTTGACAAGACTCAGCTCGACAACGCTAAGAAGACAGGTGCTAAGGCAGCAGCCGGCAGCTCAAGCAACGGTTCAAGTTCTTCTTCAAGCAACGGTGGCTCAAGCTCATCAGGTTCAGGTTCTTCAAGCACAGGTGCAGTTAAGTCAGGTGTTGAAACAACTATCGTTTTCGTAATGGCAGGTCTTATGGTTTCAGCAGCAGGCGTTATGTTCCTTGCAAGAAAGAAGAAAGAAGACTGATTTTAACGAATTAATCTTTGATTAAGCATTTTTCGGACACTGTCAATCGGCAGTGTCCGTTTTGCTTTTTTAACTCATGGTGCAAAAATATTCAAAAAGTTTTTAAAACATCTTGACAACGCTCGCTGTGTTTGTTAAAATATTAATGTTGCAACGGGATGTAGCGCAGTTTGGTAGCGCACACGTCTGGGGGGCGTGGAGTCGCAAGTTCAAGTCTTGTCATCCCGACCAACTAAAGCCTTTTTGTCTTTTGACAGAAAGGCTTTTTTCTTTACGATAAACTGCTTACTGCAAATAAATTAACGCAAAAGGAGAAAATATGCTTAATATCGGCTCTCATCTTTCAATATCAAAAGGTTTTTACGCAATCGGCAGAGATGCACTTTCAATCGGAGCAAACACATTTCAATTTTTTACACGCAACCCTCGTGGCGGATCTGCAAGAAAAATTGATATCGAAGATGTCAATGCACTTATAAAACTTATGACGGAAAATAATTTTGCAAAAATTCTCGCCCATGCACCATACACAATGAACCTCTGTTCGGCAAAACCCGAAACCCGTGAATTTGCTCTGAACACGCTTACGGATGATTTGAAACGAATGGAATATCTCCCGAATAATCTTTATAACTTTCACCCCGGCAGTCACACGGGACAGGGCGTTAAAGCTGCGGTTGAGCAAATCGGCACAGCGTTGAATACTGCAATGTTCGATGATATGACAACCACGGTATTGCTTGAAACAATGGCGGGCAAAGGCACGGAGGTCGGCAGAACCTTTGAAGAACTGCGTATGATTATCGACCGTGTCGAGCGAAACGATAAAATCGGCGTCTGCCTTGATACCTGCCATGTTTTTGACGCCGGTTATGACATTGTGAATAATCTTGACGGAGTTCTTGAAGAATTTGACCGTGTAATCGGGCTTGAAAGACTCAAGGCAATTCATCTCAATGACAGTATGAATCCTATCGGCAACCACAAGGACAGACATCAGAAAATAGGCGAGGGCAACATTGGAATTGATGCGTTCGGAAAAATTATAAATAATGAAAATTTGCGAAATCTTCCGTTTTTCCTTGAAACCCCGAACGAGCTTGACGGTTATGCCAAAGAAATTTCGGCTTTGAGAAATTTGTATTTTGAATGACATTTGCCTTAAAATAAATCAATACAAAAATTGTCAAAAATATTTGTTGCTATTGCAATTTGCAAAAATTAAAAAATTTAAAGTCCTCTCGATTTTTCGAGGGGGCTTTTTTCGCCTTTTTACAATAAAATCGGTTTGCCGTTACACATAATTTGAATACGCAGACAAAGATATAATAATTACCCTTAATTCGGGAACAATAGTAAAAACGATTTACGGAGTGATATTGTGATTCAAAACATACGGAAAAATGAATTTGAAAGTTTAATAAAATCATCAAAGCCGGTGCTTGCCGATTTTTATGCCGAATGGTGTTCACCGTGCAGAATGCTTTCGCCTGTAATAGAAGAAATCGGTGACAAGTACAAAGCATATTTTGAAACCGTCAAGGTCAATGTTGACGAAAATCCCGAATTGACAGAACGCTACGGTGTATCGGGAATTCCTGCACTTTTGCTCTTTAAAGACGGCAACGAAATTTTGCGTATGTCGGGTGTTCAGACCGAAGAACGGATAATCTCCGCAATCTCCGAAAAAACGGGTGAGAGTTTTGTATGACCTTGTAATTGTCGGCGGAGGTGCGGCAGGACTTACGGCAGCACTCTATGCCTCACGGAGCGGACTTGACTGCATTGTGCTTGATCCGTCATCACCCGAGGGCAGTTCAATTGCTCTCACGGATGCGGTTGAAAACTACACGGGCTTCAGCGATATTGCAGGCTTTGACCTCATTCAGCACTTTTATTCACACGCAAAGTCATTCGGTGCAAATTTTGTCAGACAATCCCTTGTCGGCATAAGAAAAAATTATGACGGTTTTATCCTTGAATGTTCCGACAGCGAGGTCAAGACAAAATCTGTTATTCTCTGCATGGGCGCAACCCACAAAAAATTGGGAATTGACGGTGAAAATAAGTTTGAAGGCAGAGGAGTAAGCTATTGTGCCGTGTGTGACGGCTATTTTTTCAAAGACAAAACAGTGGCGGTAATCGGCGGAGGAAACACCGCCGTTACCGAGGCGACCTATCTTTCTCATATATGCAAACGGGTTTTTCTTATTCACAGGGGCGACGCATTAAAAGCCGACAGAGTGCTTGTGCAAAAGCTTGAAAAATCGGGCAATGTCAAAATTCTTTACAACACCAATGTTGTGAAAATTGACGGTGACGAAAAGGTTAAATCGGTTACGCTTGACAACGAGAAAATTCTGAAAACTGACGGAGTTTTTGTTGCGGTAGGTCTTGAACCGAGAACCGAATGTGTCAAGGGTTTTGTAAAAACTGATGACAACGGCTATGTGATTGCCGATGAAACCTGTCAGACATCCGTGTCGGGAATTTTTGTTGCAGGGGATATACGCACAAAAAATCTGCGACAAATTATAACCGCCTGTTGTGACGGTGCAAATTCTGTTTACGGAATAAACAAATTTTTGAAATTGTAAGGTTTTCTTTTTCCGATTTTTATGGTATACTACATTTGATATTGTTAATTTTTCCGGATGAATAAAATGAAACTGTTACAAAATAAAAAAATAGCATATTTAACAGCAATTTTCTGCACACTTTTGTGGGGAACGGCTTTTCCGTTTATAAAGGTTGGCTACTCTGCTTTTGAGATTGAGGAGTCGGATATCGGCTCAAAGCTGATTTTTGCAGGAATGCGCTTTATGTTGGCGGGATTTATGGTGTTTCTCTTTTTGTGGATATCAAAAAGAAAACCGCCGACGCTTTCAAAAAAAGATATACTGCCCGTCTGTTCACTCGGAGTGGTGCAGACAGGATTGCAGTATATTTTTACATACATCGGAATCGGTTTTACAAGCGGAACGAACACCTCTATAATAACGGCTTGTGCGTCGTTCTTTACCGTACTTTTCGTGCCGTTGTTTTTCAAAAACGACAGGCTCACGCTGATGAAAATTATCGGTTGTATTCTCGGATTCGGCGGAATTATCGCAATCAATTTCGGCGGAACTGTCAGCACGGACACTTGGTTCGGCGATATGATGATTCTCTTTTCAACAATATCTGCGGCGGCAGGCAACATCGTTGCGAAAAAAGTCACAACAGGACGAGATCCGTTCCCTGTAACCGCTTTTCAGCTTTTAACAGGCGGTTTTATATTGCTTGTGTCGGGCATATGCTGCGGTGGCAGTATTGGTTTGATAAATGTTGAAAGTATTTCCGTGTTGCTCTGGCTTGCGTTCGTATCAGCGGCGGCATTTTCGCTGTGGACAGCACTTCTCAAGTTTCATGATGCAAGCAGAATTTCCGTTTTCAATCTGCTTGTTCCCGTGTTCGGAACAGTTTTGTCGGGGCTTATGCTCGGTGAAAATGTTTTCAGAATCGAAACGCTCATCTCGCTTATTCTGATTTCACTCGGAATTGCGTTTGTAAATATGAATCTAAAAAAATCGGGAGGTAAAATATGAATCCTGATATAAAAGGTATTATTTCCGACATGGACGGTGTCATTCTTGACACAGAAAAGCTGTATGTCCGCTTTTGGTGTGAGGCGGCAAATTTTTACGGCTATCCTATGGAAACGCACCACGCACTCAGTATTCGCTCAATGGCTCGCCCGTTTGCAATTGCAAAATTAAAGGGCTTTTTCGGAGAGGATTTTGACTACTGCAAGGTTCACGATAAAAGAATTGAGCTTATGGATAAGTTCATCTCGGAAAACGGCATTGAATCAAAGCCCGGTGCTGCTGAATTTCTCGGCTTTTTAAAGCAGAACGGCTACAGGGTTGCCCTTGCAACCGCAACCGCTCCGGAGAGAACGAAAAAATATCTTTCGGCTCTCGGTCTTTACGATTATTTTGACGAAATAGTTTGTGCGTCAATGGTTGCAAAAGGAAAGCCCGAACCCGACATTTATCTTTATGCCGCAGAAAAACTCGGACTTGCTCCCGAAAACTGCATTGCACTTGAGGACTCGCTCAACGGCATAAAGTCGGCAAGCTCGGCAGGGTGTAAAACGGTTATGGTTCCCGACCTTGACCGTCCGAGTGCAGAGGCAATTCCCCTTCTTTACGGAGTTGCAGACAACCTTATTGATGTAAAACGATTTTTGTAAAAAACATTAACGGACATAAAGCAGGTTTTGCTTTTGTATATTAAACAGGGTAGGTTTATACTAAAACAAGGAGGCGTACAATATGTGGGATGCGATTTCAGCTGTGATGAATAGCTTCAATGACTTCCTGTGGGGTTGGTTTATGATTATCCTTCTTCTCGGAACTCACATTTTCCTCACAATTCGCACAAAATTTGTACAGAGAAAAACTTTTAAGGCAATCAAACTTTCGGTGACAAAGGATCCCGATTCAGACGGTGACATCAGCCCGTTTCAGGCTCTTGCAACAGCACTTGCCTCAACAATCGGCACGGGTAATATCATAGGCGTAGGTACTGCAATTGCACTCGGCGGACCCGGTGCGGTTCTCTGGTGCTGGCTCACCGGTGTTTTCGGTATCGCAACGAAGTATTCCGAGTCACTCATCGGTGTAAAGTATCGTGTGAAGACCTCTGACGGCAGAATGCTCGGCGGCGCTATGTATGCCCTTGAAAGAGGATTTAAGTTTAAAACTCTCGGCAAAATTTTAGCCGTTCTTTTTGCTCTTTTTGCATTGCTTGCATCCTTCGGCATTGGTTCGGGTGTTCAGGTTAATGCGATTTCAAACATTATGAACAACACCTTTGACCTTGGTACAGTGAATCTTTTCGGTCAGGACGCTTCGGTTATTTCGATTATTGTAGGTGTTCTTGTTGCCGCAATTACAGCCGTTGTAATTTTCGGAGGTATCAAGTCAATCTCAAGAGTTTGCGAACTCCTTGTACCGTTTATGGCTGTTTTCTATGTTCTCGGCTGTCTTATTATCCTCGGCATGAACTTTGATGTTCTCGGTAAGACATTTGAAATGATTTTTCAGGACGCATTTTCTCTCAAGTCCGTTGCAGGCGGTTTCCTCGGTTCAAGCCTTATGCTTGCCGCTCGTTACGGTATTGCAAGAGGCCTTTTCAGTAACGAATCCGGTATGGGTTCTGCTCCGATAGTTGCCTCTGCCGCTCAAACAAGAAACCCTGTTCGTCAGGCTATGATTTCTTCAACGGGTACTTTTTGGGACACAGTCGTTGTTTGTCTTATGACAGGTCTTGTGCTTGTAAGCTCAATTATCAAAAATCCTGCAATTGATGTTTCCGACGGCGGTGACCTTACATACAAAGCCTTCCAGCAGATTCCCGTAATCGGCACACCGATTCTTGTTATCGGTATTGCCGCTTTTGCATATTCAACAATTCTCGGCTGGTCATACTACGGTGAACGCTGCGTTGAATATCTTTTCGGCAGAGGCGGTATGATTCCTTACAAGCTGATTTTTGTATTTATTCTTCTCATCGGTCCTGTTATCAAGCTCGACCTTGTTTGGACAATGGCTGACATCTTCAATGCACTTATGTCAATTCCCAACCTTATTGCCGTAGTTGTGCTTTCACCTGTTGTTGTAAAAGAAACGAACTATTACCTTTACGGCAACAGACTGGATGAATACGATAAAACCAAACTTCCTGTAGTATGCTCGTTACTGTCAGGGTACAAAATTAAATACTCAAGACACACTAAAGTCAATCTCGAAAGAGATTGGCTTTTTTTATTTTGATTTAAAAAGCGAATTGAGCAGGCAACGATTGAAATTTAAAAGTAAAGATGGGAATTAGTATGGGACAGTGCATTTATCTGCCAAAAGAACTTATGACAAACGAATACAACGGCTACTCTGCCGAAACGAAATTGCTCTTTGGAATGATTTTGAGCAACTCTGTTACTGCATCGGCTGTAATGAATGTAGCAGATTTAATCAATCAGCTTGGAAAAGCTGAAATCAACGCACTTCAGGGCGAGCTGAAAAAGGCTAACGAAAAGGAGCGTGTGCATAATGTTTGATTTTTTCTATGGCAGCGACAGCGAACAGTATCAGTTTTATAGAGTACCTCAAGTGCTTTTTACCGATGACAGGTTTAAGAGCATTTCCTGTGAAGCAAAATTACTCTATGGATTTTTGCTTGACAGGACTTCCCTATCTAAAAAAAGCAAATGGGTTGACGCAGACGGTAAAACCTATGTTTTCTACAAGCAGGAAAATGCACAGGAGAGTCTGAACATTGGCAAAGATAAGGCTGTTAAGATTTTTGTTGAACTTGAAAAAATCGGCTTGATAATCCGAAAAAAACAAGGGCAGGGAAAGCCCACAAAAATCTATGTGATGAATTTTTCAAAGCCAATATCTAAAAACAATACGAAGGCTTTGCAAAAAATCAAGTCTTTGACCGAGTGCAAGTCTAAAAATAAGACTTCTGACATTACTTCTAAAACAGCTGTTCAGACTTCTGAAAAACCGAAGTCTGAAGAAAAGCGTGCCGAAGTCAAGACTTCTGAAAAACCGAAGTCTGAACTTGATTGCAGCAGTACCATATCGAAGTCTAGACTTCTGAAAAACCGAAGTCTGGACTTCGATAAAGCAGAAGTCTTGACTTCTGAAAATCAGTCATATATCCATACTGAGATTAACCATACTGAGAATAGTAATACTTATCCATCTATCTATCATATTACAGAAACTAATGGAAAATCACAATCGAAGTCTGAAAACCCATCATCTGATGGATTGATAGATAGAAGCAAACCGAACTCAGAAATTTCTTTTTACAAAAATGCCGTTGCAGAAACGCAGCTCCAAATCTCGTATATGTACTTACTCACCAATCATCAAAGCAAAAAAGGTTATCTTGACTTAATTGTCAGCCTGATAGCGGAGGTATATGTGTCGGCTTACGCTCATCCTACAACCTCTGTCATAATTAACGGTATCAAAACATCAATCGGTATTGTTGCCGACCGTTTGAAAACGATAGATGAATCTCATATTGAATATCTTTTTGAAAAAATTGATGCATCCGCAAATACAAAGCAAATCAAAAATCCGAGAAGTTATTTATTGAGCTGTCTTTACAATGCTCCGACAACAATGGAGCCTGATACCGATTTACAGGTTGCTTATGACCTGTACAACAACAGATAAATCGAACTTCTGCCCCACCGGGGCAAAAGTTAAAAGGAGGAAAGGAAATGACAATTGTAAATCAGGATTATGAGCTTATCAACTACGATAAGTTTGCCAAAATCTCAATGTATGAGGGCGAGGTTGACGGAACAACGATTTATGCAATCGTTGCTTTTGAGTCTGTCCCCGATGATATTGACAGCGATAACGACACGGTTCTCGGTATATACAACAATGCTGAGGAATGTGAAAATGTCTTGCTGAATCTCATTGAAGCTCTTAATACCGGCAAACCGGTATATGAGATGCCTGAACCGATTGAGGAAGTGACCGCATAATGAGTGACGGTAAAAAAATACTTGACTTTGCTATACAGGCGGGACAAGTTACGAACGAAGTCCTGAAAAATGTAATGCGTGACTTTTTATCCGGCAAAATGCAAAAATCAGGCAAAAAGCGTTACGGCAAGCTTGCGAAATCCGGCAAACTTGAAAACATCAAGATAACTGACAGCAATATCAAGGATTTTTTGCAGACAGCGAAGAAATATGACATAGATTTTGCTCTTAAGAAAGATAAGTCAACATCTCCTGCTACATATCACATATTTTTTGAAAGTTCACATACTGAAAATTTTAAAAAGGCATTTTCTGAATATGCTTTAGGTATCAAAAAAAGCTTTGATAAAAAATCGGTAACTCAGGTCGTCAATCGTGAGCAGATAAAGCAAAACGCTAAGACAATATCTCGTCAACAGGCGGACAAGAGTGTCGAAAAATCTAAAAACAAGTCTGATATGGGTAGGTGAGTTTATGGACACTGATAAGCTCAAAAAAATTATAATAACTGCCCTACCTCTCGTTTTGTTTTTTTGGATAGGTGACAAGCTCTGCCTTGCATATCGTACCGTAACGGTTGTCGGCGATATTAGCGTTAAGCTAATGCCATTCCTTGATAATCTTGGCACAACTTTAGTCAATCCACTACCGTCATTTCATCCCCTTGATGTGTTTGTTGGTGTGGCTACAGCAGTTATTGCAAGATTAGTCTTGATTTATAAGGATAAGCATCGTAAAAAATTTGCTCAAGATGAAGAATACGGCTCGGCCCGTTGGGGCAATGCAAAAGATATTGAGCCGTATATGGACAAAAAAGATTTTGCTGACAATGTATTGCTCACGCAATCTGAACGCTTGACAATGGGGAAACCCTCTAATGTCAAGTATGCCCGTAACCAAAATGTGCTTGTTGTCGGCGGTTCAGGCTCAGGTAAAACCCGATTTTATGTTAAGCCTAATCTGATGCAAATGCACTCAAGTTATGTTGTAACAGATCCAAAAGGTACAACATTGCCCGAGTGCGGAAAAATGCTTCAGCGAGGACAACCGATTGTGAGAAACGGTGAAATCATTGGCTATAAACCATACAGTATCAGAGTGTTTAACACGATTGATTTCGACAAGTCAATGCATTATAACCCGTTCGCATATATCCGCCCTAAAACTCGTGAGCAGGATATACTGCGTACAGTCGAGGTGCTGATTGCTAACACAACAGGCGAACAAAAAGGCGGAGATGAGTTTTGGGTTAAAGCTGAAAAATTACTTTACACCTCATACATAGCTTTGATATTGACGATGTGTCCGGAAAACGAATGGAATTTTGAAACACTCATCGACTTTGTCAACGCATCAGAATGCCGAGAAGATGATGAAAGTTTCAAGAATGCAATTGATTGGGCTTTTTACTATCTTGAAAAATGGATAGAAAAAGACTGGGAAAAAGATGAGAAGTTTGCAGAACAAAATGCAAATTATTCGGATTTGATAGATATTGAGGTCGAACCGTGGAGAGCATCTCTCGGTAGATTTGCAGTTAGACAGTACAAAGCGTATAAACTTGCAGCCGGTAAGACTGCAAAATCAATTTTGATCAGTTGTGCAACAAGATTGGCTCCTTTTTCGATTGACCGTATTCTCGAAATTACAAGCTATGACGAAATGCATCTCGACACTGTAGGTGATGAGCTTACAGCATTGTTTATTATCGTTTCTGATACGGATGATACCTTTAACTTTTTGGTCGCAATGATGTACACGCAGCTATTTAATTTGCTGTGTACAAAAGCTGATAACAACCCCGACGGTTCAGGTAGGCTCAAGTATCCTGTGCGTTGTCTGATAGATGAATTTGCAAATATCAAACAGATTCCACAGTTTGAAAAAATTATTTCGGTAATTCGTAGCCGTGGAATATCAGCAAGTATAATTTTGCAGACCAAATCACAGCTCAAGTCATTGTATAAGGACAATGCTGAAACTATTGAGGGCAACTGTGATTCCTTGTTGTTTTTGGGTGGTAAAGAAAAAACAACGCTCAAAGATATTTCTGAGTCACTCGGTAAAGAAACAATCTATATGTTTAACACATCACGAAGTCGAGGAACGCAGGAAAGCTATGGTGTAAATTACCAAAAGCTTGGTAAAGAGCTTAAATCACAAGATGAGTTGGCAGTTATGGATAACTCATTATGCATCCTGCAAATCAGAGGATTACATCCATTTCTCTCAAAAAAATTTGACATTACTAAACACAAAAATTACAAAATGCTTTTCGATTATGCCAAAAAAAATTATTTCGATGTAGCGAAATTTGTCGCTCATCGTAATAACAGGTCGGCACTTATAAACAAGAATTCGGTTTATACCGAATACAAATACAACAAATAAAGGAGTATCAAATGAACTTATTAAAAACCAAAACAGAGCCTTTTAGACTCTCTAAAAGAAGCAGAAATGCAAAAAAAATTACACTCATTATGACAATTGTTGCTTGCATTGCAGCTATCGGATGTGTGTCTTGCTTCGCAGCAGTAAACACAAGTCAGTTTATCAGCAAAACTCAGACTGTATTGACTGCCGTAATCAGCCTTATCGGTGCAGGTCTTGCAGTTTGGGGTGTTGTAAACCTTATTGAAGGTTACGGAAACGATAACCCCGGTGCTAAATCTCAGGGTATGAAACAGCTTATGGCAGGCATTGGATTAGTTGCTGTTGGTCTTATCATCGTCCCTGTACTCGGCAATATGATGTCACAGGCTATGACAGGCTGATTATTTTGATGATAATAAACTTATATCCACATCCGCATTTGGAAATGAGTAAGAAAGAGGGCGATTATCTGGATTGTTGAAGATTTTATGAATGCTCTTGAAAATTGGTTTAAAGAAATCTTATCAGGAGCAATTGAAGGCTGCCTTAATACCGTTAATGATATGCTTTCGGGAGCACTTAATAATAGCGACAACACCGGTTTAAACGGTATTTTTTCACAATTTCTCGGTGATCCAACAACATTTACAGGTACTACCGGATCAGGTGGTACAAGCATTTGGGCAACTATCGAAAAATTATCCAACAATGTAATTGTGCCGATAGGAGCATTTATGCTTATGATTGTTGTGTGTTATGAACTATTTACGATGGTTGTGGAAGGCAATAATTTCAGAGATTTTGATGATTCGATTTTTATCCGTTGGATTTTGAAATCCTTTTGCGGAATTTTACTTGTAAGCAATGTGTTTTACATTGCAACCGGTATTTTTGTATTCGGAACTGATGCCGTCAATTCCGGACTAAATACTTTATTTGGCACAGGGAAATTCATATCCACAGATGTAGTTAATTCATCAGAATTTCATCAAGCGTTAATGGCACAAGATATAGGTACTCTGATAACTACCTTAATAATTGCATTTGTCATTATAATCGTTACATTTGTTTTGTTGGCTGCAATTGTAATTGTGCTTGCATCAAGGATTATTGATGTGTATATGATGCTTTCAATCTCACCAATTCCAATGGCTACAATGATGAACAAAGACTGGGGCGACATAGGAAAAAATTGGCTCAGAAATCTGCTTGCTCTTGCTTTTCAGGGATTTTTCATTATCGTTGCACTCGCAATATTCAAGACTTTGTTTAATAACACTTTGTCGAATATGATGAGTGGACAAGATGTTGTAATGACAATGGCAACATTACTTGGCTTTGTCGTGGCATTTATCTTTACAATGTTTCGAACATCGAACATATCAAAGTCTGCGTTTGCAGCACACTAAATTCATTACATTTAACTTCTGCCCCACCGGGGCAGAAGTTGGAAGGAGAAAATATGCAACAGAATTTTGTGCGAATACCTAAAGATTTGAGCCTTATCAAGCAGAAATTTATCTTTGGATTGACTAAAAAACAAGCTATCTGTTTTGGCATCGGTCTTGCTATGGGTATTCCTGCTTTTTTTATTTTCAAGATTTTGACTAATAACCTTACTGTTTCAGTCTTTGCTCTTGGCATTTTGGCTTTTCCGGGCATTGCGTGTGGTTTGTTCAATAAGAACGGTATGTTTTTTGAAGAATATCTCAAGCTGATAATTACATTTTTCCGCAAACCACGGGTACGCACATATCAAACTGTTAATGCGTTTAAAGCTATCGAAAATCAGATTGAATATAACAAACTCCGTATAAAACTCAAAAGAGCAGGAGTTGACACTTCAGAATTTGATACTCAAAAGAAGGTGAATATATTTGACAAAATCAAAAAGAAAAAATAATACTTTGACAAAAGATGAAATAACCGCCATTAAGAAGCGTATGGCAACCCTTAAAAAACAAAACGAGGGTTCTAAGTCATCTACACAGGCAATAATTCCGTACAAGACTATGTTCCCTGACGGTACTTGTCATATTTCGGGCAAACGCTATTCTCAAACTGTTGAATTTTATGATACCAACTATCAGCTCGCAACATTTGATGAAAAAGGTGTAAAGTTTACTAACTGGTGCGATATTCTCAATTACTTTGACGAATCAATTGAGTTTCAGAATACTTATGAAAATCAAATTATTGACAAAGATGCAATGATTAAGTATGTCAAGATTGATGATGTTGATGACGATTTTAATGATGTTCGTAAGGAATATAGCAATATCAGAGTCAAAAATCTCATAGGCGGGAAAAACGGCAGAAGTGTAAAAAAATATCTTACATTTTCAACTGAGGCTAAGAACTTGCGTGAAGCAAGAGCAAAACTCAGCACAGTATCAACTGAAATTGTACGACTTTTCGGAGATATGAAAGTATCTGCACATAAGCTAAACGGCAAAGAAAGACTTGAATCTATGTATCAATCGCTTAACCCCTACTCTGCTCAGCCGTTTCTTTTTGACTGGGAACTTGTAAAAAAGGGGTATGATACAAAGGATTTCATCGCTCCGTCATCAGTAAAGTTTGTAGGCAAAAATAGGTTTGAAATCAATGACTCTTATGGCTGCATAACTTCAATCAATATTCTTGCAGGTGAATTATCGGACGGTATAATTGCTGATTTTCTTGATAATACAGACGGCTTGATTTCCCTCAATTTTCATATTCAGCCATTTGACCAACTCAAAGCTCTTAAATATATTAGGGGCAAACTTTCAGATGTTCAGAAGATGAAAATTGATGAACAAAAAAAGGCTTTTCAAGCAGGTTATGATTCTGACATATTACCGGAAAACATACAAATTTATCTTGATGAGCTTAAAACAATGCTTGAAGATCTAAACAGCAAGAATGAAAGGCTTTTTAATGTAACTGTTACAATCCGAAATTATGCGTCAAGCAAAAATAAAAGCGAATTACAGCTTGAAACGCTGTCCAGAATTGTTCAAAAGAACAATTGTAAACTTATCCCGCTTGATTATTTGCAGGAAGAAGCTCTTGCATCATCACTACCGCTCGGATACAATGCTGTACCGATTATCCGTGACTTGCCGACAAGCTCGGTAGCGGTGTTTATTCCATTTTCCACACAAGAAATCTTTCAGCCTGGCGGTGCTTACTACGGACTAAATCAGGTAACTAAAAATATGATTTTAGCTGACCGTTTGAAATTAAAGAACCCTAACGGCTTGTATCTCGGTACACCGGGCTCAGGTAAATCCTTCTCGGTTAAGCGTGAGTTGACCGATGTGTTTCTTACAAGGGATGATGATATTCTCATCACTGATCCCGAAGGAGAGTATTATCCGCTCGTTGAACATCTTGACGGTCAGGTTGTAAAAATCTCTACAAACAGTCCTCATCATATCAATCCGCTTGATATTAGTTTGATTGATGATATGGACGGTGAGAACCCCATATCAACAAAATCAGACTTTATAATCTCGCTTTGTGAGCTTATTGTGGCTGACAAAGTCGGTTTGACATCAGAAGAACGCTCTGCCATTGATAAATGCACTCGTAGATTGTATAACAATTTTCTTATGAACAACCCTTCGAAAGAAAAAATGCCTACACTTGCCGATCTCAATAAGGAGTTTCGTTCACCCGATGTAATCAACACATTAAGCCGTGTTTCCAACTCAATGGAAATGTATGTTACAGGTTCTCATAATGTTTTTGCTTATCAGACTAACATTGACATCAGCAACAGACTTGTCTGCTTCGATATCAAGGAGCTTGGCAGTCAGCTTAAAAAAATTGCTATGCTCATTATTCAGGATCAGGTATGGAGCAGAGTGGCTCAGAACAGAGGTAAAAAGACAACTCGCTACTATATTGACGAATTTCACTTGCTTTTGCGTGAAGAACAGACTGCTAAATATTCTGTTGAAATGTGGAAGCGTTTCCGTAAGTGGGGCGGTGTGCCGACGGGAATTACGCAAAATGTTAAAGACTTGCTCTCATCACCGGAAATCGAAAATATTCTTGATAACTCCGACTTCATCTATATGCTGAATCAGAGTGACGGTGACAGACAGATTTTACAACAAAAGCTTGAAATTTCAGACGCACAAATCAAGTATGTTAAAGGTTCAAAACCCGGTCACGGTCTTGTGTTCTACGGAGATACAATTCTGCCATTTGAAGATGAATTCCCGGAAGATACTCTTATGTTCCAACTGTTAAACACGGATCCGTCAAAACGCAAACTTCAACCGTTATCAACTTAATTGAGGTGGCTCTATGGGACTTACCGGAAAAGAATATCATATAAAATTTGTCCGCCGGCAAAGTAAATTAACCGGTAAATATCATACCGCAGTCAGACTTAAAAGAGCAAACGCTCCTGCATTTAAGCAGGAAGGAATTTTGCATCGCATTGACGGATTAGGCAGACGGTTTGAAGGTGATAAGCCGACCTTATCGGTAACAAAGCGTATATCGAATATGCGACCGACAACAGCCTTCGGTAAAGGTACAAAGTACACTTTATCAGCTGTAAATAAGGTGCGTAAGACTGGTACAAGAATAGTTTGGAAATCGGCTTTGTCGGCAGAAACGGTTGGTTTGACTTTTGGCAACTTTGCAAAAACACAGTTAATGCAAAATCTCCGATACAAAACCGATACTACAGATAGCGGTAAAGCTGTGTTGAGTACTGCTACTACTTTGCGGACTATTGATAATGCTCGCAAAACAATAGTGCAGCATCATCTGCAAAAGAAAAAATACACGCTCCACAAAAAGACCGCTAAATCTGCAAAGTCAATACGGTTGGGTGCAAAGGTTAAGTTCAAAGGTCAGAAGAAAAATTTCAAGGTTGCAAAATCCGCTCAAAAAAAGCAACTTAAATCTATCTCAAATAACTTTGATAAAGTCAAAAACACCTCCGTAACTAAAAAGGTTAAGACTTATAAGTTGATTAAGCGTAAGCGGAAACTTATAAAGAATGACTATAAACTTAACAAAAAGGTATATAAAAACAAGAAACGCTCTTACAAAAATAAGCGAAAGCTGAAAAAACTGTATAAGCCAAAGTCACTTATTAGGTTAGCTGTCGGAGCTTCTGTATCGGGTTCTGTCTACAGATTTTCAAACCGCATCGCTCAGGAAGCTGCTGACAATGATTTCGTGCAAGCTGCCAACAAAGCAGTCACATATACCCGACACGCAAAAACAATTGCAACAAAGCGTAAAAATCATAAGATTTCAAAAACTGAGAGCAGAAAAGAAAAACTTTCTAAAAAATCAAACAAATTACAGCAACGAAAGAATAAGCTTCAAAAGGAAAAAATAAAGCATAAGAAAAAAAGAAAGCCATCAAAGCCGAAAACAACGGACAAGGTTGCTAAGCTCGCAGGAAAATTATTCAGTTTTATTTTTAAATTTTTTGGATTTATTGCAGCTCCCCTATTGATTATTATTTTCTTTTTTTCTCTGATACTTATAATTTTTGGCGGTGGAGCATCCAAAAATTCGGCGATACTCGGTACTTATTATTGCAATGATTACGATATGTCGAGAGCAATTGAATCGTACACTAATATTGCTTATGAGTATAATAGCAACCTCATTCGTTGCAAAAGCAAAAACGAATGGCGTCAGGGGCTTAAAAGCCTTAAAGTCAATACGGACAGTATGGACGATACACCAACTAAATATTATTACGGCAAAAATATCGTTCAGAACTACGAACCTGTGTATGACTTTGATGCAAACAAACTAATTGCTTTTATGTGTGCCTATACTTATGATTTTACCGATGCGGACGATAAAGAGCAAAGTTGGAGTTATGATGATGACAAGTTTGATGATATTCTGCAAGACCTTTTCGATAAAGAATACAGCTTTAAATACAAGTATGTCAACGGTTCTTATTGGCTTGAGTTAAGCTCCTACGATGCTTATCCCGGTGATGCGTCCGATGACTTGTATTACTGTAAAGGGTCGGGTGTAACAACAGCTAACGGTAAGAAATACGGATATATTGATTTTGGCTCTTTGGGAGTACCGAATGCAATTAAGTCATATGCGAGCGGTACGATGGTGTATTTTGATAACTCAACCGGTGAAATCAAAAACAGCAAAAAAAGCTATGCAAAAACCGGATATTATTTTCAAAATCTGAACAAAGCGGTCAGAGCTCCCGATGGCGGTATAATACCGGCTTTTTATACAACAGTCAACAAAGACGGTGAAAGCTTTTTAGGCTTTCGTGGTTCGGGAACAAGTGTGTACCGAAAAACTCAGCTTACAGCAGACGGCAAAAACTTTGACTGGGCAATGGCTGATGATGATGTAAAAACACGCTTTGGCGATAAAGACAGGCAAGCTGTCAGATTTTATAAGCGTGATACTTACATTACGGATTGTACACTCTACACTAATGTGCAACAAATACGGTCATTTGACGATGCTATTTACGCAGTTTTAAATTCTAAGAGTCAAAGTTTGTATTCCTCTCAATCAAAAATCAAAGAAGATTATGCACAACGGAAGCAGTATTATCAAGTGCTTGCCTGCCTTGAACAAGACGAAAATGGCAAAACACAGACAACATACGGCTTACATCAATCATTTGAGTGTAATCCTCTTCCCGGAAATTTTGTTAATACGAAAATATATAACAATTTTGGTTACGATGTTGTAAGTTGGTATTCTCGCCATTGTCAAAATACTATGCACTATGGCACAGACTTTGTTGCAAGCAAGGGTACTAATGTGTATTCACTTATGGACGGCAAAGTCGAAAGTATTGATACATCAAATCATACTATTGTTATTGTCACCGAGAAAGACCGTAACATATGGTATGAAAACGATACCGCACGAACATTTAAACTGACATACGGTAATATAACTCCTAAAACAGGCTTAAAAAAGGACAGTAAAGTTAAATTAGGAGATTATATCGGCAAAGTGGATAGTTATAAGCATTGTGACGGTAACGATACTAAGGCTAATCAAAATTATTTGCATTTAGGTGTGCAAATAAAGTATGGTCTGGTGTGGCACGATGTAGATCCACAATTTTTGATTTACCGTGAAAACAAATAATAACTTATGCCCCGTTGGGGCATAAGTTGAAGGAGGAAATATTTTTGTCCGCAAACAAAATCAATAAACTTGATAGTTTAAAAGCTACGCTTGATTCGCTCAACGAAAAAATCAATTCATTGATGGCTAAAAAAAGAACTGTAGAAAAACAAATTAAAGATACAGAAGAAAAAGAGTTTATGCAAATCATTCGCAATAACAATTATACAGTTGTTGACCTCAGCAACGATATTAAATTGATTAAAGTTATAAAGGAAAACAATCTATCTCAACAAGACTTACTTGAACTTTTAGGAGGCTCTAACAATGAAAACTAAACGAAGAATACTTTCTGTGATTATGACAGTTTTAATGTGCTTGTCAATCTCCATTTGCAGTATCTCAAGCGTTTCGGCAGCCGAAACGACCAAAAGCAATTCGTCCTCTGATACTGATTCGGATAATAATGGCGATACGGCGGATTCATCAGATTCTGTCGATGACACTTCTGATGACAATGATAATTCACAGACAAGCTATGACTGGTCAAAAAACACCACCGGTAATGCAAACCTTGCAGCCGACCAAACCGTGGTGATGGAAAACGGTACATATCAGCTCATCGCTGTTACAACAAGAGATGATGATATGTTTTATGTCATCATAGATAAAACAAAAAAGGAAAATAATGTGTACTTTCTGAACGAAGTAGATACTGCTGACCTCGACAAACTTGCAAATGATGACAGTAATGTCAGTAACGGTGACAGTTCTACCGAAACAACGGCTCCTGCCGATGAAGATGCAGATACCGAAACAGCCACACAGAACGACAACAGCTCCTCGAATTCAAACAATTCATTTATGTTGTATCTCGTTCTCGGAATAGCAATCCTCGGCGGTATTGGCTTTGCTTTCTTTAAATTAAAGGGCAAAGACGGTAAAAAGAAATCTGATGAAGATGACAGTCCGGAATATACAGATGATGATTTTGAATACGAAGATGAAGTAAATGAAGATGGCGATACCTCTGAGGAGTAAAAATAATTATGAAGTTGGTCATTGCAGAAAAGTCCTCTGTTGCAAATACTATAGCCACAGTGCTTAGTGCAGATAAAAAAGGTGTCAATTATTTTTACAACGACTATTACATTGTATCTTGGTGTGTCGGTCATCTTATCAAGCTTGATGATCCCGATTCATACGGAGCGAAATTTGCTGAAAAGCCGTGGAAATTTGAGAACCTACCTATTATCCCTGAAAAGTGGAAGTTTTCAATTGCCGGTTCAACAAAATCTCAATATTATGTGCTTAAAAGTCTGATGGAGCGTGATGATGTCGATGAAATAATCTGTGCAACTGATGCAGGTCGGGAAGGCGAATGTATCTTTCGTTATGTATATAACAAAACAGGTTGCCAAAAGCCGGTTAAAAGGTTATGGACTTCTTCACTTGAGGAAAAAGCAATTAAAAAAGCGTTTTCAGAAATGAAGGATGATTCTGAATACGACAATTTATATCAGGCAGGACTTGCACGAAATAAAGCCGATTGGCTTGTTGGGATGAATGCCACAAGGCTGTTTTCTGTAAGATACGGTTTATTGCTAAACATCGGCAGAGTACAAACACCCACCCTTTCAATGATTGTTGACCGTAATAATAAGGTTGAAAACTTTGTTAAAGAGCCGTTTTACAAGGTTGATATTGATTGCGGTGATTTTAAGGCAACAAGCGTTGATGACTTTAAGTCGGAGTATGAAGCTGACAAGCTTGCTGAATGTGTTGATAAGTCGGATTTTACGGTTGTTGATTTAACGGAGCAACAAAAGTCTGTTGCTCCGCCAAAACTCTATGATTTAACTGCTTTGCAGCGTGATGCAAACAGCATTTACGGTTATACCGCACAGCAAACGCTTGATTATTTGCAGTCGCTTTACGAAAAGAAGCTTGCTACATATCCTCGCACGGACAGCAACTACATTACCGATGATATGGAAGCTACAGCAAAAAATCTTATTGAAAGCGTTTACGGTGTATATGAAAAAATACCACAGACACCCACTGATGTTACAAAAGTTATCAACAACGCAAAGATATCAGACCACCACGCATTACTGCCAACTGAACAGATAACAAGCTATGACTTATCGTCATTGCCGACAGCAGAATACAATATATTGTTTATGCTTGCTGTCAGACTTTGTGTTGCAACAGGTGATGATTATGTATATCGTACATTCACTTGTGAATTAAAATCTAATAACAGCGATAAACCATTTGTTTCCAAAGCAACATATCCCGTTAATCTCGGTTGGAAATTTATTGACATATCTGCTAAAGAAAAAGATAAAAACGAAGTAGATAAGTTGTGTTGCGGAGATGAAGTGCCTGATAAAATACAGCGTAACAGTAAATATTGCTCCGTACCTGCAAGCGTATCAGAACACTTCACTTCACCGCCAAAGCAATATACGGACGCTACTTTATTGTCTGCTATGGAAACAGCCGGAAATACCGATTATGTTGAGGACAGCAATGTTGAAAAAAAAGGACTCGGTACTTCTGCAACCCGTGCAGGCATTATCGAAAACCTTGTTAAGCGACAATACATACAGCGTGACGGCAGGAAAATTTTGCCGACCGAAAAAGGCATTCAGCTCATAGACTGTGTTCCCGATGATGTCAAATCTCCGAAAATGACGGCTGTATGGGAAACCGCTTTGCAACACATTGAAAAAGGTGCTGCAAGTGCCGATGAATTTATGAATCAGATTGAGGACAGCGTAAAGTATCTTGTTGATACATACAGCGAAGTTGACAACAGTAAACATTTTACCCGTTGGGAAACAGTCGGCATTTGCCCTAAATGCGGACAGAAAGTATTGTCATATCCGAAATCATATTCTTGTGAAAACAAAGAGTGTGATTTTGTCGTTTGGAAAAATGTCCGCGGCAAGAACCTTTCAGTGACACAGGTTGTAAAGCTCCTTACCAAAGGCAAGACGGACACGCTCAAGGGCTTGAAGTCCAAATTAGGCGAATCCTTTGACGCAGCTATTAAACTTAACTCGGATTTTAAAACAGAGTTTGTTTTTTCAAGCTCTTCAAAATCTAAAAAATCTTACAGGAAGTAAACTATGGAACGAGAACGCTCAAGACAGGAACAGACTGCCGACACCGACAAGCTGTATCCACAAATAGCAGAAGCTCTTAATATATCTATCTCTCAGCTTGAGCAGTACCCATCCGATATGAAACAGATCCTTTGTCAGGCTTACATCAACAATTGTGAGCTTGGCAAGGATGATGTTGCCGAAGCTCTGAACGGTATAGTCAATCTTGATATTGATGAGGTGGGTATCAAAGAGATTGAAAAGCAACAGGACAATACTGCCGTTGACAATGAGTTACGGCAAACCGAAGTCACAGAACGAAAAAACAAACGGTCATACTTATTGAGCAGAAATCAAATTCTTCAAAATGCACGAACAATTGCCGACTCCGATAAATCAAAACAATATGACCGTCAGCAACCGGAAAACATAACAAGGAATAATAACAGTTAGGTGGATTATGAACAAATTTATACATACAACAATTAAGCTCTCCTTTTTGTCTGTCATAATATCTATGACAGCGTTACTCAATACAGCACCCATAGCAGGTGCAACAACACAGACTGCTCATAATGGGCAGTCTGTTGTTGATAACAGACTTATAAATCCCGAAATAGGAATACATATAACCGTAGATGATGTAAGCAAAGATTATTATGTGCCTATGGGGACAGTTAGCAATGCACTAAATTATCTTAATATATCACTCTCGGATGATGATATATTAAATGCTGATTTATCAGACACGGTCTATCTCGGTCAAGAGATTAAAATTGACCGTGTTAATTATGCTTGCTATCCGATATACAAATCTATCCCATACAAAACTGTTGAACAGGAGTCGGACAAACTTTTTGTCGGACAAACCAAAATGCTCCAAAAAGGCAAACCGGGCAGTACAGAATACATATATAAGGATAAATATGTAAACGGCGAACTTATATCACATAAATGTATTAAGCAACAAGTATTGACATATCCGACCGATAAGATTATAGTTAAAGGTAACAGGAATATTGATATTATCAATAAATCTTATAATAACAAAACAAGCTATCTTATCAAAACAAAATATGATAACAAAGACTTTAAATTACCTATGGTAAAGCTGTCGGATAAGGACAGGGATATGCTTGAACGAATTGTTACGGGCGAATTTGGCGGCAGTTATGTAGGCTCTTGCCTTATTGCTCAGTCAATCAAGTGTGCCATAGTGTATGACGGCTATACTTCCGTATCGGCTGTAATTAAAGGTATGGGATATGTCGGCTCAACTGCCAACCGTTCGCAGAACGCAGTTAATGCTGTCAAATACATATTCGATGATAACAACCTTGCGGTCAGGCACAGGCTGTTTTATATGTGTACAAAGGATTATTATGACAGCACACCCGGTAATTTTCATTCAACACAGAACTTCATACTACAATATGAGAATGTACTGTTTTTTGACCGTTGGTAATTTTTTTAAAAAAGCAAAAACTTATGCTTGACAGTAGTGCTATACTGATGTATAATATAATTGAAAGGAAAACCAAAACCTTTTAACTTACAAAAAGGAGAGTAACAAATGAGAAAGGTCAGAAAATTTGCAATTGCAGCAATCGCCGTATTGCTAATAGCTTTACAAACATTCTGCGTATCGGCAGCGTACAAAAAAGCATATGAATGTACCAAAGACGAGCTGTATAACGAAGCGTGGTATTATTTCGAACTGCGAAACATCAATTACAGTGAGTCCGAAATGCCTGAACCTATTGCCCTGTATGCTTCAATGTCAAGATATTATCTTGGTGTTTTTTTAGATGACTATACTCCTGAAAACAAAGATGTAACAGTCAGTAATGTTGCCAATCTTTTTTATGAGTATATGAAAGAAAAGACAGCTGATGTTGATACGCTTGATGTTGATGACAACGGTCAGCTTTATGAGTTGCTAACAGACGGCACAAAGCTTATATGGACTTATGATGCGAGTTCGGACAAGTTTATCAGATATGATGATAACGGTAAAATTGCAGAATCATATGACCGTTATCACCCTGAAGGAGAAACTGACAGCAGCAATACAGATTCATCCGACACACAATCATCAGAATCCGAGAACAGTCACAATCAGGCAGTAGCAAATTCAAAATCTGATGTTGACGGAAGCAAAGTTGAAGCTATCGCAGAAACACAGCCGACAACGGCAGAAGCCGAAGCTACAGCAGATGACAACGGAATGAGTACAGGACAGATAGTTGTGTTGTCAATTATCGGAGGTCTGATTGTCATCGGAGGCGGAACGGTCGGTGTTATGGCTGTAAAAAAGAAGAAGAAATAACAAAATTTTTTTAAGGAGGATTATCAATGAAAAAGGCATTATTATCAGTAGCTATGGCGGCAGTAATTTCTCTGTCGGCAACAGCAGTATCATCTACGGTTGTCGGAGCAGTCAGCTCTAATCTTGCAACTCCGAAGATTACCAAAGCCGAGAGCGTAGACGGCGGTGTAAAAATCAGTTGGAACAAATCAAACGGTGCAGAAAAGTACAGAGTTTACTACAAAGGCAGTAAAGGCTGGACAAGAATGGTCGATACAACTTCAACCTCATATATTGATAAGGATGTTTCATCAGGCAAAAATTACACCTACACTGTAAGATGTATCAACTCATCTGCAACTAAGTTTACAAGCGGATACGATTCAAAGGGCAAATCCGTAAAATATATTTCAGCTCCGAAGATTACCAATGCCGAGAGCGTAGACGGCGGTGTAAAAATCAGTTGGAGCAAGTCAAGCGGTGCAGAGCAGTACAGAGTTTACTACAAGGGCCGTAAAGGTTGGACACGAATGGTCGACACAACTTCAACCTCATATATTGATAAGGATGTTTCATCAGGCAAAAATTACACCTACACAGTAAGATGCCTGAATAAGAGCAAGAACAAATTCACAAGCGGTTACAACAGCACAGGCAAGTCAATTAAATATGTATCTGCTCCTAAGATTTCAAAAACTGAGGCAACATATAACAGTATAACTTTAAATTGGGACAAGGTGAACGGTGCCGAAAAGTATCGTGTATATCGCAGGGGCGAAAAAGGTTGGTCAAGGTTGTTTGATACAACAAGTACCACATTCACGGACACAAACCTTTATGCCGATACAGAATATACATACACCGTGAGATGTATCAATTCATCAGCAAACAAATTCACAAGCGGATATAATTCAAAGGGCTTTACCGTAACTACTTTATCAGCTCCTGCGGAGCATACTCATAGTTGGCAGAATATAACTAAAGAAACACAAGTAAAGGTTGTGGATAAGAAAGCTTACACTTATGAAGAGCCAATTTACGAGAAACACGATAGAACTATTTGTAAGGTTTGCGGAGCTGATATTACTGATAATTGCAGCGAACATAATAAACAGCACGCACTGAACGGAGAACCAGTATCTTATCACAATGTATGGGTCAATGTTCAAGTTGGCACAAAGACGGTAACTGTCCCTGAAAAGTTTCACTATGAAACAAAAACCGAAGTAGTCGGCAGAAAGTGTACGGTTTGCGGTAAAGTTGAAATGTTTTCCGAAGAGCATACTCACACTTGGCAAAATGTAACTAAAGAAACAAAAGTAAAGGTTGTTGATGAGGAAGCTACTGTTAAGCAAATGCAAACTGTAGTATGTAGTGAACCTACTTGTCAAAACGACTTATCCGGATACACCTCCGAGCAAATTTCTGAACATATGAAACAACACGCATTAAATGGTGAAAATGCGGGTTGGCACACTTCGACTAAAACTGTCGAAGTCCCTGAAAAGTTTCACTATGAAACAAAAACCGAAGTTGTCGGCAGAAAGTGTACAGAATGCGGAGAGATTGAGTATTATTGATTTAACTGAGGGGGCGTGCAATATGGCAAAGGTAATACTTCTGATACTTCTTAAAGTATTGCTGTTTCCTGTAAAACTTGCAGTTCTGATAATTGCTTTCCTATTAAAAGGAGCGTTTTATCTGCTTTCTTATTTGTTAGTTTTTGTATCTGTAGCAAGCGGAATGATTTATATTGTTATTTCTGTTTTTGCCACTATATTTGCGGTTAGCGGAACAGTAGTTGTGGTAGGATGGATACAAAACGGGACTTTTCCGTTGCTTGACGGATGTGTAGTAATCGGTATTTTGTGGCTGTTTGCTATGTCAACCTATATTATTTCTACTCTTGGAGAAACAATTGCTGATTGGTTTGAGAACATTGGGGACGGATTAGGTGAATTAGCTGTCAGTTTTTTTAAACTGTGAAAGAAAACTGATTGCATAATTCTCGGATTAGTGTATAATATAGGTGGTGATAGGCTTTAGTCCTATTGTATGGAAATCTTTTGATTTCTGTAAAAAGCGGTGAGTCCTACCATACAAGTGGAAGCATTACAAGAGGTGAGTCCTACCGTATAAGTGGAAGCATTACAAGAGGTGAGTCCTACCGTATAAGTGGAAACTTTTAATCTGTAAAGGGGCTGTTTTTCAGTCCCTTTATTTTTTGGAGTGATTTTATGAAGCAACAAAGACTTAATTTTTATTCGATTGATTTAAAGTATCTGAGAAACCTTTCTCAAAAGGACAGCAATGTTATGTCCACTTCACCCCAAATCCATAAATAAAACTACATAACAAATTTCAGACAGAGCTTCGGTTCTGTCTTTTTTTTTGCCCTTTTTTATGCTCCTGAACGGAGTACTTTTTTCTTTTTGAGAATAATTTTAAAGAAATTTCAAAAAAAATTTAAAAATTTTAAATTTTTTTCATTTTTGGGGGTGCGAAAACCCGATTTTTACGGAATATATATGAGAAGGTTTTTATTTTTAAAAAACTTTTAAAATTTTTTGATTTTTAGGGTGACAAACCGCAAATTTTGCGGAATATATATAGAGACCTTTTTTTAGGAGGAAGTTATGAAAATAAAAAAGAAGATTATTTCGGGCTTACTTACTGCCACTACTCTTGTGAGCCTTTGTGCCTTTAGTGCAGGAGCAGTAAGCACAGACAAAAAGTTTTCAGTCGAAGATGCAACGCTTATTCAGAAGAATGTTGTAGGTATGACAACATTTGATGAAAAACAAATTAAGTTGTATGACCTTAATAAAGACGGTGTGATTACCGTTGTTGATTCAACACTTGTACAGAAGATTATCGTAGGTCTGATTAAAGGGCCAACAGAAGAACAACCGACAACAGCAGAATCAACAACAGAGCCTACAACGGAAGCAGTTACAGAACCTACAACTGTTCCAAAGCCTACTACTATACCTAAAAGTGTAAAACTTGACAAGTCAAGTATCACACTTGGCACAACTGAAACCTACACATTAAAAACTACGGTTGAAAACGGAACGCTGTCACAGGTGTCGTTTACAACTGACAACAGTAAGGTTGCAGGTATTGACAATAACGGCAAAATAACTGCTGTCGGTGTCGGCACGTCAAAGATTACAGCCAAAACATATAACGGCAAGACTGCAAGCTGTACCGTAACAGTCAAAAAACTTGCTGACAGTATCACACTTAATAAAACAAGTATTACTTTAGGTGTTGGTGAAAAATATGACTTGAACAGCAGTATTCCGAACAATACAGCAGCCTACTACAGACTTTATTACTCGAATAACACCGCAATTGCTCCCGTCCAAAAGGCAGGCGGTCTTGTTACTGCAAAAACAGCCGGCACTACTACGATAAGATGTAAGCTCAACAATGGAAAAGAAGCTACTTGTAAGGTAACAGTCAAATCTGCACCTTCAAGGGTTACTGTTTCTGATAAATCTGCAACCCTTAAAGTCGGACAGAGTAAAACGCTTAAAGCTACGCTCAACAATAACGCATACAGTTATCGCAGTACTTGGACAAGCAGTAATACATATGTTGCAACGGTTAATTCAACCGGAAAAATCTCCGCTAAATCTCAAGGAACAGCAACAATCACATACAAAACCTACAACGGAAAAACCGCATCGTGCAAGCTGACTGTTTCGGGAAGTGTCGCAAAGTGTATTGATGTATCAACTTGGCAAGGCTCAATAGATTTTAACAAGGTAAAATCAGCCGGTTATAACTATGTGATTATCCGTGCAGGCTACGGTAAAGAAAAAAGCCAAAAAGACAATATGTTTGAAACAAACTACAAAAACGCAAAATCCGCCGGTCTTAAAGTCGGAGCATATTGGTTCAGCTATGCAATGTCACCGTCAACGGCAACAGCAGAAGCAGATGCTTGCCTTAGTTGTATCAAGGGTAAAAAGTTTGAACTTCCTGTTTACTACGATATGGAATATCAGCCTGCAATGAGTACAAGCAACAGCAATTATACAAAAATGGCAGTCAATTTCTGTAACAAACTCAAAAGCAACGGCTTTAAATCGGGTGTGTATTCCTCAGCAAGCGTTTATGACTATCTGCTCAATCGCACAACCTTAAAAAATAACGGAATTTCCATTTGGAACGCAGAATGGTATACAAAGCCGTCAATTTCGTGTGATGTGTGGCAGTATTCAGATAACGGTAGAATTAACGGTATATCAACAAATGTTGACCTTAACTACATATATGACCTTAACATTTTAAGTTGATTACAACTTTCTGTTTTATGACTCTCACTGTTCATTTGACAGCAAGACTTTTTAAGTTTTCATTGTTATTCTTCTTTTGCATCGGGCATTAATTTGTCCGATGCATCCCTACAATCCCCACTAAGGTGGTTAATAATATAAATTTACGGAGGTAAATATGATTCGTGCATCACCCATAAAAGAATACAGTAGTTTTTCTTTTTCAATATTTAGATGAAAGGAGAGAAAAATTTGAATGAAGTTAATTAAAAAAATATTGTCGGTTTTCTTATGCTTGACTGTAATTATCGGCTCATTGTCTGTTGGTTCATTTTCCGTAAGTGCTGCCTCGGTTAAAGGCAATCGTGGAGCAGACGGCAAAGGTTTTATATACAAGAAAACAGCTGAATATACTTATACAGACGCAAACGGAAAAAAGCACAGTCAGCATTATGAAGGTTGGGAAAATTTCAAGGTGCACTTTTTTGCTCCATCCGGAAAAACCTTGAATTTTTTAGACTACACACAAAGAGCGTACTGTATTGAACCGGATAAAGCATCTGAATTAACAAGTTCTGCTACTGTAAAAAGTACATCTCAATCAGCAGCTTGGAAACAGCTAACTACTGCACAACAGAACGCAGTTAATCTGATCCTAAGTTGGGGGTTCGGAGGTTTTGAATCTCCGTCAGAAAATAAGGTACATTACTATTACGCAACACAGTTGTTAATTTTCGAGATTGTAGCCGGCAAGAGAAATGCTTCAACCTTTGATGCCGTATCCGGAAAACCGTTGCTTACTCCTGCCCGTACTATGACTGAGACAAGCTCAGCTGAAACTACTGTAGCAAATGTTACAACAGCATATGACAATATGGTGTCTTGGTGCAAAAGGTCGGTGCGTAATCCGTCATATACAGCATCATCACTCAGTTCTGCGAAGTCGTATCAAATGTCATATAATCAATCAAACGGACAGTATTCAATCACTTTGACTGATAAGAACGGTACCGCTTCAGTAACTAAAGCATCCGATGTAATCGTCAGCAATTCAAATGTTAAGGTCAGCGTAAGCGGTAAAAAGATAACATTTACCTGTTCTAAAAATCTTGGTACGACAGTTAATGTGACAATGAAAAATTCTTTTTTGAAGGAACATGGAATCAAGAGCAAAAACAGTTTGTATTTAATTACAAGTAATGACTATGCATCATATCAGACTTTTGCTCAGGGTTCTAATTATACAGTTAAAGACGGATATGTTAAGTTGACATTTCCGGATGTTGTCAAGCTGCAACTTCACAAATCATCATCAAACAAAGAGCTTACAGCCGGCAACGGTTGTTACAGCTTGTCGGGAGCTGAATATGGCATATTCACAGACAAAGCTTGTACCAAAAAAATCGGCAGTATTACAACAAATGCAAACGGTTACGGCAGTTACAGTAAATATGTTGACGCATCAGCTTCTTACTATGCAAAAGAAACCAAAGCACCAAAAGGCTATGAGCTTGATGAAACTGTTTATACATTTGTGAATTCAGGCAAAAAAGCCGCAGACGGTACAAAAATTTATAGCTTTAGCTGTACTGACGACCCCGTAAATGACCCTGTCGGCATTATTCTCCAAAAGAAAAACGCAGTAACAGGCGAAACAACAAGTCAAGGTCTTGGCGGTGCAGTTTTCAGTATTGAATATTACGCACAGGAAATTGACAAGGACTACGATGTCAAAGCAAACGAAACTGCTCCTGCTTTAGATAGTAAAAACTTAAAGCGTACTTGGTATATTCAGACTGATGAAGATGGATATTGTGACCTGAACAAAAAATACCTTACTTCGGAGTACAACTCTGATGATTTTTTTACAACCATTATAAGTGGAATAGAGCTAATCACCATTCCCATAGGAACAATTGTTATCAAGGAAGTCAAAGCTCCTGACGGCTATTCTCTCAGTAATATAGCTTTTTACAGAGTAATTACTCAAGAGGGTGCAAAGTTTGCACAGGACACAAACACACCTATCAATGTGCCGATTGATGAAATGCCGGCAAAGGCATATGTGGGCATTAACAAGCTTAATCAGTCAGGTATAGGTGTTGCAAATGCAGTATATGGCTTGTACTCTGATTCAGCTTGTGCAAGCTTGTATGACAAGCTCACAACAAATGCTGACGGCAAGGGTACTTTTGCAAAATCAGTAGATGTCGGCAAAACATATTACATCAAAGAAATAACCGCACCGACAGGCTATGAGCTTGACGATACTGTTTATCCTGTCATTGCAAATGAGGAAAACTCAACCGTTGAAACAGCCGTTATTCAGACGATTTATGAAGATGCCGTAAAAGCTGACCTCAAAATCAAGAAGTCATCAACAGACGGTATTGTTTCAAATCTGTGGTTTGCAATATCAGATAGCCTCGGCAACGAGTACAACGCAGTTTCAACTGACAAAAACGGTGAAGCTACAGTTAAAGGTTTAAGGGTTTATGACGATAAAGGCAATAAGATAACCTATACCGTCAAGGAGCTTGGTTTTAAGACTACTTTAGGATCTCACAGCTATGGCGGTTACACTTGGACAATAAAGAAAGAAAATGCAATCAGCTACAAAGGCTCTTACTATGAGGGTGTTTCAAATGCCGTGTTCAGCAATTGTGAGAATGCTTATTCAAGATACTACTATGGCAAATCATCAGAAGCAAAATCCAACGCTAACGGTAAGTCATTTACACTTGACGAGAGCAAAACCGTTACATTCAGTTATCAAAACACAGTTCCCGAAACAGATTTAACTGTTACAAAGGCCTCATACAACGGTAATGTATCGGGGGTGTGGTTCGAGGTACGGGATGAAAACGGTAAATACTATGGGGATATTGTCACGGATTCAAGCGGTAAAGCTAACTATTACAACAGATACGGTTATAAACTCAAAAGCTGTTTAACCGTTCCAAACTCAGCAATTTGTATCCCTATAAAATATAAGGTTGTTGAAAAAGGTTTTCTCGGCGGAGGCAGTTACTACTTCCCCGAAAATTACCTTGGAAAGGCTGAATCAGAGTGTAAGACTGCCAACAAATACGGAACAACATCTACTCTTAATTATTCCGCCTACAACGCTCCTGCAACAGGAAGTATTAACATCAATAAGACTTCCGAGGACGGAGTTATCGAGGGTTTGAGTTTTAAGCTTGAGTCTTTTGACGATGAACGAGAATACGGTGACGACCTTATCCCTACCCCTATGGCTTATGATGCAGACGGAAACGAGATTACAAGTATCGTTTTAACGACCGATGCGAACGGTAAAGCAAGTACAGATAATATGCAATTTTATGACATAAACGGTAATAAAATTGACGGAATTCTGCCATATGTATTCAATCAAAACGGTTTTCAAATTACCTACAGACTGACCGAAATCGGCATCAAACAGTCAGACGGCACATACAAGTTTCCGAGCCGTTATGAACTGAAAGATGCAGTCGAATTTACAATCTACGATACCGATGAATATACCTATACATATGATTGCGTGAACACCGTAAAAACAGGTTCATTACAGGTACAAAAAACATCTGAAGATGATGTTGTTGACGGTTTGTATTTTGAGATAAGCTGTGCTGAAACAGGGTTTAACGAAAAAGTAAGCACAAACCTTGAAGGTTTAAGTCCTGAAATCTCAGATTTGCCGATTTATAACAGCAATGACGAATTGCTTAAATATAAAGTAACCGAACTCGGTGAGCTTAACGAGGATGGTACTTATTCTTTACCGTATAAGTACAACAAGCCAAAAAGCGTAACAGTTACGCTTAATTCAGATACCGTAGTTTTTGCAAATATCAAAAACACGCTGAAAACAGGCTCTGTTAAGCTGACAAAAACAGACGGCACAAAGGCTCTTACCGGATCAGGTTGGCAACTCTATAAGTCAGACGACACTCCCATCAGCTGTTATCAGACAGGCTCAGAAACTTATATGTATAATTCAGTTGCAAAAACTGCAACCGATTATATGGCTACGAATGGTAGTTTGTCAATCAGTAATCTGCCGGTAGGTGATTACTATTTTATTGAATCTGTAACTCCGTCAGGCTATATGCCATACGGTAAAAAGGTTGAATTTACAATTTCAGCCGACAATGAAAACACACTTAACATCTCTTTAACCGTTGCCGATAACAAATCCGTGTTATCTCAAACAGGCGGCGGTGGTATTGCTCCGTTTTACTTCGTTGCCGTGGCACTCGGAGCAATGGCTATAATTTTCATCTATGACTACCATAAACACGGTAGCAAGAAATATAAAAAATCACGAAAGGAAAATCAAAAATGAAAAAGAAAATCACACGAATTATGACAGCTATGGTACTTGCCGTTATGATGGTATTTACTGCAATCCCATTTGCAAGTGCTGCAACCAACGCAAATGCTCTTGATGAAACTAAGAAGGTTTCATTCACGCTCAATTGTTCTAAGCCCGGATACACATTTACGGTGTACAAGGTTGCGGAACTCAAAACAACCGAAAATCCATACAAGACAGGCTATGATTCACTTATTCCTTCGATTTCTGATGAGATTTTAAGCGGTAAGACATCGAATGTTCTCTCAGCTCTTGATGGTCTTTCTTCGATTCCGTCAACAGCTTCAACCGTTGGCACATTTACTACATCGGCAACATCGGTAAAAAAGACTTTTTCAAGCCTTGCTCAGGGTATGTATTACATTAAGGCTACTAACTATCCTGCCGGTGTTAAAAGCGTTACAAACTCTGTTGTATCGCTCCCATACTACAACAACGGTTGGGTTTACAGCATTAATGCTATCGACCTTGCTACAAAGGTAAATGACGGTGATGTTGTAACAGGCAAGACTATCACAAACAGCACTAAGGACAATACAAACTTTACAGATGTTTCTCTCGGCGACACAGTAAACTTCGAGATTAAGTCATCAACTGCCGGTTCATCAGAAATGAAACTTAAATCATATACCGTATATGATGAAATGTCAGCCGGTCTTACTCTCGACAAGGACAGCGTAAAGGTTGCACTTCTCAACGCACAGGGTAGTAAAGTTGCTGACCTTGCTTCATCTGACTACGCTCTCAATGTAACATCAGAGGTAGACGGCAAGGCTACAACATTCAATGTTTCAATTGCTAACGCTTATCTTCAGAAAAATGACTTTTATGCTGAAAATGTAGCATTTACTTCTGTAACTTATTCAGCGAAGCTCAACAAGTACGCTGTAGCAGGAAAAACAGGCAACCCTAACACAGAAACAAAGCTCGTTTATTCTAACAAGAACGGTGTTGAATCAGAAGTAAACGGTAATACAGTTTATGTTTACACATTTGCAGTAACAACAAACAAGACAGATACAGACGGAAAGGCTCTCGAAGGTGCAGAATTCAGCCTTTTCAAGACAGAAGAGGACGCAACTGCTCTTACAAATGCCATTGCAAGCGGTGTATCCGACAAGACCGGCAAGGTTACTTACTACAACACAAGTAAAGAAGAAATCAAACTTGCAAGCGGTAAATATTATATTGTCGAAACAAAAGCTCCTACAGGCTACAACATTTACGGCAAAGTTATTCCTGTGACAATTGATGTAACTTATAGCACAACATTTGTTGACGGTTCATACATCACAAACTGCCCAACAGACGGCACAGCAAGCGTTGATGTAAAGGATACAAAGGTTGTTGTACCACAGACCGGTGGTGCAGGAACAGTTATGTTCTACATTCTCGGCACAGCTTTTGCACTCGGCGGTATTGCAACATTGCTCATTCGCAGAAGAGTAAAAGCTACAAACAAGTAATTTCACATTAAACAGAAAGGAGTACAGCACATTGAAAAAATGCAGAAGCAAATGCACCTTGATAATAGGAATAATTTTTATGACTGCATCACTCTGCTTTGTGCTGTACCCTTCTGCATCAAATGCTGTCAATAGTTTTTTCGCCGCATCCACAATTAACAATTATGCCGCAAATCTTGACAGTATTTCAGCAGCCGACAGGTCACAGTACTTGTCGGCTGCTGCTGAATATAACAACAATTTGTCAGAGCTTGTCAATGGCTTTACTTATGATGTAGACAGCGTGATTGACGGATATGACGATATTCTCAATTTTGGTGACGGTCTTATAGGCTACATTGATATTTCAAAAATAAATGTAAAACTGCCTATTTACCACGGGGATGAGGATAAAGTGCTTGAAAAAGGTGTTGCTCATCTGCCAAATACAGCGTTTCCGATAGGCGGTGTAGGCAATCATTCGGTGCTTTCAGCTCACACGGGTTATCCTACGCAGGTGTTTTTTGACAATCTCAACGAGCTTGAAATCGGTGATGAAATCAAGGTGTCCGTGCTTGATGAAACGCTTACCTATGCTGTAACAGCAAAAAACATTGTTAAGCCCGACAACATATCGTTACTGTCAGTTGACGAAGAAAAAGACCTATTAAGCCTTATAACTTGTTATCCCTACGGTGTTAACAGTCACAGACTTATTGTGACAGCCGAAAGGGTATCTGAAACCGCTTCGCCTGATACTGCCATAAAAGCAGAAACTAATAACAGAAGTTTTGATTTTATTCTACTGCCAATAATTGCAATAGCAATAACAGCTGTTATTGCTACATTTGCTGTCAGAAAAAGGAGGAAAAATAATGCCTGATATTACAATAGACAAATCATCACTTGTCTATGATGATAACGAATTCGAGTATAAAACAAGAGTTCCCGGTACTTTCGGGGAGGATATTCGTTATCTTTGGATTAAAAAAGACGATGTTGATGAAATCAACGAAGGCAAAACCATACTCACATCATTGGATGATGAGAGTAAATATATGCTTTATGACAAAGATGATAATCTTGCCGAAACAGTCAGGGGGTCAGAACTGTACATAAATCATTATGATCCGGTTAAGGAAAAAGAAAACACAGAAAGCAAAAATTTTGACACTATTAATGAAAAAAAGTCCAAAAGTGTCGGTGTAAAAGAAGAAAATTTACAATCTGTTCCGACTGAACCGATTGTAACCGAAACATCAAAAGACACAGAATTTTCTATTCCGATTTTTGCTACCCTTTATGACAAATGCAATCGCAAAATTGATGAGCTTAACAGCAAAAATGATAAGTTCAATGCAAAAATTGAAAAGCTCAATATAAAAAAGTCCCGAAATGCAGAGTTTGTATCTACGATTGAATCCTTGAAAGATATTGTGCCAAAACCTGTATATACTGCTCTTTCGCTCTTGGCAACAGAAAGACGGCAAAAGATAGTCAGTATTAACGAGAAAATTTCTGCCCACAAACTGAATATCAAATCCAATGAAAATAAAATTCAGAAACATCAAAGCCGTGCTGATTTCTGCATTAAAATCCACAAATTTCTCGACAATATGAAGTCACCTGACGGACGCAAAGAAAATTTCGTTAAAGGGATTCAAGAGTATCGAATGATGTCGATGCGAACAACCTCAGAAAAATTTGATGCTACTCAAAATAAACTTGACAGTGCTCTAAAAGCGTACAGTCAAACTCATTATATGTCTGAAAAGCTCAAACTACAAAAGCAGATTAACAAGCTCACAACAAAAAAAGAAAAGTTAATGCGAAAGCTCAAGGCACTTGACGAGTGGTCTGCAAAGTTTGATGCAGTCAAAGCAATGCCCGATAAAGAAGCTGACAATATCATCAACAAGAGCTGTCAGAATATTGTTGATGAGTTTACTACCAACCCACAGGCTCTCAAGAAACAGGCGGATACGATTGTAAGTTCAACTGCAAAAGTTATTTTCGAAGAAAACTATCTTAAAAATGCTGAAATGTCGATTGAGGACGATTATGACAGTATTGACGGTATTATCAATAACGGCAATAAGCAGCAGGAATACGAAAAACTCAAAGAGCCTGATAAGAAATCCGAACGCAGAACAGCACCTTTATCGAGAAATCAGATTAAGCAAAATGCAAACACTATTGCTCATAATGAGCAACGAACGAATGATAAAACCAAAACTCAGGGACAAGAATTATAAAGCTATTTTAGCCCTGTGCCATTCAGGCACAGGTCTTTTTTTAAGAGGTGAATGAAATAAATGATTGAATTATATGGAAACAAAATATGGAACAGCAACACTCCCAATAAATATAAAAAAGTAATCATTGCGAGTGAGGATAGTCTTGATAATATATGTCAGGAACTTGAAAATTCAGGACTTAATTATTGTGCATATATTTTTAACGGAGAAGCACATATTGCCATTGGCAGAGCTACTGCAAATAATATTGATAAGTTGGATATTGATTATCAGACTGTTATTGAATGTAATTCAAAAGTCTATAAAACCAACAACATCATAGGAACTACAACCTACGATTCTATTGAGGATAAATTATACCGTAAGTACAATACCGATTTTGCCTATAAAATCGGTCAAAGACTTACTGAGCAAGGCATCCTTTTTTCAGGCAGAATTTACGGAAAAACAACAACTATTACTGTTGACAAGCAATATGCTGATACCTTGAATAAAATATCTGCTGAACTTAAAGAACAGCGAGCATCATTTATGTCAAAATCTGAGGTTGTTCAAAATGAATCACCGGAAGAATCAAAATCAGTTAATGAAAAAATATCTGAATTACATTTTAATGAATCGCAACTTTCGGCACTTGCACCGTCTGTAAAATTTATCCAAACGAGAAACGATGATAATTTGACTGATAACTTTGTTTCATTGTTTTCTGACTGCACTGATTTTTATGAATCACAACTTTCTGCTCTTGCCGAAATTTATGTTGACACATATCGAAGTTTTTCGGATAAATCTTTGATATTTGCAGATACATCAAGGTTTAATGATTTAAAACAGCGTTTTGTTAATGATAACATTACTGCAAAATTAACTGAAAATCGTGGTTACTCAACTACTCAGTTTGAAATTATCAGAGAAATGGTAACTTACGGTATGAGCGAATCAGTAATCAACTTGCTTGATTACACTTTTTCGATTGATGAAATGCAAAACTTCTTTACAGCATACAAGAACGGCTCGTATGAAGATTTAATCAATCTCATTGCAGATATTAAAGGTACTACACGCACGGATATTGAAGGGCAAATTGAGGGCGGTACATACACTCCTGCTTTACCCGACTTTAACACTCTTGAGAAAACCCTTTATTTTCAAGAGTCCGAAGTCGAAAGTATTACATATATGTACTATAATCCTGACGCATACTCCGGCGGTCAGTTTGTAATTACCGAGGTATCTTACAAACAGATAGCGGAAGCTAACAAAGAATACGGAGATGATTTTTCAGGATTCTTTGATTTTCTTGATACAACAGGCGAACAAAGGTTAATTGATATCGGTAGCGAAAGTTTCAGAACCGCTATTAAAAAGTTTTACAGCGGTACGGAGTTTGCCGAAGGTCTTAATGCAGATATTCAGCACAAGCTCGTTGAGCTTGCAGTAGTTCCCGAAATCAAATTACCTGAAGTACGGAAAATAGAACTTATAAAGGTCGGTGATTTTTATGAAGTCAGAGGTGAGAACGCAAAAACCGTTGCAGATATTCTCGACCTTGTTTCTATAACAAGAAACATTAACGGTTCTTCAGTTGATACAGTCGGATTCCCTGATTTTAAACTGAATGATAATACTGAACTTCTTAAAACACAAGGATTTACTGTGAATATCAAATATGAGGAGCTTGCACCGTTTTATGAGGAACACGACGAGCTTGACGACATAGATCCCGCAGTTATTCGTCAGCAGCTTGAGGACGCAGGGATAGTCAACGGTGAGCTTGTCGATGAAGATAAGCTGAACAGTGATCCATTTATTCAACAGGTTATGGCTGTCGCAGAATCCGATGCCGGTGCTCTGAATGTCAGCTCAGAAGAAATCGTTAATCAATTTAATTCAGAAAATGAAATCGTCCCGATAAACGAGCCTGAACAAACTGAGTCTGTACAGGAAATAATTCGTCCGACAATTACTTGTGATTGGAGTGAAAGTCCGGTATTTGAGAACGGCAAAACATACTCTGTTTCTGAATTTGATAAACTTATGAAAAATGCCGATGACGAATGGGTTGAGCAAAGACAGCTTGAAATTGAGGAATACGGCAGTGAAAATGCGGTTGCAGAAGCATACAGAAACGGTGAACTTGACAATATTCATCTTGGTTATGAAAAAACGAAATTTATTATTAATATGCCGAACGGTACGAAATACACCGAACGGCAGGACATCGGGGACGGCATTGGCGGTGTGATTGATTTTCTTGAGCAGTATTCACAGTACTCTGCTGTTGTTAAATTGCTTAAAGATGATATTGCAAAAGAAGAACAGGCTGCCGAATATCCTGAAAAAGAGAGCAACGCAGAAAAAAACAACAACAATACCGAATTAAATAGCATTGATGAGCTTGCTATGCAGCTTGAAAATGACGAAAAGTCAACTTCTGAGAAATCTTCTGTAGGTAAAAACAATTTTATTTGGACATCGGCAGACGAACACGCTCCGGTAACTTCTCAACCCACCTTGTTTGACAGTATACCTGTATCAGATGTTTCATCTGATGAAACCACCTCTCACGAAAACTATGTACTTGAAGACAGAGAATCTGTTACTGGTGCTAAAACTAAGTACCGTAACAATATAACCGCTATCAAAGTTTTAAAACAAATCGAAGCTGAATACAGAACAGCAACACTCGAAGAACAGAAACAGCTTTCCTTATACAGCGGTTGGGGCGGACTCGCTAATGCATTTGAATCAGATAATGACAAATGGAAAAATGAATATTCCGAACTGAAAGAATTGCTTACTGATGACGAATATACCGCAGCAAGGTCATCTGTACTTGACGCATTTTTTACCGATAGCGTAATCATTGACAGCATTTACAAAGTTATGCAAAATGCAGGTTTTAAAGGCGGAAATATACTTGAGCCGGCTATGGGCATCGGTAATTTCTTCGGCAGACTGCCCTCGGAATTGCGTGAAAACAGCAAGTTATACGGTGTTGAAAAAGACAGTCTGTCGGGCAGAATAGCTCAAAAGCTGTATCCGCAGGCTGACATAACGATTGACGGATTTGAAAATACTCATTTTCAGGATAACAGCTTCGATGTTGCAATCGGTAATATTCCTTTCGGTGATTTTGGAGTAATTGATAAAAAATACAGTTCTCAAAATCTCAAAATTCACGATTACTTCTTTGTGAAATCACTTGATAAAGTGCGTGACGGCGGTGTTGTTGCTTTTGTAACATCCAAAGGTACGCTCGATAAAAAGGACAGCTCATTTCGCCGAGCTTTGGCGGAAAAAGCTGATTTAGTCGGAGCTGTCAGACTGCCGAATAATGCTTTTAAATCAGCAGGAACGGAAGTTACTCCCGATATTATCTTTCTCCAAAAGCGTTCTGCACCACTTGAAAATATCCCATCTTGGGTAAATGTGGGAACAACCGAAAACGGTTTATCAATCAATAATTATTTTATTGAACATCCTGAAATGGTTCTCGGTGATATTGTTCAAGGCAACAAGCTCTACGGACGAACAGATGATACAATGTGTGTACCGTTTGCTGACGGTAGACCATTATCACAACTGTTACCTGAAGCTGTAAAAAATATTGTATTTACCTATTCACCGGCAAAAGAGGTAATATCGCCTGTTTTTAAAACAGAAGCTGTTATATCAAAACCCGAAGGACTTCGTTCACAGAGCTACTATAAATCAGGCAACGAGATTTATTTTTACGGCAGCAATTCCGCAGGAGAATTAGTTACTGTGTCGGCTAAGGATTTACTTGATAAAAAGTACACAACAAAAAACATTGACAGACTTACTGCGTTTATGGAAATCCGTGATACTTTAAGAGAACTACTTGAGGTGCAACAGCACGATAACAATGATGCGGAAGTCGAACAATTGCAGCATAGGCTTAACACAATCTATGACAACTTTTATGATAAGTACGGTCTTATACATAGCAGATACAACCGTAATATTCTCGGATTTGACGGAGCGTATCAGCTTGTGGCATCTCTTGAGCAGGACTATGATAAAAATACCTTGATTAAAAAATCGGATATTTTCACTCAGCGTGTAAATGTTCCGAAACCGCAGATTGAACATATTGATACTGCATCGGAAGCTCTTGCCGTTTGTATCGCCGAAAAAGGATATATTGACTTTGATTATATGAGTAATCTTACCGATATTGACAAAGCAAGTCTTGAAGAAAGTTTGCGTAATAACGGTGAAATATATCCTATACCTATGAATACGGAAAATAATGAATATACATATCAGACCGCATCAGAATATCTATCAGGCGATATATATGCTAAACTTGATACAGCAGAATCCTATGCTGCTGTTGACAATATCTATAGTGCTAATGTTACTGCTCTTAAAGCAGCATTACCTACTCCGCTTAAAGCAGGAGATATTGATGTTAATCTCGGAGCTACTTGGATTGCTCCAGAATACTATGAGCAATTTATGTACAAGTTGTTTGAAACACCTCTTTTCAATCGTTCTGACGGCATTTTTAAGGACAGTAAAATATCTGTAGAATACTCTGAATATTCTGGTAAATGGTTTATTTCACACAAGGCAGCAGATAAATCTGTAACTGTAACAAAAACATACGGAGCTTGCGGTTATTCGGGATATCAAATTCTTGAAGCAGCTCTTAATTTATCAGAGCCAAAGGTATACAAAGATAAGCTTGACGAGTACGGACGGATTATGTTTGATAAAAATAACAAACCAATCCGAGTGATTGATGTGCCGGCAACTCAGGTTGTTCAACAAAAAGCGAATAAGATACGCAGAGAGTTCAAAAACTGGCTGTTTAGCGATCCCGTAAGACGGTCCGATATAGTTGATACATACAATCGTACTTTTAATTGTATTAAACCACGAGAATATGACGGCTCACACCTTACTTTTCCGGGAATGAATTCAAATATTGAACTGCACGAACATCAGAAAAATGCAATAGCTCACGCTATTTACGGTGGTAACACTCTGTTTGCTCATTCAGTCGGAGCCGGCAAAACTTTTGAAATGATAGCAACGGCTATGGAATGTAAACGGCTCGGTTTGTGCCACAAATCCTTGTTTGCTGTACCGAATCATCTGACAGAACAGGTGGGAGCAGACTTTTTGAAGCTCTATCCCAATGCAAACATATTGGTTGCAACAAAAGATGATTTTAAGGCTGAAAATCGTAAAAGACTGATGAGCAAAATTGCGACAGGCAATTATGATGCGGTTATCATCGGTCATACTCAACTTAAAATGCTACCGTTATCACCTGAAAGGCAGGAAAATATTTTCAAAGAGCAGATTGATAATATCGTTGCCGGTATTGCCGAACTAAAATACCAAGAAGGCAATTCTTTTAAGGTCAAGGATATGGAACGAACTAAGCGTAGTCTTGAACAACAACTTGAAAAATTACAATCAAGTAAAAAAGACAACACGGTGTACTTTGAGGAACTCGGTATTGATAAACTCTTTGTCGATGAAGCACACGAATTTAAGAATTTGTTCTGTACAACAAAACTGCAAAATGTTTCGGGTATTTCTTCGAGGGCATCTCAGAGAGCGACAGAGTTATTCGCTAAGTGCCGTTACCTTGACGAAAAAACCGGCGGTAAGGGCGTTGTATTTGCTACAGGAACTCCTCTCTCTAACAGTGTAACAGAACTACATACAATGATGAGATATCTCAACTATGATTTCCTTGCAAGTCATAATAATATGCAAAACTTTGACAACTGGGTATCTACATTTGGCGTACAGAAAAAAGAATATGAGCTTGCTCCTGCCGGCAACAAATTCAAGGAACGCACACGCATTGCAGAATATGCAAATTTACCAGAACTTATGTCAATGTTTAAAACGATTGCAGATGTCCGCACGGCTGATACTCTTAACCTTAAAGTGCCTGATTGTGAATTACACATTGTTGATGTTGAACCTACAGAATTACAGACTGAACTTGTTGAAGAATTATCAGACAGAGCTGATGAGGTCAACAACGGTTCCGTTGATCCGTCACAGGATAATATGCTCAAAATTACCGGTGACGGCAGAAAGCTCGGTCTTGACCCCCGACTTATCAATCCGTCATTTGAAGATGATCCCGGTACAAAACTTAATGTTTGTGTCAATAATGTTTTTGATATTTACGAAAAAACAAGTGACAAAAAGCTGACACAGATTGTATTTTGTGATTTGGGTGTTCCGAGCAAAAACTCATCTGCTGATGGCAATAAAGATGACGATACAAAAAGTGTGGCAGAACTTGACTCGCTTGAAGAGTCAGGAAAGTTTTGTGTGTATGATGATATTAGAGATAAGCTGATTGCAAAAGGTGTATCGGCTGATGAAATAGCTTATATTCACAACGCTAAAAGTGAAACCCAGAAGTCTGAGCTTTTTGCAAAAGTCAGAAGCGGTGAAGTGAGAATTTTACTCGGCTCTACGGGTAAAATGGGAACAGGCACAAATGTACAGGACAGGATCATTGCTCTGCACGATTTAGATGTTCCGTGGCGACCGTCCGACCTTGAACAAAGACGAGGAAGAATGGTTCGACAGGGTAATATCAACGATAAGGTACATCTTTATCGTTATGTTACAAAAGGAACTTTTGATGCCTACAGCTATCAGCTTTTGGAGAAAAAGCAGAAGTTTATAAGTCAGATTATGACCTCGAAAGAGCCCGGCAGAAAATGTGCAGATGTTGACCAAGCTGCATTGACTTACTCTGAAATCAAGGCTCTTTGTACAGGCGATGAGCGTATCCGTGAAAAGCTGACTCTTGAAAACAGAGTAAAAGAATTGCAGGCACTCAAGTCTGAATACAACAGCACACGATACGAACTTGAGGACAAGGTGAACGCTTATCCCGAAGAACGCAAAAAATTACTTCTTGATATAGGCAATATCAGCAAGGATATGGAAACGGTAAAAAACATACCTTTTGATGTCAAAACTGAAAGTTATCGGGTTAAGATTACTATAGGAAAAGATGCTTACTCACTCCTAGATGATGAATCAAGAAAAGTAGCTGCAAAAGCATTAACTAACGCTGTAGCACAGGTCAAAGGGGATGCTAACAAGAATAAGAGAATCGCCATAGGGGGACTCGACAACTTTGGTGTTGAGATAATCAATGACGGATATTTCCTTGATAAAATAACCGCAACTCTTCGTGGTAATTATACTTATTCAGTTGAACTGGGCGTATCAAGTATTATAAATCTTAAAAAGATTGAGAACTTGCTTTTTAAGGTTGAAAATGTTCTGAATGATAAAAAATCAGAACTCAATAAGCTTGATATTGACTATAAGACTGCACAGAATATGCTTCACAAGCCATTTGAGTTTGAGGATGAACTTAACAACAGTACAAAAAGGCTTGATGAGTTGACAACTGCCTTAAACATTGATATGTCAGAACACAAAGTAGATAAACCCAAAAAGACTCATTATTTTGGTAAGGATTTTATTCTTGGAAAAAACAAATCATCAAAGCAAATACAGAACAATGAAGTTATGAAATCAGAACCTAAAAGGAGTGAACAAGAGTTGTGATTATAATAGCTTGAAACGGCTTTAAACAGCTCTTTTTTCCGATTTTGCGGTAGATAAATATTTTTTATTTAATTTAAAAAGCAGCCGTTCAGATGGCTCTGAACGGCTCTTTTTTGTTGTCCTTAAAACTTGCAAATTTGCAGATTTTTACATATAATAATATGTAAAGAAAATGAAGTGTGGTGATATTTATGATGTCAATTACAAGTACACGGTATCTTTCTAATGTCGATTGGTTACAAGATGTGGTTCAAGGTACGGATTTAATCCTGTGCGGAGTTTCGGCACTTGAGTACCTTGAATTATTCAATGGTTATGTCAATGAATCTAAGATACAGGTGTATGCTCAGAACGAGGGACAATTTGATAACATTGAATATCATATTGTCAATTCATTTGACGATATAGAGTATCTCAATTTTGACGGTGTTTTATGTACAACTGTTAATCAGACTATAAACGATATGCTTTCTGATTATGACAACATAGATGAGCTTGCTTTTCTTGAAGCATTGAGCAATTATTATTTCGCCAACAATGAATCATTTGATAATCTTAAAATTGAACCGAATAAACTGAGTATTTTCAATCGGATAAAACAAATTGCAATTAATTATTATTGCTCAGACTGAAAGGAGTATGTATATGAAAACTAATTATCTTGTAACCGCTCAATGTGAAGTTTTGGTAGAATATGCAAATGCCGTTATGGCAAAGTATGAAAAGTATCTTCGCTCTGACTCAGCTTTGGATTGCGTGAAAAAGATGTATAAGGATTTATGCTCATACAACACAAAGATTATTCTTTGCGATAATCAGTCTGATTTAGGTGCTTTGTACAGCAATATAAAAGAATATGAGTGGATAATTGAACATATACCATCTGCTGTTTTGGTTGGAGCGTTAGTATGACTTATACTGATGCTGAGTTAATTTGGCTTATAAAGAAATATTAGAGCGTGTTTTAGTCAACAAAACCCCCTCATCCGCCGTAAAAAGTGGATGAGGGGGAATTTGTTATTTACTGTTATTTTCTTCTGCAATCCTCTCGAGTTCACGGATTACAAGTTTTTCGACATACGCAGGGGGGGTTCGCTTGCCAGTTTCCCAGTTTTCAATTGTTCGCTTTGGAATTTCAAAAACTTCGCTCATTCGCTGTTGAGTTAATCCGGCGTTGAGCCTTGCCTCTTTAATCGTCAACTTTATCAACTCCTTTCATAAAGCCATCAATCCAAATGACCTTACCAGTCTGATATCGGCGAAAGTGTCCGCGAACTTGGAACACTCCTTCAGGACTGCGGTGGTGACCGACTGATGCAGCGTATAGTTGATTTTGAAAAGGTCTGAATACGATTGTTTTGTTGCCTTTTTGATTTTTCCCGACTGCTGAAAATTCTCGCTTATCTCGGTCAAGATAGTTACCGTACCACAGAAAAGCGTTCGTGTGAACATACGAAGTTATCAAAATCATCATTACATCAAGTTGTTCTTGGCTCATTTCAGCGCCTTCTGCGACTTTATAATGAATTTGAAAATCGTTCACACCTTCGGGAGTAGGAAAGAACTCGCCTTTTACGAACAGTTTTTTGTTGAATTTTAATGAGAATTTTCTTTTCAATCCTTTCGATTCGACATATAGCACGTATTCAGGATTATCTTTTTTGCGTATTTCACATTTTCGGAAAAACGGTTCGGCTAAGGAACATTTTAGTCGGTCTTTGTCAGCCCATTCTCTAAGATAAGAGTAGGCTGATTTTTCAATGTATATGGTGTTCAAGAGATGATTTCAGCTCCTTTTTTGAATTAATAATAAATAATATTTGCAATTTTTCTTTTAACCGTGAATTTCGATGCGTGCAAGACTTCGTAGCCGTCTTCAATGGCATTGAATCCTTCTTCAAAGTCATCAATGACATTGTTCAATTCGTTTTCCGTGCGGCAGTCGAGTTTTGAGAAGTCATTAACGATTGCACCGTCAATGTAAATCTGTCTGGGTTCTTCTACAAGGACCTCATACTTTCCAATGAGCTCGCCGTTATTGTTTCTGATATTTCTTGTGATTGTGTTTGTCATTTTAATTCCGCCTTTCTTTTTTTGTGTCTTTGTTCATTCAATTCCTCGAAATACCGCTTTCTTTCGGGGGATAATTCTTTTTTGAAATGTTGTTTTGTTAATTCTTTAGCTATTTTAAGTGCCGTTTCGTTTTGTGCGAAATATTCTAACCGTCGAAAATCTTTTTGGTTGCAGTAAATTTTCATCGTTTCATCATAGATTTTCACCGTGTACCAATGGTCATTATATGTGATGTTAAGGTTTTCTTTAACAAGCCTTAAAGCGGTTTTATTCCTGAAACTGTAATGCCCTTTGTCATCGGCATAACAATTTTCGATGACTTCTATAATTTTATCTTTCATCGTTTTTTTCATTTTAAATTCTCCTTGTCGCTGATTTCATCTTCTACCTGTCAAGCCGATGCTTAAACATAGTCTGACCAATGGTCTTTGAAGAGTTCAACAGCTCTGTCGTAGTCATCTGTATAGATTACTTTGTGGTTGGAATCATCGGGAACATCTTCCTCAACGAGAACAGACTTCGGAATCCACATTGTCTTATGCTGATAACATCCAACATTAAGCATTGCATATACAGCTTTTTCAGTCTCTTTCAAAATCGCAAAGACATAGCACATTGTGATATTCTTGCCAAGTTCATTTGCTATCTTATTAGCGAACCAATCTTTTGTTGTGATTACCTTGTTTTCCATTCTTGTCATTTTGATATCCCCTTTCTTTATTGTATCTATATTATATCACCCAATGGGTGATATGTCAAGTGTTTTCTTGAAATATTTTTTAAATTCAAACAGTGTTTTCTGTAAAATAATTGTAGAGCATATTTTGTCCTCCGTTCTGGTTTCTAGTCAATTCCATTTTAACGGATTTTAGGTAAATATGCTCTACTTTTTTGAAATTTTTTTGTAGGCTCTATCCCTTACCCCAACTTTTATTATAGAGCCAAAAGATGTTATCTGCCTTTTTGTTGTTTTTTCAAATTATATAGCTCATAAAAACTTCGTGGGCGTTTGGGGCAAGGTCAATGATGTCCTTTTTGTAAATTGTAATTTTTTCTGTACTTGTTGCACCCTCAAACCAAAATACTTGTTGCTAAAGCAGTAATCATTTTTTTAACTTTTTTCATTTTTATATTTTCCTTTAATTGTTTTATTTCATCTTTTGTTCTTGAATTTTCTTGTAGCAGTATAGCGTTGCTTTGCAATCCGCTAAACTATCGTGTGCTGTTTCACTGCCCCAATCGTAGCAGTAATAAGTGGCACACTTAGTTAGAGTCTGCCACTTATTACAACCATAGTACTCACTCCATTCACCGTATATGTCTGCGAACATTTTCATAACATCAAAAGTTGTGGCTTTAGTATTCTCAATGCCACAGGCAGACAAGAACATCAAATCAAGACCTACATTGTAACCAATTATGACTTTTGCCGACTTTATAATATTGTTTAATTCGTAATAAACATCGGAAACTGTCGGTGCGTTCACTACCATTTCAGCAGTTATATGATTGATTGCCATAGCTTCGTTCCAGCTCTTTGTTCTTTCAGGCTTTATATAACTGTTAAATAGTGTCTTGCCCACACAATTAATAATAGACACTTGTAACAGCTCGTCTGTTACAGAATCGAGTCCAGTCGTTTCAGTGTCAACTATTATAATTTCATTTTCTTTTAATGTACTCATAATATTCCTTACTGATACACTTTGTCCGATTTCTTGTCTTTTCTTATACTCAGCCTTTAACTCTCTGCGTTTTGCCTGAGCTGCACGCTTTTCCTTTTCCTCAGTACGGTAATTTGTAAGCTCTTTTTCAGTCATAGGTCTGACTTCCTCGTCCCATAAGTAAAGCTCCTTAGATGGGCAATAGGCATTAATCCATAAATATTTACCGCATTTATCATTAATTTTCACAAAATGTTTTAACTTCCATTGTCTTTCAGTAAGTAACTTTTTATCCTGTTTGACTTGTATTTTGGTTCGTACACTTGTTATGTAATTGTTCCAAATATTCATTTTCCGTTCCTCTTTCTTTTCTCTAACTTAATCGTCAGTAAAAAATATTATAATTGCGGTTATGAACCATAAATCTGCATAAATCAGTGTAGGTGACAACACATACCACCAGCTCCAATTAATTACATTAAGCAGCTTTAATTCAATAAATATAATTTGTTCTAATACTGCAATAAGTGTTATACAGCCTGTTTTTGGAGATGAATTATCGTTCATTTTTTCACTTCCAATCGTTTATTTGTATTAATTTGGGGTTTGAAGGTCATAGCAGAGCAAGGTATTGAAGTCAACAGAAAAGTATCTTGCAAGCATTAGTATAGTTACATATGTCATTGTAGTAGTTCCCATTTCGTAGTTAGTATAGGTACTTCTGTCGACTCCCAAATAGTCTGCAACTACTTTCTGAGAAACACCTTTTTGATTTCGCAGCTGTTTTAGTCTTTGTCCTACTTGCTTATAAATAAAGCGTGATTTAATTCTATATCCCATAAGTAATATCTCTCCTATTGGTTATTTGAAATCTTAATTTTATAGCCTGCAAGAAAAATTTATCCCACCCTGAATAGCGGAAAATGTTATATAATTATTTTTTATGTTTGTTCTACCTTAGAAATTGATTTTTTGTCAGCTGATACGGTGATTCCAATTTTCGCCATTTTTACTCCTCCACATCATTTGCTTTTGCATTATTTGGTATATAGATGTTGTAAATTGTTTTGTCGTCATTAACCCACGATATATAAAAAACAGGGTTAACGCTATTTTCGTCGATGTGTGTCGAATATTTTTCAATTCTGGCATCTTCTGACTCAACATACTTTATATTCATCTTAACACTGTTCTTTGGCACTTCAATCGTTTCATCAGAGGTGTTGAAATAGTAATACTTATCATCTTCTAAATAATATGATGTACTTGATATAGGGGTTATTTTGTCAGAACTTTCAAGCTCCATCTTGCCACCACTAATAATTGATGAGTATATTACACATCCTATAAAACAGATAAATACCAAATCAGTTATTATAATTCCTGAGAGAAATATATCGTCTATGCAATTAACGGCTTTTGATAACTTTATTATTTTACTTTCATATTTATTGTTATTCTCATCGTCACACCAACATAGCCTACATAATTTATCATACTTTCTCCGAATGAAGCCATAGACGATGAGAGATAAAATCAGCAAGATTATGCTAATAATAAAGATAATAAAAAACAACATAATTTAATTTCTCCTTAAAATCAGTTGTCAATTTCACGACTTATGATGTCAAAGTTCTTGGTTACAGACACAAAATCGTCTATATCAACTTTATAGTAATCTTCCAAATGACTATCAGGAAGAAGCAGATTGAAACCAGACTCATAATAAAGCTCAGGCTCACTGATTTTCTCGTAGTCAGTCAATATGTCTATGGGGATTATTGCACTTCGTATAACCGAAAATACTATTGAACGGGAATCTATCTTTGAAGTGACTGTATTGTTGTCAACATATACGACATTCAAAGCTTTACTTTTATTGCCTGTAACGGGATCTGTGGATGTATGTATATCTGCAGATAATACCTTCGGTTTTTTGATAGCTAAATATTCTTCGATATATAAACCACCCTTATCATTAAGTGGGGAAATTGCTTGCTCAATAAATTCTTTGTATGTGGCTTTTTTCCCTTTTTCTAACAAAGCGGGATTAATATTACTGGACTTATTATAAATCAGTCCCGCCAAAATGTACATTACAATGATAATAATAAAAAATACATCTATAATAAGATATGTATTCCAAAAAAATCTGGGTATAAATTTGACGAAAAATTCCACAACACAACAAGTTGCAAGTAATAAACCAATTATGTTAACTACCTTTTCAATACGCTTGAGTATATTTATTGCTTTAACCTTGCGAAGTTGGTCGTTATATATGGTTTTTAGCATACCTTCAACATTGTGACAATATGTTTGGATTGATTCTGCATCCGCTGTAACTTTAATTCCTATTTGGGACATTGTTGTTTCTCCTTTGTATCTGGTATATATATTTTGTAATAGTATTCATCGCCGAAAGTGCATTCGTTGTTTAATGAAATATAAAATATTGGTATAAACTGGCTTTCGTCCGGTTTGTTAACATATTTCTCTATCCGAGCATTTGTATCAGTGTAGTTAATATTACATATTGATTTGTTTATTTTTAGGGTATCTTTTTTTGTGTTAAAACAATAATAGTTTGAGTTTTCAACAAAATAGGTGGTATTATAAGTGCTTTTGATTGGCTGGATTTCAACGACACTTTCCAATTTTAGATTTTTTGTGATACTTTGAGAGTATATACAACATGCTATTGTACTCGCAAGGCAAACTCCAAACATAATTATTGAAGTTACAGCTAATGTAGATAGCCATTTGGGGGATGTAAAGAGTAAGCCATAAATAGAGAGTAATATTGATATAAGCAAAAAAATGAATGTCAGCACAAAAAATAACATATTATTTTCACCTCATTCCATATCAACCGAAAAATCTGTTGTAATTGAGCCTTCAGGGATATAAATTTTATACTTTTCTCCTGTACCTGAAATTCTGAGCGACAAAAGAGGTTCAAAAGTAAGCGGATTTTCAGTTGCTTTTTCGTCAGCCGATTTTACTATAGTATCTATGTGCGGAGTATCCTTAGTATAGATTATTTCGCAATCGTCAGCCTTAATTTTGCTTGCTTTGTAACTACCTTTATCAGTTTTGTAGTAATAATAATAGTATTGCTCAGTATTTACTTCGCCGCACCCAATAAAAAAACCACCTTGTAAATCACGATTGTCTTTAAAATTAACAATACTTTGGCTGCTTTTTACTTCATCTGATAGTTTAATATCAATTGTGTATTTAAAAGATGATATAATTGTTGCTACACACACTATATTAATCAGAAGTGCTGTTAAGACAATTGCAAGTTTAATAAAACTCGGCTCTGAATGTAACATTATAAAAAATACAAAAAAGAAAATTAAAGCGAGAATACAATTAATTATAACTAACATTTCTTACACTCCTCATCTGAACAAATATTCCCTGTAAATTTCTGTTCGGGCTGTCATTCGCAAGCCGTTAAGGAGCTTGCGATATTTTTCGTTGTTTCCTGACTTTCTTGCAAGAATAATTTCTTCATCCTGTGCTTCCCATTCGTGCAATGTGCTGTCAATAAGCTTGTTTGCCTTGTGTACTCTCTGCATTACTGTTCTGTACAGCTTTCCTGAGTCAATCAGCTTCTGAAGCTCATCTGTCCTGTGATTATACAAAAATTCAATATATTCAGCCTCGTCCCACAACAAGCTTCTCATACTGTAGTTATTGGTTCTCTGATTGTAGCTGTAGTATTTGTATTCCTTTTCGTTACAAATATTGATTTTTTCTTCAACTGCATACAACGGAAGCTCTGTGCCATTGAGCTTTGCTTTGCTCACATATGTTTTATCGGAATCTATATCGCACATTTTTTCAAAAAATTCAATTGTCATAATTATTTCCTCCTAACAATTTTGGATAGTGTTTCTCTGCATCGGCTATACTCTTATACTTATCCGTTACAACCATTACGGATACTTCTTTTAAACCTTTGTCTTTGACTACAAGAGGTAAAGCCTTGTTGTAATTGAATATTTCTGATTTATCAAGGATTCTGCAAATATAGCAGATTCCTTTTTCTTTGTTTTCAGCAACTATATAGCCTGTACCGGTATCATATTCCGCATAATCGGTAAACAATACCGGCTGACCGCTTTTCTGAAATAATACCGCTTTAGTCATTGTTATCGCCTTTTTCTTTGCTTTTGAAAAACATATCAAGAGCTGCTGCAACTGTGTCGGCGATTTCCTCATTGCTAAGACCTGCAAAGTATTTCTTGTAGAGTGTTGGAGCTATAGACACCTTTTTGTCAGGCGTTTTCTTTTTGGCAGATAAAACCTTCAAGATATTATCTTCGTCAAGTACACCGTCAGCTGACAAAATCCGTAAATCTCTTGCCTGAGCTTCTGATATTTTCATCAGCATATCATTGTCAGCCGAGTTAATCTCGAATAATTCCGACTGCTCATCTGCGGTCAAATATGATAACTCTACGCCTGCTCTGACGGCAAGCTGACCTTTATCAATCCAACCGAGAATGCCATCACACAACTTACTTATTCTCACAAGTCTTGCAATGGTATTCCGACTTAATCCGTACTCATCGGCAACCTTTTCACGGCTGTTGCCGAAAGAAGTTTCTTCGCCATTCAGCATTTTAATCTCATTGATTATGTCATTTCGTTTGCCTTGTGAAAACATCTCGGAATATCGTCTTGCAATAATTCGTGCCTGTTCAGATACTTTGAGGTCATTGAAGCCTCTCTGAATAAGGTTGCTTTCGTCAACATATGTTTGTGCTTCGTCTTCTGTGAGCTGTTCTTTTATAATAGCCGGTATTGTTTCAAAGCCTGCTATTTTAGAGCAATTCCACCGGTTATGACCGATGAGAATTTCATATGTATCTGACCCGTCAGGATTGGGTCTGCACACAATCGGAGTCATTACTCCGTTCTTCCGGATTGATTCAACCATATCGTCCCTGCGTTCACCGTCATAAAGAGAAAACTGATGATTGTGAAACGGTACAAGCATATCAAGCGGTATTTGCTTTATTTGATTGTTTTGCGAGAGCATTGCTCCAAAGTTAAAGCCTGTCATTGTCGTTCCTCCGTAAATTACACACCAATTCTTTTTGTCAGTTCTTCGGCACAAGCTATGTATTCCTCTCCGAGCTTACTGCCTTTAATTAAGCATAATGCTTTGTGCTGCTTAGTGCTTTCAACTGCCTGTGTGGCACGGTGTATCTGAGTGTTAAAAAGAGCATTATTGTAAATGCTTTCAAGTTGCTCAATGACACGCTTGCTTGCGTTTGTGCGGTCAACCATTGTTGGCAGCACACCGAGAATTCTTAAATTAGGATTGATGGTTTCCTGTATTTGTGAAATAACACCTGTAAGAGTTTTTAAACCGCCGAAGGCAAAGTCCTGCACCTGTACCGGGATAATTACACCGGTGCTTGCCGTGAGAGCGTTCATCAGCAAAACTCCAAGTGACGGATTACAATCAATAATTACATAATCGTACTGTTTGATAATATCATTATCAAGAATACGCTTGAGTATTGTTTCCCTCGAAAGTACCCCTGCGAGGAATAAGTCTGCATTTGCAAGGTTGATGTCACAAGGAATGTAATCAAGGTGATTAACCTCGTTATGTCTGATGCAGTCTTTTATTTCAACTGCCTTACTCATACCTACCTTACCAATAAGAAGGTCGCTCATTGTTGGGTTGCCGTCTGTATTGTCGAAAGCGGCATATTTGGATAAATCCGCCTGTGGGTCAAAGTCTATTGCAAGCACTTTGTTGTTTTTGAGGGCGAGAGCGGTTGCTATATTAAAAGCTGTTGTTGTCTTACCGACTCCGCCCTTCTGATTAGCTATTGAAATGATTTTGCACATAATTTATACCTCCGTTATCTTGATTTATCTGTTTGTTTTTCTTTGCTGACTGTATTTTTTTGAGAGATTATTTTAGCGTTATTCTTAATCTGCTTACGAGAAATAGGAGCTTTTCCTTTAGTTCCGTTTTCTTTAGTTTCAACCGATTTAGACTGCAACTTTGATTTTTCAGGCTTTTGAAATATGTACATCAAATCGTGTTGTTCTCCAACATCGGTAACATCAAACTTTTTGACACATTTTCGTAGCCAAGGGAATGTTGTATTCATATCATCAATAAGGTTTATGATTTCATAATCAAACAGTTTTCCTTTTGAAATATATCCCGACCATTGTCTGTGAACAAAGCCGTTATCAGTAAAGAATTTGTTAATTTGTTTGTATGCTTTTAGATATATAAAAGGATTATCAGATTGATATATTTTTTGAAGAGCCTTAGAGTCTAAATCAAAATTGATTGCTTTTAATGATTTAATCATTCCTTTCTGCATTTGTTTAAACCTAACATAATATCTTCGATGCTGCCATTTGACTTGTTATGCCAAAAATATTTTACGGCATAATTTTTAAACCAATCCATATCATACAAATCAAGAATTACTCTCCATAATGCACCGTAATCTCTGTTTCTGCCTTTATCTGCAAAAATCAAGTAATAGGGTTTATCGGTTTTAATTTCAGCTAAGTCAAAGCGTTTAAACATATTCCTGATGAATTCATACATTTCTTTAGGGTCGTAAATATCGTCATTGATAACCTTTTCTTCATCAATAACAATTTCGACCTTGTATTTAAATTTCATTTATATCACTCCTTAAAACGGTAAGTCTTCGTCAGCACACAGTGCATCGTGTATCATCTGATACTCTTCCTGTTTCTTGTGGTCAGGGTCAAGCTTCGGTATTGGTTCGCTTTTGTCAACTCCTCTTTTGGTGTAACCGAGATAGTCAACTTGTTCAACAATGACTTCTACAATATTTCTGACAATATTCTCTTTGTCTATGTAGCTCCTCGTTTTAAGGTAGCCTGTAACAGCAATCAAATCACCCTTACCTTTATATTTGCAAAGATTTTCAGCCGTCTTGTTCCAAAAGACAAGGTGCAAATACTCTGCTTCATTACTGTAAATACTGTTAACAGCTAACACTACATTGCACAGAGCTTTGTTTGTTTCCTTTGTGTATTTGAGTTCAGGATTGGCAGTAAGTCTGCCGATAAGTTTTACTTCGTTGCGAATCATAATTTTAACTCCTTTAAAAATATTTGTGTTTTGCAACTTCTGCCCCGTTGGGGCACAAGTTAATTTTCAATTACTTTGTCATATAACGCAGCTTTTTTTACGAGCCTTTCAGATGTAACCATCATAAAAAATCTTACTGCATCGCTTGCGTTTTCAAAGTCTTTCGTGTGGTTCTCACCGTCAAGGTCTGTATATTCAACTACTCGTACAATTGTCATTTTATTACCCCCTTGATTTTATTTTAATTTTTATGGCTTTATTATACATCAGCATAGTGCTACTGTCAAGCATAAGTTTTTGCTTTTTAAATTTGTTTTTTATTTTGCCCTCACATATTGACAATCAAGTTATATCTGATAAACTTATAGTAGTATCGTTAAATATAAAAACGGAGTGATAATATGAGAAAACTAAAAGAATTCACTTGTGAAATGTGTGGGGGAAAATTCCACTCCTATGCTAATCACGCTAAGTATTGTACATACTGCCGTGACAAGAAACAGGTTGAGCGAGTACAGGCTCACAAAGATAAATTGAAATCCGGTACAGCAAGACAAATCGGTTCTGAACAAATTTGTCCTCAATGCGGAAAAACCTTTGTACTGAAAACCGGAAATCAAAAAGTTTGCGAAGAATGTGCAAAAAAAAGAGTATATAAGAAAACCACCTTTCAAAATCCAAACCTATCATATGACACAATTCATATCTATGTGCCGAAGGGCGAGAAGGTGAAATTACAGGATTGGGTAAAAAGTAAAAATCTGACACTTAACAAGGCATATAATATGGCGATGCAGTTGTTTATGGAACAGCTCGATAAAGAAGATACCGAGAGTAATACACTATTGTAAATCCTGACTGTGCGACTTTTTTTGATTGTTTAGATAATCATCAATGCTCTGACGAGCAAATTCAATTTCTTTTAATTCGGCTACAATTTGCTTGTAGCGTTCATTCATTTTTCGCACTTCATCAATCAGATTTTTCTTTTCATCCTCCAGCTTGTCTAAAGGTGGTAATTTTCTGTCCGGATATAAAGTTAATAAGTTTTTTACGGCATCATCGTACTTTTTCAGTGCGGTGATGTTTTCTTTTTTGAATTGTTTTTTATCTTTATGGGATAAATATTTTTTGTGTATTGGTTTGTATTTTTCGTATGTCCTGATGAGCTTTATTGTATCTGATAACTCATCAATTTGATGTTGTTTAGCATTCAGTTGTGACACAATAACCATCCGTTCGTTATATTTATTTGTTGCTGAACTTTCTAATTTTTGATAATTTTCGGATGTAAGTAAATTTATTGCATCGGCTGCCTCTTGCATATTTTTAATATTTGCCCAATGCAACAAGCCTTTTGAATTTTGAAATATTTCAGCAGATGTATCTATGATTTTTGTTTTATAGGATTTTCCGGATACACCTGTTTTAAGCAGTTGATACTGTTCAATTCGTTTGCGTAATTGAGGTTCGTCATAATACCAACCGAGAGTGCGACCTCTTGAAAATCGCTGTTGCCCTTGTAATTTAAATTTAATCTTAATAACATTCTCAGGTGTATATTTATACTCAATATTACATCCTGCAAGTTTATTAAGAAAATCCTCAAAACTTGTAGATTGCATTATGGTTTCATCTATCAAATACCTTAATTTCGATTTCCAAGACTTACCTAAATAATCCTGCTGCCATTCATAGTAGCATTTACCTTGATTTTTTGGATTTTCAATTATTGATAAATTGTATTCTCTGCATAAATCATCGTTTATGTTTCTTAATTTCTCCCACGATTTTCCGCCACGGTTTTTCTGCCATTCAAAGGTTCTGAAATTCACAAAATCGACATTATTAAAAATAATATGGTTATGAATATTTCCCTTATCTATGTGTGTTGCAACAATGTATTGATACTTGTTTTCAAGTAATCGCTCAGCAGTCTTTATGCCAATTTCAAGTGCTTGTTCAGGAGTAACTTCCTGTCCTTTAAACGACTGTTTGATGTGTTGTGCAAGTACACTTCCTTTGCCTGTTCCAAAACTTCGAACAGACAGAAATTCTTTTTCAGCTTTCTTACCGTCATCCATACAACCGAAACAATACACATACTTTTTGTTATCGGTTTTTTCAGGATTTAAGATGTAGTCAACAGCTACAGAGAGCGTAGTTTTGATTGAACCGAGTTTAGTGACTGCCATATTTTTTCATTTACCTCTTTTATGTAATTAACATCATCATCATAAAAACGATTTGTTGAATTTATTCGCCTTGCAATTTGGTTCACATTAGCACCAATTGCAGTTAACTCCTTTTTTAAATCCGCAAATTCTGTAAAATTCACATTTACAATCATTCCCGAAAGTGCCATTTTTCGCAAATATGAACTTAATGATTTTTCATTAGTCAATGTAGCCCTTTTTTCAATTATTTTCAACTCCTGTTCGTTTACTCTAAATTTAATTGTTGTTTTTCTTGTATTCTTGTTATTCATAAAATAACCTTCCTGCTTATTATAAAAATCTTAAAAGACGGGGTTTTAGGGGTATCCCTTAACAAGCAATTTTTCAAAATCGGAACGATTTGAAAAATTGGCGATTTGTGGACTTTGTGTCCACACACCGCAGTGCTTGCTATTATAGAATCGGGTATATTTTGACAAATCAGCGAATTTTGTAAAATCCCCCTATATATATTCCGCAAAAAAGACTATTTGTCACTCTTTTTTGAGAATAAAAAAAAGATTTTTCTTTTGAAAAGAAAAATCTTGTAATTGCAAATATATTGTGATAGTATAGATATATCAATAGTTGTCTGTTCGTTCGCTAAAAGAATGGAGTGTTCTTTTAGTGAATGACGGAAATCATTACCCTGATGAGCAAAAACAACTCATATTACTTAAAGCTCATAAGCGTAAATCTTGGCGACAAGAACATTATTTGCTTTACGAAAAAGACTATCGGCAAAACAATTGCAAAAGAATAATATCTTTGGACGAGTTTGCGAATGATAAGGTCAAAGCTTTAAAAGACGAGAAGGCAGATATTGATAACATACTATATCAAAGATACTTGCACAACGCTCTTACGGAAGCTTTAGACAGCCTACCTGTAATTGAAAGGCAAATTATTGAAGAATGCTTTTTTTACAATGATGTTAAGCGAAAAACATATGAGGAACTCGGCGAAAAGCATAATCTGTCCAAAGGTGCTTATTATAACAAGTTATGCCGAATTTTACGCAAATTACGCACACTTTTAGAGCAATATTCTGAGTTTTGAAAATTCTTTTGATTTTTTTACTTATTTAGGGTGACAAACCGCAAATTTTGCGGAATATATTTAAGAGGATAAAATCCTCACGAAGTCTTGACTTGATTTTTTTAGATGTTATTATGGAGGTAATCAATTGTTGCCTGCGTAAAAAGTGCCGTAAGGAGATCCACATATGCAGGAAAACAAGCAAAACATACGATTTACTGCCCTGTACTGTCGCTTATCGTCTGATGACGAGCTAAAAGGGGACAGCAACAGCATAATACATCAAAAACAAATCCTACAAGACTATGCTCTTAAAAATAGTTTAACTCCAACAGAAGTGTATGTCGATGATGGCTTCACCGGAACAAATTTCGATAGACCTGACTTTAAAAGACTGTTATCTGATGTTGAAAATGATTTAGTCAAAACAATAATCGTTAAGGACTTATCACGATTCGGAAGAAATTATCTTAAAGTTGGATATTACACAGAAATATTGTTTCCATCAAAAGGAGTTAGATTTATTTCGGTTTCTGACAATCTTGATACATCTGCAAAAGATGAAATCAACGATTTTATCCCATTTAAAAATATTATGAATGAGTGGTATGCAAAAGACTTGTCACGAAAACAACGAGCTGTAATTAAGAGCAAAGGCAACGCGGGCAAAAGATTATCCACAAGACCAATTTACGGCTACAAAAAAGCCGAAAATGGAGATTGGATAATTGATGAGCCGGCTGCGATCGTTGTTCGCAAAATTTTCGATTTATATTTAAAAGGTTACGGTCCGGCAAGTATCGCAAATTATCTTTTTGCAAACAAAGTTAAGATTCCTTCTTTAACCGGTTTGCAAATATCTGATAAAACGAGAAATCCATATCGTTGGTCGAAAGATTCCGTAGCACATATCTTGACTTGTCAGGATTATTGCGGAGATATGATTAACTTTAAGCGTTCAGATGTTGATAATCTTGTAATATTTCCAGATAAACAAGAACCTATTATAAGTCGAGAAATTTTTGCAGAAGCACAAAAATTGCGTTTGAGCAAAAAACCGGTAAGACACTCTTACAGCGAACCTGTTCTATTTTCGGATTTTCTGCGTTGTGCAGATTGTAAAAATCGAATGTATGCACAGCGACGCTATAAAGGTTCAACTTCCTACACTTGCTCAACCGCTCGAAAAGTACAAGGTTGTTCATCACATTATATCAACGAAAACAGGTTATCAGATTGTGTTAAAAGCGAAATTAACAAACTTATAGCTAATAAGACAAAAGTTGTTGAGTTTGCAAAAGCAAAAATGCATACTGATGCCAAAACGGCACAATGTGCAAGTGTTAAAAATCTAAAAAATGCCCAAACCCGCATTTCTGAGATTGACGCAATATTAAAAAACTTGTATGAAGATAAAGTGCGAGGAAATATCACTCTTGAAACTTTTAAAAAGCTCGAAAATGAGTTTTTGCGTGAACAAGCAAATCTCAATCAAACAGTAATTAACCAATCTCGTATTAAGGTCAACATTGATTCTCAGTCAAAAAAGATTTGTGAATTTTTGAGAAAACTTGAAATGTACAAAGTTCCAATTCAAGAGCTTTCAAGAAATGTGTTAATTGACTTGATTGATAAAATTGAAATTTGCGAAGCAGAAAAAGAGAACAACAAACGCAGTCAACAAGTACATATTTATTATTTAGGGATTGGCAAAATTGACCTTGAGTAAAATTTGTACCCAAACAGTAACGCCCTTAAATAAATAATCACATAAAGCCTGCACTATGCCCATGTGCAGGCCTGAATTTTAAGAGGGAACATTATGGAGAAATCAAGAATTGAAAAGCAATTTGATTTTATAAAGGAAATTGATAAGGAAAAATTCATCATCCGTCAAACCTACCTTTCCGACGCTCGGAAAAAGGAAAACGATGCCGAGCACGCATGGCATATGGCGATAATGACAGTTATGCTTTCCGAATATGCAAATTCGGAAATTGATGTGCTTAAAACAATGACAATGCTCCTGATTCACGATATTGTCGAGATTGACGCAGGCGATACATATGCCTATGATGAGGAAGCTAAGAAAACTCAGGCAGAGCGTGAAATGAAAGCCGCAAAAAGAATTTTCGGACTTCTTCCGGAAGATCAGGGCGAAAAGATGATGAATCTGTGGCTTGAATTTGAAAGCGGTGAAACAGCCGAAGCAAAGTTTGCACACACAATGGACAACATTCAGCCCGCCATGCTCAATGATGCAACCGACGGCAAGGCGTGGGTAGAGCATATTGTTCATCTGCACAGTATCCTTAACCGCAACAAAAATACTGCCGACGGCTCAAAAAAGCTGTGGGAATATTCAAGGGATAATTTTATTATGCCCAATGTTGAAAAGGGCAGAATAATCAACGATTGAGCCGCAATAAATGATTTTGGCAATATAGGTTCTCTACTTGATTTTGAACAGCCGATGTGCTAAAATTAAGATTAACGATACAGAAATTTTCACTGTGTTTTATTATGGAACAATTGAAGGGCTTGTATGTGAATTTTGTTCCGATTTGATAATTATGGAAAGGGTGTTTACAATGAAAAGTTCAGTTATAAAGGACGGCGTAAGTACCGCACCTCAGCGTTCGCTTTTGAATGCTCTCGGTCTTACCGAAGAAGAAATTAAGAAACCTTTTATCGGTATTGTAAGTTCCAAGAACGATATCGTTCCGGGACATATGAATATAGATAAGATTGTTGACGCCGTTAAGCAGGGCGTTGCTCTTGCAGGCGGTGTTCCGATTGTATTCCCTGCAATCGCTGTTTGTGACGGTATTGCTATGGGACATGAGGGAATGAAGTATTCTCTCGTAACCCGTGAGCTTATCGCAGACTCAACAGAGGCTATGGCAAAGGCTCATGCGTTTGACGCACTTGTAATGGTTCCTAACTGCGACAAGAATGTTCCGGGTATGCTTATGGCTGCCGCAAGAATTAATGTTCCGACAGTTTTCGTAAGCGGCGGTCCTATGCTTGCAGGTCATGTTAAGGGCAAAAAGACAAGTCTTTCGAGTATGTTTGAGGCAGTCGGCGCTTACACGGCAAACAAGATTACTGCCGAAGAGCTTGCCGAGTTTGAAAACAAGGCTTGTCCGTCATGCGGTTCATGTTCGGGTATGTACACCGCCAACAGTATGAACTGTCTTACCGAGGCAATCGGTATGGGACTTCAGGGTAACGGCACAATTCCTGCTGTTTACTCAGACAGAATCAAGCTTGCAAAGCACGCCGGCATGAAGGTTATGGAACTTCTTGAAAAGGATATCCGTCCTCGTGACATTCTCACGGAAAAAGCATTTATGAATGCTCTTACTGTTGATATGGCTCTCGGCTGTTCAACAAATACAATGCTCCACCTTCCTGCAATCGCAAAAGAGGCAGGTGTTAAGCTTAACCTTGACATTGCCAATGAAATCAGCAAAAAGACTCCTAACCTTTGTCACCTTGCTCCTGCAGGTCACACATATATGGAGGATCTCAACGAGGCAGGCGGTGTTTATGCCGTAATGAACGAGCTTACAAAGGTTGGACTTCTTGACACAGACCTTATCACGGCAACAGGCAAGACTGTAGGCGAGAACATTAAGGGTTGTGAAATCAAGGACACAGACATCATTCGCCCTGTTACAAATCCATACAGTAAGACAGGCGGTATTGCTGTTCTCAAGGGTAACCTTGCTCCTGACGGTTCTGTTGTTAAGAGAAGTGCCGTTGCAGAGGAAATGATGCACCACAAGGGTGCGGCAAGAGTGTTTGACTGCGAAGAGGATGCTCTCAGTGCAATTTATGACGGCAAAATCAATCCCGGTGAGGTTGTTGTTATCAGATACGAAGGTCCTAAGGGCGGTCCGGGCATGAGAGAAATGCTCAACCCGACTTCCGCTATTATGGGCAGCGGTCTCGGCAACTGTGTTGCTCTTATCACAGACGGTCGTTTCTCAGGCGCAACAAGAGGTGCGGCTATCGGTCATGTATCTCCCGAGGCAGCAGTCGGCGGTCCGATTGCACTTGTTAAAGAGGGCGATATGATTGAAATCGACATTCCTGCAAACACAATCAATCTCCTCGTTTCTGACGAAGAGCTTGCAAAGCGTAAGGCAGAATGGAAGCCCCGTCAGCCCAAGATTACAACAGGCTACCTTGCTCGTTATGCAAAGCTTGTTACATCAGGCGCACAGGGTGCGGTTCTCGAATAATCAAGTTTTCAAGGCTCTCGTTTTGAGAGCCTTTCCTTTTGTCGAAAATTGTTTTTTCAGGAAACCCAATCGTTAAAATGCACAATTGGCCTTGCAAAAATCTGTATATTTTTCAGCTTAACATAAAATAAAAAAGCAAGTTGCACAATTCATCCCTTGTCCATTTGGGCAAAGGGTGAATTTTTTTATTTTGCCATAATTCGGTTGTTTATTTTATACAAATATGCTATAATAATTCCGTATTAATTGACACTATTGTTTAATTTTGTCGAAATAAGCTTGATTAGAATAGAAATTTTACGAAAGGGGATTTCACTTTTGAAACAATACGACGCTAAAAAAATTCTTAATATTGCCCTCGCAGGACACAGCGGCAGCGGCAAAACCTCGGTTGCGGAGTCAATACTCTATCTCTCAAAGATGAGTGAAAGACTCGGTAAGGTTGCAGACGGCAACACAGTCCTTGATTTTGACAGCGAGGAGATCAAAAGACAGACTTCAATTATGACGGCGGTTGCACCGATTGAATGGAAAAATACAAAAATCAACCTAATCGACACCCCCGGTCTTTTTGATTTTGCAGGCGGTGTTGCAGAGGGCATGAGAGCGGCTGACACAGCGCTCGTCGTTGTTTCGGGCAAGGACGGTGTCTGTGTAGGTACCGAAAAAGCAGTTGAGGCGGCAACAAAGGCAGGGCTTACAAAGGTGTTCTTTGTAAACGGTCTTTGCGACGAAAGTGCCCGTTTCTATCGTGTATTCGAGAGCTTGAAGGCTACATTCGGTCCGTCTGTTTGTCCTGTTGTTGTTCCGTACATTGTTGACGGTCAGGCAAACACTTATGTTAATTTGTTTGATTACAAGGCTTATGAGTACGGCACAGACGGCAGTGTAAAACAGACTGCGCTTCCCGATATGGGCGACAGGCTTGAGGGCTTGCGCGAGGCTATCAAGGAGGCTGTTGCCGAAACAAGCGAGGAACTTCTTGACAAGTTTATTATGGGTGAGGAGTTTACTCCCGAAGAAATCATTCTCGGTGTAAGTCAGGGCGTTAAGGACGGTACAATCTGCCCCGTATTCTGCGGTGACGCTCATAATACATTCGCAATTGATCAGCTTTTGAACAGCCTTACATGGCTTGCTCCGTCAGCGGCTGACAAGAGCGGTGAAATCGGTGTTGACCTTGACGGTGAACCCGTTGATGTTTCGGTTAATGACGGCGGTGCGGCTGCCGCAATCGTATTCAAGACGGTTGCAGACCCGTTTATCGGCAGACTTTCATATGTAAAGGTTGTTTCGGGCAAGGTAAGCTCGGACGCTCCTCTCATCAATATGCGTACAGGCGCACAGGAGAGAATTACAAAGGTGCTTTCCGTAAGCGGTAAAAAGCAGTCGGATGTTCCGTACATCGGTGCGGGCGACATCGGCGCAATCCCGAAGCTTGCATCAACAAAGACAGGCGACACACTCTGTTCGCCTCTCAGAAAGGTTGTTCTTGACGGAATCGACTATCCGTCATCATCATATACAATGGCTGTGTATCCGGCAAAGAAGGGTGACGAGGATAAGGTTGCTCAGGGTATTGCAAAGCTTGCAGACGAAGATCCGACAATCAAGCTCGTTTCAAACCACGAAACCCATGAAATGTTAATTTCGGGACTCGGCGAACAGCACCTTGATGTTGTAATTTCAAGACTTAAAACAAAGTATAATGTTGACGCAGTCCTCAAAAAGCCAAAGATTGCATACAGAGAAACTATCCGTAAAAAGGTTTCTGCACAGGGCAGATATAAAAAGCAGTCAGGCGGCCACGGTCAGTTCGGTGATGTGTGGATTGAATTTGAGCCGTGTGATTCGGACGGTCTTGTATTTGCCGAAAGAGTTGTCGGCGGTGCAGTCCCGAAAAATTTCTTCCCTGCTGTTGAAAAGGGACTTCAGGATTCAATCAAGAAGGGTGTTCTTGCAGGTTATCCGATGGTAGGCATCAAGGCTACTCTCTATGACGGTTCATATCATCCCGTTGATTCCTCCGAGATGTCATTCAAGACAGCGGCATCTCTTGCTTATAAGAACGGTATTCCGAATGCCTCTCCGACGCTTCTTGAGCCGATCGGAAGCCTTAAAGCCAATGTTCCGGATGCAAATATGGGTGATGTAATGGGCGAGGTCAACAAGCGCAGAGGTCGTGTACTCGGTATGCAGCCGGGTGAGAACGGAACGCAGATTGTTGAGGCGGAAGTTCCTATGGCAGAAATGGATGATTTTGCAACCTACATTCGCCAGGTAACACAGGGCAGAGGATCATTTGAATTTGTGTTTGTCCGCTATGAGGACACTCCTGCAAATGTTGCTCAAAAAATTATTGAGAAAGCCAAGGCCGACTCTCAGGAATAATCAATAAGCTGATTAAGGCACCGATTTTTCGGTGCCTTTTGCTTTTCTTGCGTAAATATCATTATTGTGATACAATTAGGCTATACTTATGTGATTATGGGGATGGAAATTTATTGCAAAGGATGATGACAATGAAAAATCTTTTACAAAGATCGAGAAAGACAATCAAAATCAAAAATATGCTTTTTCTCACAATTGCCGGAATTATCAATGCGTTTGGAATTACAATATTTCTTAACCCCGTGAACCTTTACGACAGCGGAATTTCAGGTACGGCTATGCTTGCCGCACAACTTACACCCGAAAGCCTGTCGCTTTCACTTTTTCTTATAATTTTTAACCTGCCGCTGTTTTTGTTCGGACTTAAAAAGCAGGGAAAGAAGTTTACATTTTACGCAATTTATACGGTTGCAGTTTATTCGTTCGTTTCATGGCTGATAACCGATGTTCTGCCCGTTGATGTCAGTATGGCGTCTCCGCTTGCGGGAACCGATTTGCTCCTTTGTGCCGTGTTCGGCGGTGTGATTTCGGGTATAGGCAGCGGCCTTGCAATCAAATTTGGCGGTGCAATGGACGGCATCGAGGTTATGGCAGTAATATTTGCGAAGAAAATCGGTGTATCGGTTGGTTCATTCGTTATGGCATACAATATCGTACTTTATGTTGTATGCGGTTTCATTCTGCAAAGCTGGATTCTTCCGCTTTATTCGATTGTTACATATTTTGCCGCACTTAAAACGATTGACTTTATTGTTGAAGGTTTTGACAGGGCAAAGGCGGCAACGATTATTGCGTCTGTAAGCCGTTGCGATGAAATTTGTAACGCACTTTCGGAGGAATTTCAAAGCGGTGTTACCGTAATGCAGGCTCAGGGCGGATATTCAGGCAAGGACAAGGTGATGATTTACTTTGTTGTCAACCGTTTCCAGATTGGCAAGCTGAAGGAAATTGTGCGTGAAATCGACAAGAAAGCGTACATTTCAATTACGGAGGTTGCCGATGTTTTCAGCCGAAACGATTCGCTGTAAATAAATTTTAGTTGGTGTTTTATTTGACAAAATTACTTGTAAAGCTGTTCGTTAAAGACAGCGACAATTGCGATAATCCAAAGGTTAGAACTGCCTATGGCAACCTTTCGGGTGTTTGCGGAATAATTCTTAACCTGTTACTGTTCGGAGGAAAATTGTTTGCCGGAATTGTTTCGGCATCGGTTTCCGTCATTGCCGACGCCCTCAACAACCTTTCGGACGCAGGCAGTTCGGTTGTTACATTCCTCGGATTTAAGCTTGCAAGCCGTCCTGCCGACAGAGAGCATCCGTTCGGTCACGGTCGTTATGAGTATGTGGCAGGCTTGGGAATTTCCGTTGTAATCCTTTTAATGGGTGTTGAGCTTATAAAAAGTTCGATAGAAAAGATAATTACTCCCGAGGGTAAAACGGCATTTTCAACGCTTTCACTCGCAATAATGATTGCATCAATTTTCGTAAAATTATGGATGTACTTTTTTAATTCGGGATTGTCGAGAAAGATAAATTCAACCGCACTCAAGGCGGCGGCACTCGATTCTTTGACCGACTGCATTGCAACCTCGGTTGTAATAATAGGACTGCTTATTTCAGCCTCAACAGGAGTTCAGATTGACGGTTGGCTCGGCGTGTGTGTTTCGCTGTTCATACTTTTTACGGGTGTCAGCACATTCAGAGAGAGCCTCTCTCCGCTTCTCGGCAAAGCTCCCGATGCCGAATTTGTTGATGAGATTAAGGAAACAGTGTTGAAAAATGATATGATTGTAGGTATCCACGATTTGATTATTCACGATTACGGTCCGGGCAGGTGCTTTGTTTCACTTCACGCAGAGGTACCGTGTGACGAGGATATCCTTGAAGCTCACGACGCAATTGACCTGACGGAAAAACAGCTTGAAAACAGGTACAACTGTTTTGCAACCATACATATGGATCCGATTGCGTCAAACGATGCGTTCACAAATGAACTTAAAATGAAGGTGGAGGAGGGCTTGTGTGAGCTTAATCCCGAATATTCAATCCACGATTTCAGAATTGTAAAGGGCAGTACGCATACAAATGTTGTCTTTGATATGGTTATTCCGTATGGACTTGACCTTACAGAAAGACAGATTAAACAGAGTGCAATCGAGAAAATCAAGTCAATTGACGAAAAGCTTTATCCGATAATCAATGTTGAAAAATCCCTTTCTGATTAAAAGTTCATAATACAAAACGAGGTCATCGGTTTTTAGCTGATGACCTCTGTTTTGTATATATTTTCAGATTTGTTGAAAATTGTGTGTTCAAGTGTAGTAGTCAGTTATACGGTTTATTGTCGAAACAATTTTACAATTGTTTTGATTTGCGGTCAGTGACCGTCGCCGTATTATTGTTTTGCAAACTGACTGTTGTAAAGTTTGTTATAGAATCCGCCTTTGGCGAGCAACTCCTCGTGTGTGCCTTGTTCAATGATGTTGCCGTCCTTCATAACAAGGATAACATCGCTTTCCTTGATTGTTGAAAGTCTGTGGGCAACAACAAAGCTCGTCTTGCCATTCATCATCTTGGCAAAAGCCTTTTGAACACGGATTTCGGTAAGGGTATCAATTGATGAAGTTGCCTCGTCAAGAATAAGAATTGATGGGTTTGTAAGCATCGCCCTTGCAATACACAAAAGCTGTTTCTGTCCCTGACTGAGATTACCGCCGTCCTCGCTGATTACGGTGTTGTAGCCGTCAGACATACGGCGGATGAATGAGTGCGCATATGCCGCCTTTGCAGCGGCAATAACTTCTTCTTCGGTTGCGTTTTCGTTGCCGTAACGCAGATTTTCCATAATCGTTCCGTTGAACAGCCAACTGTCCTGAAGAACCATTCCGTAGCATTTTCTGAGGTTGTCACGGGTGATATCCATAATGTCAACACCGTCAATGCTGATTTTGCCACTGTCCGTGTCATAAAATCTCATAAGAAGATTGATGAATGTTGTCTTGCCGCAACCTGTCGGACCGACAATGGCAATGTGACTGCCGCTCTTGACATTAAGCGAAAAGTTTGTGATGAGCGGTTTTTCCTTTGTGTAGGAGAAGTTTACATTCTCAATCTTGACATTGCCTTCGCAATGCTCAAGCTCTTTTGTACTGTTGTCGGGAATTTCGTTATCTGCCTCAAGAACTTCAAAAACCCGTCCTGCCGCCGCAATGCCTGTCTGCAACTGCGTGAGTACGCCTGTAACCTCGTTAAACGGCTTTGTATACTGATTTGCGTAGGTAAGAAAGCATGATAACTGTCCGACCGAAAGTGTGCCTGCAACGGCAAACAGAGCACCCATGATGCCTACTGCGGCATAAACCAATGCGTTTACGAATCTTGTTGACGGGTTGGCAAGTGCGCCTGCAAACTGCGCCTTGAATCCCACTTCAAGAAGTTCATCATTGTACTTTTCAAATTCTTCAAAGGCTCTGTCCTCATATGAAAAAGCCTTTACAATTCTCTGATTGCCGATATGCTCCTCAACATATGACGAGATGTCACCGTTGAGTGCCTGTTGACGGGTAAATCGGTTGTGCGTCATCTTGCCGATAAATGCCGCAACAAAGAGCGAAAGCGGTGTGAGAACAACAACCACAAGGGCGATTTTCCAGTTGATTGTCAGCATAAATACAAGCGTGCCGACAATGGTAACAATGCCCGAAAAAAGCTGTAGAAACATCTGTGTAAGACCGTCACCAACTGCGTCAACATCGTTGATTACTCGGCTGATAAGGTCGCCGTGAGGTGTTGTGTCAATGTAGGAGAGGGGAACTGTGTTGAATTTTTCAAAAACCTCTCTTCTGAGGTCACGAACAGTGCGGTAGCTGACAATGTTGGTAAAGTAGGTCATAATCCACTGGAAAAGTGCCACACCGCCGATGCCTACACCGATGTACACAAGAATCTGAATAACGCTTGCAAAGTCAACATTGCCCTTGTCAATGATGTTGTCGATTGCGTTACCTGTGAGAACAGGAATATAGAGCGTGAGCGAAACGCTGATGATTGCGCTCACAAGAGCTAAAATCAGATAAAACGAATACGGCTTTATTTTTTTGAGTACCTTTTTTACAGAGGAGGATTTTTTTGCTGAATTTTTCATCTTTTTGCCTCCTCTTCACTAAGCTGTGAAAGACAGATTTCACGGTAGGTTTCGCAGCTTTCAAACAGTTCATCGTGCTGACCTTTGCCTACAAGTCTGCCGTCATCAAGCACAAGAATAAGGTCTGCGTTCTTGATTGTTGAGCAACGCTGTGTAACGATTATCACGGTCATATCCTTTGTGTTTTCACGCAAAGCCTTTCTGAGTGCCGCATCTGTTGCAAAGTCAAGAGCCGAAAAGCTGTCGTCAAGAATGAGAAGCTTCGGTGAGCCTGTAAGCGCTCTGGCAATGCAAAGTCGCTGACGCTGACCTCCGCTGAAGTTCTTACCGCCCTGTTCAACAAAGCTGTCAAGCCCTTTGTTCAGCTTGCTTACAAACTCGTATGCCTGTGCAATTTTTAGAGCCTTTATAATATCCTCGTCAGTTGCATTTTCGTTTTGCCATTTCATATTGTCACGGATTGTTCCCTTGAAAAGAATTGACTGCTGAGGAACAATGCCAATCTGTGAACGGAGCTGTAAGAACGGATAGTCCTTGACATTTCTGCCGTCAACGCTTACAGTACCCTGTGTTGCATCGTAAAAACGGGGAATAAGGTTGACAAGCGTACTTTTACCGCAACCCGTACCGCCGATAAGACCGACCGTCTGACCACGCTTGATTTTAAAGCTGATGTCCTCAAGCTCATCATCACCCGTGCCGTATGTGAAGTTTACATTGTCAAATTCGATTTTCGGAGTGCTTTCGCTCTCTGAAATTTCAATGTTCTCGGTAGTGCTTTCACACACACTTGGCTGAGTTTCAAACACTTCATTAAGTCTTGCCGCACTTGCACTCGCTTTCGTGAAAAGTACAACAAGGTTTGCAACAACAATCATTGCAAGCAAAATCTGCGTCATATAGTTTACAAGGGCAATGATGTCACCCGAAAGCATTCCGCTGCCTGCGTTGACATTCTGAGCGCCAAACCAAATGATGAGAATAATTGCAGCATTGGTGATGATGTAGGTGACAGGGCTTAAAAGTGCCGAAAGAATGCTTACTCTGATCGAAGTTTTAGCCAAATCCTCGGTTGAATCGTCAATACGCTTTTTTTCATTTTTCTGCTTTGAAAAGGCTCTGATAACCCTGTTGCCAGAAAGATTTTCACGGCAGATAAGGCTGATTTTGTCGAGTTTTTTCTGCATTTTTTCAAAAATAGGAATACTCTTTGTCATAATGAGGTAAAGAGTAACGGCAATCAATATAGCCGCAATGAAGAAAATAATTGACATTTCAAGGTTGATTGTCATTGCCATAACCATTGAACCGATAACAATAAACGGTGCTCTGGTGAGCAGGCGGATAGCCATTGCAACAGATTGCTGAACCTGATTGGTGTCATATGTGATTCGTGTTATAAGTGACGGAGTGCCGAGCTTGTCCAACTCTGCGTGTGATAACCTGTTGATGTGCAAAAACAAATCTCGGCGAAGTCTTGTTCCCACACCCTGAGATGCCTTTGATGCAAGATACTGACACACAAGTGCACTGCAAAGTCCTACAGTTGCAAGAATAACGAGCATACCGCCCATTCTCCAAATGTATGCCGTGTCGCCGTTTCGCACACCGTTGTCGATGATTCCTGCCATAACAAGCGGAACGAGCAATTCTAAAATTGCCTCAAACAGCTTGCAAAGCGGACCGATGATACATTCCTTTTTGTAGTATGCAAGATATCTTCGTAGCTTAATCAAATTTTCCCCTTCTCTGCCATAAAATTAACAATACATAAGTAATATTATTTTACACCGATTAACGATATTTTACAACTTAAATTTTGCGTTGCGGGAATTTGCGGCGGTCGCAAGTGTGCAGTGTAGTAACATAGTATACAACAGTGCAAAGACATAGTATACAGTTTT
>ENA-OPBF01000023-OPBF01000023.1-human-gut-metagenome-genome-assembly--contig:-NODE-23-length-124767-cov-11.653674_pt1 | contig 124767 bp, 131 predicted proteins | sample MGYA00241067_ERZ501450 | MGnify/ENA primary metagenome ERZ501450 (study PRJEB25962, sample SAMEA2042516) | human gut metagenome | biome: human gut; feature: human-associated habitat; material... | reverse complement strand
ACAACTAATTTTCATGAAAAAATTTCAAATCAACAAAGTTTTTGAAAGAGTCGTTATATATTAACATTGAAAATATTTAAAGTTTCCTACTGTATTTCCATTTAATATTCAAAAAAAATGTAATAGGTTAAACGAAGAAAAATAAAATAAATTATTTTAATTCTAACCATAATTCATTAGCATCTTCGTTGGCAGAGTCAATTTTTAGAGCCCTTTTTGTAAACATTTTGGCTCCATTTCTGTCACCCTGTTCATATAATATTCTACCAAATAAAGCCCATGCATCAGCATATTCATCATCAATTTCAACCAGCTCATTTAATGATTCTTTTGAGTTGAAATAATCTCCTTGTGAATATAAATCATAAGCTTCTTCATATAATGTTTCAAGAGTTATATCATTAGTAGAAATCTCTTCAATTTCATTTTCCTCAACTTTTTCAATAGCTGTTTCTTCAGGATTTTGTGAAATCAGATTGCACATATAATTTAAAATATATTCAGTTGCTTTTTTGTGAAGTGGCTTATTATCATTTCCGCATTTCGGAGAATAAATACATGAAGGGCATCCGTCATGACAGCTACAATTTTTAAGCAAATCTCTTGTAGATTTTAACAAATCAACAAATACATCAACAGCTTTTTGTGTTATTCCAATTCCACCTTCATAAGCATCATAAATGAATACTGTGGCTTCCTGAGTGTCTTCATGATAATTTGTAGATAATCCCCCAATGTCAAATCTGTCACACATTACATGAAGCGGGAACAAACCTATTAATGCATGTTCCGCACCGTGAAGTCCACCTTCAAAGACTTCCTCTTCACCTTTATATAAATCTTCAAGATTATTTTTAACTTCACGTGGAACTGTAAACCATAATCCTTTTGTTCTGAATTTTAAAGGCGGCAAATCTAAATTAAACTGTCCGATTACTTTTGAAAAATGCATTTTCTTATATCTGTAATAGTCTTCCTCTACAGTTAATTCACCGAAATGGATTTTTAAATTGCCGTATTTTGTTTTGGATAATTTTTTCTCAATATTGATATGTACCTTATTTAAAACCATGGTATGATAATCTACAGTGTTTTTAGAAACATTTACAAAATGACTGGCTAAATTAACACTGTCTACCTGATATGTTTCACCTTTATTAATTAAAATAGCTCCTTCATGTGCTTCCCTATAAACCTGTGAGCGTTCCATAACCTCTAAAAGTTTACCATTATTCATTACTCTGAATTCATCATTGGATAACTGATCAAGAGAATGTGACATTGCAGGATTGTCATCATATGGGTAAATATAATCTCCATGGGGATTTTGATATAAATCCTTTTTAGAAACCAATTTGCCCAAGACTTCTTTATCCACTCCAAAATAATCCATAGCTTCATCTTTTTTAAGAGTTAATTCTTTAGCGGCACACAATAAATGGGCTTCCTGCAATATATGGTTTGATAAATCAATTATTACATTTTCATGAGGTTTATCAAAAAAGAAATCAGGATTATTCATAAAATACTGATCTAGCTGATTTTCAAAGGCAACCAAAATAGCTAATGATTTCTGATTGCTTCTGCCTGCCCTTCCGCTTTGCTGCCATGTGGAAATCATAGTTCCGGGATATCCTGAAATAATAACTGCATCAAGTGAACCTATATTGATACCTAATTCCAAAGCATTTGTACATGTAACTCCAAGATATTTACGTGATTTCAATCCGTCCTCAATTTCACGTCTTTCATCTGCCTGATAACCTGCCCTATATGCAGTTATTCTGTGGGTCAATTTTTTCTTAATATTATCCATGTCTTTTTTAGCCCACATAGCTATTAATTCAGTTATTTTACGTGAAACAGTAAAACATAATGTTTGAATGTCTTTTAACATCAGGTAAACAAATATATTTTCTGTTTCAATGTGTACAGAAGGTGCCTCTTCACTGTTGTGTTTTTTTCTTCTGTAATTTCTGAATGGATTGTACAATATAAAATCTTTTTCTCCGCTTGGAGATGTATCATTATCCACTAATCTGAACTTCTCACCTGTTAATCTGTTAGCCAGTTCCAATGGATTGGCCAATGTTGCAGAAGATAATATAAACTGAGGATTTGCTCCGTAGAAATTAGCTATTCTTTTTAGTCTTCGAATAAGATAAGCCACATTTGAGCCGAAAATACCCTTATAATAATGGGATTCATCAATGACAATGAATTTCAGATTGCTGTAAAAACGTTTCCACTGGTGATGCCAGGACAGAATAAGATGCAGCTGATAGGGATTTGTTAGAATAATCCTTGATTTTTGACGAATATCATATCTTTTGGATTTTGGAGTATCCCCGTCATATGTATTAGGATTAATTTTAATGTCCAGGGATTTTTCAAGATTTTCCAAAACATGGAGCTGATCGTTTGACAGCGCCTTTGCAGGGTAAATATATAATGCTGTGGCATCTTCATCTTCAATCATTGTTTCCATAATCGGCAAATTGAAAGCCAATGTTTTACCTGAAGCTGTAGGTGTTGTAATGATTACATTTTCATCATTTTGAATGGCCTCATAAGTTTCTGATTGATGTTTATATAATTTAGCATTTTTTGACTTTAAATAATCAACAATTTTAGGATTTAAATTATCAACTTTTTTATAGCTAGCTTTTCTGGCAGGAATAGTTTCTACATGAGCTATTCTGTCCCTGTACCTCACATCATTTTTAAACATATCAATTGTTGATTTGGTCATAATAATCTTGAAAAAAAGTTATCCATTAATAAATAATATATGAATAAATTAAATATTTAAATTATTCGTGTAAATGATACTTATCAAATGCTCTGTAGAGTATTTTATATAGTTAACATATATAAATAATAAATAATTAACAAAATGAGGACAACAATGATTAGTTACGAAGAATTTGAAGATATTGTTGTAAACACACTGAAAAGGAACATTTCTTCAAATGAAGATCAAAAAAAAGCCATTTCATCTCATGCAAATGAATCTCTTTTCATAGTAGCAGGACCAGGATCCGGAAAAACTACTGTAATTGTACTTAAAATACTTAAATATATTTTTGTTGATGATATTGCTCCAGATGAAATTTTAGCAACTACTTTTACTAGAAAAGCAGCAAATGAACTGCATTCACGTATTTTAAGCTGGGGAGATCAAATTAAAAACTATCTTTTAGACAACATTGTTGAAGATGATCCTGTTAAAGAAATGGAATTAATGGATTTCATTGAAAAAAAGATAGATTTAAACAAAATCAATATTGGAACTACTGACAGTGTAGCTGAAGATTTACTGAGAATTCATAGAGAGCCTGGAACGAATCAGCCATTGGTAATTGAAGATTTCGTTACAAAGTCTGCTATGACAAATATTCTTCTTAAAGACAATATATACTTAAATGAAAATTTAAAGGAATATCTTAAAAGCTTTACACCTAAAGAAAAACTGGAAGAACCTTCAAAAATGGCAGAAATCATTCTAAATATGAAAAACAGAATGTACTATGACCAGGTGAATTTTGATGAAATCTATGATAAATTTGAAGAAGGCAGCGGAGCCAAATTAACTCTCAACTGTATAAAAGATTACGAAGATGAATTGAAAAAAAGAAATATTATAGATTTCCCAATGCTTGAATTTAAATTTCTAAATAAACTTAAAAATCATAAATTGGACATTTTTTTAGACAACATAAAAATCATTTTAATTGATGAATATCAGGACACCAATCTGATTCAGGAAGATATCTATTTTACAATAGCCGAATACGGTCTAAAAAATAACGGCAGCATAACTGTTGTAGGTGACGATGACCAGTCCCTTTATCGTTTTAGAGGAGCTACTGTAGACTTATTTACAAATTTCAAAAAACGTGCACATGACAGGTTGGGAATTAATGTTGAAGAAATTAATTTAAAAACCAACTACAGATCCAGTGAAAATATTATCAATCACTGCAACCATTTTGTAGAACTGGATAAAGAATATCAAAAAGCCAGAGTAAATGAAAAACCTAAAATCATTGCTCCCGATTTTGACAAAGATAAAATGCCCGTTTTAGGAATGTTCAGAAATAACCCTCAAATGTTAGCCAGAGATTTAACCCTGTTAATTAATAATCTCATAAACAATGGAGAAGCCTCTCTAAAAATCAGAAGAATATTGAATAAAGATTATTATGACACATTAAATGGCAATTCCAACTTACAATCCATTAATAAACAAAAACAGAATAATGCTAAAAAAAGCAAAAATTTAGAAAAAATTACATTAAAATTAGATGAAGAATACGGCTCTGCATCAGACATAGCTATTTTATCATATTCTCCTAAAGAAATGAAAGGAAGCAATCCCACATTTAATTTTTACTTAAGGAAAAATCTTAAAAAACTGAAAAAACCTATTGAAGTTTTTAATCCAAAAGGAAGAGACCTGCAGGATGTAAAACAAGTTGAAATATTTTGCGGATTAATTCTAGAATGCATTGATCCTCAAGGAATAATCCAAAAATCCGATAAGCAAATCCAGAATTTAGCTGACAGAAATATGAACCGTTGGAGATACCGGGCAATAGACCACATTAAATCAAAACCTGAACCAAACGAACCTGTTTCATTATCTGAATTTGTGATTTCATGGCAAAACCGCCACCCTAAAAACCGTGACAAATGGCCAGAAAGTGCAAGTTTAATGGAATTAGCATATAAATTGATTACATGGATTGAAGAACTTCAGGATGATGTTGAAGGAATTGTATACTTAGAAGCTATTACAAGGTCAATTAAACAAACGGGATTTTTCAATAAATATTCTGGAAATATTGTATTTACCAATTCAAAAACCGAAAGGGAATCTGTTCTTGAAGCTATATGGAATATTTTCATTCCAATAGCTACCGGAGGGGTTGGAATTGATGAAGATCTTCTTGAAACACTGCCTGATGACAGAATAAACATAATGTCTATTCATCAATCTAAAGGATTGGAGTTTCCTTTAGTAATTGTTGATGTAGGCAGCAGATTTAAAAAGAACACAGTAAATACTCAAAATTTAAGATTTCCGAAACTGGAACCTAAAAACAGAAGCATAGAAGATAGTGTACGTTGTTTCAGTTCTCTTGGAGAATCAGAAAGAAGTGAAAAGGACAGATCATTTGATGATTTAACAAGACTTTATTTCGTTGCATTTTCCAGAGCTGAAAATGTTTTACTTCTTATTGGATTATTGCCGTCACTTGACGGATATGCAGTTAACAATAACCTTAAACAAATTCCTAATGTTGCCCTTGGCTGGAACAGAGACGAACAATTAGTCGGATTTGATGAAATATATTTAATATGAAAAAGGAGACTTAAAAAATGAAATTATCTTCAAGATCTAAAGCATATATGATTCCGGAATATAGTTTAACTGGAGATTTGCTCTCCTTTTTAACCTGTAATTTACAGTACAGATATCAAAATAAAGGCACTCTTCCTCCGTCAATGCCTATCCAATTATGGTTTGGAGAATTTATACACGGAGTAATGGAAGAAGCTTACCTGCAGTGGGAACTGAATAAAACACCGTTTCCATGGGACTGGAAAAAAGATATCAGACCTATTGAAAATATGATTGATGCAAGGCTGCAGGTAAGAGGGCTTTATCCTCCGAAAGAACATTTCTTTTCAACAAATCATCCAAGTAATGAAAATGTTGATGTCAATGAAAGAGACCATAAAAAATTAGCCAGCGCAAGAGCCGAAAGAGCTATTAATTACTGGGGTCCTCATTTATTCCCGCTGATTGATTCTGCAGAATTGCTAATAAAAGGAATCAGAAATATGCCCCATTACGACAAAAACACCAGCCGTTCAAATTATTATGGAATTAATGGTGTTATTGATGTTTTAAGCTCATTGAAAATTAATGAAACAATTGAAAATACCAGACAAACCACATTGGATTCCTACAGAAATAAAATCATTGAATATTTAAAAAATGACAAAGAGTTCCAGGAACATATAAACAGCATTGATGGTGATGAATACGAAGTAATCATTGATTATAAGGGAATGAGAAGACCTTCAAATCAAAGGGAAGATGATGAAACATGGATTCGCCACAAATGGCAAATTTTAACATATGCCTGGCTTAGACGTCAGCAGGCAGATGCCAAACCAATTGTTGCAGGAATTATTTTCTATTTAAATGAACTTGTTCCGTCAAAAGAGGATTTGATTGTTGTTCAGCAGGATATTCACAATAACCTGACGGACATTCCAAAAGAGGGTGAATTTAAAAAAGATGTTGCATTAATTGAAAACTGGGATGAAGACGCCAAGGTTCCGGAATTAAGTTCAGAATTTAAAACAGCAAGATCAATCAGAATAATTAATATTAACAATGAGGAAATTGAAAAAGCTTTAAATGAATTCGACAATGTTGTGAATAATATTGAATCATCTTTAATTAAAGAAATCAAAGGCTGTAAAATTCAAGACGCATGGAAAGCACAGGGAGATGAAAGAACCTGTGATGCATGTGATTTCAAAACATTCTGTAAAAATAAAAAAACAAAACCAAAAGAATTTACTATTCCTTAAAATAATATATAAATAAGTGATATTATGAGTAGTTTAGAAACCAATCAAGAGTATAGTAAGATACTTGAAGACAATGTTAAATTAACCTGTAAAGCTGTAGCTGTTAAATTATTAGCCAGTGAAGAAGAGCTTCCTGAAGGCTATGATTTAATAGATGAAAAAGTCAGACATTGTGAAATGATTAGAAAAGCATCATATGGAGAAAAATTTTACAGTACCATTGAACAGCAATCCTGTTTAGGCGGAGCTGGAGCTATCGGTCTTAGAGATATGCCTCCTAAATTAGCTAGTGGAGAAAAATATTTTGAATTAGGAAGATTTAAAGATTTAAAAACAGCAAAAGCAGCTACTGAAAAACTTTCAATAATCAAAGAAAGATACTGGGGAATTGTTTATTCACCTTTAGATGAAGCTACTTTTAAACCTGATGTAGTTTTAATAATTACAGAACCTGTTGGTGGAATGAAATTAGCTCAAACTATTGTTTATTCTTCCGGAGATAAAGTAAGACCTAATTTTGCAGGTATCCAATCCCTTTGTGGTGACGCTTTAGCTAATCCATTTATAACTGGAGGAGTTAATTTTACTTTAGGCTGTGACGGTTCCAGAAATGCTGCTGATATTAAAGATAATGAAATGACCATTGGAATTAGTGGTGAAAAATTAGAAGAAGTTATTTCAAACCTACAAGCTATCTAATAACTTTAAATAATCATCATAATGATTTATATTTAATAATTCCAGCTCATTTTTTTCTTTTATTCCATAAAAAGTGTAACCATCACCAAATATTTTTCTTAAAATCGGATTTAAATTATCGTTTTCATTTTCTAAATATTTTATCATATTATCCTTAAATACCACAAAAGGCATTCCCAATCCTTCAGCAGTGTCTAGCAAACCTGTTTTTCTACGTCTTAAAACAGCTATTGTTTTTTCAGGATTATCTGAATTTTTACAAACATTAATCATTTCATTAAATGTTTCACTTGATACTGTCGGCTGGTCTCCAGTTATGCAAAGTGCAAAATCAGAACTGATATTTTTTAAACCATTTAAAAGAGATACTGATAAACCTACATCAACAGGATTATTTTCTATAAACTTTACAGAATCTTTATAATTATCAAAAACAACCTCTTTTATTTCATCACTGTAATGACCTAATACAACAATACATTCATCTACATTTGAGGATAATGCATTATCAATAGTTGTCTCTAAAACAGTTTTATTTTGAAACGGAAGAACAAGTTTGTTTTTTACTGAAATATTTCGGGAAATCTGATCCTTTCTCATACGGGAATTTTTACCTGCAGCGGTAATAATAGCTGAAACTGTCATAATAAACACTAAAAAAAAGTAAAGTAAAAGATAAATAATTATCTTCAACTTGGAATGAATCTTTCTATCTTACCATAAATTGCCATGCCTGTACCTGAACCTTCAGTCCACATTACTATTTTAACTGGATAATCATGATTATTTGTAACTTTAATATCTTCAGAAGGATTAAATCCAAATAATACTGCATCATTATCTCCACACATACCTACTGGCAATCCAAATCCTTCAGCAAGAACAGCTGCTCTTAATACTCTAGCTGGTGGACATACACCATGAGAAGCACTGCCTCCAGGAGCATTACTATCAGAAGCAGAACCAAAATCAATATATGCTTTTCCATTTCCACTTGAATTTGGTGGAATTACTGTATTATTCCATGCATCTACAAAAAATCTTGCATTAAATTCTCTTACTCCGTCTCCATATTCAGGGTGAGAACCTAAAGAAGTAGAATAAACTTCACCATCTTCTTCTGTAACATTACCCATATACAATACAATAGGAGTGCCGTCAGGATATGCTGCCACATAATCGGACACATTATCACCAAATATGATGGACACATTACCCGCACTTATATTGTTTCTTCCGTCAGAAAAGTTAACAATTCCGCGTTCCAGTGTGAAGTTAGATTTGTCGGAATCATAATTGTACCAATTTTGAATAGTTGTAGTATTGTAATACTTGCCTCCAAAATCAGTATTTTTAATTTCTGAAGTAGGAATTGATTCAACAACAGTACCATTTTCCACAACATCAACACCGTCAGATGTTTTGGTTAAAATCTTATAAGGTGCACTGTAACCCCATACATAAGTATGCGGAGCTTTAACAGCTAATTGATTACCTTCATAAGTCAAATAACCAGGACCTTCAAATCCCTGTGCCTTACCATAAGAATCTATACCTTCAGTGGATATTGTAGTAAAGTCAAATGGAACAGTTCCAGTTGTTAAAGTTATTAGTATACCCTGCAAATCAAGACTTTTAATCTGATGAGCCATAAAAGGCAAATTACCTAACAAAGGTAATTGAATTGATTGATTTTCACCTAAAATGGAATCCCCTTCAAACATAGACTGACCAATAGGCAAATTATAATCCTTTGCAAAAGATTCACCAGTGTATGCAGTATGATTTACAAAAGAAAATGCGAATAAAAGTAAAGAAATAAAGAATAATGCCAATATTATCTTAATAGATGTACTTCTCCATTCATAACTCATATTATTTAACACCTTCAATAATAATATAACAATAGTATATTTAGTTACTATTATATTTATATATTTTTATTCTAATGAATACAAACTAAAGGTTTTCAGACAAGAGCCTTATCCTTTCTTGAATCTCAATAATAGCTTCCTGACCGTTGCCTCCAATGAAAAGTGCATCTTCATGAGAAAATTCAGCGATAAGAGCAATTATTTCATCTAATGAGTTAGCTACCTCAATTCTACCCTCATAACCAAGTCTGTTTAAACGATAAAGTCCCATATCAACAGTATCATCTAATCCCGGAAACAGAACAATAACTTCAGGATTATATTTAACCGCTTCATCCAAAATACTTAATCTATGTTCTTCATTAGCCCTTGGAGTACCTATAAATAAAGCATAGAAATCATTCTCATTTAAAACTGAAGTTAATGCATCTGAATTATCAGTTTTACCTACAAAAATTGAAGCATTATTAATTTTATAAACATTCATTCTTCCTTCAACTGCTTTAAAATCAGCTAAAGATCCCATGATAATGTCCTTAGGTATTTTAAGCTCAGTAGCTATAGCTGCAACCAAACCAGCATTTAATGCATTGAATCTGCCCCAAACTTGCAATTTTTCATCATATTCAAAGAAAGGAATAGCTTTACTGGCCACTTCTTTAAAATCAGCATTGAAATCCTGATTAAAAGCTGTAAAAGCCGTTTTGCCTTCAAAGAATCTTACCAAAGTATTTTTATAATTGGCTATTGTCTTATGAACATCCATATGATCATTGCCAATATTGGTAAGGCCCACCATATCGAAATCAAAGCAATAATTGCAAAAATCAAGTGTCATATCACAAACTTCAACAAGTAAAATATCATAATCATCATTTGACGCTTCTAAAATTAAATCATAGTAACCTGAAAAGCCTCCACCACCATTTCCGCCAACTAAAACTTTTTTGCCCGCATTTTCCAAAATACTTTTTAACATATGGACACTTGTAGTTTTACCGTTAGTTCCTGTAATGCCAATAGTAAAAATGTCTTTATGTTTAGTTACAACATTGCTTAACAGTTTGCCTTTTTCAAGCAATTTATCTGCAAAAGCTCCTCCGTACATACTGGGACTAATAGCTATTGCATCACATTCTTCAATTGCACTTGAATTTGAAAAACCTAAATCAACAGTTAAATTATCAGAAACAATGGAAACAGTTTCACCACCACTGACCAAATTCATTGAAATCATAGGCAATTCCAAATCTGATAAATCAACATTACTATTTAAATCAGTGGCATAAACCTCCCAACCATGACTTAAAAGAGAATTGACTGCCTTTTTTCCTTCCACACCTAAACCTATAACTGCTGCTTTCATAAAAAAAATACCTTTATATTTTATAACAGTATAAACTATTGTTATTCAAGTATAAATATTATAACATTCATAACTCATTTAAAAGGTGAAATAATGTTTGAAGAGGAAAATAACAATAAAATATATCGTCTTATCATCACTAACGGCTATGACAAAAACAGAGAATATGCAAAATTTACCGAGCAAATATATTCTAAAACTGATTTTTTATGGAAAGAATCCATTTCCGGGTCTTATTCAACAGCCAATAAAGAATTTTTTGAAAAAATAGATGTTATAATCCTCTTAGCAGGTTTGTATAACAATAATAAGGAAAATTTTAATGATTTAATTGAAGCTAGTAAAAACTTTGATATTCCAATAGTTCTTGTAAGACCTCACGGACTTGAAGAAGTTCCTGAAAGTTTAGAAAAAGAAGCATCAACAATTGTAGGATGGAATGCAAACTGTATTGTAGATGCAATAAAAAATGCTGAGGAAATGGGCAGAATCTAAATCCCAACATTAATCACTTAAAAAAAAATAAAAAGTATCTAATTAGATACTTTTGAAATACCATTATTTTTTTCTACTTTAACCAAATTATCTGCAGCATTTTCAAGCTGGCTTTCATGAGTTACAATAATCATTTGCGGTAAAACAGTCATATCTTTTAACAAATTAATTAGCTCATGTCTTCTAAAGCTGTCTAAATGTATTGTAGGCTCGTCTAAAAGAATAGTTTCCAAATCACCTTTTGCCTTAGCCTTAGTAATACCTAATCTTAAAGCAAGAGCAATAGCTATTTTTTCACCACCACTTACCATACTCATTGAAGCTTCACCTTCAGGACCGAATACAGTTACTTCATAGTCCTCATCCAATGTTAAATCAGAATAATTGAAGTTAAATTCATCAAAGAAGTCTTTAGTGTATTTCTGAATTACCGGCCTTGAACGGTTCCTCAATTCTTTTTGTATACCATTTTTAGAATACAATGTTCTGATATGATTTAATAAATCAATATAATCAGTAGTGTTTTTGTATTCCTGCTGGAATTTATAGTTAGTTAATATTTTTTCTGCCAAAACATTAACATTAGCTATTAATTCTTTAGCCTGACCTTTAATTTCTGAAAGCTCACCTGCAAATTCATCATATCTTCTTTCATAGACTTCATAGAAGTAGATTACTTTTTCGTATTTTTCTTTATCATAAACAGAAGCTTCTATTTTATTTTTCAGGATTTCAATCTGATTTAATGAAACACCAATATCATCTTTTTTAGAGATTAATTGAGATTCAAGAGCCTTTTTATTTTGAACAAAACCTTTAAGCTGATTAAATTCTTCTTCTTTATTTTTTAAATCAGTAATACGTGCCTGCAAATCAGCAGTACTCATATCCCCACTTAAATGAGGGTCCTGATCAATAGCTAATTTAATGTTTTTAACATGGACATCAACTTCATTATTAACCTGATTTAACTTATATTGAAGTTCAGTTTTACTGCTTAAAACATCAAGAGCTCCTTTTGATTTTATGTATGCATCATAATCCTCTTTATTTTCTTCACGTCCAACTTTCTCTTTAGAGATATCCAATATAAGTTCGCCTAATTTAGTATTGGTGTACTCTTTAGATTCCAGTCCGTCATCAATTTCATTAAGCCTAACCAGATCTTTTTCTAAATTATCAAATTTGTTTTTATATCCTATGATATCTTTAGATAATTCCTGGAGTCTGTTGTATTTTTCTTCAAAACTATCTTTATTTTTATTTAAAAGACGGATATTTTCCTTATTTTCCTCAATAGATTTTTCATTAATCTTAATTTCATTATTATAAGAATCAATCAATTCATTTTTCTTTTGAGGATTGATATCCGACTGACAGACAGGACATTTATTTTCAACATCTCCCAATTCATCTAAAGGTTTTTGTGCTGTTTCAATAGCCTGTTTAAATTTGACAATTTCCTCATTTTTAGAAATAATCTCAAGACTTAAATCCTTAACTTTATTGGAAACTTCTTCACTAAAGTTGTCAGTAACCTCTTCCAACTGAGTGAAATTATCAACATCTGTCAGAATATCCTGAGACAAACCGTTATCATACAGATTATCCTTAGTTACAGAAAAGAACCTTTCAATTTCATTTCTATTTCCTTCAATTGATTTGAGAAGTTGCTTTTTATCTTTTTCAAGCTGGGTAAGAGTAGCCAATTCTTTTTCCAGATTGATTTTTTGATTGTTTAATTTTTCAATCTGCTCATCAGCTGCTAAAAATTTATTATATCCCTCTTTTTTAGTTGCTAAAAGTTCTTCCTGTGTTGCAATTGAATCCAAATCTTTTTCAATTTTTTGTTTATCAAGCTCTAACTGTTGAATGCTTGTAACAGACTTTTCAAAGTCAAGATACAGGGGCAATTTCTTAACAAATTTTTCCAATCTTGCAATTTGCTCTTCAGCTTTTTTTATTTCATCCAAATTATCTTGAAGTGTTCTTTTATCATTTTCAAGAGACTCCAATCTTTTTTTCTCAGCATCCAAATTGTTATTGAAGTTATCAAAGATTTCCTTTTCCCTTTCCATATTGGTTTTTTCATTTTGCTTTTCAGCTTTCATCTCTTTGACTTCTTCAATTTGTTTTTCTAAATCAAGTCCTTTTTCTTTAAGACTGCCTAACAATGCTTTTTTATGATCATATTCCTCTTTTAATTCTTCAGATGAAAATAACTTACCTTTAAGTTCTGACTGGGTTTTTTCATAGTTGCTGATAATTGGCTGCAAGTTTTTCCATGCTTTTTCAAGGGAATCCAAACCTAATAATTTTCCGATTAACTGCTTTTTCTCAGATGAGGTTTTATCAACTAGTTCTGCAATTTCCCCCTGTCTTATGTATATTGCATTTAAAAACAAATCAGAATCAATATCCAAAATAGATTGGATTTCATTAGCTACCTCTTTATCTCCAGCACATGATGGGATAAATTGGCCTTTAGAAGTAGTTTTTTTAAGAAGTGTTGATTTCAAACCTGATTTGGTTTTTTCACGATGAATTTTATATTCTTTACCATTGGAAACAAATTCCAAATCAACATACATATTTTCATCACTGCCATTTCTTACCAGATCATCAATTTTTTTAGCAGTATGCTGTTTAAATAATGCGAAACTAATAGCTTCTAAAATAGTAGATTTTCCAGCACCATTTTCCCCTACAATAACTGTAATCCCATCACCAAACTTAATAACTTCATGACCATAGGATTTGAAATTGTTTAATGTTAATTTTGTAAAAATCATTGAATAGCCCCACTAAATCTTACCTGACCGTCTTCAGCTTTGTTTTCAGTTATTTCCTCACCGGAATCATCACGTATAATATTGTATTTTTCATTGAAAAACTGCCTAATCAAGTCCTCAGATTCCTCTGTTTTATTTTTTGAAAGCAAATCATATAATTCAACAGCTAAATTATTAACGTCTTCACTGTCATATTCCTTTAATTCATCGATTAAAAGCTCTTTAGGACGTAAAGCATTTTCATCATTAATTATGGCATCAACATCCACTTCCCTATCAAGTACATTGAATGTAGGTCTAATCATTAATGCCAAATCACCAAGTTCCCTATTAATGAATTCATAGATTTCACCTATGTTTGAATCTATATTGTTAATTTTAAGATTTAAAATAGGCCGTTTATCAAAATCTTTTATTGTATTTTTAATGGAATCTATTTCAGCGCCTAAATTTCTATAATCAATTGTTTTTACAATAAATTCACGGGGAATATCCATAGCAACTCTTTTAACATTCATTTTCGGTCCGTCTAAATCGACTACAATAAAACCTTTACCATTCTTTTTAAGGTCTATTAACTCACTAACATTCCAGGTTTCAGTTGAACCTGGATAAACGAGTTTTCCCTTACCAAAATCATCACAGATATAATTATGAATGTGGCCTAATGCATAATAATCAAAATTATCGGGAATATCCCCAATTTCCAATTCATACTGTAGATTAAAATATTTGTCAATTCCCTGATGTAAAACAAGAATAGATTTTTCGTGATTTTCTGCTTTTTTAGATAATTCATCTAATTTGCTTTTAAGATTTTTGTTTTGGGAAGCCGGATAAAAAGGCAGTCCTGCAATAAAAACATCATCATGCATATAATTTGTATTAATAGGGCTTATTAACTTTAAACCAAATTTTTTAAATAAAACTTGAGGAGGTATAGCTCCGTTACGGTTTACAATATCATGATTTCCTGCAATTGCATACATTGGTATTCCTGCACCTTTCAGTTTAAGCAAACCTTTTTGAAAAGCTAAAAGAGCACTTGGTGACGGTCTTGCTGAATCAAATAAATCTCCACTATGTATTACAAAATCGACCTTTTCTTCGATTATTTTATCTATAATTTTATCAAATACTTCATAAAAGTCTTTTTCCCGTTCAAGCAATCCGAACTGTCTATAACCTAAATGAGTATCTGCCAAATGTGCAAATTTCATTATATTACCTTTTAAAATTTTTATATAACCAATAAACACTCTAAAATTAAAGCATTTAACAATTAATTATATAGTTAATAATATATTTAATACTATGGTAGCATTAGAAAAGTAATATGGAAAAAGGAATCAATAGTCATAACCTAAATTAAAACTGTCTTCTTCCTGTTTTTTGATTTCTTCAGCTTCATCTTCTTTAAAATTAGCTAATATAGACACAACATCCAAGTCTCCACCATGTCTGCGGCCTTTAAATTCATCAATTTTAACCAGTGTTGGAACATTTGTCATAAGTCCTGTTAAAATAGCTTCACCGACATTTAGAGAAGGTAACTGCTTTACCAAATCTCCAGACAGGCTTTCACTAGCTGACTGTACATGTCTTTGGTCTTCAGGTTCCACCAATCTTAAAATAATCATGTTATTCATCTGGGACAATGCGTCATGGTCCACTGTCTTTGGAGATTGACTTACCAAACATAACCCTAAACCAAATTTACGTCCTTCCCTGGCTACTCTTTGAATCCAGAATTTAGAGTTTGAATCCCTTTTGTTAGGAGCTAAAATATGTGCTTCTTCAAGAATATAAAATACCGGAAAATCAAGTGTTTTATTGCTTGTCTTATGAACTGCGTTTTTCCTATACTGAAGGGAATTTCTCATAATGTGACTTACAAGAACTTCAGCAATTGATTCATCAGCCTGACTTAAATCCAAAACATTAGCTTTGCCTATCTGAATAGTTCCTAAAATATTACCCTTATTTATATTGAAAAGATTATCATATTTTTCCCTTAAATCTTCAACCTTATTCATAACATCCATAATTTTATTTTTCTCGTTGGAGCTGCGTGTTTCATCATTGTACCATCCTTCTAAAATTACAAATATAATTTCTAAAAAGTCTCTGGAGCTAGATCCGCCACTGCTTATAACCTCACGGGCTTCCTTAAATGCTTTTCTGAAGTATCTTTCCTGAATGTGGGCTGAACCTTTAATATTAGCTAAATTTTTAATTTCTGAAAAGGACATATATATTGGATTTATTACAGGTTCAATAACGTTTACTTCACCATTTGTAAATGTGGCATCCACATATTCCCCATGCATATCAAAAACAAAAACAGGAGCATTATATTTTAATAATCCGTCAATTAAAACAGATACTGTATTTGATTTACCTGCTCCAGTCATAGCTAAAATAGCTAAATGCCTGTTCATAATAGAGTTTACATCAACATTAACTTCAACATCACTCTGGTTAACTAATGTTCCTAATTTAAGGGGATTTTTTAAATTAAAGACTTTTTTTAGAATTTCATCATCGGCTTTTGTTATAGGTGTTCCAGGAGGTGCTGGGATTCTTGGTAGCTTTAAATTATCATCTACATCACCAAGCAAACGAACTTTTCCTTTAACATACAAATCATTTCCGCTGACCTGAGTTATTGTTTCAATGTCATCTACATCATATATTTCACTATTTAATGCTACATTACCTCTAACCAAGTTTTCAATCATTCCCAATACATTTTTTCCATCATATCTAATAGAAACATATTCTCCAACCTGAGGCATTGAATTTGAAATAAAATCTACTTCCAATAATGAAATTTCCCCTATACATCTTCCTATAATCATAAATATCACATCTTTAATTTATAACATTTCCCTGCCGGATTTTTCACGAACTTTAGCTATATTAATAAGCTCTTTTATGTTTTTATCTGAAATAACCACATCATTATGTGCTTTTTTAAGCAGATATGGATATCCATTTGTTGAAAACTTTTTAAGTTTGCTGGCAATTTCCTCAATTTCTGCCATAGAAGCCTCATAAGGCAGTTCCACTTTCAATACATTTTTATAATCAGCTAATCTTAAATAAAAAATTGTAAATTTCAAATCTTTAAAAAATTCATCAAAAACCGGAAAAGTAGTGTTGATGTCTTTTGATACTTTTTTACGAATTACCTTTGAAATACCTTCCTTTTGAGTGTATTTATCAAAAATAGCTATATCCGGCATATTACTATGAAAAATATCATTATTTGAAGAACTTTTAGAAATAGCTATCATTTTTCTGGAATTTTTTAAAATTTCTTTCAAGACCACCAATCTTTCGATAGTTGTTAAATACAAAGTGTAGGGATATTTATGCTCCTGATAAATTTTAAAATATTTATTGAATAACTTTGGAGAATAAACACTTTTATCAGACGGATTTTTAACCATTTCTTCAAAATCATTTAATGTAGCAGATATTAAATCTTTTTTGGCCTTGGCAGATGTTTCAACACCTTTTGGAAACGGATTTTGCAAATCACCATAAATAGATCCGTCAATCAAATAATAATCTACATTATATTCTTCAAGAGAGCTTAAACAGCATTTAAGCTCAAAAATAGACATGTAATTACTTAAAAATTCATCCAAATATGGCAAATACGGAAATCTGTCAATGTCGCTTTGCTCAATTGTTTTAAGCTGTCCGTCAAAAATTAATGATTCTGCAGCTACTGCATAAAAGTTGAATCCTAAAAATTTCTTTTTATTGAAACTGCCGTCACCTGCACCTATTGAAAACTCATCATCACTGCTTGTAATGTTTTTTTCGCTCCAGTTATCTGAAACAATGGAATTTCCTTCAAGTTCAGGTATGATTTCCTTAATGGATCCCCTTTTACTGGCTGCTTTAATATACAATGAATTTAACATAATCTCTAATAAAAAATAAGTTAGTTAAATAATAAAAAAATTAGCTAAGAGTATTTGAAAACTATTCTATTGAAGCTTTTCTAATAGCTGCTGTAATTTCTTCAATTTTACCCCTAACATCATTGGTTTCTTCTACAACTGTTCCGGTAACAATTATATCCCCGCCAGCTTTTGCTGCTGTATATGCAGCTTCACCATCACGGATACCTCCACCAACAATAATTACCATATCTTCAGTAGCTTTTTTAGTATATCCTACCATTTCTGGTGGAATCGGTTTATCTGCTCCGGAACCTGCTTCAATGTAGAAAAATCTCATTCCTAAAAGTTCAGCAGACATCGCATAAGCTGCAGGTATTTTTGGTTTGTTTCTAGGTACTAATTTGGCATCTCCCACCCATCCAACAGTTCCTCCAGGCTGAACAACCATATAGCCCATTGGTAAAACTTCAATTCCAGCTTGCCTTACAATTGGTGCAGCTAATGCCTGAGCACCATAAATCCAATAAGGATTGGTAGAATTTAAATAGCTCATAAAGAAAATTGCATCTGCATATTTACTTACACTATTAATATTTCCAGGGAATAAAATAATTGGAACTTCTATATTCTCAGATAATATTTTACAAGTTTCATCAACTTCATCATTATTAACAGTTGACCCTCCAATCATAATTCCGTCAGTTCCACCAAGAATAGCTTCTTCAGCTATTTCTAAAGCTTCCTGTGGTGTTTGTTCATCAGGATCAATTAAAGTAAAATGAATTTTCCTATTTTTTAATATACCTTTAATATGTTCTTCGACCATTTCCATAAAAATCCCTATATAAATATCTTAATACAGTTATTTGTGTAAACAATATTATATTAAATTAATGTTTATAGAACTCTTAAATTTAATGTAAAAACAATGAAAACAGATTAAAAATCAAATTAAAATAATAAAATAGCTTATTAAAAAGTACTGAAATAAATTTTATAAAAAAAGAAATTGAAGTAAAGAGAATAAGATTATCCTCTTGGTTCTTTTGCTTTGAACCTTAAACCTGTGTAACCACATTTTCTACAAGTGGTTGCAGCAGCAGGGTTACGAGCATTACATTTTAAACAGATTTTAACATTAAACATTCTGTTTTCTGCTTCTTCAAATCTTGCCATTGATAACTCCTCCTTATAATCATGAAAAACGTAATTTTAATTAAAGAAAATATGTTATGAAACAAAATAAGAATTTTAATTATCATAACTATTAATAAATTATTTTGTTTTAATAGTATTTAAATGTTTAGTTAAAACCCTTTTTATTTCCGGAATTTATAACTCCCATATAAAATCAAACCTACAACAGCAATAACAAAAATCAAATCATGAATATGGAAATAATCAGTAAGAATAAAGCGATTTTACACCTAAATAAATAATAAAAAGAAAGAATCCAAAAATTATTCTTTAGATTCTAAAAATTCATTTTGAACCCTGACAACATCCTTACTAGTATCAGCTTCACTGTAAGCTTCTAAAAGATCATGATTTAATTCCAAAAATGTATGACCCCATTTAAAACCATCCAAAATATCTTTTGCCTCATCTTTAAAACGGGTAATATATAAAGTAGCTGAAACAGCTTCAACTGTAGATAAAATACATGGCTTTCCGTAATTAACAGGATTGGTGGCTATTAAAAAGGGAAGGGATCTGTGATATTTGGATAAAGAGAAGAATTTTTTAGAACTTGACACTTCGTTCCAGGAACAGTCAAGCCCTACAACTCCCCTTCTGTGAACATATCTGTAATCCTCATATGAAACAGCTTTTTGGGCAAACGGGTTTAACACAACAGCTCCACTAGGTATTTTATTAATATTATATACCAATTTACATTTACCTAATTTTTCCATTTTGATAGAAGTGCACTTCTTTCTATCACATTCATTTGCATGAAAAACTGTAACTTTCATTTAAACACTGCCTTCCAATACAGAAGTATTTCCTGCTTCATATTGACGTATCAAATCAATTTGATGGTTAAATTCATCCTGAGACAAACCGAACTGTTCAGCTACAGATGGAACATCCTTACTTTCTTTTAAACTAATAGTTTTGAGCAACGGTTCTACATAATTAATATATGAATCACCATAAGTGTTTTTAGTAAAGTTAACATCTGAATTATTTCCAAAGATTATATTGATTACATAACCCTGGTTTTCTTTTTGAACTTCACAGATGATAATTCCCATTGTACTTTTAGAGTTAGTAGAATTATTATTATCTCCATTATTGGGAACAGCTTCACCAAAGTAAATATTCCATTCCTGACCGTTGAAAGTTCTTTTTTCAGGACCTTCAATACCCTGGAATTCATAAATTTCCATTAATGCAGATGCATTGTCCATTGTAGTAATATTATATTCTATATCATGAGCCTTATCTTTATAAGAATGAACATACTCCAGAGAATCATTTTCCAAAGAAACATTACCTACAAAACTACCTGCCATAAAAGGAGTAGAAAATGAGGTTGATTCTTTGGATGAATCATCAAAGCTACCAGAAATAAAAATAAAACCTGCAACAACTACAACAGCTAAAATAACAACTGCAGCTATTATTATCATATTCTTTTTTTCCATTATGAAAACTCCATTAATCAAGTTTACTATACTTTAATTATTAATCAACCTGTTTTATATAATTTTACAAAAACTTTTATTATACTAAAAATAAAATAAATAACTGAACAAATAATTTTAAGTTGTTAATTATGAATAAAAAAGCAAAGTACGAATTAATTCTAATCATTCTAATAGGTGTTGTGCTGATAAACACTGCAATTGTTATCAGTCACCCTGAAAAGAAGAGTGATAGTGAAAACTGCTATAATATGACAACTGTTGGAAGTAATGAAAACGGGACTGTTTATAAAATTATAGCCGGGAACAATTCTTCCAATGATACTGTCGGGGTAATCCTTGGAGTTCATCCTAGAGAACATGAAATCCACGAAGAAGTAAATAAAACGATTGCCAATATTACAGGAGAAAACGGAACCAATAACTTAACTAAAAAATTCGTAATTTACTATGTTGTTACAAATGATAATTTAACTTCACGTGACGACACAAGACCTGCAGGTGAAAATCTGGCACATGACTTTATTGTCCCTAATATAAAAGCAGACAATCCATTTGTTGTAATTGATGTTCATGAAATTGATCCGAAGTATGAATATTCCAATTTTATTTACTCAATATCAAACAATAGTGCAAAAACAAATGGATATGCCCAAATAATAGCGGATAATTTAAGTATTGAGAATTTTAACTTTACAGAAGGTACAAGCCCCCATAAAGTTACAGAGCCAATAGCTGCTCAGGGAATAAACACCTTATTAATGGAAACATGTATTACAAATTCCATACAAGAAAAGCATGATACTGCAGAAAAATTAATTTACACACTAGACAATTTGAAAAAGTGATTAATATGGAAAAAGTTCGTGGAATATTAATTGGTAGAATGCAGCCAGTCCATAATGGCCATATTGAAGTCATTAAAAAAACGCTAGAAGAAGTGGATGAAATTGTAATAGGAATCGGCAGTGCTCAAAAAAGTCATGAGTTAAAAGATCCATTTACCGCAGGAGAACGTGTAGTGATGTTAACCCAGGCGCTAATTGAAAATAACATCGATCCAGGTAGCTATTACATCATACCTATGGAAGATATTAATTTCAATGCAATATGGGTTGCTCATGTTAAAATGATGACACCTCCGTTTTCTGTTGTTTATTCCGGAAATTCATTAGTAAAACAGTTGTTTTATGAAGAAGGATTTGAAGTCAGAAATCCGCCCCTTTATGACAGAATGAACCTGTCAGGAACAGAAATTAGAAGAAGAATGCTTGAAGATGAAAACTGGCAGGAACTTGTTCCGCAAGCTACAATAGATGTTATAGAAGAAATAAATGGTGTTGAAAGATTAAAAAATTTAGCTATAAAAGAAATAAGTGAAATTGGAGATTAAAAAATGGTTGTTAGAGTTATTGAAGCAAAAGAAGATAAAGTAACAATGGCTGATTTAATAGCAGACTTGAAAAAATCCAACAAGGTGGATTATTCCGGAGCTATCTTTACTTTTGAAGGTATTGTCCGTGGAAAGGAAGAAAATATGAACCTTGAAAAGCTCATATTAACTACTCCAGATAAAGAAAAAACCTTAAAAGACATTGAAAATATTATTGAAGATGCAAAAATCAAATTTAATGTTTTTGAAATATCTGTAATACATTATATCGGAGAATTTTACACTGGAGACAGTCTGTTTTTAGTTGCAGTATTAGGTGGACACAGGGGAGAGTCACTTGATGCACTAAGAGAAGTAATTGAAAAAGTAAAATATGATGTTGAGTTTAAAAAAGAAGAAATTTCAGATAATGGAACTAAAACCATATTGGCAGGAGGTTGATTTTCATACCTCTAATTTTTTTTATTAAAATAATAATCCTGTTTTTAGTTATTTACTTAATAGTAAAGAACTTTAAGTTTATTTTTGTTGTTCTGGCACTGATTTTCCTATTTTTCGCACTTCAGACAGTCTTTGGATATGATGCAACAGCTATTTTAACTCAAGTATTTTCATATAATTAAATTCATTTTTTTAAAGTTTTTAAATTTTTATTTATATCAATACTTCAAATAGCGATATGTAAAAAAATATGTAATCGATACAAAAACCTTTAATATTCCATAAAACGAAAGATTTATATGCAATTCGATACTGATATATTATTAAAAATATTCTAAGGAGATTTTAAAATGGAAATTAGTGCTAGAAATAAAATGAATGGAAAAATAACTGACATTAAAACTGGTGGAGTTATGGCTAGTGTTAAAATCCAAGTTGAAGAACCTGGTGAAATTACAGCTTTAATTACCAAAGAATCCGTTGAAAAGCTCGGTTTAAAAGAAGGAGATGATGCAACAGCTATCATCAAATCAACTGAAATTATTGTAGGTAAAGAATAATTACCTACTAACTTATTTTTTTTAATCAAAATCCACCACCTACCACCAACGTTATAGAAGAACCTACTATTCCCAATATATTTTATATCAAATATTCGATTGTTTTAAATAAATTAAAATTTAAATTAAAAAATATGAAAATCGAACTAGAATCTATCGGAACTATACATACCGAGTTTAAAGATATTGAAGGTATGCCAATACAACCAACAGGTGCAAAAGGCGTTGAAGGAAAAATAGTACTTGATGAAAAATATGCTGCAGGTTTAAAGGATTTAGAAGATTTCTCCCACATTCATTTGCTTTACTTACTTCATAAAGTTGAAGGATACCTGTTAGAAGTAAAACCTTTTATGGACAACAACACACACGGAGTTTTCGCAACAAGATCTCCAAAAAGACCAAACCGCATAGGTTCTTCTGTAGTAAAATTAGATAAAATCGAGGAAAATACCATATACATCTCAAATATTGATGTTCTAGACGGCACACCACTACTGGACATTAAGCCTTATGTTCCCCAATTATATGAAGATACAATTGACGAGTTAAAAATAGGTTGGTTTGAGAGTAACCATAAAAAGGCTAAATCTCAAAAATCTGATGACAGATTTAAATAATTATTCTTTTCCAAATTCATCTGCAGGAATTAAGTGTTCTTCAAGCTGTAATCTGATATCATCAGGTATTGAAACTGATTTCTGTTCCATGAAATCAAAATAAACAAGAACACATGTTCCTTTAACTTTTAACTGACCGTCCTGCCATGCTTCCTGACCTAACGTAAAGGAACTATTTCCTATTTTTAAAATATGAGTTCTTATTTCAACATCCTGACCTAAAAAAATTTGTTTTAAGTAATCATAATCATTATGAACTAAAATTAATTTCCAGTGTTCATAATCAACTTTTAAATCAGGGGTAAAAATTCTGAACAATTCATTTCTTCCTGTTTCAAACCAATCCCCTAATGTATTATTGTTAATATGCCTTAAACCATCAAGATCTCCAAATTTTGGTGTGACAGTAGTTCTAAACATTTTTTCATAATCTCCAAAAAAAAATTAAAAAAAAGCTATAATGAATTTATAGCTTCTGTAATTAATTGAATAGTTGATTCAACATCTTTCATACTGCAAACACTTACAGTAGTGTGTATATATCTGGTTGGAACTGATAAAACTCCAGTTGGAATTCCTTCCCTTGTTAAGTGAATAGCTGTACCGTCAGTTGTTCCGCCGTCACTTACTTCAAGCTGGTAATCAATTTCATTTTCATCACCTGCTTTAATAAGCAAGTCTTTAATTGACTGCTGAGTAAGAATTCCGCGTCCACTTGCATCAGCTAAAATTATAGCCGGACCTTTACCCATTACTACTGGTGCCTCTTCAGGTTTAATTCCCGGATGGTCACCAGATAAGGTAACATCTAATGCAATAGCCATGTCTGGATTTAATTTAAATGCAGAAGTTTTTGCTCCTTTAAGACCTACTTCTTCCTGTACAGTACCTACACCGTAAACAGTAGCTCTTGTATTTACTCTTTTTAAAACTTCCATCATTACATAACAGCCAACACGATTATCTAATGCTTTACCCATAATCAAATCGTTTGGATATTCTTCAAACCAAGCTCTGAAACTTATTTTGTCTCCAATACGAATCATTTTTTCTGCATCTTCCTGGTCTTTTGCACCGATATCAATAAACATGTCATCTGCTTTTACAACTTTGTTTCTTTCTTCAGGTTTTGTAACATGAGGTGGTTTTGAGCCAATAACCCCCGGAACATCTTCTCCAATGCTGCTGTGAATAATTACAGACTGATTCATTAACATTTGGTCATTAATTCCACCAATTGTTGAGAATTTGACATATCCTTTTTCATCAATATATCTGACCATCAATCCGATTTCATCCATATGGGAAGCTAACATTACAGTAGGTGCTTTTTTCTCACCTTTTTTAGTAGCTATTACATTACCCATACTGTCTTCTTCAATAGAATCAGCGACATCTTTTAATTCTCTTTTAATAATGTTTGCTATTTTTTCTTCAGATCCAGAAACACCTGGAGTTAAAGATAGCTCTTTCATTAATTCCATCATATCACCATTAAATAAATGTATTTTTTATATTATAAATAGTTTAAAAAATAAGTAAAAACAAGAAGATTTACTTCTTATTTGTTAATGCTTTAAATCCAATTGTTGTAGTACTGTATTTAGTTCCAGCAGCTTTAATAACATCCTGGATTTTAGATGTAAGATAAGATTCAGGTCTCCAAGGCGCATCCTTATCTTCACCGACAACAGAAACTTCATCAACAATATTGTTTTCAAGCAGATATACTAAAATAGCTGATACTACACCACCATCTTGTCCCATAATGGAATCTGCTTTTACAGAGTAAATTTCAAGGTATTCGCCTAATGGCTGTTCATCAATTCCTTCAGGATATATTGCATCACTGATAAATGTTCTAGGACATGCAAAGTAACATGCATGACAGTCTTCTTCACATTCTTTTACTGATACAGGTTTTCTGTTGTTTATCTGAACAGCATCAATCGGACAGACATATTCGCAGGCACCGCATAAAACACATGACCCTACACTGATTACATCATTTTGCAGGTTGTCAAACTGACATTTGCCGCATTCATCATAGAATTCTTCTTCGGATATTTGTCTTTTTGATAAAACAGGTCTTCCAATAGCTTCCCTTTTCTTATAGATTCTTGTATTTTTGCTGATTTTTTGATTAGCTATTTTTTCCAGCAAATCCTGACCTTTTCTGGAAATCGCTTCAGCTTCAATATATCCTTCAGCTATACATGCATCAATTATCTGCTTACCTTTTTGGCTTCTTACAATAACTGTTGAGTGATATTTCGGAGAACCGACAGATCCAACAGAAATGTCTGAAACATCAGAAGTATAATCAGTACAAATATGGCAATTTTTACGAGTAAAAGGTTCGGTTTCAGCTATCGGTATTTTAAATACATTACCATCTATCAGATATGCAACAAATTGTCCTTTTTCTATTCTAAATTCCTTAACTTCAAACAATTCAATATCGCGACTTTTCAAATATCTTTTAAGATATTGGTATGAGAAGTTTTCCATACAAAACAAACCTATTTTAACATCAATAGGAGAACCGCCGGTTTTTTCTTCGTATCTGTTAATTTTTGTAGCTGCTAATATTTGGCAAGGTGTTCCCACCATAGCTGTTTTCTTGTTACTCATATTTTTCACCTCTTATGCTAACATAATCATATTAATATAATATATGTGATGTAATATCATTTAAAGTTTTTTATCAAACTAAACAAATCCCTTTAAAAACAAAATAAAACAAAAATTTGTTTAGATAATCTAATTTATTCCAAATAAAACTATACAAAAATACAATTGCAATAAAAAATATTAAAAAATATTTAAACAACACATTTAAATATACATAATAATTAACTAATAAAACAAAGGTGAGAGTATGAAAACATTTACAAAAATTGCTAAAATCTATTTTAGCCCATCAAGTACAACAAGGAAAATAGTAGATGAAATAGCCAATAAATTTGAAGGCACACAGGAAGAATACGACTTATTAAATGTAGCTGGTGGAAATTCTCCAAAAGAGTTTGATGATGACACATTAGTAATTGTAGGAATGCCTATTTTTGCAGGAAGACTTCCGAAAACAGCCAGTACAAAATTAATGAACTTTAAAGGAGAAAATATCCCTGCAATAGCTGTCGTAAACTACGGAAACATAAATATCGGAGATGCACTCATTGAGTTAAACGACATATTAAAAGAAAACGGATTTACCATCGTAGGAACCGGTGCAACAGTCAGCCAGCACTCAATAGTAACAGATGTTGCAGCAGGCAGACCGGATGAAAAAGATTTGGAAAAGCTTAATGAATTTGTAGAAAAATGCAGGGAAAAATTAGATTCTGAAGAATTTGAAGACATTGAAGTTCCGGGCAATAAACCGTACTGCGAATATAAAAAAGTTCAATTAACTCCAATCTGTGACGAATCATTATGTACATACTGCTATGAGTGTGTTTCATCTTGCCCTGAAGAAGCTATTCCTGATATGGACCCTGGACAGACAGATGCTGATCTTTGCAGTGCATGTACTGCCTGCATATATACATGCCCTGAAGATGCAAGATACTTTACCGGAGACTTATTTGAAGGAATGAAAGAAAGATTCCTAACTAACTTCAACCAAAGAAAAGAAAGTGAATTTTATTTATAGAAAATAGCCATGCTATTTTCTTTTTTAAATTCTGTTTTTTGCAACGCTTCTTACATATTCGTTTTCATCACTTGCAGCAACTTCTTTTAAAACTTTCTTATTTGAAATATTTTTAACAGCCGCTTCACGAATTCTCCAGGAAGGTTCATTTTTAATCAATTCAATTAAATGCTTTTGTGTTTTTACTTTAGAAACAGCTCTTACAGACAGCTCTTCTGAAATATTGGCTTCATAAACTTTAAGTAAAATATCCTCATCATCTATTTTATTCAAAGCTTTTAGAGAAAATTCAGCATCTTCATTTTCTTTAATTATTTCAATTAATACTTTGATATCATCAATATGAGATAAAGTCTCTTTTCTAACTTCTTCTAGTTCGGCATTGTGTAAAATCTGAATAAATGAAGATTCATTCTCAATATGTTCAATAGCTTCATCAGCAGTCTCTTTAAAAGGAGTGTTTATAGCTATTTCAACAAAGCACTCTTCATCAGCCAAACTGGGATTGTTGATTGCATGTTCTCTTACAAACTGGTCTTCATCTTCAAGAGCTACAGCAACCAGTGTTTCCTGAGAAGTAAGTTTTTTAACAGCACTCTGGCGGGCTAAGCGGTCTGCTTCAGTTTTAGCTATTTTAGTTAAAATCTCTTCATTATCAAGTTTTTTAATAGCTTCTGTTCTAACAACAGTGTCATTATCCTCCAAAGCTATTTTTTCAAGCAAATCCTCATTATCCAACCTTTTTACCAAGTCCAGACGAATATCTGCAGTCTGGGAAGTAAGTGCAATTTCTTCCAGCAATTCAGGATTTACAATTTTACTTAAAAGAACATTTCTCACTTTTGTATTTTCCTCATTTTTAGCTATTTCAACCAGTTTGGATTCATCATTGATTTTATTTACAGCAGCTATTCGCACACCGTCATCCTTATCTTCAACAGCTACCTTCTGAAGTACATCCTCATTATAAAAGTTGCCTTTATTGACTGCCATTTTTCTAATTTCATTATCCTTAGCCTCAAATGCAATGCTTTCCAGTATTTCCTGAGTGTCAATTTTTTCCAGTGCCAATTTTCTGAATTTCCTGTCAACGGCACTGACAGCTATATCCTTTAAGGTTTCTTCATCCTCTATTTTTTCAAAGATTTCAGTTACATGCTGGTTTTTCTTTTGATTAATAACAATTTCAGCTATTGACTTATTGTTTTCACCTAATCTTTCATAAGCGAAGCTTCTGACATCATAAAACTCGGCATTTTCAGCTGCATCCCATAAAAGGTCTTCATCCTGAATTTTATTTGCAGCTATTAATCTTATAGCTCTGTCAGTTACATGTTTAGCTATATCCAATGCTACATACTGATTTGTAATTGAATCTGTAGCCTGTGCTCTTTCATGTCTGTTTTTACTGTTAACAGCTATTTCTCTTAAAACTAACTGGGATTCTTCAATGTCCGGCTGTTTATCAATTGCTTTTCTTTTTCTTTCAACCCTTTTTACCTTTTTATTGGCGTTTTTGTTCTTTTTAAATCTATCAAAAAATCCCATTGTAATTCCTCATTTGATAATTATTATATTTTATAATAAAAATAGTTTATTTTACAAACATATCCTGTAAAAATCATCAGCTTTCATTTACTATATCATACATTTTCATCAAAAAACTGGCCAGGGAAACAATATCCTGTCTGTTGTGTTCTATAATTGGAACTATCGGCCCTATATTCCTTTCAGTCAAGTATGTTTGATAATATCCCGGAATGTACTGGCCTGGAACGTCATCTTTTCTTTCAATTCCAAAGATTTCTTTTTCAATTGTTTGAAGTTGACAGTTAGGCAGAGTATTTTTCCACAGATTTCTTGCAAAATACAATAAATCAAGATGAGGCAAATCCAGCTGAGGATTCATTCTGTAATAGCTGCACCTATTTTTAATAAAAGGAACATCAAACATTGATCCGTTGAAGGTTACATGAATAGAATCATCATCCAAATGAGACAGATAAGCTTCCAAAACTGCAGGTTCCTCATAAATGTCTCTTAAGAAATATTGTGAAGAGGTTATTTTGTTGTTTTTGATTTCAGCTACACCAATCAGAATAACCGGAACATTTGATAAACCCAATGTTTCGATATCCATAAATTTAAAGTTTTCCGCATCAGGAATACTTGCACACTTTATTAGATTGTCCCTGCACTTTTTGCCGTACTTGTTTTTGTTCAGCAGTCTTAAAACATCCCTAAATGACATCTCATCAATACTGGCCATGAATCTGTCAGCATATGATCCGTATCTGTCATGAGCAGTAAGTGATTCAATAGTGTCGTATCCTGCATTTTTAAGGTTCTGTTCTGTTTTAATGCCTATTTTCGGAAGCAGTTTAAGGTTGTGGTTCATTTGTTGTTTAAAATTATTTTCAGCTAATTTGAAGTTTATTTTTTCACTTTCAGTTATACATAATGTTTCACCTGCATCAGTATCAATTATTTTACTTCCGCTAATGTCTGACAGCTTTTTATTTTCATATTTAACCAGAAGATTTTCTTCCAATGCCTTAAAATAAGATGGTGAATTTTTCCTAGCTTTTTCTTTAGCTTTTTCAGAAGGGTTATCTGAAGATATTGAATCTGACAATATCGTTTCCAACAAATACCTTTCGTGTTCTTCTCTTTGTGTCATTTACATTAATTTAGTCATTTATTGTATATATTATTAATTAAAGTATAATTGAATTTTAATAAAATATAAATAAGTTTATATAGTAGATTGATACAATATTAAATTGACTACTAATAAACTCAGCAATTATTAGTAGTCAGAGATAGATAAAAAAACAGCCAATTTTAAAATTCATTTCTCTAAAAAACTTGTAAAAACAAACACATTATAAGGCAAGGATAAAACTCTCAAATGCTTGCCTTATAATCCCAAAATACTATTTTTAAAAAAAAATTCTTTAGAAAACTATAATAATATTTTAAAACTAATATTAAAATTAGTCAATATATAAAATATTAAGGTTGCAATAATGAAGCTAAAATTAGGTATAATCTATGGAATTTTAATATGGTTTTTTGTATATCTAATTACAGTAATATTTAGCCCATTGATAACCGACAACATTCCATACATCAATATTGTTGCTCCAATAGCTATTATCACAGTAACTGGTTTTTTTGGAATCCTCTACATCAGAGACATCAATGAAAATGAAGTTATTGAAGGATTTAAAATTGGAATAATATTTATTTTGATGGATGTTATTTGTGATTTTGTATTTTTTGTAATTCGCAAGAAAACAAATATCCTGATTGATGATTATCCAATTCATGTAATTTCTATGATTATATTAACTCTTATTACAACTACATTACTTGGCTATTTAGCACAAATGGAAATAGATTTAAAATAAAGAGGTTTGAATATGATACCTAAATCACATCCACGTTATGAATCATTAGTTTTAAGAGACAAAATAGTTAAAGCCCAAAAAGAAGGATATTTAGCAGAATCTGCAATGATTGCACACGGCAGAGGAGAAGCATTTGACTACCTTCTTGGTGAAAAAACAACATTTCCTGCTAAAAGAGCAATGTATGCAGCAGTAGCTACCATATTATTATCTGAAAATCCGGTTATATCAGTAAATGGAAATACAACAGCTTTAGCTATTGATGAAGTAATTCAATTTGCAAAAACCGTAAATGCCAAAATAGAAATCAATTTATTTTACAGAACTGATGAAAGAGTAGAAAAAATAACCGAACTCTACAAGAAACATGGATACAGCCAGATACTTGGAACAAAAGACGATGACATCAAATACCTGAAAAGCATTAAAAATGAAAGAGCATCAGCCAGCAAAACAGGTATCTATTCAGCAGACACCGTTCTTGTACCTTTAGAAGATGGAGACAGAGCAGAAATTCTAAGTAAAACAGGCAAAAAAACAATCACAATTGATTTAAATCCTTTATCCAGAACTTCACAAACTTCAGACATTTCAATTGTAGATAATGTTGTACGTGCATTTCCATTTATGACAGAAATTGCTAAAGACCTGAAAACTCAGGACAAACAACTTTTAATAAACATGATAAACGACTTTGACAACAGAAAAAACCTTAAAGAAGCACTGAAACTATTTAAAAATAAATAAAACGAGGAATATAAAATGGAAGTAATGGGAATATCAGGACTACCTGGATCTGGAAAAAGTTTAGTTTCTGAAATTGCAGCTAAGAAAGGAGCAGCAGTTGTAAGTATGGGAGACATAATACGTGAAGAAGCTAAAAAAAGAGGAGAAAGCTCAAAAGAAACTGCAACTAACCTTAGAAAAGAACACGGAAAATATATTGTAGCCAAGCTAACTATTGAAAAAATCAAAAAGATGATTGAAGACAAATTAGCTACAACAATCATCGTAGAAGGAATCAGAAGTCCTTTTGAAGTAAATATGTTTAAAGAAAACTTTGATGATTTTATAATTCTTTCCATTTTTGCAAATCCTGCAATACGCTTTAAAAGATTGCAGCAAAGAAACAGAGAAGATGACTCTGAAAATTACGAAGACTTCCTGAAAAGAGACCAGATGGAATTGGATTTTGGTATTGGAACTGTAATCTCATTATCCGATAAAATCATTATCAATGAAAAGGATTTGGAAAGCTATGAAAAAGAAATAAATGAATTTTTAAAAGAAAACACCACCCTCTAAATTCATTTATCTTCCAATTCTGCTTCTTCAATAATATACAAACCACTATCCAAATGCCATGTTTTTTTATCTTTTAAAATATTGATTCTTTTTTTGAAAATTGGACCGTCAACAGCTAGTGTTTCTGCTTCTCCACCTTCAAAAGCTAAATTAATACCAACTTTTTTGTTGATTTCAACCAGTTCATCAATAGCTTTATCATCGATTTTTCTGCCCAGCCATGATTCATCTAAACCATAAGCAAAAACACCACTTATTATAACTTCAAAACCTAATGAAACAATCTCTTTCATATATTCAAGTTCATCTACATGCCAGTAAGGAGATATGATTTCCAGTCCAACTTCATCACCTAATTTTTCAATCCTTGATTTTTGATAAACTGAATAAAGTGCACCGGTATATATGGCTTCAACACCTAAATCTTTAAGTTTTATAAAAGCCATTTTTAAATCTTCAAGTTCCTCTTCTTTAATGCCCTGAGTCTGTGCAGTAATGATTGGAATATTTAATGCTTCTGCAAGCAAATCAGTTATATGAATATTCGGAACATGAAACATGTAAGATTCATCATTAACAGATTTCATAGAAAGAAGATATTTAACATCTTCTCCTGTTTCTAAAGCATTATATAATGCCATAGTACTGTCTTTTCCTCCAGAAAATAAAACAGCTACCTTCATCAAATACTACCTTTTAACCTTTTTATTAAGGAACTTTTTGAATTTTCTATAACTAACAACAACTGCATCGAAGTAAATTCCAACAACAGAAACCATTACACCAACAACACCTGAAACCAGTATGAATTCGTTGTCAGATATCATAGACTGATTGGTTTGATTAACAACATTTTGAGTTGGTCCTTCAATATGAGTTGCAACAATTCCTCTTTCCAATAGAGCATCTTCAAATTCACCTAAAGAGGCAGATGATACAACCAATTTAGCATGTATCTGAGCATAAGCAATAGAATCACCATAAACTAATTTATACCAATCAGAAAATGACTGCAATGCAGAACTAGATGTGTAACCCGGTTCCAAAGTAATATTAATTCTGCCTGAAGGTTCAACTGTATAATCTGCATAATGAGAATCAATATTGCCTATTACACTATTAAAATAAGCCAATTCCTTATCATTAAAACTCCATAGGAAAAACGTTACTCCAGTTTCATTAAATGATTTAAAACCATCGATTTTAGATAAATTCTGTTCCAATTCACCTACATCTGTGGCGGAAGACAAATCCAAATATAATGTTTCTTCATTTCCGGGAACATTCTTTTCAAGTTCACCGACAAATGCCGGGACCTCCTCATACAAAGGCTCCAGGAAAAAGGCACCACCAATAGACCCTATAAGAAAAGCTACAACAAGAACAAGTGCTATTTCTTTTTTAGGCATAAATGGCTTTAACATACCTATAGAAAAAACAAATACCATCAATATAATGAATAAAATAACATATACAATAGCAATTAAAATATCCATAAATTCACGCGCCAATTAAATAATATTACTATTTAAGATAACAAGTAATTTAAATAAGTTTTGGATAAATTAATGGATTATTTCCCATTGAAAAAAGAAGAATAAATGAAAATTAATCAATCATAAAATTTCTGATTAACACACTTCCAAATCATTGTATGTTCATCTTCCTGACTTACAAATTCAAATTCCGTTTCAGGAGCAAGAAGAATATCGCAACTCATTTCAGGATCCATCATACCACCTAAATAAACAGTTCTGGTGTCTTTTGGAAGTATTAAAACATTCAAATAAGGAATATTGTCATCAAAATGCATATTTACACTGGCTTTAAGTGGATCTGGAGATGAATAAACACCATCAACAGCTTGTTTTTTCATAAAAGGTTCCAATTCACGATAATAAACCCTAATTTCCTGATTTAAAGGCATGGCTTTTTCAAAAATCCAGTCATTAGGATTATTTCTTACTTCAAACAAGTCAAAAAAGGAATCAAGATCTATGCAAACAGTATCCTTACTTGAGGGATTTATCATAATTTCATCAATTTCTGATGAATCTTCAAGCATATCCTTCAAGTCTTTCATAAAAATAGCTATTACAGAAACTGGAGGATTGTCTTTTTTTAATTCTTCATTGTCTGTAAATAATGGAATGCATTTACATCCATTTTCTTCAATTGTAACAGGTTTAAAGCTAAGAGGTTCATTTATTTCATCACTTTGAGTTTTAGAATATATTTCAACCGGAAGTAAAAGCTGTGCATTTTTAAATTCATATACGAAACTTTCATATTCTTCTTTGCTCATAGATTCAGGTTCGATTTTCATTAATTCTTTAAGTTTAGCATTGTCTAGACTACTCATAAATTAACCTCACACATTACATTATAATTTACTTTTTAGAGATAAATATATTTTCACTATCCTCAGGCCATTCAATAACAAGTGTATTTCTGCCTTTATTTAAATTCAGAACACCACTGACATCATCTGCATCATGATTTACTCTAATCAGCTTAGATGACCCGTCATTGAATTTTACACTGACTGAGAGATGTTTTTTGTAGATATTGACATTAATGCTTTGATCCATCTCCAGATTAACAGTCTGCCTTGCGCCATGACCTTCCCCATATACCTGATTGATTCCGCCGGCTATTTTATACATCTGGGATTTGACATTTACAGCATCGGAAACATCTGTTGTTTTATCAATTGCCAGACTGGCTAAAGGCAGAGTGAATATAGTCAGAATAATTAAGGCTATTGCAAATATAAACAAATATTCAACTGCAATTTGACCGTTATTTTCTTTAAGCATTCTACATCACCAGAAAGAACTTTTTTATAAACAGCAGCATCAAATCACCATAAATAACAGATATCAAGAATCCTGCAAATATTGCAGGTGCAAACGGAAATCCTATTTTTACTGAAATGCTGTTGGATATGATTTTTTGAGCATTCATAATCTTTAAGAGATACATATCCTGAGCAGTTATTCCTCCGGCACTCTGAGACTTAAAGTAATAATTAAAATCAGGATTATTCTTTGTTTTGTAAACTTTTAGATTGCCGTTGATGTCACTGATTAAAACAGCTATTTTTTCATTATTGAAGTAATAATCATTGACTATCATTCCCTCTTTTAAATCTTTAATCAGTATCAGTTTATTTAGATTTAACTTTAAAAATAGTGATATGGAATTTATATTTAAAAATGAAAATAATATGTCCTTATTTGAGTTAAACATTGTGTTTTTTAATATCAGATATCCTGTAAAGATTAGCAGAAACGGAAATGCTATTAAAATGCTGTTTATAATTACTGTAAATGAAAACGGGTAAACTGACAGCTGAGGATAAATATTTAAAAAGTTAAGATTTATGCCAAATGGTATAACTGTGGCAATAGCTGTAAGTAATTTTACATCTCCCCCACCCCAAATTTTTAATTTCCAAAATAGGAAAGTTATGATATATGTTACAAACATTGAAATTATTGAGCATAAAATGTATTTAATGTTAGCAGAAAGAACTGACAAAAACAGGTTAGATATCAGCCCAAAAATAAGCAGAGATAAATTTAACCTGTTGGATATTATTCCTGTTTTAACATCAAAAATTGCAGCCAAACAACAAAATAAAGATGTAACTATAATTTGAACTAAAAATATAATACTAAAATCCATAATTCTAGTATAAACTAAGAAATATATTAATTAGCTAGAAAATAAGAGTGTAAAATTGTTTTTAAAATAAAAAAAATGAAGAGAATCAGTTTTTAGAATACTCATAAATAGCTTCTAAAAATGATTTGAATAATGGATGTGGCCTATTCGGTCTTGATTTAAATTCCGGATGGAATTGGCAGCCGACAGCCCATGGATGATTTGGCAATTCAACAATTTCCACCAAGAAGTCATCAGGACTAACTCCGGAAATAACTAAACCTTTATCTTCCAGGTCTTTCCTGTAATCATTGTTAAATTCAAATCTGTGTCTGTGACGTTCTGCAATATCTTCCACATTATAAGCTTCATATGTTTTAGTTCCTTTAACAAGCTTACAGTCATAAGAACCTAAACGCATAGTTCCGCCCATGTTTTTAACTTTTTTCTGTTCTTCCATCATGTCAATAACAGGGTGAGGATTTTCGCTGTCAAATTCTGAACTGTTAGCTTCAGGATATCCGTTACGTCTTGCAAACTGAGTTACAATAGAATGCATTCCCAAACAGATACCGAACAACGGAACATTGTGTTCAATAGCATAATCTACAGCATCAAGCTTTCCTTCAAATCCACGTTCTCCAAATCCTCCGGGAATGAGAATACCATGGAGATTGCCCATAACCTCTTCATCCAAATTATCAACATCAGAACTGATGTAGATGATGTTGGCTTTTACTCCAACATTAGCTGCTGCATGCTGCAGGGATTCCCTGATACTGATATATGCATCTTCAAGCTCTACATATTTACCGACAATTCCAATATTTACAACAGGACTTTCAATCTTAAGAGATTCTACAATTTTACGCCAGTCATCAAGTTTTGAGGAATCCGGTTTAATATCCAGTCCTATCCTGTTAACTATCAATTCACCAATGTTATTTTCTTCTAAAACCAGTGGCACTTCATAGATAGTACCTGCATCAGGAGTGTTTACAACAGCTTTTTGATCCACATCACAGAAATGAGCTATTTTTCCTTCTAAAGCATCGTCAATTGGTTCCTGAGATCTGCATACAATAACATCAGGGTTAATACCCATACTTCTTAATTCTTTTGTAGAATGTTGTGTCGGTTTGGTTTTGAATTCACCGGCGGCATTTAAGTATGGAATAAATGTAACATGAACAAACATGACATTATCATGGCCTTCTTCATTTCTAAGTTGCCTTAAAGCTTCAAGGAAAGGCTGGCTTTCAATATCTCCAACAGTACCACCCAACTCAATTAGAACAACATCATAATCCTCATTATCAGAGATTAACCTGATCATTTCTTTAATTTCATTGGTAATATGTGGAATAACCTGTACACAAGCTCCCAAGAATTTGCCTTCCCTTTCTTTAGAAATAACAGATTTATAAACTTTACCTGTAGTGATATTGGACAATCCAGGCAATTCAACATCTAAAAATCTTTCATAATGACCTAAATCCAAGTCAGTTTCCATTCCATCATTAGTTACAAAAACTTCACCATGCTGATAAGGGTTTAATGTTCCGGAATCCCAGTTCAAATAAGGATCTATTTTAATAGCCGCTACTTTTAAACCATAAGATCTTAAAATACGACCCATAGATGCAGAAGTAATTCCTTTTCCAATAGAACTAACTACCCCACCAGTTATAATAATATACTTTGTCAGAAAAATCCTCTCCATTTTATAAAAAATAAAATTTATATACTTTATAATTTAGTTGTTCATCTTATATATAATTATGAAAAAATCAGATTAAATTAATTGGTAGCTATACTTGGGTGGTGTAATTGTATAGCTACCCTATTTTTACTTAAAAGAATTTTAGTAATTAGTCACTGGGTTGGGTGGTGGAATGACTAATTACCAAAACAAATTTTTTTAAACAAAAATCAGAAGAGCAAAAACTCTCCTGATAGTAAAATTTATAGCATGTGTTATAAATATTTTACTCTCATAACATAGATTCCAGATCAACTTCCAGCAAGTCCCTGACCTTTTTAAGCTCATCAATGATTTTTATATGCTGAGTGCAGTTCTCCTCACATTCACCACATTCCAAACATGAAGATGCAGGTGCATTTTTCTTGGCTAAATTATCATAGTAGAAATAATGTAAAAACTGGAGTTCAATGGATTGTTTAACATCATTATAAAGAGCAAAGAACTTTGAAATTGGAATATCTTCAGGGCATGCATCCAAACAGTAATCACATCCCGTACATGGAATTGCTATTGAATGTTTAATGATTTCAACTACATCTCCAATAACCTTCAATTCATCTTCAGTCAATGGATTGAAATCTTTCATATAACTTAAATTGTCTTCCAGCTGCTCCAATGAACTTACACCAGACAATACTGTTAAAACACCTTCCAAACTGGCTGCAAACCTAATTCCCCAAGATGCAAGTGACAAATCAGGATTGTAGCTGGTTAATATTTTACCGGCATCTTCCGGAATATTTACAAGTGTTCCTCCTTTTAAAGGTTCCATTACAATAATATCCTTATTGTATTTTCTGGCTACTTCATAACATTTCCCTGACTGAATTCCATCATTGTCCCAGTCAAGATAATTTATCTGTAACTGAACAAATTCTATAGAAGGATGCTCACTTAATATTTTATCAAGAGTTTCTGCATCATCATGAAATGAAATTCCAAGATGTCTGATAAAGCCTTCTTCCTTTAATTTTTCTGCAAATTCAAAGCACTTTAACTGCGGAATGATTCCATTGTAGAAGTTGTTTGTAATATTGTGCAGCATGTAATAATCAAAATACTCAACACCGCATCTTTCTTTTTGCTCACTGAATATTTCTTCAAGGTTATGTGAAGGTTTAAGCATGTATACAGGTAATTTATCAGCTATTATTACATCTTCTCTCGGATATCTTTCAGTAACTGCTTTTCTAAGTGCCACTTCACTTAATCCGTCATGGTATCCGTATGCAGTATCAAAGTAATTGAATCCGCTTTCAATATATCTATCAACCATTTCAAATATCTGTGGCAGGTCAATATCTTTCGGATCATCACTATTACAGGGTAACCTCATAGATCCAAAACCAAATTTTTTCATATTATCTTCTCTTTTTTATAATGGGAGCCATTCTATAAACTCTTTAATATAATCATTGCAAAACTCCCAGGTATGTTCTCCTGAAGAGCATCTGAACTCCACATCAACATTTCTTGATTTTAAGTAATTATAATAATCTATGTTCTCATCATACAAGAAGTCATTATCTCCAACTGCCATGAAAATCTTTGGAATTTCAATATCATTAGCTATCAAATCATCAATTAAAAATTTGGGATCCATGTCACTTCCGATTACATTATTCAAGTCTCCGAAACAGGACTGGGCAAAAGATTTTGAAGACAATAAATCATCTCCCTCGCCCCAGTTATGCAAATCATCTGTCAGCAGCGCTGCAGAGATTGCTCCAATATATCCGAAAGTGTCATGGTATTTTAATCCGTTTCTAATAGCTCCATATCCTCCCATTGAAAATCCTGCAAGATATGTGTCTTCTTTTTTATGAGATAGTGGGAAAATGTTTCTTGTCATTTCAACAAGTTCACGACCTATAAACTCCCCATAATATTTGTGGGATTCTTTTTGATCCACATAAAAGCTATTTTCTCCACTTGGCAGGACAACTGCAATATTATGGTCTTCTGCAAATTTTTGAATTGTAGTGTTTGCTAAAAATATATCATCACTGCCGAAAAGCCCATGCAGCAGGTACAATGTTTTATATGGCTTTTCTGCTATTTCTTCAGTGCCCTGCAAGTAATGTATATTGTCTGCAGGTAAAATTACGCTTAATGATGTTCTTCTCTGAAGTGACTTGCACTTAATATCTCCTCTAAACAATACCATAATATCACAAACTGTTGCACATTACAACATAATTTTTAATTTTTTTAATATATAACTGTTGTGTTTAACAACCATTTTATTTCTGTTATTTGCAAATTAAAATTAAATATTCCCTTCCGCTTTTCATGCCTTTTATGACTACAAATGAAAAAAATAATAGAACCAATCAAGCATATTCTTAAAATTTATTATAATAATTAAAAAAAATACAATTATTATAATCCTTCCAGGCCAGTTAATATTGATTTTCTTAAAGAAAAGGACACAGTAATAATAAATAGTCAAAATTACTATAATACTAAGCAAAATCACATTTACAACATCTTTAATCATAGAACACATACACCCAAAATAATATTATCTCAAAATTATATACGTGGAATAATAATAGCAATTAAAATAAAAGATATATAAAATAGCCTAGATGGCCAATTATCTTTTTCTACAATGGGATTAATCTTTGCATAACATCTATTACAATCATATGATACATAAAATATTACAAAAAAAATAAAAACAAAAACACATTTAACATTAATATCCATAATCATACCACCAAACATCTAATTATTAGAGTACTGTGACTCCCAAATACCTCTCCAAATATAATCTCCCCCAACACCACAAACAGAACCTAAAGATAAAAGAAATAAAAAAAAACAATAATAAACATACACCAAAATCAACATCCCTCATCAAAACCACTAATCAAACAATCTATCAAAATAAAAATATAAACATTACTATTTGAATTTTTATGTAAAAAAAGAAAAATTAGGATTCTGCAACCCTATATAATGTCCATTTATTGCTGAAGTATCTGTAGATGTATAATCCGCCTCTTACAAACCAGTCAATGAACATAGCTACCCATGTTCCAAATACTCCCATATTAAAGTTTATGGCTAAAATGTAAGATAAGCCTATCCTGCAGGTAAACATTACTGCTAAGCTTACCACCATTGCCCATTTTGCATCACCAGCACCTCTAAACAGGTTAGGCAGTGTAAATGCAATTGGCCAAATTAAAATTCCAAGTGTACCGTGCCAGATAATCATCTTGCCAGACAGTGCTGCAGTAGCAGGAGACAAATTATAAAGGCTCAAAATAACCGGCAACAGGGCAAATATTGCTGCATTGACAATAATGTGACATACAACAACAATTAAAATAATCTTTTTATTGTAATATCTTGCCTGTTCATAATCATTTGCTCCAACACATCTTGAAATTACTGCAGTCATTCCCAGATTAATTGCAAAACCAGGCAATACTGAAAATATTCCAATTGCATAACCTACAGAATTAGCTGCAATAGCTACTGTTCCAAAAGTTGAAACCAAACTTAAAACCAGCACACGTCCAAACTGGAACAGTCCGTTTTCAATACTGTATGGAATACCTACATTCAGCACGTTTTTAAGAACTTTCCAATCAAATTTATGTTTTAAAGTTCTTTTAATATGGAGTTTGAAGTTTTCATTTAATGTAAAATGCATTATAGCAGCTGCTGCAATCAGTCTTGAAATTACAGTGGGGACAGCTACTCCTTCAACACCTAAACCCAAATAATAAATACCGAATGCATTACCTACAACATTTAAAATATCGCAGATAACCATTATCTTCATTGGCAGAATTGAATTTCCGCTGGTTCTGTAAATTGCAGCACCTGCATTGTAAATAGCTATAAATGGTATTGAAAAAGCCATAAACAGCAGATATGTATTTGCATAATTCCATACGTCTGCTTCAATCTGGCCAAATAAGGTATTAATTAAAAAGGATTTGGCTATTAAAACAACCACCATTAAAAGAGCTGATAAAATTCCTGAAAACCACACAAGCTGATTGCATGCTCCTCTAGCTTTTTCCGGCTTATTGTTTCCTAAGTACTGGCCAGCTATTACCGCTCCTCCGGTAGCCAGTGCAGAAAATCCAAAAATCAGCAGCTGCATCAGAAAATCAACTAATGAAACACCGGAAATTGCTGCTTCACCTAAAGATGCAACCATTACAGAATCAGCAAACCCTACAAAAAATTCCAGTCCCTGCTCAATAAGCAAAGGTAAAAACAGAACGAATAATGCTTTATTGGAAAATAAATAATGTTTTGGGGTTTTAATTAAAGATTCCATATTTAGTACACCATAAAAAAAATAAAATTATTGTTGTAAATTACAACATAAATTATAAATTTTATGATATATAACTGTTGTGATTGACAACATTAAAAGAAAATAATTAATAAGATAATTTATCTAAAAATCATCATTAATTAGCCTTGACATTAATTTATATCCTTCTTTTTTATCCAAACTGCCTTTAAGAACACTCTGTTCATCAAAGGATTCACATTCATCGCCTGTTTTATCAGAAGAATATATTATCAAAGGCACATCATCTCTTGTATGGGTTCCAACTGAAACAGGAGTTGGATGATCAGGCAAAATAGCTGCCTTAAAGTCCTGACCTTTTAAACTGTCTAAAACCGGACCTACAATATGCTTGTCAATTTGTTCAATAGCCCTAACTTTTTCAGCTGTGTCTGATGCATGACCTGCTTCATCAGGAGCTTCAATGTGTACAAACACCACATCATGGTTTTTTAAAGCTTCAATTGCATATTTTCCCTTAGCTTCATAATCTGTGTCAAAGTATCCTGTAGCTCCTGGAACATCAATAATGTCAAAGCCTGCAAAAGCACCTATTCCTTTTAACAAATCAACACCAGTAATTACTGCTGCATCCAATCCGTAAACATCTTTAAAGTTAGGTAAAGTTGGTGTTACCCCCTGACCCCACAGCCATACCATATTTGCCGGTTTTTTACCATTTTCCACTCTTTTTTTATTGACTTCATGATTTTCAAGAACTTCCCCTGATTCCCACATGATTTTCTTAATGAATTTGGGTAATTTTTCATCCCATCTGTCGCCGGAGGTGTTTTCATCCAGATTCTCACCTGCAATATCATGAGGAGGCATAGTCTTCAAATCAGCCAATAGCTTAGCATCTTCAGCACTGTCACAGGAATATACAAACAGATGTCTGTAACTGACTCCTGAATAGAATCTGCCTTTAAAATCATCATATTTTCCATTGAAGTAATCATTTAAGCTGTCCATAAGTATTTCAGCTTCCTCAGAGGTAATATGGCCTGCATTAAAATCATCCATATGATTGTCCTTCTGGGTAATGGTATTGCATCTGAAAATTACGTCCTTATCTGTGGTTTCAATACCCATGCTGCCTGCTTCCAGAGGTCCTCTGCCTGTATAGTAATCTGCAGGGTTAAATCCGAAAATACTCATATTGGCTACATCAGAACCGGGAGTATATGCATCAGGAACATTATTGGTTAAACCTCCAAAACCTTCTTTTGCCATTTTATCAATATTTGGAGTATCAGCTGCCATAAGTGGAGTCATGCCATCCAATTCGTCGATTGGATAGTCACTTGAACCGTCAGGAATAAAAATTACATATTTCATACTATCATCAAAAAAAGTAAAAGTAAATTAGTATTTAACTTTTAAAATACTAATCAAATCAGTCAACATCGCAGAAGCAGTTTCAAGAGATCCTGCTCCAAGTCCAATAACACTAACATCACCTGCAAGGTCAGTGCGGACAGTAGCCATATTTAAAGTTCCGCTTAAATCATATGCACTGCCTTTTTTAACTAAACGTGGTGATACCTGCAGTTTGTCTTTAGAAACTTCAGCTATTAATTTAATTAAATAACCTTCTTTTCTGGCTAAATCCATAGCCTGCGAAGTAATATTTGAAATACCTTCAACATCAACATCACTATAAGTGGCATCAATTCCTAAAAGTGAATTAGCTAAAATTACAGTTTTACAAGCTGCATCAATACCTTCAACATCCTGAGTTGGGTCTGTTTCAGCTATTCCCAACTCTTGAGATTCTTTTAAGGTTATATCATAGGAGGAACCTTCAGATGCCATTCTTGATAAAATGTAATTGGTGGTACCGTTCAATATTCCTACAATTGATTTGATTCCACAGGATGAAAGTGTTTCTTTTGTGAAATTAATAATAGGCATTGCTCCACCAACACTGGCTTCATATTTAAATTCAACATTGTTTTTCTCAGCTTCGGATACAACTTCTCTGAATTTTAAAGCTAAATGTCCCTTATTTGATGTTACAACATCTTTTCCAGCTTTAAATGCTTTTAAAGTTAAAGACAATGCAGGTTCTGCATCAGTTATATTAGTTGGAGTTGCTTCCATCAAACAGTCATATTCCACAGCATCCAACACATCCAAACCTGAAATGGTACTGCCGTATTCAGGATAATTGGATAATTTTCCAAATTCGTTTTTAGTGTTTACAAGCAGTTCTTCATCCAATCCGTCAGCACAGATTGCAGAAGATGAAGAATCTGCAGCAGCTACTATTTTTAATTCTACATTAAATCTTTCTTTAATCATGTCTTTTTTTAATGAGATTGCTCTAGCCACACCCTGACCAACTGCACCAAATCCCATTACTATGACTTTACATTCTTTCATACTATCCCTAAACTTCATTAATCATAAGTAAATCTTTTTCTGCAGCTATTTTACCAATCTTATCAAATATAAATTCTTTCATGCCAAATTCTGTTTCAATATTAATTAAGGCAGAGGATTTGGATTCCCCGTCTAATTTAATATCAAATCCAACTACATAAACACCGTCTAAAGAATTAATTTTATCCATAGTGTCTCTAATGTCGTTATCAACAATATGACCAATTAAAATAGTGCTCACAACTTCCTTTTTAACGACTCCATCCATTGCAATAATTGAAACTCCCAACTCTTTGAACCTTTCAATAACCCTGTCAAGGCTATCACGTTCACCTTCAAGAGTAAGCTGAACAGGAATCATTCCTTTTTCATTTTTAGAATCTCTTTTATGGATTACGGTAACCAGGTTTGCACCAAGGCCACTAATCGGATCCAAAACAGAAACAAGCTGTCCAGGAACATCCATAAGTTCTAAAACCAAATCCATTTTCATAAAAAATTCCCCTAATTAACCCAATCTGCTCTTTTAACAACAAGTTTGCCTTCTTTATCAATATGAGCATTCCTTAAAATTTTTTCAGGATGTTTCTCATGAGATTTATCTTCACGAGTAAGATTTAAATTGTCAGTAATATACCAAGTTTCTTCAAGATCTGGAATATTCTCTAAAGTTTTTGAAAACTTGTTTAAAATATTTTCTGCATCTTTTTCAATTTTCATAAATAAATCTCCTATGATTATTTGATAATAATAAAAATAATTTTGTTTTTTAATATTAATAAATGTTTATTAAAACTTGGGCTTTTTGCCAACTTAAAATTACATCGCCAGTTAATCCTGACAACAAACATTTGTTGGAGTAAACCCTTTTTGAATTCTTTAACTTTCATTATTTCCCTATATATATTCAATATTTTAATATCAATCGATTCAAACATTTGGTAAATTTTTATTTGTTCATCTAAACAAGGAATAGGTATTTTAAAATATTTTAAATGTGTTGGTCCAAAATTAAACTGTGCTGATCCAGTCATTACTTGAAATACTTGCTTTTTAAATGATTGGGTTTGGAAGTAATATTTCAAATACCGTAAATTCAAGGTATTTTCATCTAAGGATTTAAATCTCATTGTGCTCGTATTCATACATAAAGGTAAATGTTTATTTTCAGCAAAAGCTATTTTTTCATCAAAATATTCGGCTTTAATGCCAGAACATGCAATTAGTAAATCTCCTTCATCTACTAAAAAATGTTTATATTTTCCATAGGCTTCTTCATTTGAAATATATTTATCCGTATTATCTAATTCTAAAGCATTATTTACAAAATTACCAACATTAAGTAATTTAACACCTTCTTTGGTATACTGATAATTTCTTACCCCTGGGCCTTCTTGATAAAAAGTAATTTCATTCAATATCCTTATTCTCCATTCATCATTAAAATCAAATCTTAATTTATCGTCCGAACTTGAAAAGATTCTTTGCATCAAATATTTTTTAAAGTCTTGATAATATTCGCATTTCTTTTCTAACATCTCAATTTTGTTATCAATAGCTGAAAATAAATTAGATATTTTCTTTTGCTCAGATAACTCTGGAATATTAATTGGCATCCTTTTAATTTCATTTTTATTAATTTCTAAAAAGGTAGAACCTGAAGATCTCCTTAAAAATTCATTTTTAATTGTTGAAATTAAATAATAAATAAAGTCATTATCAACATTACTTTTTGTAATCAAAGACTGAAAACCCTGGTTTGTGGAACATTCAGTTAAAGCAATACTTATTTCTCCAACAGTTGCTCTTGAAGATAATAATAATGCATCTTTTGGCAATAATTTAGCAGAACTATTTTTTAAACCTTTTTCAGTAATATGTCTATCACTATCAAATACATATTTTGTTTTACCAATTTCAGAAGGTGTAAACCACTTGATTTCACCATCCCAATAATCTACTATTTCTGTTTTTGGTGTTCCTCCACCTACAACTTCAGCAATTTCACCAATTTGTTTAGATTCCCAAACTTTATTAAATCCATCAAATCGCAATTTAAGCCAGATTTACTATGCCAATGAATTTGAAGCACTGGGAAATGATCTGATAGCTGCAGTCGGAACCTACTTCAGCAGCAGCGGTGAAAAATACGAAATCAGCATTTATGTAAATGATATATTAAAACACACACAAAACGGAACAAGTGCATTTGGCGGTTTTTCAACTGTCAAATTAAATAATTACATTCCAGTTAACAAAGGAGACATTTTCAGAGCTGTAATTAAAGGTGTAAATGTCCCATTATCCATAAATACCAGAGTTCACAATGACGGTTATACATCATTTATAAGTGCTGAGGGCAAAATATGGAATGCATCTGAAAATATAGTCTGTTTAAAAATTTACACCACAGCCAATTCAATTAAAAGCAGTGATTTAGTAAAATATTATAAAAATGCATCCGGATTCAGTGCGGATGTTAACGTGGCTAATGCAAATGTAACATTCAGCATCAATGGAATCAATTACACCAAAACAACTGATGAAAAGGGAACTGCATACTTAAATATTAATTTAAGACCAGGAACCTATAATATTACAACATTTTTCAACGGAATAAATAAAACCAACACAGTAACTGTTTTATCTACCATTACGGGAGATAATCTTGTTAAATATTATAAAAACGGAACAGAGTTTTATGCCAAGTTTGTTAAAGGAAATGGGGAAGCACTAACCAACAGAAATGTTACATTCAATATTAATGGAGTATTCTACATCCGCGAAACCGACAGCAAGGGTATTGCAAAGTTAAATATAAACTTAAGACCCGGAAACTACATCCTGACAGCTACTGATCCTGAAACCGGTCTGGATATAGGATTTGACATTACGGTTTTACCTACAATTATAGCTAAAAACTTAACAAAAACCTACTTAAATGCATCACAATTCAATGCAAGGTTTGTTAAGGGAAATGGTGATTCGTTAGCTAATGTAAATGTAACATTTAACACAACGGTGTTTTCTATACACGTCAAACCAATAATGACTGTTTAGCTACTTTAAATATAAATCTGATACCTGGAAAATATATCATAACAGCTATTGAACCTGTAACCGGATTAGATATGGGGTATGGAGTAACTGTCCTTAAATAGAGTTTTAAACTCTATTTTAAATACTCCTCAATATCAATATCCTTTAAAACTTTTTTTCTTAAAATTTTGTCAATACCCGTGCCGTACTGGGCTGCCTTTTTAGGTCTGTAAGCAATCTGCTTATCCAGTCCCAAATTGAAAGCCGTTTTTCTTAAAATATTTTTGCGCAGCTTATCATCAGAACCTGAAATCTTATATCTGACCGGAATATTGAGGGCAAATTCAACAAGATTCTTATCTAAAAAAGGAAGACGCAGCTCAACGCCATTTGCCATTGAACATGCATCATCACGTTCCAGATTAACATGATACATATTAGCCATATCATATCTTAATTCATCATCTAAAGTATTTTCCCTATAGCTATTCAGATATCTGTTATAGCCCCCAAACAGCTCATCAGCACCCTGACCTGAAATAGCTACCTTAATGTTATCTTCAGCTATCATTTTAGAAGCAAGATAAACAGTCATTCCCACTCCAATCTTCATCAGATTGTTTTCACCAATTGCCTGAACAACATCTTTAAGACTGTCCTTTACAATACTTTCAGTAATGTCATGAACCTTTAGAGGAAGACCCAAATACTCGGCTACACACTTAGCTGCAACCACATCCTTGGAATCCTTTTTACCGACAGCATACAAAGTAACTTTAAGATTTTTATTTAAAGATATTTCCCGAAGCAGCAAAGCTATCAAAGAGCTGTCAACACCTCCTGAAAATATTACTCCAACTTCATTCAAATCCTCAACCCTTTTTAAAACAGCCAGTTTAAGAAGCTTTTCAAGTTTTCTGTTGTCTGTTTCAAACCTCTTCTGGAAAATATCCGTTTTAGGAGGTATTTCTTCCCAGTTGTAAAGGATATGTCCCGGCTTTAATGTTTTAATATCTCCTTTCAAGCACTGTTTTGAAGAAGCAAAAGCATTTTGTGTGTAAAATAAAGGTTTGACACCTAATTGATCTCTTGAGACAGCTAAATTAATGCCGTCTGTAACAGCATAGGCATAATCCCCGTCCAAAAGATTATTGACCTGACTTACTGCTCTTAAAAGGTCATCCTGATAATAAAAATCAATCAGATTAACCAGCAGTTCAGAATCAGAGTTTATATTGTCATTTTTTGTCAGTTTAGCCAGCAAATTCTTTAGAGAAGAATAATTATAAATCTCACCATTGAAAACCAATGTCATGGTATTTTTTGCTATCGGCTGAGTATGGGAAGTTCTGTTTTCCAAATTATGGACAGCCAGTAGATTATGGCCTAAACCTAAAGAATAAGCATTTTCATCATTGAAATCGTTTAAATCAATACCCCTTTGTATTTTACCGTCTAAAAATATTCCTGAAGCATCTTTTCCCCTATTTTTTGATGCCTTTAACATAGATATTAAATCATCAGCTTTGAAATTACCTTGAAGACCAACTATTGAACACATGATTTAATATTAAATTTTGGAGTTTAAAAAAATAATGATAGTACAAAACTAACATTTGATTATTTCAATTCATAGTGCATTATTTTAACTGATTACTATTCAAGTTTTTAAAAGACATTAGGATTTAAATCTTATTATAGTCTTATTTTTAACATATTAATATGGATATTTTTTAGATGTTCATTAATTTCAATCCTATTATAGTCTTATTTTTAACTCCCACTACAGTCACTGCTACTGGTTAGGGGGCATTTCAATCCTATTATAGTCTTATTTTTAACGTATTGCTCGTGAAGCCAAAAACAAAAAATATTATTTTATTTTCATTCATATTCACAGATAAACTTTTTAAAATATCTCCTGCCTTTGGTTGTAATTTGAGTAATCTCATATCGATAAACATCAACATATCCTTCATCTTTAAAATAACTTATCAAACCAAGTACAATATTTTTATTGATGCTCATTTCTTCTATAATTTCATCAAAAGAGAATATACTTAATTCACAAATTACATTTATCAAATTCTTATAAATTTCATTATAATTGTCCACATAGGACGTGAAATAATGATAAAAGCCATTGCTTGTAATGCTTTTTGACGTGAATGCCCCACCTACGTTTTCTCTTTCATCTTTTAAATAACCTTCTTCTTCAAGAGCCTCAATATATTCAGCAAGTTCCTCGTCAAATTTTTCACAAATTTCACTAGCTTTGTATGGATCAAAAATATAATCAAAACCTTCATCCAAACAATAGTCACCCAATTGCTTAAATATAATCATATCTTCATCGTTAAAATATTGAAGATTTCCTAATGGAGGTTTTTTAGAGATTCCCAATATATCTTTTACCAATTCCTCAAATTTTACATCATAATTACCAATATCATCTATTATGCATTGCCTAAGAAGAGTGTGAAATAAAAACTGTTGGAATCTTATTCATAATAACACCACTATTTAATCTAAGTAATTTTTTAATTCTCTTTTTCCCTTACCATTGAGCATAAATATTATAAAACCATTCATATGTTTTTTTAATTTGAAATAACCTCTATTATAAAAAAGTTCCACTATTGATTCAACAACAATCATCAGAGCAGGAACTTCATCAAAATCTTTTTCACTAGCTTGCCTGCCCATATTCAATATTATTGAAACAATATCTTTGATAACATCATAAATGTTTTCTACATAATTTGCACTGTAAATTCTTATTCCATAAGGAGTTAATTTAATCATTTGCGGATGAATATCTCCTAAAACATTCGTATATTCTAATAACCCTTTAGATTCTAAAAATTCAATTGAATCCTGAATATCATCATTCGAAATTTCATAACCTTCAGTTAATTCAGTAACCTGATCAAAATCCAAGGAGCCCCTGCCATTTTCCACCATATAATCCCCAATTGCTTTTATAACAATTGAGTCAAAAACTTCATAACCACTAATCGGATTTATTTCAACATATTTCGGCTTACTGCCTAAAGAAGGCTTTGATGATATGCCCCAGATATTTCCAACCAATGTTTTAAATTCAGAATCATAGTTTTCAATATCATATATCCTACACTGTACCATATGGCCAAATTGATTTGGGATATCCAAATCTTCTTCCATAAGGATTACTGGAATAAATTTACTAATTCTATTTTCAATTTTTCCTATAAACGCAGAGTCAGATTCTTCTTTAACCCAATTGGAATTAACACTATACTTGGAAATAATACTAATAAAAATATCACATTTAACTATTTCATCAAAAATTCTTACTAAACTATCTCCATACTCAAGTTCCCATTTGTCATACCAAACATCAATTCCTTTGCTCATTAATTTTTCAGCAAATTCTTCTACAAAACGGTTCCTGTCCCTTGAGTCGTAACTAATAAAAGCTTTCATGATTATTTGCTCCATTTAACCAATTTTAATTTGTATTACAAATTAATTTTTCACTCTAATATTTTTCACTTGGCGTGGTTGTTTGGTGAAATCTTTAATTCCCTATCCCTGTTAGTAAATATGTAATAAGATGTATAATTATTGTTCGTCAAATTCCGAACAATTTATAGATTAAAATAAGTTTTATTTAATTATTGTTCAGATGTTATTTGAGCGTATAAGTCCTCAAGTGTCTGTTCAACTTTGTCCTTTTTCAATTCGCATTCCCATACAGTGATGACTTTCCAACCCATTTCCTTAAGTTCTTTCTGGTTATGTTCATCACGTTCTTTATTTCGATAGAGTTTTTTCTTCCAGTATTCTACATTGGATTTGGGTATTCTCGCATACTTGCATCCTTCATGGAGATGCCAGAAGCAACCATGAACAAACACCATAGTATTATATTTTGGAAGCACAATGTCTGGACTTCCAGGATATCTTTTATCATTCTTTCTAAAACGCAACCCTCTTGAGAAAAGATAACTTCTAACAAGGATTTCTGGTTTGGTGTCTTTGCTCTTAATCCTTGACATATTATAACTTCGGACCTCTTTGCTAACATTGTCGACCATATAATTTCACCTGCTAACAATCCTTTTAGAAAGAAAATATTAATAATATTATGATTTTTAATTTTCAAAATAATCCATATCTAATTCTTTAATTTCATAAGTATCTTTAATAGAAACCCCAACATTAAATTTTATCATCAATTCTGTTAATTCATCACCATTAATTAATGCTATGTGCTTGCTTGATTCCTTGACATGTTTCCTAGCACCCGGCGTGAAATCAGATGTTGTAATAAAGACACCTTTATTGGATTTTTTTGTATCTAATGCACCACTAAAAGATCTTAATGCATTTCCATCAACGTTGTTTCCTTTTTTATATCTTTTTGCTTGGATGTAAATATTATCCAGACCCAATCTATCCTCTTTAATAATGCCGTCAATTCCTTCATCACCAACTTTTCCTACAGCTTGGCCGGCTTCCTGTCTAGAACCACCATATCCCATATTGATTAAAAGATCAACGACTAACCTTTCAAAAAAGTCAGGAGTATTATTCATAATTTCATTTAAAATTGTATTCGATAATTCATCATTAATTTCATTGTGAGCATTTTCTAATCTTTCAGTTGGAGACAAACTATTCTCTTTATCTTCTGGTTTTATTTCAATTTCAGAGCCTTCTTGCTGTTTGTTATTTTTTCCATTTTTATATAATCTAAAAGATTCGTATTGCTCTAAAAATTTAATATCAATTGTGGATTTTTGATTTAATATTTTTTTACCTTCATCCGTTATTGTATACATTCCTCTTTTTTTCCTTTCAAGAAGTCCTGCATGATATAAATAAGTAACTGCCCATTCACTTCTATTTTTATACTTCAGGCTGCTGCCTTTTGAAGTTGTTTCTTTTAAATCATCTTCACTCAAATCAAAATATTTTGCATTGAATAATGAAACTTCTTTTTTAGCATGTGTATCTCCATCATTAAAAAATTCTAATGTGGGGTTGAAAAAAGATTTAAATTCAGGTATCATATTAAATCATCCTTTATATTTAATTTTCATATAATTAACTATCTGACTTTAAAAAAATAAATATATAACTTTAATATTATTGTTTATTTTTATATATTAATTGATATTTGATAGTTATAGAATCTTCATTAGTAATTTCAACTTTAAATAAATCTCCTGGTTTGATACCATGTTCAGCACTTAGTTCAGCAGGAATAGTTAAATCTAATGATTTTGTGCCATGTCTCCCTCTAACTTTAACAAACTTTTCACTCATAAATAATACTTTAATTTCATGTACATATAATATTTAATGTATCTAATGTACATTAATTCTTATTTTAAATGTGTGTCAAACTTATTAATAGATTAGGAGTGACGCACTATGGGAAAAGATGGATTTGATAATGAAACCCTATTGATGAACGCATTAGCTAATAAAAGATATAGTGAACTTAACGATAATTTGAAAAAAACTGTGACATACATTTCTGAAAAACCTATTGATGATAACGAGATAATTAACGCTTATAAAATTGGTGGAGTTAATAAAACTGATTTAGTTATTGAATTTAACAGTACCCCCTACAATTTAAGCATTAAAAAAGGTACCGGAAATAGTGTTCACCAGGAAAAAGTTGAATATTTTATTTCATTTTTAAAAGATGAATATGATATTTCTGATGATTTAAAAAATGATATTCTCTGTTTCATATGGGGTGATGGCACATTAGATGGAACCGGCGAAGTTTCTGACAGATTAAGCGCCTTGCAATTTAAAAATAAATACCCTGAAAAAATAGAAAATATTAGAAAATTCTTCCATGAACATAAAAGAGAATTAATTGAGAGATTTCTGATTAAAGGATTACGAAGTGATTCATCACCGGATTATATGTATTATGGCACTCCAGAAGAAGGAACAATAGTTAATGCAAATGATGCATTAGAATGGTTATCTGACGATGCAAATGAGAAAACAGGAACTCCACTGCCTATTGGAAGATTAACTTTTCAAGCATGGAATAGAAACATTAATGGTGGAGACCGATCTGAAAAGAAAAGAGGAGTCATTCAACTGAAATGGGCTTCAGTAGGTCAAGATTTAAAAACAATTTCGGAGAGTATGAAAAATGACAAATAGAGGGACCTTCGAAGGAACTGAAGAAGAAATTAATTTTGTAAAACTGTTAAATAAAAAAGAAGATTTAAATTTATGGAAAACACTAAATTTAGACTCAAACAACCATTATGCTATACATGTAATTTATCATAAATTTGGAAAGATTAATCAGAAGAAAGTGAAACCTAAAGCCGATGTTTATATTGCTGAAGGTTCCGTACCACAAGATATTTTAAATGACAAAGAGTTTTATCTTGATGAAGATGATATTGAAACTTATAATTTGGTTCCCGTATCTGGAACCGGCATATCTGTAAAGTTGCAAAATTCCAGAAGATATCAAATTACCAAATTACATCCTAATACATTTAACAAGATTTTTGGATCATATGAATTAGGAGCAGGCGCATCAATATACTGCAGACAGGAAAAAGATTTAGTTAAAAATAATGCTGTAATTGAAGGATGGTATTCTAATACAGAAGATTTCATTGATTTTTTCAAACAAGCAGGAATTGATATTGAAAATGAAACTATTGATTTAGAAACAGCCAATAAAATAAAAAAATATTCCAATTCAAAAATAGAAGAAATCATCAACAACAATAAAGAAATTTCTGATTTTATGTTCAATGGAATTGGAAACTTTGAAGAACCTTTCACAGTTCATTATTTATATGAAAATGGGGAATTGAAGGACGATTGCTTCATACCTTTTAAACCTACAACAGGTTCCGGCAGGAGCAAAGGCACATTTACTATTGTAATAAAACCAAAATAAAATTATTCCAGATATTTTACCATTTCTTTAGCTATTAGTTTAATTACAGGTACGGTGACACTATTACCTATCTGTTTATAGCTTTGAGAATAGTTGTCTTTCATTTTATAAGATTCTGGAAATCCCTGTAATCTTAAGCATTCACGAACAGTTAGTTTTCTATTTTCTGTTGCAAGAACTGGAACATTATTTCCCCCAGTTCCCATTTTAGCAGTTAAACATGGTGAACAACCATCATTCCTTAAAGAACATCTTGAAGGCCTTATTTCAGTTGCAAATATTGGATATTCATCATTAATATTTTTTTTCTCCCTATAATTTTCTAAATGTTTTTTAAGATGTTTTGATGCAGTTTCAGATAAATCATGTCCCTCCACATCATGTTCCAATAGCTCATTAATATTGCTTTTTGAATAAATAGGACTTGGAAATATGAATGAAGACACATTGTTTTTAAAACCAACAATATATATTCTTTCCCTATTTTGTGGGACACCATAATCTTTTGAGTTCAATACCTGGTAAAATATGGAATAACCCATTTTTGTTAATGATTGCTTAATAACTTTGAAAGTATTTCCTTTATCATGATTTGTTAGTCCTTTAACATTTTCTAGAAGAAATGCCTGAGGTTTTTTTGCTTTGAGAATTCTTTCCACCTCAAAGAATAAGGTCCCTCTGGTATCACAGAATCCTTTTCTGTATCCTCCTATACTGAATGGCTGGCATGGAAATCCTCCACATAGCACATCATGATCAGGAATATCTTTAGCATCAATTTTACTTATATCACCTTGAGGATAGTCTCCAAAATTATCATAATATGTCTCGTTAGCCCATTTATCAATATCTGAACTGAAAATACATTTGCCACCCACTGATTCAAATGCTAATCGGAATCCACCAATCCCTGAAAATAAGTCAATGAATGTGAATTCTTTTTTCTCATTAGTTTTAACAGAAGACATTGAGAAATCACTTAAATTTGATTGTATCTCTGATTTGTTTGTAGACATATTTATCACTTTATTAAAAATCCCCTAAACTGGACTGAACTTCAATTTCTGGCTTAGTAGGATTCTGCAATTTTTTTAAAACTTGTTTTCCTATTTCATATCCTAATAATGGAGGAACTGCATTTGCTAATTGCTGATGCTGGTCAGATTTATTTCCTTCAATTATAAAACTGTCCGGAATGGATTGCAATCTGGCAACTTCTCTTGCAGTAACAACTCTGTCAAACTCCGGGTGAATAATCATTGATTTGACAGCATGCTTAATTGTAATGGAAGGTTTATCCGGATGCAATCTTCTATAATTGTTACTGTGAGTTCCACCCACATCATATATTTCTGGTGGAAGATCTTGCCAATTACCACCTTGTGGAACATTTACTATTCTTTTCATTACTTTTTTATTATGTTTCATTGGTTCATGGTTATAAATTTTAGTTTCACCGTCAGCCATTAATTTTTGGAAATCATTAACAGGTTCTGTGTAATTTTCAAAATTTGAATCAGGAATATTGCTTAATGCTTCTTTAACAGTAACAACATGTTTTTTAGGTTTGGGAAACATGACTTCACCAATTTTTGATGCAATAAATATCACCCTTTTTCTTTTTTGAGGAACTCCATGTTGGGAGGCATCCAATATTTTATGGTTAACCTGGTATCCTATTTCATTAAATTCTTTTTTAATTACATCTTTTACATTATCTCCGTCAACATTTTTCATTGACAGTAAACCTACAACGTTTTCAATTATCACTACTTTAGGTTTAATGATTTTAACTGCTCTTACAACTTCATTAAACAGTTCATTACGTTTGTCACCAACTTCTCTTTTACCACACATTGAAAATCCTTGGCAAGGCGGGCCTGCAATAATTACATCAACTTTATTTTCATATTCAGAAAAAAAATCATCTTCTAACTCAGTTAAATCGGCTAAAATACCTTCAGTATTATTGTGATTATTTTTAAATGTATCTATTGCAACTTCCCAGTTATCAATTCCAAATAATACATCGAATCCAGCCATTTCAAATCCTTTACTGAATCCTCCTATACCACAAAATAAATCAATAACGGTTGGTTTATCACTCATCGTTTAATCTCCAGAATAATGCATGTTACTCTTACTTAATAATATATTTTTCCAAATATTTAAAATTTGCAAATGATATGAATCTAATGATTCAATCAGTTATTATAGTCCAATTATATTTACATAATCTTAATAAAGCAACTAACAATAAAGTTGCATTTATATAATTATATTCATTTAAAGCCAATAATGAATGAGCAGCCTCATTTCTAATGTTCAAACCACATTTATCAATTAATAAATATTTCAAAAAGAATATATTATTTTGACCCAGTTTTTCAGCCAATTTTTCATCATCCAATAATTTATTTAAAGATTTATCCTGAACAACATTTTTATCGGTAGTTTCTTTTATCTCAATTCCAAAGATATTACATAATAATTTAATTATTCCCTCTAACTTTAATGTTAAAGAGTCAATTGTTAAAACAAAGTGTGGATGATAATTAGGATACAACAGATATAAATTTCTTTCTAAAAAATAATAATTAATCCCCGGAACGATTAATTCAAAAAAATGATTCTCAATATCCCAACCAGGAACTTTCTTTACACCAAACCATGTCTTATCTTTTATAAAATTTAAACAAGACTCTCGGGTTAATTTTCCACTATTAAATGCTTTATCAAATATTCCAATAATAAAAGGAATAAAAACTAAAGTCATTTCATTTGAATAATGAAACATTATTTCGGAATTTATTTTATCTTCCTCATTTTCAAAATTGCCAATGGGTAATTTTTCATCATTAATATTTACTTTACTGAAATCATGAAGCAATGGAAAATCATTTGAAATGTTTTCTGATAATTCTTTACATCTTTGATAATCTGGAAGAATCTCTTCTGAAGCAATTAAATATGCAAAAATTTCATTTATATCCTTTTCCATTATATTTTCAGTAGCTTCAAGCAATAGTGGATAAATCTCATTTAATTCATCTAATGGAATTGAAATCTTCTTTAAAACCATATTGGGACTTATTTCAGTTTTATGAAAATTTAATAATTCATCTGCTTTAGAGAATTTTTTTGCTTTTTTATATGAATTTATAGCAAGCATACAAAAATGAGATTGGACTAATGGGTTTTTATCAGATTTACATTTTAATTCATAACATTTTGCCATTTCCAATCTCCAAGAGAATTGAGTATTTTTTAATTTATTAGAACATTTTTCACCTAATTCCAAAAAACTCAAGGATAATTGAAAATTATTTGAATCTTCAATATTCTTATAAATGTCCCAACAGATTTTATCGAGATTTTTAAAAAAGGTTTTGAAATTATTTTTTTGAGATAAAACAAAATCAATTAAATGAAATGGAATAAAGGAAAATTCAAGATTCCAAAAATCTTCATTTTCAATCCAATTTATAATTATTTCTTTAACTGTTTCACAGTTGTGTTTTGTTTTTCGTGCATTAATAAAACAATTTTTAATTACATTAATTATTTCATAAGTTTCATGAAAATCTTCAAAGTCATGCTCATTAATTAGTTCTAAAGAAGTATCAATAAAACATTCACCATATTTAATTTCTCGTTTTCCGGCCCACAAAATACAAGAGTAAACTAAAATAATAAAATTGTTTTTAGAATAATTAATTCGTTCTCTTAAATACTGATAATCATTATCATCAAAATTATCTAAACTTGGAAAGTATTTTAACTCACCCTTAGCATCAGTCATTCCAAAAATGCCTTGAGGTTCACCATTTTCAATTTGAAAATCCATACAATTAATTTCACATTTAACTTTTTTTAAGATATCTTCAGACGTAGCTGTATTTAACATAGATCGTAAATCTTTGTTAACATTTGCAAAATTAAATGATTCATTATTCTCTATTTTTGTATAAATATCTTCTAAAGTAATATCTACCATATTTGCCTCATAATATTAGTTCAGAATCTTTAATAATTAAATATTTTCAGAACAATCATCTTTTAAATTTTCAGTGACTTTCTCACCTTTACCAGTCAATCTGTACAGCCTACCTTTTCTAACTTCAGGATTAATGCATTCAACCAGTTCATGAGCTTTCAGCTCGGACAATACTTTTGAAATGTGATTTGTCCTTATTCCTGAATCCTTTGCAATGACACTTGGTATTTTAACAATACCATCGAGTGCTTTCATTGTTTTTGTTCTGTATTTTGAAATCTTGACATAGCTGATTTCAGTTAATAATTCATCTGACATTTCCATATTATCACTTATAAACTTCTTACAAAATAAATTGTATCCTCATCATAACTACTTAGCGCATCATATGCTGCCTGAGTCATAAAGCGGAACTTACCCAAGACCCCATAATCAACACCCATATAAACAGGCCCTGATGATTTTGCCAGATACATTTTGGATGCTTCCTGAATGTTTTAATGGTATTACTGAATATGCATCTAAACTTTCAGTTTCCCAGGAACTTCCGTTATATTGCTTAATGGCCATGACAGAACTGGTAACAATAGCTACACGATATCCTTTGCTGACACCTGTTGGCAATGTGGTTGTTGTTAATATCTGGTCTACTGGCAATTTCCATCCTGCGTTTTCATCAGTAGCTGGACCAGTTGCACCAGTATCTCCCTTATCACCTTTAGCGCCTTGAGAACCAGCATCTCCTTTTTCTCCTGTGTCCCCCTTATCACCTTTTAATTCTGTAAAAGAAATGCTTTCAGAAACTCCATCATTAACGCCAATGTTTATGATTCCACTTTCGTGATAACATTAACATAAGCACTTGCACCAGTATCCCCTTTAGGTCCGGTTTCACTATATCTCCAGTGTCACCTTTCAAGCTTGCTAATTGTTCTGGTGTGAAATCTTCAAACTTAAATGCATCTCCAGTGTCTCCTTTTTCTCCTTTGATGTTTCCAACGTTTTCCCATGCACTACCGTTCCAGACATATAATGATCCGTTTACTAAATAGCTATCTCCCACATTACCTGTTGGATGATCGTGAATTAATTCCTCGTAAGTATTATACGAACCTTTAATAGTAATGCCAGCACCAGTAGCTCCAGTGTCCCCCTTCGGCTCGGTCTCTCCAATAGGTCCAACAGCTCCTGTATCTCCAGTATCACCTTTAATTCCTTGCTCTCCTTTTTCACCAGTTGCTCCAGTCTCACCCTTGTCTCCTTTACTACCTGTCTGACCAGTATCGCCTTTATCACCTTTGGCTCCAGTTTCACCTGTATCGCCTTTAATTGAACCTGCGTTTGCCCATCCGTTTTCGTTCCAATAGTAATAGCTGCCATCGACTATATATGCATCACCTAAAGAACCTGAAGGGTGAACTGCAATAAATTCTGAATAGCTATTGTAGTGTTCTTTTATTATTGTTTCTATTCCTATATCTCCAGTATCACCTTTAGAACCAGTATCTCCTATTACTGGTCCGATTTCAATCCATTCCTTATCCACCATCTTAATCATTGCTCCATGGTTCTATTATCACATTATCAAATAACATTGCTCCACCGTAATCATACACCATTATCACTGGATAGAACTTGTCAAATGAAATTATGTTACTTACATCACCTTCATATGAATATACTTCTGTACTTCCGTTTTTGATTGTGGCTTTTAGATATCCATTGTCATAATACATGTCGAATGTAGACTCTTTCAAAAACTTTGTTGATTTGAAATGTATTGGAAAAATTTAGTTCAAATTTTTAATTCTGTTTAAAAATAGTTAAATTTAATTAATAGTTGGAGTAAAGTTTTTATCATGGCTAATCAAAAAACATTCACTCCAAATAGTATTTTAGATGTTAAACAATATATATTTTGTGATTCTGATGATGGATTAGTCCTTTCAGATCCTCGTTTTGTGAAGATTTTTAAATCCTGTCAGAAGGCTCTTAAATCTTTTGATTTAAGTTTTAAAAAGGATGTTCCTTATTTTAAAATGAGTTTGGCTAGATGTTCTCATTGTGGAACTCGTCATGTAGTTAAATATGGTTTTACAGAAAGAAAATTAGTATTTAAAGAAATAGGTAAAACTAAAGTAAAGGTTCAGCGTTATATTTGTAAACGTTGTGATAAAACCTTTCAAACGGATTTAACAAGTCTTGTTGATAAAAATAGTAATTTTACGAATGAATTGAAAAGTGAATCTGAGCATTTAATTTAGGATTATCTGGGAAGTTTGAAAAATGTTTGTAAATCTTTTAAAAAATTCTTTGGAATCAGTATTTCTCATCAAACGATTGAAAACTGGTTATTTGTTAATGAAAACATTTTAGAATTTGATTTAGGACGTTGCTCAGGTTATTATGTCTTTGATGTCGAATGGATAAAAATCAATGGAAAATGGAAATATCGTCACACATTGCTAGATTCTATTTCAAATTGCATTGTAGCTGATGCAATTTACGATAATGAAGATGAAACTACTGTTGAAAAGTTTTTAAGAGAATCTACGATAAATAAAAATAAAATTGCAATCACTACGGATTTGGATAAAAAATATGCTTCAATTATTCCAAAATTAGGTTTTAAACATCAATTATGTATTTTTCATACTAAAAAAAGCTTAAATAAACAATTGAAAAAATTTAAAGACAATTATCATCTTTCAGAGGAAGAATATCAAGAATGTCACCAACAACTGAAAATAATTAAAGATTTATTTGATTTAAATGATTATGATCAATTTAAAAAAGAAGTACAATCTTTAATTTGTCGTGAAGATGATTTTCATCCAGTTATTTACAAAATAATTAGAAAATCTATTGCTCCAAGATATAAAAGCTTCATTTATCATTTAAAAGATAAACGAATTGAAAAGACAAGTAATAAACTTGAAAATGCCTTCCAAAAAACAATGCCAAAATCCAGAAAACGAACATTCAAGACCAAACGAGGAGTTTTAAAACGAATCTATCGCAGAGATCTAATTTGGAATGACAACCGAAAGAAGGATTTTGAAAATCAACAAAGTTTTTGAAAGAGTCGCAAAATAATTACACAATCACATTCTGTAAAAATATATATTGTAATTAAAATATTATTCGTGTAAAAACAAACAAAATTTATACCTGAAAAAACATAGCAATATTGTAGAAAGAAAGAAATATAATTTAAAACAACTTCACCATAAGAAATCTGAAATAAAAAAATAATAGATACACAAATAAAGAATTGTGCATTATAAAGAATAATAAAATAGCACTATTGCATTGCTAAAAAATATACACAAGTTACAATTAAAAATATCACGATTAAAATAAACAATAATTAATGGAGCAAAAAACAATGAGTGAAAATATAGAACATCCAGTTGTATTCTTGTCATATGCAAGAACAAATGAAGAACATCTCAAAAATATACTTAATTTTGTATCCACATTACGAAAAGATGGTATTGATGCAAAAATTGATGAATCAGAATTAAAAGTTGGAAATGACCTTTATTATTTTATGGAAAACCATATTAAAAATGAATCTGATAAAGTATTGCTTATATTAAATAAAGAGTTTGTTGAAAAAGCGAATGACCGAAAATCTGGTGTAGGAACTGAAACACAACTCATAAGTAAAGAAGTATATGATGATGTAAATCAGGAAAGAATAATACCCATTGTATGGGAATGTGATGAAAATGGAGAGCCATACCTACCTAACTTCCTAGAAACAAGATTTTACATTGATCTATCATCAGAAGAAAAATTTGGTGAAAATTATGAAAAATTACTAAGAACATTATACAACAAACCAAAAAATCCAAAAGAAGAATTAGGTGAAATGCCCAAATGGCTAAATGATACTAATAAGTATTATCCTAAAACAAATGAAGTAGTTAAAAGGCTAAATTATTCAGTAGAGCATCGTCCGGATAAAATAAATCCCATAATGGAAGAATTTTATGAAGAGTATTATAAATATCTAAAGACATTTCCCATAGAAATCAGTTCAAATGATACTGAAACAATTGTCAAAGAAATATATAAAAATTTAGAAGAATATCAACAATTAAAAAATGATTTTGAAGAATTTACTGACATACTAACTAAAAAAGGAAAATATCATGATGTTGATTATAATATCCTTGTTGACTTTTTAACAAACGTTCATTCACTTACATTTAACTCAAGAAATAAAGAAAATATAAATACTTATGACATTTACAAATTTGAATTCATATTAAGAGAGTTATTTTTGTATTTAATTGCTTATGGATTAAAAAATAAGAACTATAAAATGATATCCTACTTATTACACTCCCCATATTATTTAACTGATGAATATAATCAAGAAAAAGGTACACAACATTATGTTGAACTAGATATGAGAGGACAAAGAGATATTGAGGATTATATGGATTATTATTATAAAAAAATTGATGGAAAACTATATGTTTCACCTTTAGGAGAATTGTTAATTAGTAGATTGCCTAAAAATTTAAATTCAGAATATTTAATTGATGCGGATTTATTATGTTGTTATGTGTCATTTTTAAATATTGAAGAATATAAAAATGAATTCTGGTTCCCATATACATATATTTATAAAGGAAGACACCCCTCTTTTGAAATATTCCGAAGATTAACCTCCACCAGATATTTTGAAAATGTTAAAGAAATATTTAATGTTGAAACTATAGAAGAATTTAAAAATAAAGTGATATCTACCCATGATTCATTACTTGGGCAAAGAAATATTAGACTTAATAATAGCTGGGGAGAATGTGTAGAACCTATTGAAGAATATATAAATTTAAATGAAATTGGTAGTGAGAAATAAAAAAATAGATTATTTTTTTATATCACTCATTTTTAATCCTTGTTTTCTAAGATGATACCTTAAACTTCCATATGAAACTCCCATTTCTTTTGCAATTTCTTTAAAACTAATGCCTAACTTTGCTCTTTCAATAACATATTCAGTTCCACCTGCAATTTCAAATTGGGTTTTTATATTTCTCTTTTCTAATTCATTCCATGTAAGATTATTATTTTTTAAAAATAATCTAACTGTATCAACATTAACGTCAATAGCTTTTGCTACTTGTTTCATTGTCCATCCTTCAATAATTTTTGAAGAAATATAATCTAAACCTCCTACATCAATTATTTTTTGTTGTGCAGGTGTTGATTGCTCCCATGTTTTTCCAAATTTTATTTTTGAAAAAGAAGTATACCTAACATGAAGATAATTCTCTATTTCACCTTCAGATATATTAAATTCACTAGCAATTTCATCCACAGTTAAACCCTTTTTAATTAAATTAATAATTTCATCTAAACCACCGTTTGATCAATAATATTTACTCCACTATTAATTTCAAACCATTCTAGATCTTTTGAAAGAACAGCATCTTTTAATTCATTAATATCCACTCTGGAAATTGTATCTCTTTCCCCATCTTTATTGGGATATCTATATGTATAATAAAACCCATGTTTACATTTTTTACATTTACGGACATAAACCCTAAAATAACCTGAAGTATTATGAATTTCGCTTAATTTTGTTTTAACATCTAATGAAAGATATTTACCATAATTATAATGTTTTTCACCACTATTCAAACCAATATGAGATTCACTCATTTTATTCTTTGTTTCATTAGAGTGTTTTCTTCCTAATTGAGTTTCACTTATTTTCTTACGAACTTCTTCTGTATGTGTTTTACCATAAAACGGATTATCTTCACCTACACATTTACCTTTACGATGTTCACTAATTTTTTGTTTAGTTTCATCTGATAAATGATAATTAGAATTACCTCCGCTTTCCAAATTGTACCCATAGTCAGGATTTGTTGAATTAAAATAATTAATCCATTTTATTTCATTATCATTTAATTTTTCTTCATCACAAGTTTCAATAACAATAAACTCAAATGAATCTTCTCCATATTTATTCCATGCATATTGTAAATGATTATTTGAATGGTTATTAAAATTTAATTCCGATTTATGTTGAGAAATCCTTGTTTTAAGTTGTACAGATTGTCCGACATAAATTTTACCATTAGATTTATTAAAAATACAGTATATTCCACTATCCATTATTTTATTATTTATAATAATTAGCAATTTATATTTTTAGATAAAAAATAAATATCCTATCTAGTAATCAAATAACGTTGTTTGTTTAGGTTCAATATATCTTATTACATTTGTTTCAATTAAATTATCCCCTTCATTTAGGTGTCCAAGCAATAATGATGATTTCTCATCATGCAGTTTTATAACCTTTTTAGGAATATCCGGTTTTCGATTTGCATAGCAATATTTGCACTCACTTAAACAGGAATTATAAGCACCAATGTCTCTTGATGGAATGCAGTGACAATTTTCCCTAATTCCACTTCCTTTAACATTTTTATAGACTACACCATGTGCCTGTTCTAAAATTTCAGCAGTTGTACACCCAGCAGCATGAATGTTGTATTTTTCATAGCTTTCATTTGTTGCACATGATTGAGTATATAGATTATATTTTTTTGATATCTCACCAATACCTTTCAATAGCTTTACTTTATCTTCTTCTGTAAGTGGAATTATTTCAGGCATGTTCTCTTCAACTTTTTTGTACATGTCAACAAAGCTGAAAATGCATCTGTAAACCACAGGTGTAATCGCTTCAGCCATATCTTCAAATGTTTCCAGATGTTTTTCTACAGTGTATTTTTCAGTCAGAAGTATTGGATCATATCTCCAGAGAATCTTATTACTACCAACTATATCAGATAATCGTTTCAACGTTTTAATAGATTGATTTATTGATGGGACTTTCGGTTCTATGTCCTTGCCATATGCAGTAATAGTGTAGTTGCACAATATATTGTACTTTTCATCAATGTCACCTATATGTTTCAGTATAGGTTGGTAGTTTTTGGAGCAGAACAGAAGACAATCAACATCTTCAGGCTTTAAGCTTAACTTGTAAACATTCTCTCTTGCAAATGGATTTCTTGAATATGCATATCTCTCTTCAAGTCTGTTCAGTAACCATGGAGTGTAGTAGTTCACTATATCTGTTCTTCCACCGACATTTATTATCATGTTATCACTTACTATATCTGGTGACATTAACATTTCTTATTTGTGTTTTGACCAGCATCATACAGTCAATTCTGATAAATAATAAGTGTTCAAGACAACACTTTTATTTCTATACATTCACCAATATTTTTATTTTATATCTAAATATATGTTAAAATTCTTCCGTTTGAACGAATTTTCAAAAGTTTAATTACTGAGGAAAATAAAATTAGTATCTGTAGTGAGAGAAAAGTAGTAGATAATTTCATGACTATTTTGAATAATTCCAAATGCACCTTCAATACCAAACGGTAAAATTGTTTTACCTAACTTAACATTATTCTTTTTTTCCATCTCAATTTCTTTAATTTCACTAATAATAGCTAAATCTGAAGATCTTCCAAGTAAAATTGGATATGCTGGATTTTTAAAATATTTTTTAAATTCCAAATCATCAATATATAAATATAAACTAGGATTAAATAAAAACTCTCTTTTAGCTACATTAGATTTGTTTCCTTTTAATCCTTTTAATTCATAAATTGTCTCTAAATCTACTGCTTTTGCATCATAATCAAAAACAAAACCAACATTTGTTTCATCATTGGAAAATAATTTAATAAAAAAATATATTAAATTTAATAATTTAACAAAAACTGATAAAAAAATCAATATATATTCAGATATGAATTTTGTAAAAAGAAAACGAATTTCAATAAATAAAGGCAATGCTACAACTCATCACAGGGCTTATATGATGGATCTTATTTTAGAAGGTGACCTGGACCTGATTGAATTTGCTTATGACGTCGGAATAGGTGAAAAAAATTCAATGGGCTTTGGAATGATTAAATTATTGGAATAAGTTAATAAAAAGAAAAAAAGAGTTAAGAGAATATTTCTCCTAACTGATTGTAATTTTATTTCCAATTTGATAACTGTTCCATATTGAAGTGATGATATATTCTCCCCTGAGAAGTCTGATATTTAAACTTGCAACACCATTATCTGCTGTTGTTTTATTGTAAAATACTCCGTTTATATTGAATATCACTGTCTGATTAGCTAAGGGTTTTCCCTGACCGTCAAGAACAGTTGCATTAAACTTACTGCCGTCCTTAAACTTCATGGACAAATCATCAGTAAGCAGTACACTTTTAACAACCACATTATTTCCCACATCATATCCTTCATATATTGCAGTTACAATATATTTTCCGGGATTCAAATTGATGTTTAGTGTTACTGTACCATTTTCATCAACTGTCCTTTTATAGAATACCCCGTTTATGTTGAATGTTACATTTTTACCAACAGCTAAGCTTCCGTCTTTATCATAGACTTTTGCTGTGTATTGTGTGCTGTTTTTATAATATTTAACTATATCATGGTTTTCACAGATAAGAGCTTTGACAGTTATGTTGAAACCTTTTTTCTCATTGTTTACAGGGTTGTATGCCGTTAAAATGTAGGTTCCCGGTCTTAAGTTAATGTTTAATTTTGCATAACCTGAATCATCAGTGTTTCTTGTGTAAAACACACCGTTGATATTGAATGTAACTGCCCTTTTAGCTAAAGGGTTTCCTGAACTATCAATGAATTTTGCATAAAACTGGGTTTCATTTCTGAACATCTTTACAATATCATTTCCTGAGATAGTTTCATATACTTTTACATTGGCTTTTTTGGAATCACTGCCGAAACGCCCATTATAACTTACTTTGGCAAGATATTCACCAGAATCCAGATTAATGGCCAGTGAAGCAGTGCCCTTATCATCACTAACTTTTTTATAATCAACACCATTGATATTAATAATAACATTTTCACCAACAATAGGATTGCCATTAACATCCTTTAAGCATATGCTAAACCTTTCAGGACCTCTATAATATTTGTTTACGTCATCTGCACAAAGTACAGCACCATAATCATTTGCAAATAATTTATCGCTTCCGACAAAATTGTTGTCCAGTGAATGGTATAAATCAAACTGTCCTGATTTAAGTGCCTTAAGAGAAATTGTGATGTAATTATTCATATCACAGTCATTTAAATTCCAAACTACAATACGGCCAGAATCCAATCTGTAATTTCCCCTAGATACTGTTGCATTATTAAAATCAAATCCTTCAGGAAGAGCAAACTGAACTACAGGGCTTGAATGAGCAATATAGTTAACCTGATATTTCAGCTCAATACTATCGCCAACAGGACATGAGCTGACGGGAGTCAGTAATCTGAAAACTTCAATACTGTTTTCAAAAACATGAGTTCCCAAAAATAGTTTATCTCTGGCTAAGGGAAGGGAATTTCTTGAATGGAAATTACTGAAGTAATAAACATTATCTGCCATATTGGATGTTGAGCGGCCAACACCTCTACCGTCATCATTTGATGCATAGGAATCTACTCCATAGGACAGTCCATTAGAAGAAGCAGACAGCTTCCAGTGATAAGTCATTATATTTCTCCTATTGACACCATAGCTGTCAGTATAAACTTTTTTAATGGCTGCATCAACAGGATTCAGACTGCTGTCATAACTGCCTTTTTGAGACATGGAATAAACATTAGGACATAAAACATACTGTCCTGGCTGCAGTTTAGAAACATGATACAAATTACTGAAAACAACACCATAAGTTCCGTCAGCCGCCTTAATTACAAAATGACCTAAAGAATATCTGGACATTATCTTATAAATTCTTGAAAGATAGTCATTTGTAATCTGATTAGTGACAACCATTTCAGAAGCTATGCTTTCAATCTGGCGAAATACAGAACCGTCTGTTACACCGCCATTACCAATAAGCCAGCCGTTGGATGTGACAATTGCATGTGAAAAATAACCCCCGCTGGTTTTATATTGCTTCAGATAACCAATATCTCCCCAGCTGCCGCTTTCAATATAAATATCAGCAGCATTTGCAACATCACGCCTGACACAAATAACTCCTTCATTATCACTTACCTGAAGAACAGCTGAACTGCATTCACTTAAATTAATCAAATCATCAGCAGTCTGACCTGTGTCCTGTCTTACTCCACCGTCTGCATAGTGTTCTGCATCAGTGTTAGTATCCAACACCACATTATCATTAAATGACAATTCATTTAAATCCTGACTAGCTACAGCATCATCCTGCGCACTGACTGAAGTTATAGCTATCAGAAAAACAAAAAAAACTAAAATAAAATACTTTTTATTAAACATGAATTCACCTGTAATCTATTAATTAACAGATATTTAATGATTGTATGTTAAAATATAAACATTTTTATGAAATTCAGATGTGTTTTTAGAATATAAATCAGTATACTGATTCAACTAAAAAACAGAAAATATCCGAAAACTAAAAAATTCAAAAATATTCATAATGCCCTTATTTATGTGACATTTAAGTATTTTTATTTTTGATAAATATTTTTAAAGAAAAAAATTTAGTTACAATAGTCAATTAAGATTTTGACATGTCTTTTATCTTTCTCGTTCATATAAAATAACCTCCTCACCATTTACTGCTTCAAGAAATTTCTTATTTGAACTGCCTTTACTTATTACATCAACATGACAATTGAATTCATTTTCTAAATCTTGGACTAAAGAAACATATTGAAGACCTTTTAAATCACCTTTATCCATTGCAAAATCCAAATCACTATCTTCATTAGCTTCACCACGGGAATAAGATCCAAAAAGACTAAAAGTATTTACACCATATTTAACGACAATAGGAATAGCTCTTTTTTTAATATTGTCAATAGTAAAAATCATGAAAATCACCATGTAATGAATTCATATTTTAATTTCAAATTTAGAATTATTATCAGTTACAACAAATAATGGAGTAATTAAAAGAAGTGAAATTGATTCAAAAGATAATTTTAGTTTAGATAAATCTAACTACAAACTTCTTTTATTTAACTATAAAAATGAAACATATGTTAATTAACTATTAAAGACCCAAATATGCTTGTTGAAAGAAGTATTTAAAATGATTGATTCTAAAAAAAAATCCTTTGAAACTTTACTTCCATTTGTTTTAAAGACATGATAAACATATATATATAACATTTAATTAATAATTAAATTAATGATAAAAGATTTATTTAATGTAAAAAAAACCTATTCGTTAATAATTTTATTTTTATGTCTGCTAATTGCACATTCGTTTTATGCAGGAGGTGTTGATGACAATTTTTTTGCTTCATACTTCAATCAATTGTTTATTTTAAATAAATCGAATTTCTTAATATTTCGATTTGAAACTTGGTCTTCACGTATTTTTATTGAGTTTTTTTTATCTGTACTGGCCAAATTTCCAGTATTGTGGATGATTCTAGATTCTTTAATAATAACAATTATTGCAATATTAATGCCTAATTTATTGATTTCCAATTTTAAATCGCTTGAAGATGATAAAAAAGGATTATATTATTTGATTTCATGTAATTTAGTCATGTTCTTTTTATATGTGAATTTTGTTTCATTTTTAGCACCAGGTTTCATTGCAGGAACATTAAATTATGTATGGCTATTTTCATTCGGATTAATTAATCTATTTGTTTTAAAAGAGTATATTTTAAATAACAATAATTTCAGTTTATCTAAAAAAATAAGAGTATACTTCATATTTGTATTTTCATTTTTATTTTCTACAAATATGGAAATAATGGCTGTCGTAATGCTTTTATTTTATATGTGCATTATATTTTCTATCATAAAAAATAGCACAGGAACATTTTTTAACAGATTAATCAAAGTTCCAAAGATATTGTATGTTTTTCTGTTATTATCAGTTATAGTCATATTTATACACTTAACTTGCCCAGGTAATGCAGTTAGATTTGCAACAGAAACTACACCTTGGCTTGGTGAATATTTATCACTTTCATTATTCAATAAAATTGATATTGGGTTAACTTCCGTATTTTATATTATGCTTACTAGATTTGATTTTATGATGGTTTACCTATTTTTTGCAATCATAGGATTGTATGTTTACATTATTTCAAAAAATAAAGTTATATCTATTGTTTGTATGTATCCTTTTTTAATTATGAGTTTGATATATTTATTCAGAATGTTAGATGACAAATCCAATCTTTTATTTATAGATTTTGTTACAAAAGCATTTAAACCAGAAATGGGCAGTGCTTTTCATGGATTGCTTGGTGATGGGATTTCATTATCTGTTTTATTAATTTTTATTATTTTTCTAACTATAATTGTATCAATTTTGATTTCAATTATCGTTATTATTAAATATAGAAATAAGGATATTGGTATTCAAATTTCCGCTTTGATTCTAATTTCAGTAGCTAGTCAATTTGTATCAGGAAATGCTCCGTCTTCAATAATGTTTTATCCAGAATATCCCGGCAGATACTGGATAATTTTCAATGGAATTTTAATGATTATAATAGGATTACTGATTTATGATTTATTGGAAAACTGGGAATTTTCAATAAATAAACTTCAAAAGTAATGCATATCTAAAACAATTATATTTTTTAGTTTTAAAAGATTAATATGACTAGCCATATTACCACAACAATACCCAAATTATTTTTAATATTTATTGTGCTCTTTATATACAAGTTACTGTTAATTTCCAAGAAAATAATAAGAGCAATCCATTAATAGCAATGAAAAAATAGCTAATCTTAAAAAATAAAAAAAGCTGATTTGAGTAGTTAAACCCAAACCACAAATAAATTATAATTTTCTTTTTCTAGATCCGACAAATATTACACTTAAAATACATAAGAGCAACATTACAAGTGGATTTCCTGTATTCGGTAAGTTTACAGATTTGCCACATTCATTATCTGAAGATGAACCATCTGGATGAACCTGTTTATCCGGACCGATCGGAGCTGCTTTTTTAAGGACTTTAACAGTTACATTGTCGTAGTTGTTTTCCATGATTACTTCGAAGGTTTCGCTTGTTACATTGACATGTACTGTTGAATTGCCTTCGTTTAATGCTTTAGCTACAAATGTTAATACGACTTTTTCACCATTTGTTAAGTTTCCTATAGACCAGTTGCCCGAAGTTATGTCAAATGTTCCTTTTGTTGCATTATATGAGAGAATGCTTAATGCATTTGGTATTAATATATTAGCAATAGTATTTATTGCATCGCTTGGTCCATTATTTATGACAGTAACAGTGTAGACAACATTGTCTCCAACATATATTTCGGATTTGTCAGCAACTATGTGTATTTCCAGATCAACAATATCTCCGGATTCTATAGTGCAGTTGGAAGTTTTGTTTCCAACATTTACAGTATTTGTAATATTTCCTGATTTGTTTACACATACATCAGCAGTCAAATCAACAGTTGAATTAGCTGTGATGTTTAAAATCCATGTAATAATTCCAGTAACAGGGTCATATACTCCGCCGTTTGAAGCATTGATGAATTTTAATCCTTCAGGAAGAATATCTCTAATTACAACATTTGTTGCATTGATTTTTCCAGGGTTGGAAACTGTAATAGTGTAGGTTATTTCATCTCCAATATGAATATCAGAGGAATTAACTTCTTTTACAGTGATTATTTCAGGAACTGTTATGTTTCTGACAGCTGTTTTATTACCAACAGCAACAGTGTTAGGTAAAACACCATAACCTAAAACAGTAACATTTACATTGAATGTTTTGGTTTCGCCTTTAGCTAAATCAACAATCCAGGTAATTATGCCTGTTTTTTCATCATATGTGAAGTTTCCAGTTGCATTTAAGAATTTCAATCCTTTATCTAAAACATCTGTAATAACTACATTGTTAGCATCACCGATACCATCATTAGTAACAGTAACAGTGTAGGTTACATTATCACCGAAATTAGGAATTTCGTTGTCAACTGTTTTGTCCGGATTGATTTCAGGAACAGTCACATTAACACCAGCAGTCTTATTACCAACAACTAAAGAGTTAGTAACATTTCCATAACCTACAACAGTAGCAATCACACTAAATACTTTACTTTCACCTTTAGCCAAATCAACAATCCAAGTAACAGTACGTGTAACTTCATCAAAGGAGTAATTACCAGTAGCATCAACAAAAGTTAAACCTTCACCTAAAACATCACGAACAACAACATCCTTAGCATCACCGATACCATCATTAGTAACAGTAACAGTATAATCTACCTTATCACCGAAATTAGGATTAGTAATATTAGCTGTTTTATCAGGAATAATTTCAGGAACAACAACATCAGCAGAAGCAGTGTTATCCCCAACAGTTACATCATTGATTAAAACACCATAAGCTTCAGCAACAGCAGTCACATAGAAAGTTTGAGACTCACCTTTAGCCAAATCAATAATCCATGTAACAGTATGACTATCTTCATCAAAAGTATACTCGCCAGTAGCTTTAACAAATTTCAATCCTTTATCAAGAATATCCTTAACAACAACCTGTTTAGCATCAACAACACCATTATTTGTAACAACAACAGTATAAGTTACAGTATCGCCGAAATTAGGATTTTCAACATCAACAGACTTACCCGGAATAATTTCAGGTACTGTAATGTTTTTTGTAGCTGATTTGTTTCCTACAACTACTGTGTTATTTATGTTTCCATATGCTTCTACAGCAGCATTTACACTAAATACCGCACTTTCACCAGCACCCAAATCAATAATCCAGGTAATGGTTCTTGTAGATTCATCATATTTGCCGTTATGGCTTGCATTAATGAATTTTAAACCTTTGCCAAGAGTATCAACTATGACAACTTGTTTTGCATCTTTATTAGCATTATTGTTAACAGTTATAGTGTATTCCACTTTATCTCCAAAGTTAGGAGTTGTATTGTTAACATCCTTAGCAGGAATGATTTCAGGTATATCTACAGTTACAGCAGCTGTTTTATTACCTACAGTTACTTCATTGGTTACATCTGTGTATCCGATGATTTTAGCAACAACAGTAAATGTTTTAGTTTCTCCAGAAGCCAGGTCAACTTTCCAGGTAATTGTATTGGTTTTATTATCATAGTTACCAGTAGAACTGACATATTCTAAACCTTTGCCAAGAGCATCAACAATAATTACATCATTAGCGTTTCCATTACCTTCGTTTTTAACAGTAACTGTATAAGTTAAATCATCTCCGAAGTTAGGGTTTTCATTGTCTACTGTTTTGTCTGGAGTGATTTCAGGTACGGTTACATTTTTATTGAATGTTTTGTTACCGACAACTAAAGAGTTGGTTACATTACCATAGTTGATAACAGTAGCTACAACAGTAAATGTTTCTGTTTTACCTGCATCTACATCAACAGTCCATGTAATAGTATTGGTAGCTTCATCAAAGGTATAAGTACCGGTAGCTGAAACAAATTTAAGATCTTTACCTAAAACATCACGAACAACAACTGCTTTAGCATCTGCATTTCCGTCATTAGTGACTGTTACAGTATAAGTTACATTGTCACCAAAGTTAGGATTTTCAATGTCTGCAGTTTTGTTAGGAATAATTTCAGGAACATTTACATCTACAGAAGCGCTTTTATCTCCAACAGATACAATGTTGGTTAAAACACCATACTCATCAGCAACAGCAGTTACAGTCAAATCAAGAGAACTGCCTGCAGCAATATCAACTACCCATGTAACAGTATGAGAAGCTTCATCATAAACACCATTATGAGAAGAACTGACATATTTCAATCCATTATCCAAACGGTCTACAACAACTACATGTTTAGCATCTGCTTTGCCGATGTTATTAACAGTAATTGTGTAATCTATGCTATCACCAAAGTTAGGATACTTATTGTCCGCATCTTTACTTGGGATAATTTCCGGAACATCAACATCTACAGCAGAGGTTTTATTACCTACAACTAAAGAGTTGGTTACATTCCCGTATCCAATTACTTTAGCAACTACTTTAAATGATTTTGTTTCCCCTGAATTTAGATTAACAGTCCATGTAATAGTGCGGGTAATCGGATTATATACTCCTCCGTCTGCTGAAATAAGTTCTAAACCTTCACCTAAAACATCACGAACAGCTACATTGACAGCATTGGATTTGCCGACATTTGTAATGTTAACAGTGTATGTTACTTCATCACCAAAGTTAGGATTTTCAATGTCTGCAGTTTTGTTGGGAATAATTTCAGGTACTGTAATGTTTACAGAACTTGTTTTATTTCCGACAGTTACATTGTTGGTTAAAACACCGTAATCTTCAACAATAACCTTAATAGTTAAATCAACATGACCTTTAGCATTAACATCTACAATCCAGGTTACAGTACGGGTAAGTTCATCATAAACACCACCATAATTAGCTTCAATGAACTTGAAACCAGAAGCAAGAATATCTTTTACAACAACATTCTTAGCATCAGCAGCACCATCGTTAGAAACAACAATAGTATAAGTTACATTGTCGCCAAAATTAGGGTTTTTGTTATCTACAGTTTTATTTGGAGTAATTTCAGGAACATTAACGTTTATTTTAGAAGTTTTATTGCCTACAGCTAAAGAGTTGGTTACATTACCATACCCTACCACAGTAGCTACAACATTTAATGTTTTGGTTTTGCCTGCAGCCAAATCAACAATCCAAGTAACAGTGTTGGTTTTTTCATCCCAAACACCACCATCTGAAGAACTGACATATTTAAGGCCGTTACCTAATTGGTCAACAATGACAACCTGACTAGCATCCACATCACCGTCATTAGTAACAGTAACAGTGTAGGTTACATTGTCACCAAAGTTAGCATCAGTTACATTAGCTGTTTTATCAGGGATAATTTCCGGAACTGCAATATCTACAGAACTTGTTTTATCTCCAACAGTCACCCTGTTAACTAAAACACCGTAATCTTCCACAGTAACATTTACTTTTAATTCTACAGTTTTACCTGAATCAATATCCAAAGTCCATGTTACAGTATGTGTATTTTCATCATAAACACCATTGTAATTAGCTCCAAGGAATTTAAGACCTTTCGCAAGAGTATCTGTTATTACAACTTGTTTTGCATCACTAATGCCGTCATTAGAAACAACAATAGTATAAGCTACATTTTCACCGAAGTTAGGAGTTGTATTGTTAACATCTTTTTTAGGAGTAATTTCAGGTACATCCACATTTTTAAAGATTGTTTTATTTCCAACAACAACTTTGTTAGATATATTTCCATAGCCTGAAACAGTAGCTTCAACAGTAAATGTTTTTACTTCGTTTTTAGCTAAATCAACAATCCATGTAATAGTATGGGTAATCGGATCATATTGACCGTTATCACTAATATCAGTAACGGTTAATCCGTTCCCAACAACATCCTTAACAATAACATTATTAGCTTCAAATTCGCCATTGGTAACAGTGACAGTATATGATACTTTATCACCGAAGTTAGGTGAATCATTATCAATAGTTTTATCAGGAGTAATTTCAGGAACAGTTACATTTCTTATAACAGTATTGTCTCCAACAGTAACTGTATTGTTTAAAACACCATAAGCATCTACAGTAGCATATACATAGAATGTTAAGTTTTGACCTACAGCTAAACCATCAATATTCCATGTAATAGTACGTGTGGTAGAATCATATTCATAATTACCACTAGCACCAGTAAATATCAAACCTTTATCAAGAATATCTGTTAAAGTTACATCAGCAGTAATCTTACCGACATTACTTACCACTATAGTATATTTAACTTTATCACCATAGTTAGGGTTTGTAACATTTACATCTTTTGTAGGAACTACCTTAGGCAGTTCTTGTATGTATATGGTTTTAGTAGCTACATTGTTACTTATGTTAGTATCTTCAGTACTGTTTACTGCATTAACAGTCAGAGTAACAGTACCTAAACTGGTAGTTTTTGTTTTAACTTTAAGAGTAACAACTTCATTTTTGGCTAATTTTCCTACTTTCCATATACCTGTAGCTGCATCAAAAGTACCTTTTGAAGGAGTAAAACCAACAATATCCTCAAGTTTAATTCCATTTACATAACAATTATTGTCAGTATGCGGACCATGGTTAGTTAAACTGATAGTCCATTCAACTTCCTCGTCCAATCCATAATAATTTTTATCAGTTGTAATATCAACATCCAAATCAACAAAACCAACTACTTCAAAATTAGTTTCATTTTTGATAGCTTTATAGAAGAGATCTTCAGGGTGTTCTGCTTTAATGGTATAATTACCCGGAGCAAGACCGCTTAATGAAAACCTGACATCACCATAAATTGAAGAGATTAAAGTTTCATTGTAAATAATGTTTCCGTCTTCATTATAAATAACAATCGGATTGATTGACTGAGTATTTTCACGTTCATCCCTATAGATTAAAGTACCGTTTTTACTGTTTTCCACACCATCAACCGGATGAATTTCATCTGCTCCTGTTGTTCTGTTCATGATTGTTCCGTTTACATTAAATAAGTAAGTTACATTATCAAATGAAATATCATTAAGCTGACCTACATGATGTATTGCATTTGCAATATTGTTTCCACCAATAATCACTACAGTAACATTAACAGTTACTCCATAAGGAGTTTTCGGATTTTGAACAATAATAGGCAATACATAAGTGTAAGCCTGGTTTCTGTAAAATACAATATTTTTAAGAGAAGCTACACCATCTACAAATAAAGCAGAACCGTTAACAGCTGTATTATATCTGAATATTGCATTATCATAAGTTACATTATTACCCACAGTATATATAGCTCCACCTAAACCAGTATTTAAATCATTATTAAATGGATCAGCATGGTTGGAGTAGAACTGTGAATTGGTTACTTTTATATGACTTCCTTTTACACATATAGCTCCTGCATCACCTTCTGCAGTGTTATTTGCAAAGTAAGAACTGTCAATATTAACATTATTTCCATGGATTCCTAAAGCTCCTGCTTGAGATTTTGAAACACCATCAGAAATAGCTTTATTTCCTATAAAAGTAGTGTTCAAAACATAAACATAATTTCCTTCCACCCTCACAGCACCTTCGAAGTGTGCAGAATTATTTACAAATGTTGCATTTTGAATTTTAACATTATTTCCTTTTACATAAATAGCTCCGGCATAGTTTTTAGCAGAGTTATTTCTAAAATTAGAATTTAAAACAGTGATTCCATCATCAACAACATAAACAGCTCCACCATCATCAGCAGCTTTATTTGATATGAATGTGGAGTTATCTACAGTTATATCATTACCGTGAGTAGTAATAGCACCACCGATAGGTGCAGTGTTTCCTTCAAAATAAGAATTTGAAATTTTTACCTTTTGACCTGTAGTACCGTCATATCCGGTAGAGATTGCACCACCAAAACCGGTTGCAGTGTTGTTAATAAATATACAATCTTTCAATTCACCGCTTGCATGGAAAGTGGTAGCCGCTCCCCTATATGCAATATTGCCTATAAAAGTACAGTTATAAACAGTACTTCCAGGTCTGAAACAAAGTGCACCGGCATGAGAGTTATTAACATCCGAATTTGCCTGATTATATTCGAATGTACAATTAGAAACTGTACCCAATACCTGTAATGCAGCACCAAAGGCATTTCCATTTGTTGATGTGGCATAATTGTTCATAAATTTAGTGTTACTTACTTTATTGCTGCTGGAACCAACAATTGTAATTCCAATAGCCATTGCCCCTATAGAAGAAACATAATTATCACGAACAATACAGTCAGTCATTGACCCGTCAAAACTTGCAGTTCTGACAACATAACTATTTGTTACAGTATTGTAAGTACTGGTAGCTTTATTGTTAACCAAAGTACAACGAGATAATGTTACTGTATTTTCTGAATATAATGCAGAATGAACATCTCCTCTTGAGCTAGATGATGCTTCACAGTTACTGATAACACAGTTTTCCAAAACAAGATTAGAACCTGAACTGTAAACACCAGCACCATTTGCATCACGTCCTGAATATTTACCATTAGTTATTATAATGTTCTTCAAAGTTATGCTGCTGGCTCCAATGTTAAACACACGGGAACTTGATTTTGCATCTAATGTAGACATTTCATTACCGGTTCCACCTTTGTTTGGATTAATAGAACCGTCAATAGTAATCTCATCTTTATTAGAAAACCATCCGCCAGCTACAGAAATCTCACTGCCGGATCCTGTGAACGTGTGATTGTTTAAATAAATTGTATCACCAGACTGAGCCTGATTTATTCCATTCTGAACATCGCTAAATGTTCCATCATTATTTATATCAATGTCTGCTGCAGAACTAGCTCCAATTATTAATAAGAATAATAAAGCCGATCCAACAACAGCAAATATCTTTTTAACCATTTTATCAACTCACCAATTATAGAATTCAAAAAATTTTCTCATGTAAATTATTATGTGAACATGAAAATTCTACAGGATTATATTTGGAACATATGATGTATATATGTTTCTATTCAGCTATACAAAATATTATAATTAAAAAAATTAATTGTATGAAACATTATAAATAACCTCAATTAATTAAACAATATATAATTTCCCCCCCCCCAAATATGACAAAAATACCATACATAATCAGTTTTAACTATATATTATTCAAAGTAACAATAATATTTAAATTATGTTATAACTAAAAAATATGAAAAATAATTATGAAATGTTTAACAAAAAAAATAATGTATATAAAATTCGTTCAGAATATTAAGTTTACCTAATAATCCATAAATTATACCATAATTAATTAAATAATTGATTAACAAAAATAAAGTTGAGGAATAATATGAATAAACAAAGAAAATACAAACAACGAACTCTGGAAGTTCATGCAGGTGAAAAAGTGGACCCTGTTACCGGAGCCAGAGCTACACCTATATATCATACCAGCTCATATGCTTTTGAAAGTGCTGAAAAAGCTAAAAAATTATATGCTCTTGAAGAAGAAGGTTATCTATACACCAGAATATCCAATCCAACATTGGATGTTTTGGAAAAAAGAGTGGCTGCAATTGAAGGAGGTGTTGGAGCTCTTTCACAGTCAACCGGTATGAGTGCAATTTTACTGTCTATTTTAAATATAGCCAATTCAGGAGATGAAATTGTAGCATCAAATAACCTTTACGGAGGTACATTTACATTATTTAAAAATACCATGCCTAACTGGGGAATCAAAGTAAATTTCGTACCTACCCATGATCTGGAAGCTTATGAAAATGCAATTAATGAAAATACCAAAGCAATTTACTGCGAATCTATAGGAAATCCGAAATTAGACATTCCTGATTTTGAGAAAATAGCTAAAATAGCACACAAACATGATTTGCCTTTGATTGTTGACAATACTTCAGCTATTACAATGGTGAGGCCTCTGGAACACGGTGCAGACATTGTTGTTCATTCTGCCACCAAATTTTTATCAGGAACCGGAACCAGCATGGGTGGAGTTATTGTTGACGGCGGTACTTTCAACTGGGCAAACGGCAAGTTTCCACAGTTTACTACACCTGATCCGGCATATCACGGTTTAATTTATAGTGAAGCATTTGGAAACAAAGCATATATCACCAAAGCCCGTGTGCATTTAATGAAGGATTTGGGAACTGTTTTAAGTCCTATTAATGCATTTTTAATCCTGCAAAGTATTGAATCACTATCACTAAGAGTTAACCAGCACTGCAAGAATGCTTTAGAAATAGCTAAATTCCTGAAAAATCATGAAGCTGTTTCCTGGGTTAATTATCCGGGTCTTGAAGATAATGAAAACCATGAAATGGCTGAAAAATACTTAAACGGCAATTACGGTGGAATTGTTGGTTTTGGAATTAAAGGTGGTTTGGAAGAAGGTAAGAAGTTTATTGAAAGTGTTAAGCTTTTAAGTCATGTAGCTAATATCGGTGATGCAAAATCTCTAGTTATCCATCCTGCCAGCACTACCCATTCCAACATGACTGAAGAAGAACAGCTTGAAGGGGGAATCACTCCTGACTTTATCAGAATGTCTGTTGGTATTGAGGATGCTGAAGATTTAATAGCTGATATTGATCAGGCATTAAAAAAATCAATTAGCTAGAAAGGATTTTTACCTTTCTACCTATATTCCGATACTAAATGACTTATTTGATCAGTAGAGATTATTCCTTTTAATTTAAAGTCATCATCTACAACCGGAAGACATGAAATATCCAATTTTCTCATTCTGCGTGCTGTTGATTCAATAGAATCGTCTGCATGACAGAATTTAACTGTTTTTGTCATTATTTCTTTTAAATCATTGGAATTTGTAGCTATTGCTTTAGACAAATCCCAGCTAGTTACGATTCCAATCAGCTTTTTGCCATTTGTAACAACAGGAATATGTGTAACATTAAGATTAAACATTAATTTAGCGGCTTCCTCTATCTGTGCCTGTTCGGTAATTGTAACTACATCAGTAATCATCAAGTCTTCAACTATGTTGTCTGACAAGAATTTTGATAAAATATAGTTAAGCTGACCTTTTTCAAGTAAAAATGCATCATGACCATAATTAGATTTAAGTTCTGAAAAGCTTACCTCAACATCATTTGCATTAAGTGCTGTCAGGATTTCTGTTCCCTGTTCAACAGGATATAGCCAGTCTGAATCCACTGAAATAATTTCCACTTTTGCCTTTACATCTTTAAGTCCGTCAATCAGAGAGTTGTTTTGGGCAAGGTCAAATAAATCCACTGCTTTTGTAATATAGAGATAACTGTTTGCATCAAAACGTTTTACAAAACTTGCTCCCTGATGGTGCAGGTAGCTTTCAACTTGGAAATCCATTGACAAATCATATGTAATTTCATCTTTATCCTGCAGATCCCTACCAAATTTAAGATACATTGATTCATCACTTAAATAAGTAATATGAGCTATCATACGGGCTACAGACAACCCTTCTTTTGGAATTTTGTCAGTTCCATAATAGTTTCCACCGTTCCAGTTCGGATCGCCTACTATTGATTGGCGGCCCACTTCATTAAATGCTATTTGCTGCGGTGAAGATCTTGCTGTTGTAGCTATTGCAACTGCTTTTTTCATCATTTCAGGATATGAAACAATCCACTGCAGGGTTTGCATTCCTCCCATTGAACCTCCAACAACTGCTGCCAGTTTATCAATTCCAAATGCATCAACCAGTTTCTTTTGAACATTTACCATGTCCTTTATTGTAATAACCGGAAAATCTATACCATATTCCTTACCAGTTTTTGGATTGATTGATGATGGGCCTGTTGTTCCTTTACATCCTCCCAATACATTAGAACAGATTATAAAGTACTTTTCACTATCCAGAGCTTTTCCGGGACCTATTACTATTTCCCACCATCCAGGTTTTTTATCTCCTTCATGCCATCCTGCAGCATGTGCATCTCCGGATAATGCATGACATATTAAAATTGCATTGTCCTTTTCCCTGTTAAGCTCACCATAAGTTTCATAAGCTACTGTGATGTTATCAAGAGTCTTTCCACTTTCTAGTTCAATTGGCTCTTCAATATTATAATACTTTGTTTGAACAACTCCAACTGATTCTTTTTTCATTTAAAACACCTAATATTTCTGTATTTTCAGTTTTTTCATAGCCTGTTTTGAAGCAGCCTGTTCAGCTTCTTTTTTGTTTTTACCTTTACCAACACCCATTTCCTTTCCGTCAATCAATATAGAGATTATAAATGTTTTATTATGAGGCACACCGCATTCATCAATTATTTTATATTCAATATCCACTTCCTGGGCATCCCCGTATTCTTTTATTACTGATTTATAATCAAAGAAAAACACTTTTTTTGCATCGATGTATGGGAATATTATTTTTGAAATGTAATCCTTTGCAAATTCTATACCCTGATCCAAGAATATTGCTCCTAAAAATGATTCAAAAACATCTGCGGTAATTGACAAAACCTCATTTTCAGTTATTTTGCTGTCATCACCATATATTTTGATATGCTTATCCAAACCCAGTTCATGTGAATAATAAATTAATGCTGTTTGACAAACATAATTTGCTCGCAGTTTAGTTAATTTACCTTCTTCATAATCCGGATACTGTTTATATAAATATTCTGAAACAATCATGTTCAAAACAGAGTCACCTAAAAACTCCAATCTTTCATATGTATAATCTAAACCATGTTTTGTTCCATAAGACCCGTGAGTAAATGCAACATCATATAGATGCCTGTCCTTTGGGAGTATGTTAAATTTTTCTAATAAATTCATAATAAAGACCAAATTTCTTTAAATATGTTAATACACTTTGTTTTTAGGCTTATATAAATTTATAGTTGTAAAAAGAAGTATATATAACTATCGTTATAAAAATTATTATTTTTCAAATGCTCTTGCTTTCTTTTTATAAGCCAAAAATAACCAATATTAGAAATAACAGGATTTGGTAATCATGAAATTAAACTGGTTCGAAGAAATAAAAAGAATAGACCCTGACATAAAATTCAGAGCACAGGGCGGATGGTTAAAAACTGTTGAAAAACTAGATAAAACCGTTAAAAACGGATATTCACTTGTTGGAGACTTTGTAAAAGCAGGAGACTTTGAAGAGGAATATGATGAAGGCTTATACCTTGACTGCAATAAAGAAGGAAGTACCAAAAAATCCCAGCAGGACTACAGACTATTCCGTTTTAAAGATGGAAAAGTAAGACTTCTGGATATGGTAATTGACGGTTCACAAGGATGGGCTACTGAATTGTGGGATGCCGTAGAAGATGAAGTTCCAAGTGTAATCGAATAATTTTCTCAATCAAGAGAAGATATATGTGGATTTAAATACTGTCCGTGATTTTGAGTTTTGTTATCATATTGAATTGCAAACTTAGGGCACAAATGAAGACACCTCAAACACATAACACACTCATTTTTAACCCATACCGGTTTTTTCATTTGTAAATCAATAGCCTTAACCGGACAGCTTTTTCTACACAATCCGCATCCAACACATTTATCATCAACATTTAAATGACTGGTTTTTCTATAAGATGTGGTAATTTTTCTAAAGATATCACAGACAAACTTAGGCAATTTTCTTTTAACGAAATCTCCCGGTTCTTTTCTTTCAATTTTAGAAATTACATCCCCAATCTGTTTATCAGATTTTAAAGTTTTCTTATTAATCTTATCTTCATTCGACAGATTAAAAACCGGCGTCCAGGTATCAACCATCAGAATACTGAATTTGGCAGATACATTAAAGCCTTTAGATTCAATTAAATCAGCAAGATAACCGCAGCAGTACCCAGGACTTGATCCGAAAGTAGCAATTAAAAAAATGTAAGGATTTTTATCTTCAGATTTTATATCTGTTCTGACAAAAACTCCGTGACAAATGCAGGAAGACCCCAAAAATGAACAGGAACTACAATACCTAAAGACTCGCCTTTTTTTAAATAAATGGAATAATCATGTCCAATCATAGACACTGCAATATCTCGTGTTTTATCGGCTATTTTCTTTGCAACGTATTTGCAGTTTCCGGTTGCAGAATAATAGATTATCATATTATTTGGATTTTTGATTTACTTTAGGTACAAACCTGGAAGACCTTTTAGGAATAGTATATTCATCTTTTTTAGGGCATTTGTACTCTTCCAAAAGTATTATCTTATGGTCAATATTTTTGCTGAAATTCTTTTGACCCCCTTCAATAATACCTCTGAAATTTACTCCAACACTTCCTGTTCCTCCAATATTAAATTTTATTTTTTCGGAAGGAGGAAAATTTTCAAAGAACCTTTCAAGTTCAATTATTTCATAAATTGGAGCCTGATAACTAACTGCCATTACTTTATTTTGCCCTTCTCTGATTTTAACATATTTCTGTTCAATTTGCAGTCTTTCACCAGAACGAACTTTAGTCAATGTTATATAAGGACTTATATCAGTATCATCCATCTTTTACACCTGTTTATTTTATATAATGAAACACACAGCTATCGCAGACAGGTTCTTCATAAGTATCTTTAGGGATAGTGACAGCAGGATCTACCATAACAGTTATTGAAAATGTTTCTTCAGGATTATGTGTTACATTTTTAGAAATCGGCAGCATCCCCCTGTAGTTTACAGGAATATATCCTGTCTGACTGATATTGTAATAGATTCTTTCACCGGAAGTTAAGGAATCAAAAAACTCGTTAACCTCTTTTAGCTGTTTAGGATTTATAGTAAATGTTATACCCATCAAATGATCTTGCCTTTGTTTAATCTTTACATATTTAACATTAGCTGCCAATACTTTCTGATTATCTGTTACAAAGGTTACATATTCATCCAAGTTTATGTTTTCTTTTTCAACAATCTCCTTTAATTGAGTCATAACTGAAACCTCCATGAAATTTAATGAAATAACATGCTCATTGGATGACTTTATTAAATAACTTATTTATAAATGTAACGATTTATTAGGTATGCCAAAATATTGGCAAATATCAAAAATTACGCAATATCTTCAATTGAATCAAAAAACAGGAAAAATCCAATAAAACAGCTGAATAAGTTTTTATAAAAATAGAAAAAATAGAATTGATGAAGATTAAATAAATAATCTTCCACTTTTACCAACCTAAACTAATCTTTTTCTAGTGGTTGGTTTTTTGTTTTGCCAGCTGTATCTTCTAATCCTTTTAGATTTACCGAATCCACAGGAAGCACAAACTTTTTTATGAATGTGGTAAGTGTTTCTTCCACATCTTCTGCATCTTATATGGGTCTTTTTATTCTTTTTACCCATTGATGGAGTACCTTTTGACACTGATACACCTCCTAATTAATCAGTTCGTTTATTACAAATATTAGAATTAAAATAGTACTTATGGTGAGATATAGACAATATTGTCTCCTCTAATGAGCACAACACCAAGTCTTCTAGTAACTTCTCCATCTTGGAGTTCTTCTGCATCATTAAGAACTAAGTTCATATGTAAATCAAAACTTTTAAGTATTCCTCTAAATTCACGATCTCCTTTAAGTTTTATTAAAACAGGAGAGTTTACAGATTTGCCTAAAGCATCAAGTGGCCTTTGAACATTTTGTCCGCTCATTTTATCACCTTATATTACTATAATTTTTTATTGTATTTTATAATTTAAAAGCAATTAATGATAATCACTTTTTTAAATATTAGACATAATATAATCAAGTTTAGATAAGACAAAACCTAATTAAAACTAATATTAAATTATATGCTTCTACTACTATATAAATGTTTAGTTTGTTTTAAGACCAAAACTAATATAAATCACTGAATTAACAGTAATTTACACTATATAAGACATCTAACTTTATTTTAAACAAAGTTATTAAAAAATTTAACTGATTTCATTTTAAAAAACTGCATTTCATCATTTTCTAAAAAGGCAAATTCCAATCATCCAGCCAGCCCCCAAAAAAATATTTTACAGACATAATATGCACCATATAAATTATTAAAGAAAATTCAGCATCTGAAAAACAAATCAGTGCAGTCAAATCACTTTTTAAAATTAAATTTGAATTTTGTAACCAAAGAATATAATAAATAAAAATCAGATAATAAATCATATCAAAATTAAGGTATGGAAAAAATATGACTATAAAAGTTAAAAAAAGAAACTTTCTGAAAAAAAAGAAAATTAAAGAAATCAAAAAAGAATTGGGAGAATATGGTGAACTGCTCCAAAATAAGAAAAATGTGGAAATACTTGAAGCCGAACCTGATTCATTTATTTTAGTTGATGGTGAACCTTACATCATATTAATTGATGAAAAGCCATTTCCAACCTTAAAAGCGGCACTGGCTAATGAAATCCATGGAAAAAAAGTAACAGTGGACATGGGTGCAATTCGCTTTGTAAGTAATGGTGCCGATATTATGAGTCCTGGAATTGTAGCTGCTGATGAGAATATAAATCCTGAAGATATTGTTCTAATCATTGATGAAACACATGGAAAACCATTAGCTATTGGAATAAGCTTAATTACTGGAGAAGAAATGGTTAAAAATGATTCTGGTAAAGCTATTGAAACAAAACATTATGTTGGAGACGACATTTGGAACTTTGAATTATAATTTGGTGATTTAAATGGCAGAATTAAGATACAGAGCAGGAAAAATTAAAAATCCAAGAGTTCACAAAATCGGAGTGATAGCTCTTGGGTCACATCTGGAAAATCACGGTCCTGCATTACCTATAGATACTGATGCCAAAATCGGTGCACACATTGCATTTCAGGCATCACTTGAAAGCGGAGCTAAATTTTTAGGAATAGTATTTCCTGCTTATGAATTAGATGAAATAGATCATGGAGTGCATGTTTCTTTAGATGAATTAAAGGCAAATGTAATCAGCACCCTTAATTCTGCGAAAAAATATCTGGATATTGAAAAAGTGGTTATTGTAAATTCACACGGGGGAAATATTCCTCTGATGACTGAACTCTATGACATTGAAGACAAAACAGATCTGACTATTATCTTTAATAACAAGATTATTTCAACAGAAGGTCCTCACGGAGGCAGCGGTGAGCTTTCAATGGCAAAGGTTTTGGGAATAATTAACGAAGCTGAAATTGAAAACCAGACAGATTTAAGTAAATATGAAGAAGTTGGTCTATATGGTTTTAAACAAGCTCGTGAAAATGATCCTAACATTGAAGAAGGTGCAAGAGATGTTGAAGAAAACGGAGTTTATGTTGATGAAGTCTATGGAAAACAACTCTTTGATTTAGCTATTAACTCTGTTGTATTTGATATTGAAAAGCTTTTAGATTTTTAAAAAAAAATAAAATTTAAGGAGTTCTTCCTGCACCACCCTCCTCAGTTCCAGAAGTACCTCCACTTGAATCATCGTGAGTACCTCCGTCAGGATTATGTTCAGGAGTGCTTGGAGAATCATGATTATATCCGGAATCCTGACTTTGAGATGAAGTTGATTCAGAACCACTTGATGAAGAATAGCTGTAATCATTTCCGGAATCGTCAGCTGATGAATCACTTACAGAAACATCATCAGTACTGTTATCTGATGAATTCAGCAAATCTGTTTCATTTGGTAAAATGTTTATTTCTCCAGTCATAGCTGCAAAAACACTAGCTATACAAAATGCTCCAACAGCTATTACAAAAACCACCAATAATGTAGCTGATTTACTTGACAAAATACCACCTTAATATTGTTAATTTAATTAACTTAAATTATGTCTGCAAGAATATATAAAAGTATTTGATATTATGAAAACTATTGAAAAAGCTGTTCAAAGTGAAATAAATATTAAAAAATCCCAGTTTATCTGCTCTTTATTTCCAACCAAAAGCAAAAAGGAAAGCAAAGAGATTATTCAGAAGTTAAATCAGCAGTATCATGATGCCACCCATAACTGTACAGCATATATTACAAATGACGGTGAGGGATATGATGACAACGGCGAACCTGGCGGAACTGCAGGCAAACCTATGATTAATGCATTAAGGAAAAATGATTTGCATAATGTTACAGCAGTTGTTACAAGATATTTTGGAGGAATCAAACTTGGAGCTGGAGGTTTGGTTCGTGCATACAGCAAATCAGTTCTTGAAGCTATTGAAGCTAGTGAAATAATTGAAGTTGAATATTATGATGTTTACAATATTACATTTGATTATTCTGATTTAAAGGATATTGAAAGAGAAATCAGAAACAGCAAATTAACAATCATTCAAAAAGATTTTGGTGAAAAAATTAGCTATGATTTAGTTTCCAAAAACAATAAGAATATAAAAGAAATATTTGAAAAATTCCACAATAAGATTAAGGTTAATTTTAAAAATAAGCAGGTTTTAAAAAAGATAAAATGAAGAATAAATAATTATTGTTCTTCAAATTGGTCTTTTCCTACACCACAAAGAGGACATACCCAGTCATCAGGTAAGTCTTCAAAATCGTCGCCTTCGTAAACATATCCACATACTTTACATACATAAGCCATAATAACTCCTCCTTAAATAATTTAGAATCAATTTCTTTTGTCCAAACCTACAACTGTTTAAACAAAGCTTTGCCGGCACCACATCTTGGGCATTTAAAGTCATCAGGTAAATCTTCAAATTCTGTACCTGCTTCAATGCCTTTTTCTGGTATGCCTTTTTCACTGTCGTAAATATATCCACATACACTACATTTCCATTTAGACATAATATCTCCTTTCTAAAATTTATTCCTATTTAAATTATTTAATTTAAACAATTATTTATCTTATTAAAACTAGTATATAATCCTTTCGAAATTTGTTCGAAAATATGCAAACTATAATTTGTTTGGAACTTTCAAATGGTCAGGAAGAGGCTTGATTCTTGCAGGAGTTCCAATAGCCAAATAAAACGGAGGAACACTGTGAATAACAATGGCTCCTGCAGCTACAATAGATCCCTCACCAATTTCAACATTGGATAAAAATGTAGTGTTGCCACCAATAGAAGCTCCCCTTCTTATTTTAGGCCCCTGCAATTCATAATTAATTCTTACAGGATACTTATCATTAGTAAAACAGGCACAAGGTCCGATAAAAACATTATCTTCAATTACTGAATTGGTAGGAATATAAACATTAGACTGAATGCTGACGTCATTTCCGATTATAACCTCACCTTCAATTACAGTGTTTGTTCCGATTAAAACATCATCCCCAATATTTGTATTCTCACGAATAACAACATTATGACCTGTTCTGAAATTATCCCCAATTACAACATCATTATAGATAATTGAATTGGAACGAATTGTATGATTTCTTCCAATAACCGGAGGTCTGGAGTCCGGAGAATATTCTACACCGAATCTTATATTGTCCTCAGGTAGAAAGGTAGGTGTTTCTACATTTTTTACTCGATTATCACCCAATCCTCCTAAAAACTTAACCATTTTATCGCACCTTCATTTAATTTAAAAATATGATATCTGTTAAACTATATTTAATAATATCTTAGTATATATTATTTACTAGACAATCAAGAAAAATATTGCAAATTTGGTGAAAAACTTGTATACTAAAGAAAAACTGACAGAAGAAATAAATCAGGTAAGAAAACAGATAGGTCATGAAGAGCTTGAAATCCATATTGAAGACATTTACTACAACGAAAAGGAAAACGAATTATGGATAATAACCCAGGACAGACCTGACAAATCTGCAATTATCGGAAAAGGCGGATGGGTAGTTGGAAAGCTAAGAGAAAAATTAAAAATAAACAGCATCCATGTGGAAAGCTACGGAGATTACCTGACCAAGGAATACAAACTTAAACTTTCCAAAAAAACATTGGATGAATTTAACTCTGATTTAACAGGAATCCAGAACCTGAAAAAAATTCTAAGCTCCAAATTAGAAAACATCTACAGCTTTGACTATAACAGCTATTTTGAAAGCAATGTATTTAAAGAATCTGAAAAAACAGAAGCAGTAGTTGCCCTGTCCGGTGGAGTTGACAGCAGTTTTTCATTAATTTTAGCAAAATACCTGGGATTCAATCCCACAGCGGTTACAATTGATCCGGGAACTATCATTTTACCGAATCAGTATAAAAGAAACATCAAAAAATTAACTGACCAGCTGAATGCAGGTCATGAATATATAAAAGCAGATTACAGTGAAATAATCAGGGAATCCCTGAACGGAAGATTCCATCCCTGCGGAAGATGCTCCAAACATACTGAAGAACTAATAAATCAATATGCAATAAACAATGATATCCCAATAGTCATATTTGGAGATATGCTCTCAACAGGAACACAATGCATAACCCCACAGGAAAAAGGCCTGTACCGCCTTAACTTACCTGCAAGTTTAGCTGTTGGAAAACAGGAAAACAAATCCCTGACACAACAATTTGATTTGCAGTCATTTAGCGGATTCGGATGCCCTCTGTTATACGAAGTCCATAGAAAATACCCATATTTAAAAAAATACTCCATTCAAAGAATATTGCGGGAAACAAGGTCTTCAGCTCTGGAAGTAGGGGAAGCTCTTGATTTGATATGGAGTTTCTACAATACAAAAAATTAAATATGGCATGAATAAAATTAATGAATATGTTATTTAAAATCTGCCCACGTTGTGGATCAAAAAAAGTAAAATGGATTATTCCTCAAAACTGGTCAACCTGGGAATGCTATGACTGTGATTACACAGGTCCGATTATAGAAGGTAATGAGGAGTTATCTGAGGAAATACGTGAAGCATATCTTGAATCACAAAAACATCCTCAAGAAAACACAGATGAAGATGAAGAATTGGAAAAGGATTAAATTCCTTTTTTCTCAAATTCTTCATTTAAAAATTCTTTAATATTGTCTCTAGCTATTTCAACCATAGCAGGAGAAGGACCACCCGGAACAGTTCTCATTTTAACATTTTCTAAAGGATTTAAAGCTTTCTGAACCAAATCATCTTCAAGACCTAATTTTTCAAAACCAAGTTCTGAAGCTATATCATCAATATATTCTGATGTAATGTCTGCTTCTTTTAATCCGCTGGCAGTAGCTTCATTGACTATTCTGCCTACAATTTTATGAGCTGTCCTAAATGGAATCTGTTTTTCACGAACCATAATATCTGCCAAATCAGTAGCTGTAGCAAAATTAGTTCCGGCTAACTCCAAACATCTGTCTTCCTTAAATTTAACAGAAAGCAACATTTTTGTAACTATTGATAAAGTGTCTTGAGTTACTTTAACTGCATTCCATAAGTGAGGAGTGATTTCCTGCAAGTCTCTATTATAGGTGTAAGGAATTGCTTTTAAAATAGTTAAAATAGTTACAAGTTCACCGTTGACAATTGTTGATTTTGCTCTTGCAAGTTCAGCAACATCAGGATTTTTCTTTTGAGGCATAATAGATGATGTAGATGAATATTCATCAGCCATTTCTATAATACCGAATTCATAAGTACTCCATAAAATAAGTTCTTCACAGATTTTGGATAATGTTGTACATAATGCAGATAAATCAAAAACTGTTTCTGAAATGAAATCCCTTGAAGAAACACCATCCATTGAGTTTTCAAGATAAGCATCAAAACCAAGCAAATCAGTGGTTAACTGTCTGTTGATCGGGAAACTGGTTGTAGTCATAGCTGCTGAACCTAAAGGATTTAAATTGACACGTTTATAAGTATCTTCCAAACGTTCATAATCTCTTTTAAGTGCCTGTACATGAGCCATCAAATGATGAGCTATTGTAATTGGCTGTGCATGCTGAAGATGAGTATAACCTATAAAAACAGTTTCCAAATGCTCACCTGCTTTTTCAACCAGCCCTTCCATAAATTCCAAAATACCGATTTGGGTTTCGGTAATTTTATCACGAAGAACCAGTCTGACATCAGTAGCTACCTGGTCGTTACGTGATTTGGCTGTATGCATAAAACCTGCAGTTGGACCTATTTTATCAGTAACATAATTTTCAATAGCCATGTGAATATCTTCAACAGAAGGGTCGAAAACAAGCTCATTATAGCCATCTTCTTTTAACTGGTCAAGAGCACCTAAAATATTATCTGCTATTTCATCATCAATAATATTTTCTTCTTTTAACATCAAAGTATGTGCAAAATTGGTTTTAATATCAGCTTCAAAAATAATTTTATCAAATTCAAGTGATGAAGTATATTCAGCGGCTTCATCAGTCATTTCTGTTTTAAGTCTACCACTTCTTAAATTCACAAGACTCCCTTCTTAAAAATAAATTTTATAAAAAAAATAGTTAAAAAAAAGATTGTTTAATCTTTTTTCATTTCAGTGTATCCACATTTACCGCATGCGTATCTATTACCATGATCAGCCATAAATACACCGTCAGAACAACGAGGACAAACTGGGTTTTTTCTTTCGATTTTATCTCCGTCTACTTTGTAAAGATCAGATTTTTTTACCATTAGAATCACCTTATTCTTCGTCTTCTTCAGCTTCTTCAGAAGCTTCAGTATTTTTAGCTATTACACTTTTAGTTTCAATGTATTCTAAATCTTCTACAGTTTCGTAAACTTTAGCATAACCTAATGCTTTAGGTTCACCGTAGTGAGGTTGTACATTATCTACAACAGTAGATTCTTTTTTAGAATTTAATAAAGCTACTAATTTACTTTTGATATCGGTAATTTTTGGAGTAGCTTCTCCTTCATATTCAACATAGAATTTTATTTCTCTTCTGTTAAAAACTTTATTTTCCTTATCTTCAAAAATATCAATTTCCATAATTAACCCTCTTTTATTCTTTAATAAAGGTATCAATAAGATTTTGAGCATAATCTTTAGCATCACAAACTTTTAAAAGTACCAAACCTTCATTTGGTTGACCGTACAAGATAGTAGTCTCATCACTAGCCATTAAGATGCAAGGAAGAACTGCAAGATCTTCTTCCCCGTCTACTTCAATTACATGACAATTTCCATCACCAGATAACTTCATAGCTTGGCCTATGGTTTCCCATAGATCATCTGTAATGGTCCCTGCAGGGTTTTTAGCTTTTAAAATATTTTCTGCCTTGATAACTTCATGATTATGATTTTTTCTTTGAATTAAATTATCAATTATACCAATGTCAGGATATAATTCATATTTGGTAAGATTATTAAAAGTTGCATCACCAACAGAAATTAAAAACTCAGAAGATTTAATTTCTTCAATAGCATCTTCAAAGTGAGGATATAATTTACCTAACGGTTTTTTAAGCTTTGAAATAGTATCCTTATTTAATTCTGCATCTAAACGTAACACAATAAAACCTTCTACCTTACTCTTAAACAATATTCGCCAGCTAAATCTATATTTAATTCATTAGCTAACTCAGATTCTTCAGGTTTTGTAATTATTAAAAGACCGCTCCAGTTATCTGAAGTTGGGTTACCGCAGACTGGACAACGTTCTTTATTAGTAATATATTTACAAACTGTACATGCATTCATGATTTAGCCTTCTTATTTTTATTTTTAGCTTCTTCAATCCATTCAAATCTACCTAAATTATTTTGTCTCATGGTAAGACCTATTTTAGTATTTTTGGTAGAGTTATCTTTAAGACTGATAGCTACAATTCTTGTTCTAACTAAATCTCCTTCATCTAAAGTTTTATTAGATTCTTTTGCAAGGAGTGCTCCTCTTTTAGAATCGTAATTAATATAATCATCAGTGACTTGGGAAACATGAACCAAACCGTCCATAGGTCCAATTCTGACAAAAGCACCAAATTCAGCTATTTCTATTACTTCACCATCAATAACTTCTTGCTGTTCAGGTTTGAAGAATATTGCATTAAACACAACATTATGGTAAGAAGCTCCATCTCCCATGATGAGTCTACCTTCACCAATTTCTTCAATTTCATTAACACAAATAAGTAAACCTAATTTTTTATCTAAACGGCCGTTATATGTATCATTTAAAGTTTGAATAGCTACCTCTTCAAGAGGATCATCAAATCTATAAGGTGGTATTCTTACAGTATCCTCAATTTTAGTCATGTAATACAAAACAATCCCTCTATTCGTATTTTTCTTTATACATTTCTAAAGATCTTAAAAGTTCTTTTTTAGCTGACTCTTTACCTTCCCAGCCTTTAGTTTCAACAACTTTTCCTTCAAGATTTTTATAAACTGAGAAAAAGTGTTCAATTTCTTTTAATAAATGAGATGGAACATCACTGATGTCTTGAACATCACTGAAACGTGGATCGTCTTCAGGTACAGCTAAGATTTTGTAATCTTTGTCTCCACCGTCAATCATACCCATAATTCCAATAGGTCTTGCTTCAATAAGACATCCTGGGAATGTAGGTTGTTCCATAAGAACAAGAATATCCATAGGGTCGCCGTCATCATATGTAGATTTAGGTATAAAACCGTAATCTGCCGGATAAACAACAGGAGAGTACAATACTCTATCTAACATGAAAGCTTCTCTTTCCTTATCATATTCGTATTTATTTCTTGAACCTTTAGGCACTTCAATAACTGCTGTTACAACATCAGGAATATCAGAACCTGATTCAATTTCACTCCATAAATTCACTTAAATCACCTATAATTAATTTTATGATAAATTAATAAGTCTAATTTTTATATTTTTCCATCAATAGCTATATACTTTTTCTGTCTTAGATATGCTACTGTTATACCTTTCTTTCTAGCACGTTTTTTTAATTCAATATCGTTTGTAGCTAAAACTTCTGAAACTCTAAGTAACGCATCATCCACAGTTTCATTATTTTCTAATGAAATATCCTTTATTTCAATATTGGAAGAATTAGCTAACTTTAGAGCTAAATCTGCATTTAGCCTAATTTTACCTTTATTATTTCTTTTTAAACCTTTCAATTCATTAATAACAAAGATCGGAGTAGTTAACTTATATGAAGGCAGTGCTTTTTCAAGTTCATCGATTATATCGACGTTAAATTGAAAAGGAACCATAAAAAAATTGGTATCAATCACAACTTCTTTAGACTCCATTATTTCCCTCTATATAATAATTCCATAACCAATTAATCTCCAACGAGCTCCCACTCTACGGCTTAAAGCTACCCTAGTTCCGGGACTGGCACAAACAGGCAATTTAAGAGCAACTTCAATATTCTTTTTCTTAGTAGAAGTAACAACACCAATAGTTGTTGTAGTACCACAATTAATCATTAAAGGTTCTTTAAGTTTAATTGGAGCTACATCACGTTCTTCTTTTGTACCTACTACTCTGTCAAGTAAATGTGCTTCCATTGTAAAACTATCTAAAACATCAGGTAATGTATCTACTGCTCCAGCAACAGAACCTGATAATGAATCAGCTTTAGTTAATGAAGGGTCTAATTTTGTAGCTACACCAATAAGTCCTCCGGGACCTATTTCTTCAACGTCTTTTCCATTAGCTTCAAGACCAATAATTTCGGATTTCAAGGTTATTCTTTTATTGTTATTTGTAATTCCAGGCCTTATTTCAATAGTGTCTCCAAGCTTAAAAGTACCCTGAACTAAAGTTCCACCAATAACTCCACCTTTGATTTTAGCAGCGCCGGAACCAGGTTTGTTAATATCAAAAGATCTTGCAACATGCATTAAAGGAGTTTTATCCAAACTTCTTTCTGGCGGTTGGATTCTTTTAAGCATAGCTTCAATTAAAATATCCATATTAGCTCCTTGCTGAGCAGATACAGGTATAATTGGAGCATCTTCTGCACAAGTACCTTTTACAAATTCTTTAATTTCATGATAACTTTCAATAGCTCTTTCTTTTGAAACAATATCAATTTTATTTTGAACTACAATAACATCTTTAACACCAATAACATCAAGAGCCATTAAGTGTTCTTTAGTTTGTGGTTGTGGGCAATATTCATTTGCAGCAATTACTAAAACTGCACCATCCATTATTGCAGCACCAGATAACATAGTCGCCATTAAGGTTTCGTGACCTGGAGCATCAACAAATGATACTTTTCTAACTAATTCTGTCTCGCTTCCACAGTTTTCACAAGTTTTAGAAGTAGTATAACACATAGGTTCATCACAATCTGGACATTTTCTGAATTCAATGTCTGCATAACCTAAACGAATTGAAATACCTCTTTTTGTTTCTTCACTGTGAGTATCAGTCCATATTCCTGATAATGCTTTGGTAAGAGTAGTCTTACCGTGATCCACATGACCAACTAAACCTATGTTTACATCTGACTGTATGTTCACAGATAACCACCTTTTTATTATAATTTTAAATTTAACTTAAAAGTTAAAATAAGAAAAATAGTAAAACTATTCTTCTTCCTCTTCATCGCCAACACCAAGAATATCAGCTATAGCTTTACTTCCAGCTGAAACAACAACAGTGTTAACTTGTACGATATCATCAGCAATGGTATTTCCTCTTACGGTTTTTCTCCTTTTTACACCATCAGATTTAGGATGATAACCAATACCACCACTTAATAAACTTTTGATTCTTCTAGTACCTGGTACATCTTTTTTCATGGTAAATCCATTTTTATCAGCACCACCAGTTACTTTTAAAGTGTAACCGTCTAAACCAACGATTCCACCATCAAATTCATCTCCAATAACTAAACCGTTAAGAGCTTTGCCATCTTCAACTTCAATTTGATGAGTTACCTCTTTTTGAGATACAACTACTTTGAATGCCATGGTATTCCTCCTTTAAATTGTTTTATAAAAAATATTAATTATTATTCAAAAAGACCAAAACTTCCCCAATCAGGATCCTGCTTACGTTTAATTTCCAAAAACTCATATAAGGTTTCAAATTCATCTTCAGTCAATTTATCCTTAAATTCCCTTTCAATGTATTTGTAATGTTTTTCAGGAATATCAACATATAACTCGTCTCCCTCTTCAAAGTCTTTTCCAACTATAGCATCTTTAATAGCCATAGCTACCCTTTGACCTCTGGAAATATCAGGTAATGTTTCACCCTTATCTTCCATACTAGCTATTGAACCAACAACATACCCATCTTTATTAATCAATTGTTGACCTTGTTTAAGAGTTCCGCTTAAAGATTCAATACCGATAATAGCAGGTTTACTTTGACGGAACACTAATTTTGGAAGTGAAACAAATTTTGCAGGTTTAATTATAGCATCATAAAATGACTTTTTCTTATCTTCTTGCTTTTGCTTGACCCATTCCTCATACTCTTCAAGAATCTGATAAATTACATCTCCTGAAAAGAGCTTGACTTCAGAATTATTAAGATCTTCTTCAGAATTTGGATGAACATCCACATTAAAAGCAATAATTGCTCCGTGAAGTTCATTTTCATCATAAGCAATTGAAGAATTAATAATATCCCTACGATTTACATCACCGATATCAGCTGCACGAATTGGAATATCCATTTCCCTTAATAGCTTAACAACAGCTTCCAGTGAACCAATAGTATCTGCTTTAACTAAAATACCTTCATCTTCTGTATCAATAGTAATGTTGTCAATTTCATTTAAAATCTCCTGTTCAACATCAGTATCTTCACTTAAAACTCTAAGAGGAGAACCTGAAACAACATCATCTAAATGAGGTGCAGCTACTTTAATACCTGCCGCTGCAACAACTTCATCTAATTTTCTAAATTTCTTTTTAGAATCCCTCATTTCCTCAAGAGGAAGAGGTCTTAAAATAGATCTAATTTTAGTTACCAATACATCTTCTGAAGATAACATTAAAGCTATTTCATCATTGGTTCTTAAAACACCATCATAAATAATAGCATCAAGAGTAACTCCCAAACCAGTTTCTTCCTTAATTTCTAAAACTGTACCTTTAGCTGGAGCATTTTCATCGATTTCAAGTTGTTCAGTTAAATATTCTTGAGCAAGCCCTAAAAGCATAGCTAAAACTTCTATAACTCCTTCACCAGTTTTAGCACTAATCGGAATAATACTAATCTGGGAAGCAAAATTGCTTACTCTGTCAAATCTTTCAGACTGGAATCCTTCCTTGTGAAGTTCACCGACAATTTCATAAATCTTATTGTCCAAATCCTGCTGAACACTTTTAGCCTGATTGGAAAATGTTTCCCTAAAAGAGGCACCTTCATGAACTTCCCAACCAAAAAGCCTATCGATTTTATTAGCTACAACAATAAATGGAGTTTTATACATTTTAAGAATGTTTAATGCTTCATAAGTCTGTGGCTTAAATCCGTCATTAACATCTAAAATCAATACAGCCAAATCAGCTAATGCACCACCACGTTTTCTTAAACTAGTAAATGCGGCATGTCCCGGAGTATCAATGAAAAACAAACCAGGAATTAAATCTTTAATAGCTAATTTGGATATGAAATCTCCACAGATATTTTCAATGGTATCATTAGGAATCTCAGTAGCACCAATATGCTGAGTAATACCTCCAGCTTCCTTAGCTGCAATAGTACTTCCTCTAATATAATCCAATAAAGTGGTCTTACCGTGGTCTACATGTCCTAAAACTGATACAATTGGGGATCTGATTTTCATGTTATCTTAAATAATAATTATTCGTAAATTAATTTGTTATCAACGATTTCGTAATCGCAAATTTCATCTTCATTAAAGAATAAATTGATTTCTCTTTCTGCAGAATCTGGAGAGTCAGAAGCATGAATAATGTTTCTACCAGTGTCCATAGCAAAATCTCCTCTAATAGTTCCGAGGTCTGCTTCTAAAGGATTGGTTGCTCCAACTAATTTTCTGATAGTACTGATAGCTTCTTCTCCTTCAATTACCATAGCAAGAGATGGGGAAGATGTAATGTATTCAATTAAACTACCGAAAAATGGTTTATCTGCATGTTCTCCATAATGAGTTTTTGCTAAATCTTCATCAATTTGCATTAACTTTACAGCAACGATTTGAAGACCTTTTTCTTCAAAACGGGATAATATTTTACCCATAAGACGTCTTTGAACTGCGTCCGGTTTCATCATTACAAAACTTTTTTGAATCATTCTTTAACCCATTTAACTTTTCTTGGAACTCTACCAAGTTTAATCATGTTTTTTTCACATTTACTGCTACAAAAGAAATAAATAGAACCGTCTTTTTTAACATACATTTTTCCGGTACCTTCTTCTATTTCTTTATTACAGAATGAACAAGTCCTCATGTTCTTACACCTTCTTAAGGAGTTTTAATTTCCTTAGCTTCTCTAATAGTATCAAGTAACATTAAAATGTCCCCTTCTCTTACAGGACCCATAATGTTTCTTGTTAAAATTCTTCCTTTGTCTCTACCATCGAGGATTCTGCATTTAATTTGCATAACCTCTCCAGTCATACCAGTTCTTTTTAAAACATTAATGACTTCAGCAGGAGTAGCTTCTTCCATATAAATCACCTTTTAATCCTCAAAAAGAAGATTTATTCTTTTAATTCTGCGATTTTTTCAACAATTTCAGCTACGTCGCCTTCAGCATCTCCAGCGTCAACAATACAAGCGGATGCGGTACCGACAGTTAAACCTGCAGCTCCACCAACTTGTTCTTTAGTAGGTAAGTAAATGTAAGGAATTTCTTTTTCATCAGCGAGAACAGGGATGTGTGCAACAATTTCAGCAGGATCAACATCTTCTGCGATAACAACAAGTGCTGCGTCTCCTCTTTCGATAAATTTAGTTACTTCGTTAGTTCCTTTTGCTACTTTACCACTGTCTTGTGCGGTTTTTAATGCTTCTTCAGCTTGATTAGCTAATTCTTCAGGTGTATCAAATTTTACATAAATTGCTTTTGCCATAATATATACCTCCTTTTTCATCTGGCTATGCCATCCATCGGCAGATATTATAATTCCTTGAATTATAATATTCGTAATTATATATAGTTATATTATTTTAACTATAGAAATTACTCAAATTATTCAATGAGCGAATAATTTTATAGTTTTTAATAATACTAATTCTTGAATACATTCATATATCACTAAATATAATCCCATTAAATAAAAAAAAGAGGGATTAAACTTTCAATACAAATACTTCTGAATTTCATATAATTTTTAGCAAAACTAAAAATAAAAATTTAGTAATTAATGAAATAATTCTAGAGAACTAGACAGTATTAAGTATGTTTTTATTACATATAAATGTTTTCCATACTTTTTCCTAAAAATAAGTTTACTAAGTTAATAATAGTAAGTTATACTTTTTAATACTTTTGAAAAAAGCTAATCATAAAGCTGTCAAATACTGCAATTTCAGATTTTAAAAATTTTTAATTTAATTTTCACAGACATAAGATAACATTTATATAGAGTTATGAATATATATTCATAATACCTAAAGACATTTGGGGATAGAATTATGGTAAGACCTAAAAGAATGAGAAGAGTAGTTACATGTCACAGACATGAATTAAATAAAAATCTGAAACCGATAGAACTGTCTGTAGATGAATTTGAAGCTATCCGATTCAAAGATTACCATAACATCAAACAGACAGAATCTGCAGAGTTCATGGGAATTTCACAATCAACATTCCACAGAATTCTAAATTCTGCAAGACATAAACTGTCTACTTCTTTAATTGAAGGCCGACCAATAGTTATTGTCAAAGGTGATACAATGATTGATCCAAATAAATATTTATGCGAAGACTGTGGTTTTCAATGGTCAAACCCAGAAAAAGAATATGGAGAATGTCCAGACTGCAAATCAAAAAATATCCGTAAATTAAATGCAAATAATAAAAATAATGTATCAGATGACACCTGCAGCTGCCCTAATTGCGGTTACAGTGAAGCAAAAATTATGGGAGTGCCCTGCAGAACTAAAATATGTCCCAAATGTGGTTCATCACTACAAAGAAGATTATGCAATATGCAATAAGGAGATAATTTAAATGGCTGACAATTTAGAATATGTTTGTAAAGAATGTGGCTTCAATTGGATAACATTAAATGGTGAGCACCATATCTGTCCAAAATGCCACAGCGAAACAATTGAATATATTGGTGAAGTAAATGATTTGGATATTGATTCCATATTAAACCACAACAAAAGAATGGGCGGATGCTGCGGTTCTGCTCGTGGAAGAGGACCTTTGACCTGTGGAAAGCCACATCCTGACCACCACGATCCAAATACCCCACACAACCCTAAAAAATGCTGTGGCCACAGAGTATGCTAACATACTAGTTTTTATTTATTGGAGATTAAAAAATGGCTGATATTATAATAGACAATAATGAATGTGATAATTGCGGTGACTGTGCAGATGTTTGTCCTATGGAAGTTTTAATTCTTGAAGATGAAAAATTAACTGTCAATGAACCTGACGAATGCAGTTACTGTGAAAGCTGTGTGGACATATGTCCAAATGAATGCATCACAATCGAATAAACTTTAAAACTTTTCTTTTTTTATCTATTTTTCACAAAATCTCACCAGATTAACATGACTTTTTTTTACTTCATTATGTCTTACAAAATTATATAACCGATTAAATATTAAATTATACCTACAGATGTAATTGTATGATTTTCAATGAAGAATTGACATTGTTAAAAGAAAAAATTGCAAATGCCGAAGATGTAGATGAATTAAATTATATAAGAACTACTAACCAAAAAAAAATACTGGTGGACCAGCATATTTATTGCAGGTTTATTTTATGGTTTGAACGGAAAAGTGGGAAAAATGATTATAACATGGTTTGTTAGTGTTATAACCTTAGGAATCTATGCACTATACATCATTTATAGAAGCTATAAAGATGAAACCGAATTCAATAATCAAATGGAATATTATATATTACAAAGAAGCAAAGAATTAAAAGGGAAAATCAATTCATCTGAATTAAAACTTCCTGAATCCGACATAAACTGAATTTGTCAAAAATACAAAAACACAATTTATAAGTGTAAAACACCCATTGATTCACAGACACAGGAAAAAAATATTTTTTTCACTTTCCTGTGTTTTTTTATGAAACAGATTTTTTTATTTTAACTGTCTTTAGTATTTTCCCAAATAATCTCAGCTAGTGAAATTAAATGAATTTTTCAGTAACAAAAATATCCCTAAACTTTCCAAATCTAAAAAAAAGTTAAGGTATCAAATTTTCATGAAAAACATATTTTATTTCTTCCTCAAATTCTTCAACAGGAATTATAGTCATGTCAAAAGTTTTACTCAAAATATATGTAGTGTTTGGGTTAATTACATCAGTTAAAACCAAAAATGAATGATTTTTATCCAAATTTAACATATTTGCCACATGAGAGTACTTGTTGATATAATGCTGATAATTTCCTGTTTTTCCTTCAACCCAATATATTTCACCATTTATTAAAAAAACAACATCCAATTCAAAATCATTTCCATTTGGAAGAATAATCTGAGGATTAATTAAATATGTATATTCAATAGTTGCAGGTAATGACTTTAAGGAATCCTGTATTGTTTTTCGAATAAAGATCTCCAGCCAGTGCCCGGTAAGGAAGTTAATTGCAATCGGAATTTTGTTTGGTGTTGCATGAATAAAATATCTGGGTGACTTATCGTATTTGTATTCTGATAAAAATGCTATATCATAAAGAGTGGTACACAGCTGGCAGGAAGCTGAAATTTCGCTTTGTGTTGCATTCTTTAAATCCAAATGAAATCCATTGGGTTTATTTAAATGACGTTTGATAGTTTCATAAACTTTTCTGATGTCATTGTACCGGTTTCCCATAAAATATGCAACATTGTCAAGTGAAGTGTTTTCTGTTATAGAATCAACATAGGTTTTAACAGTAATGTTTTTCTCCTGCAGTTTATCAATCAGTATATTGACATCAATTTCCTTGACACTGCAACCATAATCCATATTTTCATTTTCATTTGTATCATCACTAGATTCAACAGCCACATCAACTTTATCATCAACTTCATTATGTGCATTTTTTTCTAATGAATCAGCAATTCTTTCTAATGATAATGCAATGCTTTTTAATAACAAAAACTCTTCTTCATTCATACAATCAATATATAATTTTAGTAATTAATATTAATATTATTAACTAATTTCCATGCTGAATATTTTTTTGCAGACATAACTTCAAATTAACAACAATTAAATTCTTATTTTCAAGGATAGTACATCTACACCACCATAAATTTGACAGAATAACAAATTAATCCAACGAAAATCATAAAAAAAAATAATTAATATTTTATACAATTTGTGTTTTTAGATGAAAAAAATAGGTATTCCCTTTTAAAATCAGTTGAAATTAGAAAAAAAGTACAAAAAATAAGACAATATAATAAAAAAGAAGATAGCAATTAAAAAATTACTATCTAAAACAGATACTTAATTAACAAATCTATTTGATAGCTAATTTAATATCTTCTGCTTTAACGGTTTTTCTACCTGCGTGACGTGCAAATCCAACAGCTTTTTGAGCGATTTCGTTTCCACATTCTTCGATAGCTTCGGTTAAAGCGATTTTTGCGTCATCACTGACTCTTTGAGCGCCAGCGTTTTTTAATATCCTGCCTACAGGAGCGATTGGTAATTCCATAATTAAACACCTCATTTTTTTATATAGATAGTTTAAACTTTCCCATATATAAATATATTGGTATATTTTCCTTAAATTTACAAAATTTCAATACAATAAAGTGAATTATCCTATCATTAAGGTGCTACTTACTGAAAAGTGAAATGTTTTTCAAAGAGTAACCAAAATAAAAAATCAGATGAAAATATGAAAATATAAAGTATTTATAATAAAATTAAAAATAAAAAAAGAGAAAAAAGATTAAAAATAGCTATAAAACTATTTATTCATTAAAATTTTTCTTAAAGTGTCAATATCTGCATCCACTTGTTTTGGTTTAGTACATGCATCAATTGCAGTATTCGGATCTTTAAGTAAATGACCGGTAACAACACAGGTTACAGTTTCTCCATTATCTACAACTCCTTCGTCACATAATTTTTTAAGACCTGCAATTGAAGCTGCAGAAGCCGGTTCAACACCTATTCCCTCTTTTCTAGCTAATAATTTTTGAGCATCCAATATCTCTTCATCACTTACAGTTTCAGAATATCCGTCAGACTCATAAATAGCCCTTAAAGCTTTAATGTCACTTACAGGAGCACCTATACGAATTGCAGTAGCTATTGTTTCCGGATTTTCTACTGGAACAACCCTATCAGCATGTTTTTTAAATGCATTTGTAACTGGACATGCACCTTCAGCCTGAATTCCGGTCATCATAGGTACACTATCTACAAAACCTGCTTCGTAAAACTCTTTAACACCTTTCCAGATAGCTGAAATATTTCCTGCATTTCCAACAGGCAGAATAATCCTGTCTGGAGATTGCCATCCTAAATCCCTTAATATTTCATATCCGATTGTTTTTTGACCTTCTAATCTGTAAGGGTTAATTGAGTTTAATAAGTAAAGATGTTTTTCTAATGCAAGAGCAGTCATAGCTTCAAGTGCTTCATCAAAGTTTCCGTTAATGGACATTACTTCAGCACCGTGGAACATAGCCTGTGCCAATTTTCCTAAAGCTACTTTTCCGGAAGGTAAAAATACAATACAACGTAAACCTGCTCTAGCTGCATATGCTGCAAGAGATGCTGATGTATTTCCTGTTGAAGCACAGCCAACAGTATGAACTCCAAGTTCCATAGCTTTGGTCATACCAACAGTCATTCCCCTGTCCTTGAAACTTCCTGTCGGATTTGACCCTTCAACTTTAACATATAAATTGATACCTAATTCATCCCCCAATTTGTCGCATTTGCAAAATGGAGTTCCACCTTCGTTGAGTGAAACAATTTTAGATTCATCAACAGGTATGCATTCTTTAAATTTCCATAAAGTATCTTTTCTGCCGTCAAAGATATCTTTAGAAACATCAAAATCACTAACAAGTTCGAGAACAGATCCACATTTTTCACAAGTGTAAATTATCTCATCATTATCATATTCTTCTCCGCATGAAACACATCTAATCATAAAAAATCACTACATATTATTTTAATAATCATCAATATAAAAATTTAACCAAAAATTGAAAGAATAAAATTTGCAATAGGTACAGTTAAATAAACTTCAATAACCCCAGCTATTGCCATTAAAATAACTGCCACACCAAGTAAAACCAATGACTGTTTTAATTTATCATAATTTTTCTCAAGTGAGTATACCAGTTTATCCTTAAAAGTCAAATTATAAAATTTATCTTCAAGTTCAATATAGTCAAAATCTGGCTTTGCTATATTATACACCAGTCTGAATAAAAAATGGAACAGCACAAATCCGGATGCAGTAGCTATTATACATGATGAAAATTCGAAAATCCCGTGAGGTATAATGTATAATAAAACCCTAAAAAGATTTTGGGAACTGGCTATATAATAACCTACAAAAAAGCCGTTGTATGCAAGAATAACTCCTGAAAAACAAAAGAATATTCCAAGTACAAACATTCTGAAAACAATTAAAATGTTATTTGTAAAAATTGTCTGAAATGTTAAAGTTATAACACCATTTTTTACATCTTCAGTTAGCTTATCCACAACAGGATCAAAGATACTTTGCAAATAAGGCTGCAGAACATAACCTGCAATTAATGTACCTAATAAAAGGATAATTGAAATATAAACAGCAGTTTTGTTTTCTAAAAAAGCTGATTTAATTTCATTTTTAATATTTAACATTATATCAGATTATTAGCTATTTCACGAGCTTCATCCTGTTTGTCATGAATTTCATCAAACATTTCAACCATCAATTCACTGGCTTTTGCTTTACAGTCTCCACAGCGTAAAGACCCGTCCAGACAGTCATGACGTATTTTTTCAAGTTCTTTGTCATCATCAATCAGGTGGTATACAAACATTTCATAAATTACACAGTTATCTACCTGACCGCCTAATTCCTGCTGTTCTTTTAAGCTTTCTCTACCACCAGTTTTAGCTGTTTTAACTTTTTTAGCTGCAGTTTCACTATCTTCATTTAAATAAATTGCTGTAGAAGGTTTGCTGCTGCTCATTTTATCTCCGCTTAAACCAGTAAGGAATCTGTGATAAGTGGAAGACGGAGGGATGAATCCGTATTCATCATTAAGTTTGTGAGCTATATCTCTTGTTAATCTTATATGAGGGTCCTGATCTACTCCAACAGGAACTACAACTCTTTTAGGACCTCCAAATTCTTCAAGTTGCGGAAGCAAAATATCCGCCACCTGAACAAGAGGTGCCTGAATATGAGCAATGTTTGTTGATTGGGTAAATCCATAAATAGCTTTTAATTCATTGAAATTTGTTTTTTTAGAAGCCTTAAAAGCCAAGTCCCTGAGAGTATCATTTTTGGATTGAAGATAAACATTAACATTATCCTCTTCCAAATCCAGACCTAATGCAATATAATTAGTTAAATATTCATTGACAGCTATATCTCTTGCCTTTTCAAAACTCATGTCTCTGGCAGCATATGATTCCAAATCAGCTATTAAAATAGATAACATTGCACCTTTGTCCTGATACCATTTCAACTGGTCAACAACCATTTTATGACCAATATGCATTTGGCCACTTGGCATCATTCCACCAACAACTGCAAAGTCCTCTTTTTTATTAATTAAATTATTGACCTTATCAAAGTCCCTATGTCCAAAAATTACTCCTCTTTTCATTAATCTGTGAGGGTTTTCCACATCATCAATCAAGTCTGAAAATTTTTGAATTCCAAATTGATTGACTAATTTATCATAATCTACACTTGATGATGCCCATGGATCTATCAAATAAATCACCTTATCTACAGTAAATACATTAAATTAAATATATAATTAAGAATTATAATGGTAAATCTAATTACCTATAAAAATATAAATCATTTCTTTAATTAAAACTTATGGTCTTGTCCATTCAACATTGTAGTATGTAATATCCAAATCGTCATCTACAATAGCCAGAAGAAGTTTCTTGTTAACACCATGAGAAACTCTAACATAACTTGAGAAATCCAGTGCATCAATCTCATAAGTTTCATAAATAATTTTAACAAGATAGTCGGAATGTCCTTTTCCAGGACCCCCTCCACGATTATACAAACGGAAATCTGAACCATATTTAAATCCGGTTTTAATAACATAACCACGGTCTTTCAAATCACGAAAAACAATGTATTTTCCATAAATCTCCTTATTTTTCAAAAGGTCAATAAGATAATCCAAACTGCATTTGATTTCATCTTCATAAACATCCAAACGACCTTTCTCATGTAAATAACAAGCTTCAATTAAAGAAAGATTCAAAGTATCTGCTTCAATTTTACCAAATAGACTTTTTTCATGTAAAGCTATCGGTCTTTTACTACCTTCTTCAATTTTTATAGATACAATATCATTAGATAAATTTCCGCGCATTAAAACACCATCAAAAGAAAAAAATTATATTTAATGGAGTTATTTATGATTACAGTATTATATATACCTTTAGAAAAAAAAGAAATAAGAGCTAAACTCTTATAAAAATATTATTTGCCATGTCTTTTGACAGTTCAATGTTTTTATCACCAATAGATATTACAAAAACACCGGAATCATCATGATAATCGCGATAATAAATATCTGACCCAACAGATATCCCCAAAGCAGAAATTTTATCTAAAAGTTCAGAATTTCCACGAATAAAAGATACAATACCTTCAGTACTTGAGTTTAATTCTGAAATAGACAATAAATTAAATTTCCTGTTTATAACTTGATCAAAATCTTTTACTGAGAAACACTGACTGCAGTTACTGAATTCCAAATCACAAGCAGGAATAAGACCGTCGCTAGGACCTAAATCTGGATGATGTAACATTGTACAAAGTGCTCTTTCAGCTTCATCAGATAAAGTATGTTCCATCTTACAGGCTTGCTCATGGACATTTTCCTGTTTAATATTTAAAACTTCAATTAAAAATTTTTCAAGAATCCTATGCTTCCTTGTTATTTTTTGAGCAATTTTCATCCCTTCATCAGTTAAAGAAGCTCCCTTATACGGAACATAATTAACATAATTTAATTTTTCTAATTTTTTAAGCATTTGAGTTACACTACCAGGTGCAATCCCTAATTCCTTAGATAAAGTTGTAGTAGAGATTTGTTCTTTATTACTACCATTACGATAAAGAACTTCCAAATATTCTTCAATATTTTCACTAATTCCATCATTTGCCATAAGATTTCACCTAGATTAAACAATTATATATTGGAATTAAGAGTATAAAAAGTTTGGGATAGCCTAAATATAATAGTGAAAAATAAATTTTAAAAATAAAAAAAAGAAGTATTAACTCAAAAAATTGAGTTAATAAGGTAAAACATCATAAGTTCCTCTGTCAGTGTAAGAATTAGTGTTCCAATTCTTGATTACACCTAAAGAGTTTCTGGTACTTGTTGGATCAGCAACAACCCATTTTCCATCTATGTAAAATTGAACCCATACATGACCAACATTTAAACCACTTGTAAATGAACAGTATCCAGTAGCAAATCTGGCAGTCAAACCAACAGACCTGGCCATTGCCACTAATAACTGTGCTTGGTCACAACAGTTTCCATAACCTTTGATTAAAGTACCTTCAGCACCGTAAACAGTATTGAAATATGAACTATAACTTATTTTATCTCTTACAAATTTAAATAAAGCATCAGCCTTATCCCTTGTAGAGTTTATGCCTTTGACCAATTCTTTTGCTTTATCAGCAACCAATGCTGAAGCTCCGGAACCTCCAGTATTATTGATCAATACGAAATTAGGTAATGTTTTACTGTTGTCTGCATAATAAGCCAATATTCTTGAAAATGCATCCAATAAATCAGCATAGCTTATTTTACCTGCACTTGAAGATGCATAATTCGGAGCCTGTCCGTTACTAATGATATACTGGGAAACTCTAGATGCAACATCCAAATATTCAGTTTTATTAATGTTGGTTGATATTTTGTCACCATTTGGAGTACCTGGACTGGAAGCTCCAACAACAGTAATATTTCCCAAATTACCGTCATTAATATTACCAATAGCTTTACTCATCAAGTATAAGAATTGAGATAAAGTGTACTGTTCATCGTTTACAATTACATAATCGGGCAATGCATTATTTGCCTGAATATGTGCTTTTAAAACCTTAGCAGCAGCCAATATAGCATCTATAGATATGTTATCTCCCACTTCACCTGAAGATTCTGGAATACTTTCAGTTAATCTGGTCAACACTCTGGTAGAAGATGAAAGTTTCTCCTTACCAGAAACACCACAGTAATCACAGTCACAGTATGCACAGGTAAGTTCTCCTTCTGCAGTACCTTTAGGATTAACCAGCAAAGTTCCATAATAACCGCAGTTAGGGCAGTAATTTAACCAGACAGTAGTATATAACACATTAGGTTTGTAAGATGTGCCTCCTACACTTACTTTCATTGTAACAGTTAAAGAGTAATTGTCCAATAAATTTGTAACAAATACAAAGTTAGGAAGTGCACTGTTGGATTGATAATAGGATAATACCCTCGCATATGCATAAATCAATGATTCATATTTGATATCACCTAAAGTACTTGAAACATTACCTGGAGCTATACCATTTGCAGACATATAACTAGACAATGTTTTAGCCAATGATACAAATTCAGATTTTACCAACTGCTTATTGATTACATCACCAGAAGTTTTAGATGAAGCATTGACTAAAATAGCTGTAATCGCTTTTAAATTACCGTTAGCTATTCCTTCAGTAGCCTTAGTCATCAAGTATAAAAACTGAGGTACAGTATAATTGAAATTGCCAACAGTTACAAACTTAGGCAATACTCCTTTATCTTCAATATACTTTTTCAAAGATGCTGAAGCAGCCAAAATGGAATTTATAGATACAGAATCACCATAAGATGGAGTGATTTCATGAGTGTTTAATTTATTGAAATCAATGAAGTTAGATAAACCCCATCTAAACATCATAACACCCTTTGCACCGGCATCATATGCTGTTTGAGCATCTTTTGACAGCTCTGAAACTGGCAGTTTTGTAATGTCATTATCAGATACATATGTTTGTAAACCTACCCAAACTGCTGCTCCATTGGAAGTTTCAACAAACCATTGAGTAATTGATGAAATCCAGCTGGTTCCTGAATTATAATTTCCTTTATAAACCATAGGAACTATAATATCCAGATATTTGCTGATAACCGCAATATCCTGACCATATACATATGCATCATTTTTTTCAGGCATTACTGCTGCAGAAATTAAACAGTTAGGATTAACACCACGTATAGCAGTTGTAGCTAATTTTACAAATTCACTTATAGCTGCAGTTCCGCCAGGATGTTTATATGCAGTACCAGGATATCTTAAGTAATCAAAGTGAACACCAGCTACTCCTGGAAGTGCAGCATATTTTTTAGCTTCAGCTATTCTCTCATTGAATAAAGCAGTGTTGATGGATCCGTCACTATTTAATGGGGAAAGCCATCCTCCGTCATAAAATACCTGCATCCAAATATGAACTTTAATACCATGAGAATTAGCCTGTTTAATCCATGACAATACACTGGATTCTCCGTATTTAGTAAATGCATAGAAATTTAAGAAAATATTACCTGTTCCTGAAGCTGCTAAACCAACCAAATCCACATTGTACATGTTAGCTCCCTGAACCCAGTATCCATTTCCATTATTAATATATTTGGTTATTACAATTGAACTGCTGCCTTCACAGCCTAAATTTTCATTATTGCCTGCAAATTTATATGATATTTCATATGTACCTACAGTTACCAATTTTATACTTAAACTGGCAATTCCATTAGCATCAGTTGTGCTGGTATAATCTATACCGTTAACTGTGAATATGACTTTTTCATTAGCTATAGGACTGCCATCACTATTTTTAAGTAAAACTTTAAATTCTTCAGTTGAATTTTGAGTAAATACTGTACTTCCATTAACAACAAATAATGAATTTTTTCTGTCTACAACAGTACAGTATGCTTTACCATTACTTGGAGCTAATTTAGAATCTCCGTTAAATGAATAAGTTACAAGATAAGTGCCTGCATCCAAACGAATAGTTAAACTGGCAACACCATTATTATCAGTAATTCTAGTATAACTTACACCATTCACACTAATAGTTACGGTCTTATTAATTAAAGGAACTCCACCTGCAGTTAATGTAACATTGAACTGCTGATATGCATCTTTACCTACAGTAATATCATTACCCTGAATAACTGTTGCATTAGTAGTTATTACAGATACCATAGTAGAGCCTGTAGATTTTTTGTAACCTGTATCATTTAATGTATATGAAATGTTGTATACATTAGGATCCAATCTAAGACTTATGCTAGCAACACCATTTTTATCAGTTACCCTTACATAATTAATACCGTTTATATTAAATAGAACAGTTTTATTGACTACTAAATTACCGTCTTCATCTTTTACTAAAACTGAAAACAAATCAGTTTTAAATACCACATTATTTTCAGGTATGAAAATTACATCCTTACCTTCATAAACAGAAATAGTATTTGATGCACTTGATGCCAAATATCCTCCATTCTTATTAAAGGTATAAGTTGCAGTATAATTACCCGGAGTAGTCAATTTAATATTATATTTAGCTATACCATTATCATCAGTAGTACTTGTATATGTAACACCACCTACCTTAAGATTAACAGTCTGATTACTTACAGTATGATTAAACTGATCATACAATACAATACTTACAACATTACCTTCACCAGATATGAAATCATAATGTTGTGTTTTGATAACAGTACTGACAGAATCAACAACTGTAACAGCGAAACCTACATCATATCCATCAAGTGGATTATATGCAGTCAATATATATTTTCCAGGGAATAGTTTAATGTTAAGTTTAGCTACACCATTGTTATCAGTAACACGATTATAAAATACACCATTAATATTAAACTTAACAGTAGTATTGACTAAAGGAGTACCATCATTATGTAAGAAAGTAGCATAAAACTGATTTTTATCCAAATATAATTTATTTAAATCTTCAGCTACAACTGTAGGCAATACCTTAACAGTATTTCCACATTCATAACCGTCATTAGGATTATATGCAGTTAATATATAAGTGTCAGGACGAAGCTTGATACCTAAACTAGCTACACCTTTATCATCAGTAACCCGGCTATAAAATACCCCATTAATATTAAACCTAACAGTAGCATTTATTAAAGGATTACCACGGCCGTCTAAAAAAGTGGCATGATATGAAGTCCCGTCTTTATAGATCATTACAATATCCTCACCTTTTATAGTTGGTAGTACATTAATATCTGAAGTAATGCTAGCCGGAGCATATTCAGTTGTTCCTTTGTAACTCACAGTAACATGATACAAACCGGAGTATAAATTTATACCTATAGAAGTTGAACCATTTTCATCAGTAATCTTATTATAAGTAACACCATTAATTAGGATACTTACAGTTTGATTAGCTAATCCGTTTCCGTTTTCATCAGTTAAATTAATCATGAACCTAGTACCATTCTTATAATACAATTCTATACTAGGTGCATCTAAATTAACAGCTTTTTGCTGGTTGTTGTCCCCAATTACATTATTGTTATTTTCTTCAATAACATTACTACTGGAGAAAGAAACATTACTATTTGATTCATCAACAGATAATGAATCATCAGCAGCTGTTAATACTGTAGAATTTGAGTCAACAGTATTTGCATCCATTGCAGAGACTGCACTAACTGACAAAAATACAGTCAGAATCATCAATGCAAAGATCATTACACGTTTTTTCAAAATCACTTACCTCCATTATAAATTTAATTTAACTATAAATTAAAAAATTATTTTCAGTACTTAATTATATTAAGAATATTGTATATAAATCTATTTATTTAATAAAACTGCTTAAATAGCTTTAATTTAAAAAATTAAGCATTAAAACCCCAGAATATTAAGAAATTAATAAAAATTATATTGATTTAAGAGATAATAAGTTAAAATTACAATAAGTAATCTTTTAAGTTTTATAAGATTATGAAATTATAAAAGATTATAAAAATTTCGTTTAAAGTAAAATAAAATAACAAACAAGTTATAAAAACCAAAAAGATAAATTTGAATGGAATTATAGTAAAAAACAAACAAGTAAATTTAGTAAATTGAAAAATAAGCAATAAAAATAAAAAATAAAAAAAGATGTAAATAATTTTACATCATAGGTGGCATTCCACCCATACCTCCAGGCATTCCACCCATTGGAGGCATTCCGCTAGCATCATTTCCGGACTCGTCAGGACCTGAAGAGTTTAATGCATTTCTAGCTGCAATCATATCATCAATACGTAATATCATTTCAGCAGCTTCACTAGCAGCTTTGATAGCTTGTGTTTTAATCCTAAGTGGTTCAATAACACCTGCTTCTTCCATGTCAACAAGTTTGCCGGTAAATACATTAATACCGATTTTTGAAGAGTCTTCATGAGCGGCTTTTAATTCTGCAATTAAATTAATGGTATCTAAACCAGCATTTTCAATTAAAGTTCTTGGAATAACTTCAACTGCATTTGCATAAGCTAAAATAGCTAATTGTTCTCTTCCACTTACAGATTCACCATATGCTCTTAATCCTTTTACTAAATCAATTTCACAAGCTCCTCCACCAATGAGAACTTTGCCGTCTTCAATAGTAGCTGCTACAACACCTAAAGCATCATCTAATGCTCTGCTAATTTGTTCAGTTACATAACGGGTACTTCCTCTAAGTACAATGGAAGATGCTTTTGGATTTTCACATTCTTCAATGAAAGTTAATTTGTGGTCGAATATTTTATCAACATATACATGACCTGCAGAACCTAATTTGTCAGCAGTTAAATCTTCAATATCAGTTACATACTGAGCACCAGTAGCTTTGTTGATTCTTTCCATGTCTGATTTTTTAACTCTTTTATAAGCCATGATTCCTGCTTTGTTTAAGTAGTGTTGTGCCATGTCATCAATACCTTTTTGACAGAACAATACATTTGCTCCGGATGCAACAACTTTATCTACTAAATCTTTAATCATTTCTTCTTCATTGTTTAAGAAAGCTTCAAATTGTGCAGGGTCTGTAATATCAATTTTAGCATCAGTGTTGATTTCTTTTAATTCAATAGGATATTTAATTAAAGCAATTTTAGCATCTTCAACATCAGTAGGCATGTTTTTAGATACTGGATCTTTATCCATAACAATACCTTCAGCTAAAAATGAATCTTCAACTGAATCTCCGGAAATTCTTTGGATATTGATGTTGTCAATATCGATTTCACCGTCTTCAGCTATTCTTAAAGCTGCATCTACTACTAAATCAGCTAATTTATCTTTAGCATAATCTGATCCTTTACCAGTCATAGCAGTCATAGCTACTTTTTTAAGAGTTTCCCTATCATCTGCATCCATAGCTACATTGTTTAAAATTTCAATAGATTTAGCTGCTGCATTTCTGTAACCTTTTACAATAACAGAAGTTGCAATTCCATCTTCTAATAATTCTTGAGCTTTAACTAATAATTCACCAGCTATTACAACAACGGAAGTGGTTCCGTCTCCAACAATGTCTTCTTGTTTTTTAGCTGTTTCTACAAGCATTCTAGCAGCAGGTTGAGTGATATCCATTTCTCTCATTATAGTTGCACCGTCATTAGTAACAATAACATCACCTAATGAATCAGTTAACATTTTGTCCATTCCTTTAGGACCTAAAGTAGTTCTTACAATATCTTTTAAAACTTTAGCTGCTGTAATATTCATTCTTAAAGCATCTCTTTTGGAATACCTTTCAGTACCTTCAGGAAGAATGAATATTGGTTGATTTGCCATCATATCACCTTAATTAATAAATTTCTATAAAAAAACAATATAAAATCAAAAAGTTTTATATATTAATAATGAGTTTGAGGTTATATAAAAACTTTAGCATATTCAAAATTGCATAACATATATATATACTATAAAATGTAACATATACATTACAGAATGTAAAAATTAATTTACATTAAAAAATGTGATTATTATGAAACTTAAGAAAATAGTTTTAATATTACTATTAACATTAGCACTATTTTCCATTTCAAATGTAAGTGCACAAAATATTGATGTTAATACTACAAACAATATTAATCCATTAAATGAAGTTTTAATAGATGAAACAATAGCCACATCTAATGAACTTACAAATAAATCATCTATAATCTCAAATGACTTAGAGAAATATTATAAAGATGATAAAGGATTCTGCGCTACATTTTATAATGAAAATGGAACTCCACTAACTAATAAAAATATAACTTTTAGTGTTAATGGAGTAAGTTATATTAAAACAACTGACAATAATGGTACCGCCAAATTAAATATTAATTTAGAATCAGGTAACTATACAATAATATCATACAATCCAACCACCAATGAAACAATAACTAATAATATAACTGTCCTATCAAGTATTAACGGTAACGACCTTACAAAATACTTTAAAAATGCAACACAATATTCAGTTACATTGTATGATAAAACTGGAAAAGTTTTAGTTAATAAAACCGTGCGTTTCAATATAAATGGAATATTCTACGAACGTAAAACCAATGAAAAAGGAGTAGCCCAGTTAAATATTAACCTAGATCCTGGAAACTATATTGTAACGGTTTACAACCTGATTACAGGTGAAGAAAAATCCAATAACATTAATGTAATGTCAAGAATACAACTGCTAGATTTAAATAATGCATCAAATGTAATGCTGCCTGAAGGATATGTTATACCTGTAATGTTTATTGGTAATGGAAAGGCTTATGCTCAATGCAGAGCAACAACTCTTGACGAAAAAGGAAACCCCTTATCTAATCAACTAGTAACATTTAATATAAATGGAATCATTTATAAAGGCACTACTGACAAATTTGGTATAATCGATGCCATTATATATGTTAATGCAGATTGGGGAAATACATACCATATATGTACTGCAACATTCGGAGAATCATTTGCTTCCCAAACTGTTATAGTTAAACGTTTTGTTATGGGTTAACTTAAAATAAAATTAAATTTTGAAAGTTTATAAAAACTTTCATTCTTATTTTTTTAAAAAAAAGTATAAAGACAAATAAAAAAAAATTATTCATCTTTTAAAGATTGGGCTAATTTTTTACCTAAATCATAACATTGATCTAAAACATCATCATCAGGTATGAAAATAGTGTCAAATTGATCAACAACATCAAAACCTGCTGCTTCCAATTCAGCACTCATTTTTTTATTAGCTCCTCCACCCCATCCTTTAGAACCGAATACTACTGCTTTTTTGGTGTATCCAGTTGCTTTAAAGTTAAGAGCATCCAAATAATAAATAATGTCTCCAACACTTGGATATGCCTTGTTCATAATGGTAGGTGCACCTAAACAGATTGCTTTACTGTCTAAAACATCAGTTACAACATCACTTCTGTCATCTTCATGCAGGAAGTACATTTTAACTTCAAATCCTTCAGACATAATACCTTCTGCAATGGATGCTGCCATTTTTTGGGTTGAATGATGCATAGTGTCATAAATTAAAGTTACCTTATCCTTACATACACCGTTGGCCCATTCATTATATTTGTTAATAATTAATGAAGGGTCTTTAAAGATTTGACCGTGAGAAGGTGCAATCATCTTAACTTTACTGACTAAATCCAGATCAGCTAATTCTTTCATCTTATTATTATACATTAAAGAAGAGTTAACAACCAGATTAGCATAGAACTTTTGTGCATTATTTAATAGGATTGTTTCTTCTACCTCATCACTAAACCTTTCACTAAAACAGATATGTTGACCAAATGCATCATTAGAGAATAATATTCCGTCTTCAACTAATAATGTAAACATGCTGTCCGGCCAGTGAAGCATTGGTGCATTTACAAATGCTAAAGTTTTTCCGCCCAAATCTAAACTGTCTCCAGTTCCTACAACATTAAAATCATAGTCTTTTAAAGATGGCAAATGATTTTTTAATCCGTTTACAGCCATCTGTGAACAATAAACTTCAACATCCGGGAATTTTTTAACAAATTCAGGAAGGGAACCACTGTGATCGTTTTCAATGTGGTTTTGAATAATTACATCTATTTTAAATTCTTTTCCTTCTTGCTGGAATGCATCTTTTACTCTACCCCATAACTGTGCAGAGGTTCCAGGATATACGTTATCAATTAAAGCTACTTTATCTTCACCAAATACCAAATAACAATTGTATGTAGTTCCATCTAAACTGTAACCGTGATAATCTCTTAAATCCCAGTCTAATACACCAACCCAATATACTCCATCAGTAATTTTAGTAGCATCTGCTTTCATAAAAAAATCACCTAAATATAAATTTATCAAGATATATTCTGTTCGTAATTATATTAATAATTAATGGGACATTAACAAAACATCTAGAATGCACAAATAAATATATATCTAATACTACCATTTTCACCGAATTAAATTAAAATGGCAAATAATAAATAGTAACATAATAACATATATTATATATATTGAAATAATAGGTGATTTACAATGTGTTCTACAGGAGGTCCAATGGCGGACATTGATTTGAAAAAATTAAAAACAAAAAGATACAGATGTTTAGATTGTGGAAACGATTTCAAAGGCCTTGGCAGGAAAGTAATTTGCCCATCCTGCCAAAGCGACAATGTTGAATGTAAAGAGTAAGCTTCAAACCTGTTTACTCTATTTTTATTTTTTAGGTGGTACTTTGATTATTGAGTTTAATAATGATGAAATCCTATTTCTGGAAGGTGAAACTGGGATGGTAGGAATCATAAAAGTAGCCTATGAAAATAAAATGTTATTTATAGCTACACAGAATAATGAAGAAATTGTCCAATTTTTAGAAAAAGATGACTTAATAGCTGTATCTAACTTTAAAAAAGACAAACGAGCTATCCGCTCTCAGGCATATTTAACCCGTGAAGAAAATTCTCCACTTGTAATTCTAAACAAAGAACATCCCTCCACCAAAAGACTAGAGACAGTTTTATCTGTAGGTGATAGAGTCTGTCTAAATTGTAATATCACTCCTGGAACACACCCCGAACAGGATGTTTTATGTTCCTGTGATTCACTATCCGGTTTAGAAATCAGCAAAACAGAAACCGGAATTAAATTAAACCAATACTTTGACAAATACACAATTGAAAAATTTTAGATTAAAATGAAACTTTTAGACTTTATTTACACATTACTTGGACAGGGAATAGTCTTTATAATCATACTAATTATTATATTATTTATAATAGCTATTACCCTTGGTAAAATCCTGCTTAAAAAGAACATAATCATATTTCCAAGGTTTATTCTTTTTGTTGTAGATGTATTTTACTCACCTTTCAAAACAATAGCTAGACTGCTGAAAATAGACGATGATATGATTGACAGAATCAGCATTGAAGTCAGAGATGATGTAAATAAGGAAAAATTCAAAAAAATACCTGCTGAAGAAACTTTAATATTTTTACCTCACTGTTTAAGGCACAGGGACTGTCAGGCGGCACTTCAAAAAGAAGGAGTAATCTGTACAGAATGCGGCAAATGTTCCATTGGAGTTATCAAAAAAAAGGCAGACAAACTGGGATACAGTTTATATATTGTTCCCGGATCAAGCTTTGTTAAAAAAATAGTTAAAGAAAACAACTTCAAAGCAGTTATTGGAGTGGCATGTCATGAAGACTTAAATCAGATGATGATGCTGCTTTCTGATTATTGTCCTCAGGGTGTTTTACTTTCCAAAACAGGATGTTTTGAAACAAAAGTAGATATTAAAAAAGTATTTGAAAAATTAAATTCCAAATACTAATCATCATAATATTTTATAAAGTCCAAAGATTCATCAGCCTGACTGAATTCATCAATAAAGTCATGCAAATCCTTTATAAATTCTTCTTTTCTTTTATCTGAATCTCTGATTTTAGAATAATCTTTTTTTATAGCCAATTCCATTATAATATCATCAGTTTCTAAAGTTAATTCTGGATAAAATATATTTTCATCCATATTATCCTCTTCCAAGTTCCTGATGAGCTCTAGCTAAATGACCTGCTGCAAGAGCACCAACTAAAGATAATTCTCCAGCCAAAACAGTAGCTGCAACAATTTCACCAAATTCACGAGCCTTATTGGAACCTGCAACACCAAGAATATCCAAACCCTCATGAGCAGTTTCCAAACTTGTACCTCCACCAACAGTAGCTATCGGTACATCCGGAAGGTTTACTGAGAAATACAAATCTCCGTTTCTGTTTTCAGCTGTTGTAATACCTAAAGAACCTTCCACTGCATGAGCTGCATCCTGACCTGTTGCCAAAAAGATAGCTGCAACCATATTTGCATAATGAGCATTATATGCCATAGAACCTGCTGCTGCAGATCCTATTAAATTTTTAGCTATATTTACTTCTTCAATAGCTTCAGCAGTTGTTTTAAGTTTTTTATTTACTATTTCTTCAGGAATTAAAATATCTGCAACAATACTTTTTCCCCTTCCTTCAATCATGTTAATTGCCGCAGGCTTTTTATCAACACATACATTTCCGCTTAATGCAATGTGTCTTCCAGTTGTTTCATCAGCCAATTTATCTAAAATCTTTTCTGAAGCAATAGTAACCATGTTCATACCCATACTGTCTCCAGTAGAGTAAACAAAACGTGGATAAACATAAGTTCCAACAATTAGAATCGGATCAATTTTTAAAAGCTTACCATGAGATGTGGTGGATTCTGCAATTTCTTTAAGTTCTTGGAAATTATCAATAAACCATTGTTTAATTTTTAAAGCATCACTTGCTGAAGAGGTTTTAATTACCGGTGCTCTGGTCATAATATCTGAAATAACATGAGCATTTACTCCTCCAGATGATGTAATTGTTGATGCACCTCTGTTAATTGATGCTACAAGTGCTCCTTCAGATGTAGCTAACGGAACATAAACCTCTCTTTTACAGTAATCTCCGTTGATTTTTAACGGTCCGGCTACACCTACAGGAAGCTGGATTGTCCCAATTGGATTTTCAATGTTTCTTGCAGATGCCCTTTCCATGTCTAAAGAATAATTAGCCATATGCGGTAATTCACAGCCTGCTATTTTTTCTATAAATTCCCTTCTAATATCTGTAGCCTCTTTTGGTGAAACATATTTGTCTACCTGGTATAATTTCATTTCACCATTTAACAATTTATCAATAATTTCTTTAGAATTCATTTAAATTGACTTCCTTACTAAATCTACAATTTCTGATGGCATTTTAGCTACACTTACACCGGCATCAGTTAATGCATTAATTTTACTTTCTGCAGTACCTGAACTTCCATGAATAATAGCTCCTGCATGCCCCATTCTTTTACCAGGTGGTGCGGTCCTACCTGCGATATATGAAACTACCGGTTTGGAGATATTGTCTTTAATAAATTCTGCTGCATTTTCTTCAGCATTACCTCCAATTTCACCAATTAAAACAATAGCTTCAGTGTCATCATCTTCTTCAAATTTTTTAAGAATATCAATATAATTTGTACCGATTACAGGGTCTCCACCTATACCTACACATGTACTTTGACCAATTCCTCCACGGGTAAGCTGGCTGGCTACTTCGTATGTTAAAGTTCCGCTTCTTGAAATTACTCCGACATTACCTTCTTCAAAAATATGAGTCGGCATAATTCCCAGTTTACCAACACCAGGAGTTATAATTCCAGGAGTGTTTGGACCTATAACTGTAGTGTCCATTTCACGAGCATAATTCATTATTTTTAAACTGTCATGAACAGGAATATGTTCTGAAATAATAACAACCAAATCCAAATGTCTTATAGATTCAAATGCCGCATCTTTTGCAAATTTTGCAGGTACAAAAATAATTGAAGAGTTAACGCCAGTTTCCTCTTTTGCTTCTTCAATTGAATTGAAAACAGGAACACCTAAAAAGTCTTGACCCCCTTTTCCAGGAGTTACACCTGCCAAAATATTTGTATTATATTCCAACATTTGTTCGGTGTGAAAAGATCCCTGTTTTCCGGTAATCCCCTGAACCAAACATTTTGTATCATTATCTAATAAAATCATAAAACAACCACCTTTTTAACGTAAAATTCTTGTTTTGTTTTCAAATGGAACTGCCAAATCAATTACATTTCCATTCATAAAAGCTGTAGCAGAAAATATAACACTTCCAGGCAATACATTACAGTTAGTGCCTCTTTTAACCAAATACACATTTTTATTTCCAAGTGCTGCTCCAATCATCGCACCTGCTATTACACCGACAGATTCTATATTTTCAACAGTAGCTACTACTACAGGATCATCAGTTTCCGGTGAAACATAACCTACACCAGGAATTTTTTTGGATTTAGGTTCTATCAAATCAGAAACATCAGTCATGTTTTTCATTCCTTTAGCTGCTTCAATAGCTGAATTGGCAGCATTTCCTACAAACGATTCCCCACCATATGTATCAAAACCTAAAACAATAGCATCAGGATATCTGTCTTGGCGAATGCTAGCTTCAGCATAAGATATACCTTCCCCTGCAGTATCCGGACTTTGAGATATTCCTGAAAGGTCACCTAAATTTTCAGCATTGTCCTTTAATATATTTACAATACCTTCATTAACACTTTCAAGTAAATCGTCCTCTACAAATGCACTAACAACTACATCATCACCAGTTACATTTGTCAGGGCAGCATCTCTAGCCCCTAAAGCTTTAAGTTTGTAAAGGTCGGACTCAATATTTTCTACTAATGTATTACTACAGGACACGTCATTCCTAGAAATGTCTGCACCTATAGCTGTAATTTTCAAAATAACACCTTTTATAATTGATTATAAAAATAAATAAAATAATTTTTATTTTATTGTTATATATTATGTCTTTTATTTAATATATAATTTAAGGAACGAAAGTTATTTAAAAAAATTAATTAATAACATCACTCAAAAAATATAATTGATGTATTCACAAACTAAAATAGCAATACCAATTTTTCAAGCAAAAAAAGAAGATGTAATTAAAGTAGCTGAAGATTGTATTGAAAAAGGTGCTGATGTACTTGAATTTAGAATAGATGCACTGGACAATCCTAACTTTGATGATATTAAAGAAATCATTGAAGAGATTAACTTTCCAATAATAGCTACCAACAGAATTTCATCTGAAGGCGGTTCCTTTAAAGGATCAGAAGAAGAAAGAATTGATATTTTATTAAAATGTGCTCCTTTAGTTGATTATGTGGATATTGAACTTCAAAGTGATGACAGATATATAAAACAGATACATGATACTGGAGTAACTACCATTGTTTCATACCATGACTTTCATAAAACTCCTGAAATTAATGAAATCATGTATATTGTTGAAAAAGAACAAAAACTTGGAGATATCGCTAAAGTAGCTTTTATGCCTAATGATTTGGATGACACTTTAAAAATATTGGCTATTCTTTCACATTGCGAAAATACAATAGCTATTTCAATGAGTGATTTAGGCAGCTACACCAGAGTTATGGCTTCCAAATTTGATTCCCCAATTACTTTTGCTGCAGGACGAGATGTGACCGCCCCGGGGCAAATTGATATTGAAACCATGAAATCATTGCTTAATATGGATTTGAATCTTATGGAATAGGTGATTAGAATGGCTAAAAAATGTATTTTAGCTTTTATTTTAATAATTATCTTAGCTATTTTTTTAGGAATATTTTTAACAGAAGATAATGGGTCTGTTGATGTTTATATAGATGGAGAAAATGTAACTGCATCAACAAATCCAGGATTAAACACTGAAATTAATACCAAGGAACTGAATGATGAAATTTGCAATTATTCTCTTGAATCAATGAATATGCCCAATACCAATATAAATACCCTAAAATCAGGAATTCATGATATTTGTTTAAGTTATGGTCTTGATACATCCAATATTAATATCGATTCCACTTTAGGTGAAAACAGTATTCCTGTTATTTATCAGGTTGACGGAACTTCAATGCTTCCAACACTGCAGGACGGACAAAATGTTTTAGTCAATAAAACACAGGATGTTCATGTCGGAGATATTGTAGTTGCCAATTCTTCAGAATATGGAAACATTATAAAAAGAGTTGACGAAGTTAATAACAATCAGATTCACCTTGTAAGTGACAACAAAAATATAGAATACACTCAAATCAATGGAGTTATATATGAAACAAAGGGAATAAGTACATGGGTTGATTTCAGTGATATTTATGGCGTGGTTATAAAATATTAAAAAAAATAAGGATATAAAAAAAGAGATGTGCCTATACAGCACTGTCTCCTTCTTCACCTGTTCTAATCCTTATTACATTGTCAATTGGATAAATGAAGATTTTACCGTCACCAATGTTGCCTGTTTTTGCACCTTTTTGAATGGCTTTAACAATAGTATCTACACCTTCATCTTTTGTGACAATCTCAATACGTGTTTTTGGAATTAAGTCAATACAGTAACTGGATCCCCTGTAAGATTCTTTGATACCTTTTTGACTGCCTCTTCCTTTAATTTCAGAAACATTCATTCCTTGACAGCCCACGGCTGTAAGTTCATTTTTAACGTCCTGATACTTTTCCTGTCTAATAATTGCAACAATACTTTTCATTTTTAAACCTTCTAGTTAAAATTGTATGCAGATTCTTCGTGAAGTTTTGTATCTAATCCTACAACTTCAGCTTCATCTTCTACTCTGATACCGCCCATAGCTTTGTCAAGTACTTTAGCTAATACATAGCTTATTACAAATGCATAAACAATAGTAGCTACTACACTTATTATTTGTATTACAACTTGATATGGGTTTCCATATAATAATCCTGCTGCTTCATTAATATATGGTGCTGCAAAGATACCAGTAGCGATTGCTCCCCATATACCAGACATACCGTGTATACCGAATACGTCTAATGCATCGTCGTAACCGAGTTTTGCTTTTAAGTAATAAATTGCAAAGTAAGATACTAAAGGAGCTACTGCACCAATTACTAATGCTCCAGGAACATCAACAAATCCTGCTGCAGGAGTAATAGCTACTAAACCAGCAATTCCTCCAGAGATTGCACCAAGAACAGTTGGTTTACCAACAACAATTGTATCTAATATAGTCCAGACAATTAAAGCTGCTGCAGCTGCAACATTTGAAACAATAATTGCATTTGCTGCAAGACCATTTGCACCTAAACCGGATCCTCCGTTGAATCCCATCCATCCGAACCATAGAAGTGCTGCACCTAATACTGCATATCCTAAGTTATGTGGTAATAATGAAATGTCTTTTCTTTTACCTAATACAAGTGCGATAGCTAATGCAGAAACCCCTGAGTTAATGTGTACAACAGTACCACCTGCGAAATCAAGTGCTCCCATATTCATTAACCATCCTCCACCCCATACCCAGTGAGCAATAGGGATATAGACAAGACAAGCCCAAATCGGGATAAAAATTACCCAAGCTTTTGTTTTCATTCTTCCAACAACACCACCAGAAATCAATGCTGCTGTTAGACCTGCAAATGCAAGTTGGAACATAACAAACAATAGTGTTGGAATAGTTCCGCTTAAATCATCAAGTCCGATTCCACTTAAGAAGAAATTAGAAGGGCTTCCTATAAATCCTCCCAGTAACGGAGTTCCAAAGGCAAATTGATAACCGAAAATAACCCAAATAACACTTACAATTGAAAATGCAATAAAGGTTAAAAACATAGTATTTAAAACATTTTTACGTTTACTTAAACCACCATAAAAGAATGCAACAGCCGGAATACTCATTAAAAGTACTAAAAGACTACAAACAAGAACCCAAGCTGTATCACCTGCGCTAAATATATCCATTATATCTTTTCTCTTTTTAAATAAATTAATAACAATAAATCAAAATTATTTTTTAAAATTTTTATGAATTTTGATTAAACGGAAGTCGGAAGTCGGAATCCTTCTTCCGATATATAGTAGTTGAACTTACAGCTATATAAACATTTCGGTGAAACGGATTTACAAAAAAATAGGTTATTATAAAAAAAGTCACTTTCAAAAACTTGTGTGATTTGAATTTTCACTAGTTTTTGAGTCACGAAT
>ENA-OPBF01000017-OPBF01000017.1-human-gut-metagenome-genome-assembly--contig:-NODE-17-length-138844-cov-2.757546_pt1 | contig 138844 bp, 116 predicted proteins | sample MGYA00241067_ERZ501450 | MGnify/ENA primary metagenome ERZ501450 (study PRJEB25962, sample SAMEA2042516) | human gut metagenome | biome: human gut; feature: human-associated habitat; material: faeces... | reverse complement strand
ACAAAAGACCCTTATAGGGTCTGTACATACCACGTCTTTTAGGCGTGGTTATGATATCAAAAGTTAAAAGGCATATGTTTTGATGAGGTTTATAAATAAGTTTATAGTTAAGAATAGATATATGAAATTGCAACAAATAATTATCTAAGAAAGAAGGGCATATAATATGTTAAAAGAAGGTACAGAAGTATTTTTCTTAATAAATGGTTATATCATGTCAGGAAGAGTTATAAATGTTAAAGGAAATGATAAAGATTATAATTTTAGTATTGAAGGATATGCAGGTTGTGCTGGTCCACATATTATCTCCTATAGACAAATTCACCGAACTGTTTTTTTTACCCAAGAGGAAGCTAAAAAGTATAAAAATAATCCTCATATGTATCTATCATCATATTGTTAATGTAAAAAGAGTTCTTATGATTTATGAGATGAAAGGATAGATATTTTAGAGAGATATTGTTATACTATATCTAAAGTAGGTGATAAAATGAGAACCAGTTCATATTTAATTAAGCCGGCCTCATCAATATGTAATATGAATTGTCAATATTGTTTTTATAGCGATGTTTCTAAACAAAGAAAAGATTATTCAAAAGGAATAATGGCTAAGGAAACTGTTGAATTGCTTATAGATAAGGCATTGAATGATGCACAAGAAATAACTTTTTCATTTCAGGGTGGAGAACCAACAATGGCTGGTCTTAATTATTTTGTTCATTTTGTTGAATATGTTGAAAAAATAAAAAAAAATCATATTATTCATTATTCAATTCAAACAAATGGATATTGTTTAAATGATGAATGGATATCGTTTTTTGATAAATATCAATTTTTAGTAGGTATATCCCTTGATGGTTATAAAAATATACATGATCAAGTTAGATTAAAAGGAACACAACCTACTTTTGATAAAATAATTAATCATATACAAAAAATCCAACAAAGAAATATTGACTATAATATTTTGACTGTTGTGACATCACAAATGGTACCATTTGCTAAAGAGATTTATAAGTTTTATAAAAAACAAGGTTTTCAATATATACAGTTTATTCCCTGTTTACCTGAATTGGATCATTCAACAGAACAATATAACTTAAATCCAAAAGATTTTTATCATTTTTATCATGATATATTTGAATTATGGTATGAAGATTTAAAACATGGTCATTATATCTCAATATCTTTCTTTGAAGATTTATTAATGATCTTTCAGGGACGTTATCCAAGAACATGTGGAATGATAGGTAAATGTCAAATCCAATTGGTTATAGAAGGAGATGGCACAGTCTATCCATGTGATTTTTATGCATTAGATCAGTATTGCCTTGGAAATATAACAGTTAATAATATTGATGAATTAAGACAATTTAAATCAGGTCAAATTTTTCTAAAGGAAGAAAAAAGAACCTCATCAATATGTAAAGAATGTCAATTTAAAAATATTTGCCATGGACAATGTAAAAGAATGAATATAGTTTATTTTGATGATAATTATTGTGGATATCAAGAATTTTTAAAAGAAACTTATCAAATATTTTATAGCATTGGCCAAGGAAAAATCAGGTAATGATACATTTATTTTACCTGATTTTTTAATTCATGATTATAATTTCCGTTAACTTTATAAGCCAATTCAGCTAATAATATTTCTATAAAGACAAACATAATTGTTTGATTATCTAAAAATGATGAGGTTGAAGCATTTTCAATAGAAGGTAATAAAATATGATAATTTGACTGTTTAATTAATTTTGTCTCCGTACATGTGACAACAATTGTTGTGGCACCATTTTTTGAAATATTTCTAATAAGCTCGTAATATTGTAAATCTTCAGCACGAGTTGTAAAGATTAATACAACATCACCTTTTGTTAAGCTTTCTTGCATTTGATTCATTAATATACCATCTGTTATTGCCTCAGCATCAAAACCAATTTTAGTTAAACGATAACGAAATTGTAAAGCGGATAACCCTGTTCTGTTTTTACCTAATATCTTGACACGTCTAGCATTAGATAATGTTTTTGCTATAGTTTTAATATTTTTTAAATCAATAAAATCATTAATCTGCTTAATATATCCAGCATATAAAGATGTAATAGACCTTGATATATCCATATTCTCATTTTTATTTTCTCTAATACCAGAAATAATGTAACGGGATAATTCAAACTTGAATTCAGCAAATCCTGAATAACCAATCTTCTTACTAAATCTTATAATTGCTGCTTTAGATGTAGAAATTTCCTCTGCTAAAGATTCAATACTATCTTTCATAACAGTAGTAGGATTTTTTTTAATCCATTCATATATGATTTTTTCACTTTTTGTATAGTTACTTTTATAAAAATCTAAACGTTCAAAAGGGTTCATACAGTTCCTCCAATATTATAACTCTTAAATATATCATACAAGAATAAGAGAATAATGTCAAAAATATGAAATAAGTTTCAATGTTTTTTAATATAAACTAAAAAAAGTTTCTATATTGTATTGAAAATAGTTTTAAAGTATGTATAATATAATTGAAACAAGTTTCATTATTAACTGTATACAGCTGAAAAAAGTTCATTTTAAAGGAGGAAAGAAAATGCAAAAATTTATGGATATCTTAGAGGCTAAACTTATGCCTATTGGTATAAAATTGGGAAATAATAGATATTTAAAAGCGATCAATAAAAGTTTTATGATTATTTTACCTTTAACAATTTTTGGTTCTATTTTTACTTTAATTTCTAGTTTTCCAGTCACTGCATGGACAAATTGGTTAAATGAAACTGGATTGGCAACATGGTTAGGCTTACCTTCTAAATTGACAATTGATTTAATTTCATTATATACAGTTGTCTCATTAGGCTATGTATTTACAAAAGAAGAAGGTTTTGATGGATTTGCTGGAGGATTAACTGCATTAGTTTCATTTATTATTGTGACACCATTACTACAAATTACAACAAAACAAGATAGTATAATCACAGCAATTGGATTTGACTGGCTGGGGGCAAGAGGTCTTTTTGTAGCAATGATTATTGGTTGTTTGTCTTCATTGTTATTTATATTTTTTAATAAGAAGGGGTGGATTATTAAGATGCCAGAAGGTGTTCCACCAATGGTTACAAAATCATTTAGTTCATTAATTCCAATGTTTTTAGTAGGAAGTCTATTCTTAGTCATTGCATATTTATTTAGTTTAACATCATATGGCAGTTTACATAGTTTAATTTATACTTTTATTGCTTCACCTTTACAAAAAGTTGGAGGAAGTTTTGGTGGTATGATTGTCTTTACATTAGCTCTTCATATTTTATGGTTCTTTGGGATCCATGGTGGAAATATAGTTAATTCTATAAGCAATACATTTTTATTACCACTGGCATTAGAAAATTTGGCAGTTTATCAGGCTGGAGGAACACCTGAGTTTATTTATACAACTGCATTTAAGAACACATACCAATTTGGTGGAGCAGGTATGACTATTTCTCTATGTGTTCTTATGATCTTTGTAGCAAAATCACAAAGATATAAAGCACTAGGTAAATTAGCATTACCAGCTAATATTTTCTATATTAATGAGCCTATCATTTTTGGTACACCTATGGTATTAAATCCAACAATGATTATTCCATTTATTTTAGCTCCATTAGTGACTCAAGTTTTAGCTTATGGACTCACTGTAATGGGAATATTACCAGTTCTAATTGGATATCAGATTCCATGGTCAATGCCACCTATTATCAGTGGATTTATTCAAGGGGGTTGGCAGGTTGCCCTTTATCAAGTTTTTAGTCTATTCTTAACATTCCTTATTTATTATCCATTTTTCAAAGTTATTGATAAACAGGCTTGTTTAGAAGAAGATGCAATAAATATAGGAAAATAGGAGGTTATTATATGAATAATAAACCAAATATTGTATTATTTGTAGCAGATCAAATGAGATGTGATTCAATGCACCATATGGGAAATGATGCATCTGTTACTCCTCATTTAGATAGTATTTTAGAGGAAGGTATTTCTTTTGAAAATGCTTATTGTCAAAATCCTGTTTGTGTTCCATCTCGCTGCAGTTTCTTAACTGGACTTTATCCTCATACAACAGGACATCGTACAATGCATTATTTACAAAGACATGAAGATGAACCTAATATATTAAAAGAAATGAAACAAAATGGTTATGAAGTTATTTGGATAGGACGTAATGATGTTATACCAGGAGACCATCCAAAAACAATTTACTGTGATGAATACTATGATGGTATTTCTTTTGAAAATCAAAGAGATAATATAAATAATTACTTTTATCCAAAAGGAGATTTGAATAAAGTCACTGATGAAGATATAAAAAATGATAATTTTTATTCATTTTATATTGGTAAATTAAAAGATGGAGAAGGTTATGGTAAACAAGATTGGAATTGTATTCAAAGTGCCTTAGATTATATTGAAAGAAAAAGTAAAAATCCTAATAGTAAACCATTCTTTTTGTATTGTACAATTTCATTTCCACATCCACCATATGCATGTGAAGAGCCTTGGTATTCGATGATCAAAAGACATCTTGTACCAGCAAGGAGGCCCAATATATCTACCCTCAAAGATCGTGCCAGTATGTTATATAGTATAGAGTCAAAACAAAATCTTCAAAATTGGAGTGAAGAACGATTTACTGAATTAAGAGCTACTTATTTGGCAATGGTTTCAAGATTTGATTATCAGTTTGGAATGATTTGTGATAAGTTAAAACAACATGATTTTTATGATAATACAAATATATTTGTATATAGTGATCATGGAGATTATACTGGAGATTATAATATTACAGAGAAAGTTCAAAACTGTTTTGAAAATCCCATTAGCAATATTCCACTATTAATGAAACCTGCTAAAAACTTAAAAGTAAAACCCCGAAAAACAAAAGCCCTCGCTGAACTTTTAGATATACCAGCAACTATAGCAGAAATGTGTGATATAAAACTTTCATACACACAATTTGGGAAATCATTAGTACACATTTTATCAGGAGATGAGATTCACAAAGATGCAGTTTTCTGTGAAGGTGGTCGCATTCACGGAGAAATTCAAGCAATGGAAAAAGGACATGATCCAACTTCACCATATTGGCCACGATTAAGCACTCAATCAAGTGAAGGACCAGAACATACAAAAGCACTGATGTGTAGAATGGGAAATATAAAATATACAATGAGATTGTATGAAAAAGATGAATTATATGATTTAGATAAAGACCCATTAGAATTAATTAATCAAATAGATAATCCTGATTATCAAGACATTGTGCTAAAATTTAAAGAACGTATTCTATATTATTATATGGAAACAGCAGATTTTGTACCACAAGGGAAAGATCAAAGATAAATAGTATGCTTTATATTATGAGTCATTTATAGAATAATCTAACTGAGATTATTCTTTTTCTTTTGGATTATAGATATTTTAGAGAGATATTGTTATACTATATAAGAAAGAAGTGGTGAAATTATGAATGATGATATTATTGTTGCTATTGCAACTTCAAGATTAGAAGCAGCAATTTCTATTATTCGTTTGAGTGGTAAAGATTGCATAGCATTTGTTCAAAGTTTTTTTACAGGTCAAATTACAAATAAAGAAAGTCATACAATAACATATGGATATATAAAAGATGATCAAAAGAGAGTAGATGAAGTTCTGGTTAATATTTATCGTGGTCATCGTACATTTACAGGTGAAGAGATGGTAGAAATTAATTGCCATGGTGGTATTTTTATTACTCAAAAGGTTCTAAATTTATGTTTAAAAAAAGGAGCACGGATGGCAGAACATGGTGAGTTTTCTAAGCGTGCCTTCTTAAATGGTCGTATAGATTTGTCACAAGCTGAAGCTATTAGTGATTTAATTACAGCTAAGAATGATTATGCAACTGAATTGGCTTTAAAAGGAATTCAAGGGAATATCAGTCATTTTATTGAGGATTTAAGAGAAGATTTAATTAAAATTATAACTCAAATAGAAGTTAATATTGATTATCCAGAATATGAAGATGTTGAAGAATTAACAGCAGATTCTTTACTTCCAAAAAGTCAGTCATTAAAAACAAAAATGAATCATATTATTGAATCATCTCAAAATGTCCATCTATTAAAAGATGGAATATCAACAGTTATCATTGGAAAACCTAATGTTGGAAAGTCAAGTTTATTAAATGCATTACTTCAAGAAGATAAAGCTATTGTTACAGACATTGCAGGAACAACAAGAGATATTGTTGAGGGAACGATTCGTCTTGATAATATTGTATTAAATATGATTGATACTGCAGGTATTCGAGAAACAAATGATATAGTTGAGAATATTGGTGTTAATAAATCTAAAGAATTAATACATAAGGCTGATTTGGTTTTATTGGTGCTTGATAGTTCTTCAGAACTTACAAAAGAAGATTATGAATTATTAGAATTATCTCAAGATACGAATAGAATTATTGTTATGAATAAAAAAGATCAAGGCATTAAATATGAATTAGATGGGATTTTTATTAGTGCAAAAGATAATGAAATAGAATCTTTAATTAACGAAATTAAAAAAATGTTTGAATTAGGAAAAATAACTGCAGGACAAGAAGATATTTTAGCCAATGCTAGACAGATTCAATTATTAGAAAAGGCAAGCCAATCATTAGAAAATGCTATTGTAGCAATGGAAAATAATATACCAACTGATTTAATTGTGACTGACTTATATGAAAGTTGGGAAAACTTAAAAGAAATACTTGGAGAAAGAGCAAAAGAAGATTTATTAGATGAATTATTTAAGCGCTTTTGTATAGGAAAATAAGATGGATAAATATAATGTATTATCACAAAGATTTTATAGATTTTTTAAATATTTAAGAACCATAGGTTTAATTAGTCTTATTATTTTTTTAGGTGTCACTGCATTTAATACAAATAATGACATATTAACAATCATTAGCTATATTTTCATGGTTGTTATGCTTTCATGTTTATTTGAATGTGTGATTCTCTATATACTTTATATTGTGTTTAAGAATAAGTAAGTATTTATTATGTAGGAGTTAGAATATTTATTTCCAGGGCAATCCTGTTGATAAATGATATATTCATTATTATAAATTTTATCTAAAAAGAAAAAGCTAAACGAGTTAACTTTATATAAGTTATTTCGCTAAGCTTTTTTATTGTTGTCTAAATGCAGTACCAAAATGTAGTGCAATATATGCTAATTCGTGTTCATTGAATGACTTTTTATAATGTTCTTCAACAATAGAGTTAAAGATTTTTGCGCATTCAAATTCAGTTTCATGTTGTGATTGAATTTGATCTTTTAAAGGATTATTTGTGAGTTGTTGATTATTTTGTAAACGATCTAATGCAGGATAGAAATGTAATGTCATACCAGTATAAAACTCTTTGTTTTTTCTCAAGTCTAGATTTAAAATTTCTTTAATTTTGACAATTGTTTCATTAATGACTTCTTCCATTTCATCATCACATAAATCAAATTCACAATTAAAATCAATATCTAATAAATTAATATTGGCTAAATACATAGTTGTATAGCTAATTTGATTTTGGTCAATTGTCACATCAAATTCCTTTTCAAGTATTTCAATGATTTGTACAGCAGCAGGATAGTATTCATGTTCCTTTAAATGATTAATTTGACTTTCACTTGTTGTGATATACGTTCCATTTAACTCCCTTGAAATACATAGTGATAAATGAATAATTAAATTATCAAAAGCAGTTTGTGAAATTTCAATATTATGTTTTTCAATAACATTTTTCACAATTTTTTCTATTTCTTGTTTTCTTTTTTCATATTGACTGTCTAATTCTATAACCATATACCTTACCTCGCTTTTCATATGATATATTATTTGTCTGAAAAAGTCTATAATAAATATTACTTTTTTGTAAACGCTATTTTTATATCTACAAATTCACAATTTGTTAAGAAACGCATTGGGAATCCCCATGAACCATAACCACTTGTGACAATTAAAGAAAAATGATTTTTTTGAAGTAATCCATAAACATTATCATAGAGTGGAGCAGTTAGAAGAGTGACTGGAAAAAATTGTCCAGCATGTGTATGTCCTGATAACTGTAAATCAGCATAATTAAGCGCATCCTGATAACGTTTAGGATTATGATCAAGTAAAATTGTTGGTAAATTTGTATTCATTCCCTGACATATATTATTCATAATGTTGTCAAGGTGTGCAACAATATCTTCTCTCCCTACTATATTAAATAAGCCATCTACACATACATAATTTTCACTTAGATGGTGAATATTATATTTTTGATAAAGTTCGGTTTGTAAAATATTTGCATAATGCTCATGATTACCATTGACTGCAAAGAGTCCATAAGTTGTATTTATTTGTGAGAATATGCTAAGTGCATCTTCTATCATATCTTTAGGAGTTGACTCATCAAATATATCGCCTACAAAACATACCAAATCATACTGTTTCTGATTAAACTTATCTACCAGAGTTCTTAAATCAGAAAGAGAAGTTCCTGTTCCCAAGTGAACATCACTAATCATTCCAATATGTAATTGTTTAAGAGTTGTATCTTTATGAATAGTCACTTCATAATTGGTTTCTACTTTAGTATAGTGTGTCAAATAACTTATACCTGTTAATAAAATTGAGAAAATGATTAAAACAGAGATGGTTTTATAAACAAAAGGTTTGTGAAAACAGTAACAAATAAGTTGATAAATTCCAAAAAGAATAAAAATGATGAATACTGTTATTATATAAAATTGGACAATTGTTGTAAGTATTAAAAAAGTGAGAGAATAAGGATGAACAAAAAGTTTAATCATTATCGTTATAAGTGAAAAGATTGTTATGCCTGCTGCACTTATTTTGGTAATCTTAGAAAGATGACGAAATATATAAAGAAAATAAATAAAAGGTGCTATAATAATAAAGAGAAACATAAGAATAAAAATAATTTTCATAGACATACCTCATTTCTTGGCAACAAGTATATCACAAAAAAAAAAAAAGTGCTAAAAAAGCTAATTAAATAAAGGTTGCTTTCATATAGTTGTTGTGATAGTATTATGTCAAGATAGAGGCGCAAAAGTCAAAAATTCTTCATTCAAAAGATGCAACTGAGAAGAAGGCGGGGCGATTGCCGAAGGAGTAATGATTTGCATGTTATTATATCCTGGGAGTATAGAGAATATCTATGCTACTGTCACTTTATAATATTAAAGTGGGGTGCTATTGCGTTGATAAACACTTATTAATTGCAATGGTCTCATTGCAATTTTTTTATAGAAAGAAGGCGAATGCGATGAATAAAAGTCCAATTACAAAGGTTGAAAGTGATCATGAAATTATTCAAGTCAAGTTTATAAATGTAGAAAAAAATCCTTTATTTGTTGGGAATATCTTTAGACAAATTTCATCAAAAGGTGTTAATGTTGATATGATATCACAAGTTATGTTAGAGGATGATATGAGAATTGATTTTACTTGTCCACTTTCAGATCAAAGAAAACTAAATGAAGCATTAGAGGAGATCAAGCGGAAACATGACAGAATAATGATTTTTCAAAATAGAAATGTTGCAAAAGTTATGGTTGAGGGTGAAAAGATGAAGGATGAAATAGGTGTTGCTGCAAATGTTTTTGAAATATTTGGACAATTCCAAATTCCATTTAGTCAGGTAACAACTTCTGACACATCTATTTCATTTGTTATTCCAGGTGAATTAAAAGAAGTTGCAGTTCAAGAAATAAAAAAGGCTTATCAATTATAAGGAGGATATTTATGGAACCAATTTTTGAAGGAAGTGCAGTTGCATTGGTATTACCAATGCATGATGATGGAAGTTTAGATTTTGAGGGATTTAAAAGACAAGTTCAAAGAATGATTGATGGAGGTGTTCAAGCTTTATTAGTCAATGGAACAACAGGTGAAACTGCTACAATTACAATTGAAGAAGAATTTGAGTTAACAAAAATTGTTATTGAAATGGCTAAAGGAACAGGTGTAAAGGTTATTGCTGGTGCTGGTTCAAATGATACAGAAACAGCTTTAAAAAAGGCCAAATTTGCAAAAGAAGTTGGTGCAGATGCTATTCTTGTTGTGACACCATATTATAATAAAACGAGTCAAAGAGGGCTTATTGATCATTATACGTATATAGCTGACCAAGTGGAAATACCTATGATTATATATAATGTTCCAGGGCGTACTGGTATGAATATTGCTGTTGATACTGTTGTTGAATTAGCAAAGCATAGAAATATTAAAGCAATGAAAGATGCTACTGATAATATTGCATATGCAATGGATGTACTATCAAAAACAAGAGACTTAGATTTTGATATGTATAGTGGATGTGATGATAATATTCTTCCATTTATTGCTGCTGGTGGTAAGGGTGTGATTTCGGTTTTATCTAATGTTTATCCTAGAGAAACAGAGAAATTTGCACAGGCTATACTAAAGGGTGATATGGAACTTGCAAAAGCAATGGCATATGATTTTAATGATGTCAGCAAATATTTATTTGTTGATGTGAATCCGATTATGCCAAAAGTTGCTCTAGCAAAATTAGGGGTATGTGGTGAAATGGTAAGAAGACCACTTATTAAAACAACAGAAGCGAATAAGAAATTGTTATTTGATGCAATGATAAAATTTGAAGAAAAGGGATATTAGTATGAATATATTGGTATGTGGTTTTGGTTTAATGGGTAAAAAGGTTACTCAAGCTGTGAGAAATAATGAAAAAATGAATCTTATTGGTGTTGTTTCTCCAATCTTTGATGAGACAATTAAGGAGAATATGTATTCTTCTTTTCAAGAGGTTCATGATCATATTGATGCTATTATTGATTTCTCTCATCCAAACAATTTAGATGATTTATTGAAGTTTGGAATTAAGCATCATTGTGCTCTTGTTATAGCAACAACAGGTTTTAATGAACAACAGTTATTAAGAATTGAAGAAGCATCATCGCAAATTCCTATCTTCCAATCTTATAACACTTCATTTGGAGTTTCTATGTTAATTAAAATTGTGAGAGAAGCTGCTAAAGAATTTTATGATCAAGGATATGATATTGAAATTATAGAGAAGCATCATAATCAAAAAATTGATGCTCCTTCAGGAACTGCAAAATTACTTTATGATGTTATTCATGAAGAGATAGATGAAACAAAAGAAGTTTATGATCGGAGCCTTGTTCATCATAAACGTGAGAAAAATGAAATAGGTATTCAATCAGTGAGAGCAGGTACAATTTTTGGAGAACACACAGTTCTTCTTGCTGGACACGATGAGGTTATTGAGCTAAAACATACAGCATTATCAAAAGATGTTTTTGTTCAAGGCGCTATTGCTGCTTGTGAAACAATTATAGATAAAGATTATGGATTGTATACTTTGAAAAATTTATATTAAAGGGGAAAAAGAATGGTTTTACAAACAGAGTTTGCACAGATTAGAAATAAGACATTATACATAGATGATGTAGATGTTATGGACTTGGTTAAGCAATATGGAACACCACTTTATGTGATGAGTGAGGGGCATATTCGTCATCAAATGAATGAATTAAAGGAGAAGTTTTTAGATAAATATGAAAATGTATTGCCTTTATTTGCATCCAAATCATTTAGTTGTTTAGAAATTTATAAATTAGCAAAGGAATATGGAATTGGAATTGACTGTGTTAGTGCTGGTGAAATTTCAATTGCCTTAAAAGCTGGGTTTGATCCACATAAGATTTATTTTCATGGAAACAATAAACTCCCTTCAGAAATCGAATATGCAATTACACATGATGTTGATCATTTTGTTATTGATAATTTCCATGAGATTGATTTAGTAGAAGAAATTGCAACAAAATTTAATAAAACAATTTATGCGACTGTGAGAGTAGTTCCTGAAATCAAAGCAGGTGGTCATGGTTTTATTCAAACTGGACATAAAGATACAAAGTTTGGTTTTAGTGCTAGACATGGTATCTACTTAGATGCAATTCAAAAGATTGTTACTTCCAAATCTATTCATTTTGAAGGAATACACTGTCATATAGGATCACAAGTTTTTGATTTATATGCATATGTAAGTGCAATGAAGAGATTTGTTGGATTTGCATATGAAATTTATGATAAATTAGGGGTTATGGTAACTAAAATCAATGCTGGTGGTGGATATGGAATTGCATACACAAAAAAAGATGAACCACTTGATTTTGAAGTCATTACAACTGAAATTATGAAAACAATTCAAGAAGGGTATGAAAAACGTGGCTGGGATATGCCAATGGTATTGGTTGAACCAGGACGATATGTCGTTGGGAATGCTGGTATCACTTTATATACAATAGGGACAGTGAAAGAAATTCCTGATGTTCGTACATATGTAAGTATTGATGGTGGGATGACTGATAACATTAGGACTTGTTTATACGATGCTGATTATGATGGAATCATAGTTAATAAAGCAGAAGAGCCAAAGACATTAAATGCAACAATATCTGGAAAAGTTTGTGAGTCAGGTGATATTGTCATTAAAGAAGTAAAAATAGCAAAACCAGAACCAGGAGATATTTTTGCTCAATTCTCTACTGGAGCATATCATTATTCAATGGCTTCAAACTATAATCAATTGCCTAAACCCGCAGTTGTCTTTACTTATAAGGGAAAATCTAAACTCGTTATTAGAAGACAGACATTTGATGATTTAATATATTATGATGTGAACGAGGACTATCAATAGTCCTTTTTTTTGATAGCAGAGAAAATGAGATAAGATTTTTAATATATATTTCATTTGTTTCCAATATTTGTATAAAATAAAAAAAACTGTTCATACTCAATTGTGAGGTGACAGAAATGAAAAAAGTATGTTTATTTATTGTTTTAGGATTCATGTTAGGTGTAAGCGTTCATGCCAAGAGTCAAGAACCACAGTATAAAATAATAGCAAATTCTAATCAAGAATCTGATATAAAAGAAATGTATGAAGTTAAAGGAAAACTTTTAGAAGATTTTAAAACGTGGGTCAAGGGTGTTGATAATAAGGACCAGGTTTTAGCAGATCATCAAAGTGATTATCAGGCAACATATAAACAAGGTGTTTATAAAATTGTTCTTGGTAAAGGAAAAGGAAAGTCTCTAAGTGGTGAAATGAAAGTTAATTATTGTGAATCTACAAAGGATATTGAAACAAAATCTTTTTTATTTGATTGGTTGTTTTAATATTGCATTCATAAATAAGGAAGATAATCATTATATGGAGGCAATAATATGAAAACTATATATACAAATGGAAACATTATCACTTTAGAAGATTATAGTGGAAATACTCTTGTTGAAGAAAATGGAAAAATTATAGATATTGGAGATTATCAGAAACTCTATAAAAAAGGTATGAAGATTGTAGATTTAAAGGGTCATACATTAATTCCAGCCTTTATTGATAGTCATAGTCATATAAGTGGTTATGCAACGTCTTTGTTACAGGTTGCTCTTGATGATTGTCAAAGCATTCAGGATATTCAGAAAGTTATTCATAAATATATAGAGGAAAATCACATAAAGAGTGATGAATTTGTTATGTGTAAAGGTTATGATCATCATAAATTAAAAGAAAAAAGACATGTGACAAAACAGGAATTAGATACTTTTTCTCAAGATATTCCGATTATTATTCAACATCAAACAGGACATTGTGGTGTTATGAATAGCGAAGCTCTTCAAAAACTAAATATACAAAAGGAAACAAAGAGTCCAGAAGGTGGAAAGATTGATTTTGATACTGGCTTTTTAGAAGAGACAGCCTTTACTTATTATCTTCAAAAAGCACCAATGGCTTCACTGGAATCATTAAAAAAAGCTTATCTGAAAGCACAACAGACATATGCGAGTTATGGAATAACAACAGCACAGGATGGAATGATTGTTGACGCATTAAAGAGTATATATCAAATGCTTATTCAAGATCATATATTTTATTTAGATGTTGTTGGTTATCCTGGTTTTGATGCTGCTGATTTTATGAAAGATTTTCAAAATCATGTCAAAAAATATATCAATCATTTTAAAATTGGTGGATATAAAATGTTTTTAGATGGTTCACCACAAAATAAAACAGCATGGACAATTTCTCCTTATGTAGATGGAACATATGGATATCCAACATTAACAGATGAACAACTTAAGAACAATCTTATCAAAGCAGTACAGGAAGATATGCAAGTTCTGGTACATTGTAATGGTGACCAAGCTGTTCAACATTATATGGATCAGTATCAAAGAATTCATCAACAAGATATAAGACCAGTGATTATACATGCCCAGATGATGAGACCAGAACAAATGAATCAGGCTAAAGCTCTTCATATGATTCCATCATTTTTCTTATCACATGTTTATTATTTTGGTGATATCCATAAGGAAAATATGGGTGTACAAAGAGCCCAGATGATTAGTCCTTTACATTCTGCTTTAGAACATCATCTTTGCTTTACAATGCATACTGACGCTCCAGTTATTCAACCTAATATGATTGAAAGTTTACATATTGCTGTCAATCGAGAAACGCAAAGTGGTGATATTTTAGGTAAAGATGAATGTATTGAACCATTAGAAGCCCTTAAGGCTTTAACAATTCATGGAGCATATCAATACTTTGAAGAAAATGAAAAAGGGTCTTTGAAAGTTGGTAAGAAGGCAGATATGGTTATTTTAAGTGACAATCCATTAACAGTTGATCAAAAGAAGATCAAGGATATTAAAGTTTTAAAAACAATTAAAGATGGTCAGGTTATTTTTGATAGTCAAGAAGATATAGTTCATAATGTCAATCCATCTCAAACAACCAATATTTTTTAAGTAAAATAAAAGATTTTAAACTGTTATATAATCGTTTGAAATCTTTTTTTGATATTATAAATTTTTTCTTTTTTTCATTTCAACAGCAAGATAAGAAATCAAAAGGATAAAGAAAACCTGTATAGAATTATTTGATATAAATGTAGAATCAAAAAAATCAGGTATAAAAGAAAAATCTATTAAATTTGATAAATCTAAAGAAGAATCATATGATAAAACAACAATCTTATTTTGATTTTTTTCAAAAACGTTTTCATTTATTTCCATTAATTCTTTTTTCATCCATTTCCCAGAGAGACTAATAATAAAAATCATATCAGATTGTTCTAGTGTGTTTTCAATTATTGAGATATCTGAGTGACGATCAATTTCATAACAAAGGATGTTAAATGAACGCAACATCTCACTAAATAAATTGGTTGCAGTAAAACCATGATGTCCTGTTAAGACAGTAATTTTTTTACAATATGATAATTGCCAGGCTATCCTTGCAATTTGTTCATGATTGTAAAGTGGATAAAGGTCATCATAGATATTCTTAATCTGATTTGTGTATGCATTATAAAGATCAATAGGATCATTGATTTCATTGATAAATTCCTGTGTAATACCATAAAAGTTAATGTAATTTTCTTGTTTAATACCAAGAAAACCATCATAGCCTAATTTTTTACAGAATTTTGTGACAGTAGCAGGAGTTGTGTTGGCTAAATAGGCAATTTTCTCAATAGATATATCAGGAAATTCAGATAAACGATCTAACATCACTTTAGCAATAATAAAGTTGGTATCAAACTTTTTTATATTAAAGAGATATTCAGATAGTATAACTTGCAATCCACTCTTTTTAAAATCCTTTTTTAGCATTATTATAGCCTCCTTTTTTTAATCTCTACAAATTATAACATATTTCTCACTATTTTCTTTCATAATATTCATTTTCCAAAACTGGAAAATAGGCATGATAAAGGGCATGCTATAATGATAGTGGTAATCATGATTATACAAATATAAAAAGAGAGAGGACAAACACAATGAATAAATTATCTGCAATGTTAGATGCAAAACTTGTTCCAATAATGAGCAAGGTTTCTAATCAGAGACATCTTTCAGCTATTCGAGATGGCTTGGTTGCTACAATTCCATTAACGATTATAGGTGCTATTTTCTTACTCATTGCAACATTTCCATTCCCACAGGCTTATGTTGATTTTATGGCAAATAATCCAACACTTACAAATGCTTTAATGATTCCATTCACACTTACTATTGGCTTATTATCTATTTATGTAAGTTTTAGTATCGGTTATCAATTAGCAAAAACTTATCATATTTCTCCATTAATTGGAGGAATTGCTGCAACATTATGCTTTTTAACTACAATAGGAGTGACTTCTATAGAAGATGGTTCTTATATTAATAAAGCCTATTTAGGTGGGGAAGGTATGTTTAGTGCTATTATGACTTCAGTATTTGCTGTAGAAGTTATGCGTTTTTGTGATAAGCATAATTTAAGAATTAAAATGCCAGATTCAATTCCTCAAAATATTGGAAGTAGTTTTGATGCGTTGATACCAATTACTATTTCAGTGTCTGTTGTGACAATTATTGTTCACTTATTAGGATTCGATATTAATACTGTGATAGCATCTGCATTAACACCTTTATTAAGTGCATCAGCAGATTCGTTGTTATTGCCAATCATTTATGTTGTGTTAACTGCTTTAATGTGGTTTGGTGGTATTCATCCAGGAGTATTAAAAGCTATTGTTTTACCAATATGGACTATCAATGCAGTTGCCAATATGGATGCATTTGTTGCTGGAACACCTATTCCTCATGTGGGAGTTGAACCATTTATCTTCACATTCTTATGGATTGGTGGTGGCGGAGGAACACTTGCCTTATGTCTTATGATGTGTTTTTCAAAGAGTCAATCTATTAAAAGTTTAGGTCGATTGAGTATAGCACCAAGTCTTTTTAACATTAATGAACCTATCTTATTTGGTGTACCATTTATCTTAAATCCTACATTCTTTATTCCATTACTCTTAGGACCATTAGTTAATGTTTTTATTACATATTTTGCTTTTACAACAGGTATTGTTGCAGGAATGGGTAATCCTCTTGCAGCGGCATGGAATTTTCCTTCATTCTTGGCAGGATTCTTGTGCACAAATTCATGGACAGGCGTTGCGTTAGTTGTTGTGAATTTCTTGGTTTATTTTGCAATTTATTATCCATTCTTTAAAATCTATGAGAAGAAAAGTTTACAGGAAGAGGGGAGATTAGAAAATGAAAAAGTGTCAGCATAAATTTCCAAAAGATTTTTTATGGGGAGGAGCAGTCGCTGCAAACCAAATAGAAGGAGCTTTTGATGTTGGTGGTAAAGGTTTATGTATTGCAGATATCAATGAGTTTAAAGGAGATCTACCTCCAGAAAAAAGAGAGAATAAAGAAATGTCTCTTGAGGAAGTTAATGAATTATTAAATAAAGAAAATGGTAACTTTCCGAAACGTTATAGCATTGACTTTTATCATAACTACAAGGAAGATATTCAATTATTAGCTGGATTAAATATCAAATCTTTTAGAACATCATTTAACTGGGCAAGAATTTTTCCTAATGGTGATGAAGCAGAACCTAACGAAGAAGGCTTAAAATTTTATGATGACCTTATTGATGAACTCTTAAAATATGGTATAGAACCTCTTATGACAATTTCACACTATGAGATGCCACTCAATATAGCCATTCAATATAATGGCTGGTATAATCGCAAAACAATGGACATGTTTACAAAATATTGTGAGGTTCTATTTAAACGTTATAAAGATAAAGTGAAATATTGGATTTTAGTCAATCAGATTAATCTCATTCATATTGAATCATTTAATCATTTAGGAATTCCTAGTGATTGTGTCGATAATTTAATGGAAGCCAAATACCAGGGTTTGCATAATGAATTGGTTGCCTGTGCGAGAGCAGTTAAAATTGGTAAAGAAATCAATCCAAATTTCCAATTAGGAGTTATGGCAAGTTATGGCATTCCATATCCAGAAACAGGAAGTTCAGAAGATAATTTAGCTGCTTTAAAATATAGTCAACAAGAGTATTATGTTACTGACATGGCAGTCAATGGAGAAATTCCTTATTATATGTATCGCTTCTATGAAGATAATCATCTCAATATCGAAATCACAGACCAAGACAAAGAAGATTTAAAAAATACAGTTGATTATGTCAGTTTCTCATATTACTACACTTCAAATATAAATAGTCAGAGTCAAGGAAGATTCCACAATAGCCATATTAAAGTCACTAATGATTGGGGTTGGGGAATGGACCCATTAGGATTAAGAATTGCTTTAAATCAATATTATGATCGTTATCATCTCCCTATTATTATATCTGAAAATGGTATGGGATTTTATGAAAAAATCAATGAAGATGGAACAGTACATGATGATTATAGAATCAATTATATCAAAGAACATATTATCCAAATTAAAGAAGCTATTCATGATGGTGTCAATGTTATTGGATATTATCCTTGGGGACCTATTGATCTTGTCAGCTGTTCATCATCTGAAATGGAAAAACGTTATGGTTTTATCTATGTTGATTTAGATAATGAATTAAAAGGAACAGGTAAAAGATCATTAAAAGATAGTTATTATTGGTATCAAAAGGTTATCGCTAGCAATGGAGAAGACTTATAATAAAATGATATGAGACTTCATAAAGAAATACTTCTTTGTTTAAGTGCAACTTTTTGTGTGGCCACAGGTATTTGTCTTTATACAGATTGCCAGTTAGGTGGTGATAGTATCACAGTCTTTTTAGATGGAATGAATAAAAAAACAGGTTTATCTATTTCATTGATTGATCAACTCCTAGTTGTGTTTATGTTTCTTACAGCCTATCTTATGAATAAACACAATATAGGGGTATGTACAATTATCCATACAGTGACAATTGGTATATTGATTATGTTTGCTAGTATGTTTATATCTCCCTTAGAATTAACAAAACAATCTTTTCTGGTCAGATGTTTAGGTGTTTTATTAGCTGAACTGTGTTTTGCCTTTGGATTTGCGTTAATGCAAAAATTATCTTCAGGCATGGCAACAGCAGATGCCTTTATCTATGGTGTCGTAGACAAAACTCACTTAAGTTATATTAAAATTCATTTTATCTTTGATGTTGTCTATTTTATAATTGGATATTTATTAGGTGGAATGATTGGTATTGGCAGTATTGTTTATGTTCTAACATCTGGCTGGCTCACTTTTCAAATCAAACAATGGATAGATAAAGTTATTTAGAAAGAGGAATGCCTCTTTCTTTTCTTTCTTATTAAAAAGTGCTACGATATATAGCATACAGGAGGATTAGTTATGAAACAATCAGAATATAAAAATATTAAAGAATGTCAAAAGGATATTATATATCCAATTTATAAAGATCAAGATATCTGTGAAGGATTGATAGAAACTTTAGGATATGATTTCAACAATAGTATCAATAAGGAATTAAATAAAATTACACAAATTCATACTTTAGGAAAACTTCCTTTTGAAACCATAACATTTATTGGGTTAGGTTTAACACAAGATATAACAACATTAAAATTGAGAAAAGCTTTTGAACATGTTTCTCATGGAATAAAAAAAGAGTCTGTATTTATAGCTAAAAAAGCAGTTACAGACAATATATCAATAGAAAAAATAACAGAATTATTTGTAGAAAGTCATATTATTTCTCAATATCAAGAACATAGAATAGGACATGATATTAAAGAGATTGTACAAGTTGATATTATGGTACAAGATACTGACGTTTCAAGTCATATTGCAAAAGCAGTTGCGTATGGTGAAGGAATTAATTATGCAAGAAAATTAGCTGATACACCATCAAATTTAATGACACCTGAACATTTGGTAGAAGAGGCTAAAAAAGTTGCACAACAATATGGTATGGAATGTACTATTTTGGATAAGAAGGCTTTAGAAGAAATGAAAGCTGGTGGTATTTTATCTGTCAATCTAGGGAGTTATATTCCAGCATATATGATTTGTTTAAAATATACAAATGCAGATACACCTTATTCAGCAGTTATTGGAAAGGGACTTACTTTTGATTCAGGTGGTTATAATCTTAAAGGAAACAGTTATGGAATGAAATATGATATGTGTGGTGGTGCTGATGTCTTGGGAATTATGAAAATTCTTGGTGCAACAAAAGCAAAAGCGAATGTTTATGGTATTATTCCAACAACAGAAAACTTAGTGAGTGATAAAGCTTATAAACCTCAAGATGTCATTACGACATTATCAGGTAAAACTGTAGAAATAGTGAGTACAGATGCTGAAGGTCGTTTGATTTTATGTGATGCAATCACTTATGCTCAACAACTTGGAGCAACACAGCTTATTGATTTAGCGACACTTACGGGTGCTTGTGTCAGTGCTTTAGGAGATATTTATACAGGCGTTTTTTCTAATAGTGAAGGTTATTACAAAGAGTTTGAAAAGATTGCAAAACAAAGTGATGAAAAGGCTTGGCGTTTACCAATTGATCCTGAATATTTTGCAAAACTAAAATCATCAAGTGCTGACTTTAAGAATTCTGTTGGAAAACCTGGTGCTGGTGCAAGTGTAGCTGCCAATTTTTTAGAAGCATTTGTTGAAGAAGGCACTAAATGGATTCATCTTGATATTGCAGGGACAGCGGATAATAATGGAACTGCAGCAACAGGTGCTATGGTAAGAACTGTTGTGAATATGTTTAATTTATAGAAAGAGTTATTATATATTAAATTTTGTTTATTTAAAATTAATTTAAGGATATCTGTACAATTTCATTAATTATATGATAAAATATCTCTAATATTAAATGCTGGAGGTTATATATATGTCTGAGTTTCAAGTTATACCCAACCCCTCTTTAAATAATACAAATGTCAAAGAACTTTATAGTAATGACTCTTTACAGTTTGCTTATTATGAAATTAATCCAGATAGAATGATGGGTTTTACAGCTGAAACAGAAGATGTTATCATGATTATCTATGTGATTTCAGGAAGTATTTTTATAACAACGCCTGATGGTAAAATGAAGGTTTCATCACACACAAGCATAGTTCTAGATAATATCCAGCATACATATATGTTGGTCGCAAATGAAGTTTCTCAATTACTTGTTTTTACAAATACAGAAAAAGTACAGCATATTGATACTGCCAAAGTATTTCGTAAAATTATTGATGAAATTGAGCAAAAAGATATTTATACAATTGGACATAGTCATAGAGTACGTAAATACTCAAGTGCGATTGCCTTAGCATTAGATCCAGCCTATGATATTATTCCTCTAGCAACTGCTGCAGGACTTCATGATGTTGGAAAAGTTAAAGTTCCAAAAGAAATCTTACAAAAACCAGGAAAATTAACACAAGAAGAATATCAGATTATTAAAAAACATCCTATAGATACATATGATTTATTAAAGGAACATTTTGAAGAAAATATTGCCAAAATGGCTTCATTACATCATGAGCGATTAGATGGAAGTGGATATCCATATGGGTTAAAGGAAGAAGAAATTTCATTAGATGTTAGAATTATAGCAGTTGCAGATGCATTTGATGCAATGACAAGTCATCGCAATTATCACAAAGATATGACATACTTGGAGGCAGTAAATGAATTAGAAAATCTGCCTGAACAATATGATAAAAAAATAACAGCTATTCTTAAACAATTAGTCAATGATGGAAGTTTATTTGATATTTAATAATGAGATATGTAAATATAAAAAGAGTTTAGTTTTGATCTAAACTCTTTTTGCATATTTGAGACAACAATTAAAGATGAACATATTGATTCATAAATTCAATAATCGTCTTTTCACAAAGTTTAGGGTTAACAAGATAACTTTGTGCATGTTTTGCTCCTTCAACGATTAATAGATCTTTGTCAGCAGAACAAGCATTATATAAATCATATACCATATAAGTTGGAACAAAGTCATCTTGATCACCATGAATAAATAAAGTTGGTGTTTTTGATTTTTTAACTTGTTCAATCGTAGATGCTTCTTTAAAGCTATATCCTATACGTTTTTTACTTAATAGGGTTGCAGTAGGTAATATAAATGCAGGTGGGATATGAGATTGTTTAAGGTTATGTGCCAATTCATCAAGAACGCTTGTAAAACCACAATCTGAAATAATACATTTGACATCATCAGGTAATTTCTCCCCACTTGCCATTAATACAGTAGCACTTCCCATAGAAATACCATGTAAAACAATTTGCAAATTTTTATGAAAATAATCTTTTATTTCTTCAATCCATTGAATGCAATCTAATCTATCTAACCAACCAAAGCCAATATATGTTCCTTCACTATCACCATGGGCTCTATTGTTAGGTAATAAAACATGGAAGCCTAATTCATGATAGAACTTCACATAATAAGCGAATTCTCTTAAATTATAATTACGATAACCATGCACAGCAATAAGAACTTTATCAGTTTCTGTCTCAGCCTTCAATAGTTTAGCACGTAATTTTAACCCATCATGAGATGTTATTTGTAAATCTTCAAAATTTTGTTGATTTAACCATTGAGAATCTTTTTCATCAATTGGTTTCTTAGCATCTTTAGGTCTTTTCTTACATGCAATATCAATTGCCATAATACTTGTAAAACCAACAGCAATTCCTGATAGTAATGCTGCAGTTGCAAGAGTTTTCTTTTTCATTTCAATCACATTCCTTTCCTGTATGTACCTATCATATCATAAAATAATTAAAAGTGTAAATTTTCATAACTTTAAATAATATATTTGTTATAATATAGATAGAAATAAGAAGATTATATTTTATAAAATAACCTTCATCTTTATGTCTTATAATAAGGAGGAAACAATATGGATGTATTAGCAGCCTTAATTAAGAATGCTTTTATTCTAGGTATTTTAGTGATAAGTGGTTTTGCAGTTGTTTATTATTTTAAAAATAGATAGACATTAATATAATTTCTAATAAAGACTATGCTTAGATAAAAGAGTCTTTTAATGATTTACAAGTTTAGATTGATTGTCAGTTAAAATCATTTTAACACAATTTTATGATTCTAATTATATTAATTACTGGGAACTATTCAATTAAAAAATACCATTGAGTATCAGATGATAATTAGTATTATCAATTTGATGCTAAAATGTTTGAAGAAAACATGACTGGAAGAGTACAAAGTTAATAAATAATCTCTATTCAGTTTGACAAGTTAGTTAATAGTATAAAATATAAAAATAATAATGCCATGTTTGCTTTTAACAATATGATATATGAAACACACTTTACAACAACATTAATATGAAAAGTTGTTAATGTAGTTACAACTCCAGAGGGTTATAGACAGATTACAGGAGATTATGTAAAAATCACATATCAAATGAAAACAGTTGGTACTTTAGTAAAGTATATGACTTTTAATTTTCAAATATAAATAATATTATTTATATCTAATAATGTTTAAATGAGTTTATGAAAGGGATGATTTCATGTTGGTTTTAAAAGATATATGTTTTCAATATAAAAAATAGATTTTCAAAAATGCAAATTTAAGACTTAATGATTCATCTCTTGTTTGTATTCATGGAAAAAGTGGATGTGGAAAAACAACATTATTAAAATTATTATCTTTTGAATTACCACTTCAAAGTGGTTCTATAAGTTATATGGGTAATGATATAAATAAAGATAATTTAAATGATTTTTTATTTCAAAATGTCAGTTATATTGATCAAGAAGGTCAGTTTTTACATAATATGACAATATTTGATCATTTCGAATTCTATGCAAATTTACACAATATAACTATTTCAACAAATAGTATGAATGAGTATCTCCAGAAAGTTAATTTAGAGAATATTGATTTGAAGAAATATCCATCTTATCTTTCTACGGGTCAAAGAAAAAGATTCCTTATCTCATTAGCTCTTATGATGAATAAAAGCATTATGTTGTTAGATGAACCAACTGCATCTCTTGATACAAAGAATAAAGAAATACTTTTAGATGTTCTTAAAGAATTATCAAAAACAATGCTTATTATTTGTACATCTCATGATAATCAACTGATTCAAAAAGCAGATTCAGTTTATGAAATTTCAAATTTACAATTGATAGAAGAAAAAAGCATTATATCTAAAGAAAACAATCTTCATATTTGTAAAGACAAACCATCTTATATAAAATACTATAAATATAAGAATTTAAAAATAAGATTTTTGTTTATTATTCTATTTTTAGTAGGTGTTATTTGTATTAATCTAATTTCTGTTTCGTTAAGTTCAAATATAGCATTAAAAGCAAATATAGATAATCAAAAAGCTTCATTACAGTCTAATGGTTTAATTTATTATAAACTTCCTGATGCAAGATGGTTAGATTTAGAAGAGTACGATTATATTGAATCAGAAGATGTTGCTGCAATACAAAAGATTAATGGAGTTCAATCTGTTACTCCTTATTATGCATTAGGAGATTATGGAAATGGTGAAAATCGTTCATTAAATTTAATGAAATCTAATGGTCAAAGTCAACAAATATCTTATTATTGGGAGAAGATGAGCAAAGTCTATGGTACTGATTGGTACCTTAAGATTGCTATTTTCTCTTATGACCCATTACAACATATTCAAATCAATGGAAAAGAGATAGAGGGAATATATATTGATGATGGCTTTGCTGATTTTTTAGGTGGGAATATTCAAGGTGGAGAAAGTATTACATTTCATTTTTATCTTCCTGTTCATTATTTTGAAACAAAAAGTAGTGCAACGGGGATGGAAGAAGAAATTAGAAAAATCGATTATAAGAGTGAAGAGACTCCTATTACATTAAAGATTAATGGTGTTTTACCAAACTCAGTTTATGGTGATTCTAATAAAAGCATTGATTCTGCTAATTTTGTAAGAATATATATGCCTATTGAAGATGTGAAAAAATTACTTGAAGAACACGCTGATATTCATACAAAGCATATATACAACCACCCTATGACATATCTTGTTTTATGTGATGAAGATAAAAAAGATACGATTAAAATGGAAATAGAAAGTATGAATGAATTATATAGAGTTAATTATCAGAATTTTAATGCAAGTGTGTTGATTGAAACAAGCCATTCAACACAATATATCATGGTTTTTATTTGTATAATTCTATTTTTGATAACTATTTTATTATCTTATTATCTTCTATATCTAAGAAAAGCAGAAATGTTAATACTCAGAAGAGAAGGTCTTATTTTAGAATTAAGAAAATATTATATGAGAGATTATTGGAACTTAAGCATTATGTGGGTTGTATTATCTATTATAGTCATGTGCATATATCATTATGTTACAAAAGGATTATTGGATTTTATGACATTATCTTTAATATGGAGTGGAACTACAGTTATTTTAATAGTGAGTTTTGTGCTAACAGCTTATTATGCAATAAGCAGAATACTACGAGGGATGATACACTATGATAAGTTTAACTGATATCAATCTATCCTTTGGTGAGCATAGACTTATTGAAAGTGGTAAATTAAATATACCCTATTCTCAAGTAACACTATTACAGGGAGAAAGTGGATGTGGAAAAACAACATTATTAATGAGCATCGCTTTACTTCATACTCAAATGTCAATGAACTATAATTTTGATGAGTTAAATGTTTTAAAAATTGATAAAAAAGAACAGTGTTTAATACGTCAAAATGATATATCAATTATATTTCAAGAAAACTATCTTTTTGAACATTTAACACTTATTGAAAATATTCAATTTCATGCAGATTTGGCAGGCAACAAAATGAGTGAAGATGAGATTAGAAAATATTTAGACTTTGTCAAACTTGATTTGGATTTTCATACAAATATAAAATCTATGTCTGGAGGAGAGAAACAAAGGTTAGCTGTTGTTTGTGGCATCGTAAAAAATGCTAAGTTGTTTATTTTTGATGAGCCAACAGCTTATTTAGATGAAGATAATAAAAAAATTATATTATCAATAATACAACAATTAGCATATGACTTTAATAAAATGGTGATAGTCGCATCACATGATGATAGCTTTTTAAACATAGCTGATCAAATTTATACAATCATAGATTTAAAGGTTATTCCTTTAAAAGAATCTCAGTATCAAATAACAAATCTCGAATTTAAGGGAAAGGTATTAGATAAGAAAGTATTGAGGAAATATGTCTATAAAAAAAATAAAAGATCATCATTAATTTTGGGTATTTTCTTGGGAGTTTTATTAGCTGGATTTACATTATCACTCATTTATGGTCACTTTTATCAAAAAGAGGATGAATTAATGCTCTTATCAAATATACATTATCAAGGTCAAATAGTTAGAAAAGACAATAAATATATAAACGTGACAGAACAGGCAAGAATAAAACAACAATTTAATTCTTATCAAATATATCCTTATACAACAATTCAATGCCATTTATTAATTGATAATATATATTTAAATAATGTCGAAATGAAAGCATATTATCCACAATCTATTCAAGAAAGTGATATTCTTCTTAAAAACAATCATATGACTAATAGTTCTATATATGTAAGTTATGAAATCTATCATTATTATAAAGAAAGAATATTTAAAACATTCAATATAGAAGATTTTGAAAAAGTTGACGTAAAAGGTGTATTGAAACCCAATTATGATCAAGAGAAATCTATATATGTTCCTTATAATATGTTAAAGGACAAATTAGCAAACAAGGGTGTTGAATTAGGAAACGTACCTGTTATAAAAATGATAGTAGAATTAAATTCTTTGGAAGATTATCATGATATTTTAAAGAATCTATCTAATTCTTATATTTTTACAACTTCTTTAGATATATCTACTCAATCACAATTTATTCAAGTATTTGGTTCAATTTATCTTGTATTTATATGGATATTTATGATTGTTATTTTGAGTATATATAAAATATATAATGTCATTGGAGATAAGCGCAATATTGCATTACTTCAAACCTTAGGTGTTAATCATTCTCAATTAGTAAATATGAAAATATTTGAGGAAAGCATCCTATTATTAACTATGAGTTTGATTGCCTTTAGTTTATCTACAGTTCTAACACTCTTGTTCGCATCTCAATTATTAGAGATGCTACCAATCTTTATTGTGGTTATTTTGATAAATGCAGCCATTCTATTAATTATTAATCTCATTATTTATATTTTATTTCTTAAGCGGTATACACCAGAGATTTTATTAAAATAAAGAAAGAAGGAAAAAACATGAGAAGAATAACATTAAAAAAAATATTGCTTTGTTTAGTTTGTATGTTTATTTGTATAATATCTTTAGTCACAACAAATCGAGTTAGAGCTTTAGATAATAAAACAACTCCATATGCAGTTATAGAAAGATATACAGTTAAGGAAGATGTTGGTTTAAGTAAGAATGGTATTAATATGGGATATGTGACTTGTAAAGTTGTTGTTGAATATAGTTCGCTAGATTCAAGCTTCACTGTCATATCAGCAACATGTGAGCCTCATTTTTCAATAGCTTATCCTTTTTTAACAATTGGTGGAGTCAAATCTGACCCTGCTGTTGGTAAAAAAATAACTGGAGACAGTGTAAAGGTCTCATTTAATGTTAGAGAAATGACAAGTGGTACAATGTGGAGTTATGATTGTAGAATACGAATTTAGAGAAGGAGACACAAAATTTTGTGTCTTTCTTTTTATATTTTGAATTTTCTTGTTTTCTACCTATATTTCTATAATTTTTAACCGTTTTATGGTAGAATATCTCACAGAGGGTGATGTGTGATGACAAAGGTTGTATCAATTGATGAGATTGAAGAAGTTTGTAATATTGTTGAATGTAATGGTGTGGTCGCATTTCCAACAGAAACAGTCTATGGAGTTGGTGTGAAGTTTGGCTCAAAAACAGCATTAGATAAGTTAATGGAGGCTAAGAATAGAGATTATTCTAAGGCCATTACATTGATGGTAGCAGATAAAAAAGATATCGAAAAATATGCTTATGTGAGTGATGATGCAAGAAAGATTATTCAGGCTTTTATGCCAGGCATGATTACACTTGTTTTTAAGAAAAAAGGCAATGTTGATTCGATTATGACGAATGGAAAAGAGACAATTGGAATTCGTATACCAGATAATCAATATGTATTGACTTTGCTACAGAAAGCTGGACCTATGCTAGTGACAAGTGCAAACTTATCAAATCACCCCAATACTACATCAACAAAGGAAGTTTTAGATCAATTGGATGGTCGTATTGACTTGGTAGTAGATGGACATACAAATGACAATGTTGCAAGTACTGTTGTGGATGTAAGTGGAAATGAAATCAAAATATTACGTGAGGGTAAAATAACAAAAGAGGATATACAGGAGGTATTGAAATGAAAATAGCAGTTGCATGTGATCATGGAGGATTACGATTAAAAAATGTTCTTGTTGAAGAGATGAAGAAACAAGGATATGAAGTTGTTGATTTTGGAACTTATAATGAGGAAAGTTGTGATTATCCTGATTATGCTTCAAAAGCTGCAAAAGCAGTAGCGTTGGGGGAATGTGAAAAAGGTGTTGTTGTATGTGGAACTGGCATTGGTGTTTCTATTACATGTAATAAGGTCAATGGAATTCGTTGTGCATTGGTACATGATGTATTTAGTGCTAAAGCGACAAGAGCTCATAATGATTCTAATATGATTGCAATGGGGCAAAGAGTTATTGGAGAAGGATTAGCTTTGGAAATTTTAAATGCATGGTTAAGTACTGATTATGAAGGTGGTAGACATGATGCAAGAATTCAAAAAGTTATGGCTTTAGAGGAGGAATAAAACAATGAGAGATACTGAAGTTTTTGAAAGTGTTGAGAGAGAATTAAACAGACAAAGAAATAATATTGAATTAATTGCTTCTGAAAACTTTGTTTCTGAACAAATTTTAGAATTAGCTGGAACTGTTTTAACAAATAAATATGCTGAAGGTTATCCTGGAAAGAGATACTATGGTGGATGTCAATTTGTTGATGAAGTAGAAGATTTAGCAAGAAATCGTTTAAAAGAATTATTTGGATGTGAGCATGCAAATGTGCAGCCTCATTCTGGGGCACAGGCAAATACAGCGGTTTATTTAGCTGTTTTAAAACATGGTGATAAAGTTCTAGGAATGTCTCTTGCTGATGGCGGACATTTAACGCATGGACATCCATTAAACTATTCAGGAATAAATTATGAATTTCATAGTTATGGAGTCACAAAAGAAACTGAAACAATTGATTATGATGATTTTAAGAGAAAAGTTGAAGATATCAAGCCAAAGTTAGTTGTAGCAGGGGCAAGTGCTTATTCAAGAACAATTGATTTTGAATTTATGGCTCGTATTGCTCATGAAAATGGAGCATTGTTTATGGTTGATATGGCGCATATTGCTGGTTTGGTTGCTGCTGGATTACATCCATCTCCATTCCCACATGCTGATATTGTCACAACAACAACTCATAAAACATTAAGAGGACCACGTGGTGGGGTCATTATGTGTAAAGAGGAATTAGCTGCTGATATAGATCGTGCTGTTTTTCCTGGTATGCAAGGGGGTCCATTAATGCACATTATCGCAGCTAAAGCTGCATGTTTCTATGAAGCATTACAACCTGAATTTAAAGACTATGCAACTCAAGTTATTAAAAATGCGAAGGCTTTTGAAGACTCTTTAAAAGAAGAGGGATTTAGATTGGTTGCAGATGGAACTGATAATCATTTGTTATTAATTGATGTGAAAGCAAGTTGTGGAATGAGTGGAAAAAAAGCTGAAAGATTACTTGATGAAATTAACATTACTGCAAATAAGAATGCTATACCTTTTGACACAGAAAAACCATTTAAAGCAAGTGGTATTCGTGTTGGAACACCAGCTATGACAACAAAAGGTTTTAAAGAAGAAGATTTCAAAGAAGTTGGAAAAATTATAGCTTATCGTTTAAAGAATGAAGAAACTGACGAAATTAAAGAAGAGTGTATAAAAAGAGTGAAAGCATTAACTGATAAAGTGACTATGTATCATGACTTCACTTATATCAAATAGAAAGAAGGACAAATTATGGCAACAACAATATTAAATCATCCTTTAATTGATCATAAATTAACAATTATGAGAAATAAAGATACAGGAACAAAAGAATTTAGACAGAACTTAGATGAAATTGCTATGTTAATGGCTTATGAAGTGACAAAAGGATTACCAACCAAAAATATCGAAGTCGTCACACCAATATGTCAAATGACAGGAAAAGAACTTGTAAGACCAATTATTCTTGTTCCTATTTTAAGAGCTGGTCTTGGTTTAGTCGATGGTTTCAAAACAATTATACCAACTGCAAAAGTCGGTCATATTGGAATGGCTAGAAATGAATCAACTTTAGAACCAGAGGAATATTATGCTAAATTTCCATCATGTTTAGATACTGCTGATGTTATTGTCGTTGACCCAATGTTAGCAACTGGTGGAAGTGCATCTGCTGCTATTGTCAATATTAAAAAACGTGGGGCAAAGTATATTAAACTGGCATGTTTGGTTGCTGCACCAGAAGGTATTGCAGTTATCGAACGCGATCATCCTGATGTTGATTTAGTTGTTGCGGCTTTAGATGAAAAATTAAATGAAAAAGGTTATATTGTTCCAGGTTTAGGGGATGCTGGTGATCGTCTTTTTGGAACAGATGAATAAAAAACGATGTTAAAAGACTTGGTCTATGCATTAGAATTAGGTTTAAGAGTTATAGGAACGTTCATTATATGTTCATTCGTAGGTGTTAAACTTGATCAGTATTTTCATAGTCAGCCAATTATATTATTAATATGTCTATTATTGGCTTTTGTCTATGTTATAAGATTATTGTTAGGAGTGGGTAAACATGAATGAGAAAACTGTATTAAAAAGTTCTATTTATGTCTTTCTTGTTGGATGTTTAGGGCTCGGATTACTAAGCTTATGTATTCAAAATATATCTTATATATTAGGGTTTATTTTGGGGTATATTATAAATATCATTGTCTTTTTAATGATTATGAAAATGTCTGAAGGAATATTAAAGTTTTCAATGTCTACTGCAATTATTGCAGTTATGTTTCTGGCAAAGTTAGCTTTATATGCATTAGGGTTTTATATATCTGTAAAATCACCATGGTTTCATTTACTCGGTGTATTTTTAGGATATATGGTTACCAAGGTAACAATATATGTAGAAGGATTTATTCATAAAGGAGGTGAAGTTGATGCTTAGTGCGACAATACTTTCTACAGTACATATTCAATTACAAGTTGAACTGGTATTCTCTTTAATTATAATGTCAGCGTTAATTCTATTCTTTGTATTTGCTGGGAAAAAGGTTATGGCAGCTGATCCGTTAGAGAAGCCAAAAGGTATTGTGTTAGTATGTGAAACAGGTATAGAGATGGTTTATAACTATATGAAATCAATCATGCCATCACGATTTGAGAAACGTTATTATCCTTATTTTGCGATGTTGTTTGTTTATTTAATTGTTGCTAATTTAAGTGGTTTGATTGGTTTTGATGCACCAACATCAAATTTTTCGATTACTTTGGCAATGACATTAATTACATTTACATTAATTCAGTATAATGCGTTAAAGAAAAAAGGTGGATTAACATATGTTAAAGAATTAATATGGCCACCTACCAATATACTTGGAGCAGTATCACCATTAATATCGTTATCAATGCGTTTGTTTGGTAATATATTGAGTGGAACAATTTTAATGGGACTGGTTTATCAATTTACTGGCTGGTTATCAAGTTTTATCTTACCAGTCAATATTTTGGGTCCTATTTTAGCACCTGTATTACATGCTTATTTTGATGTTTTTGCAGGATGTATTCAAACATTAGTATTTGTGACTTTATCTAGTATTCTGATATCAATAGAAGCAGAATAACTGGTGAAGAATAAAAAAACAAAAAATTATTTGGAGGAATAAAAAAATGACAGATTATGGTTTAATTGCAATTGCAGCAGGTATCGCTGTATGTGCAGGTTTAGGAACAGGAATTGGTGAAGGGATTGCAGCGAGTAAAGCAGTTGAGGCTGTAGGTAGAAATCCAGAAGCTGAAGGAAAAATTCGTACAATGATGATTTTAGGTATTGCTTTATCTGAAACAGTTGCTATTTATGGTTTATTAATTTCTTTCTTATTAATGTTCGTTTTCCCAAGCTTTATTGGATAAAAGTTGGAGAATGAGTAGATAAAGAAGGAGGAACAAGAAATGAATATTGATATTGCTGGAAAGTTATTTCCCAATATAACAACAGTTATTATTCAATTGTGTTCAACAGGAATAATGCTATTCTTTTTCAAGAAATTTCTTTGGACTCCTATGCAGGCTTATTTTGAAAAAAGAGCTAATTTCATTGAATCAACAATCAATGAAGCAAAGGAAATGAATGAAAAAGCAAAGACATTTATGGTAGAAAGCGAAGAACAGGCACGTGAATCTGCTAAAGAATATCGTGGAATTGTTGAAAGAGCAAAAGCCGATGCTTTAAAAGTCCGTGATGATATTGTAGCAGATGCGAAAAAAGAAGCTGCTAATAAATTACAACAGGCTGAAAGAGAAATTGAAGCAGAAAAACAACAAGCTAAAGAAGAAATGAAAGAAGAAATGGTTGGTATTGCAATAGAAGTTGCTGCAAAAGTTCTAAGTAAAGAAATGAATACCAAAGAAAATCAACAAATGGTTGAAGACTTTGTTGAAAAGGTTGTCAATTAATGGACATTATTGCAATGAGATATGCTGAATCATTATTTGATTTAGCAAAAGATGAAAAGACCATTGAGACTTATCAAAAAGATATCACAAAAATTCAAGAAGTTTTTGATAATGAAGAGATTGTGAAGTTCTTTAGCCATGTTGCATTACAAGATGAAATCAAAGTTGATGTCTTGAAAAAGAGTTTTGAAGGACAAGTCTCTTTATATGTCTATAATTTCTTATTGTTACTCATTAAGAAAAGAAGAATCAAATATATAAGAGAGATTTGTCAGCAGTTCCAATCTTTATGTAATGATTATTTTGGCATTAAAGTTGGTAAGGTAGTCAGCGCTTATCCTTTAGATGATAAGCAAGTTCAAAAGATTGAACACGCTATTGGTAGAAAAGAAGGAAAGAAAGTTAAGTTACGTGTGGTTATTGATGAACGTTTAATCGGTGGAATTAAAGTAGAAATTGATAATCATGTTTATGATGATTCACTTTCTTATAAATTAGAATCACTGAAACAAGAGTTATTGAGAAGGTAGGTGAAGGTAGTGGATCTAAGACCAGATGAAATTAGTGCATTAATTAAAGAACAGATTAAGCATTTTAATGATCAGATTGAATCTAAAGATATTGGAACAGTTATGACGATTGGTGATGGTGTTTCACTTGTTCATGGCTTAGATAATGCTATGCTTGGAGAATTGTTGTTGTTCCCTGATGATGTTTATGGAATGGTTATGAATCTTGAAGAGGATAGTGTTGGTGCTGTATTACTTGGTAGTGAAGGAACTATTAAGGAAGGCGATGAAGTGAAACGAACAGGAAAAATTATTGAAGTTCCTGTTGGTGATGGTTTATTAGGGCGTGTTGTGAATCCATTAGGGCAACCAATAGATGGTCAGGGAGAAATCGTTTCTTCTAAAACAAGACCAATTGAAAGAGTTGCGAGTGGAGTTATGACAAGAAAGTCTGTAGACCAGCCTTTGCAAACGGGAATTACATCTATTGATGCTATTATTCCAATTGGTAGAGGACAGCGTGAGTTAATCATTGGTGATAGACAAACAGGAAAAACAGCTATTGCTATTGATACAATTTTAAATCAAAAAGGTCAAAATATTTATTGTGTGTATGTTGCAATTGGACAGAAGAATTCTACTGTTGCTCAAATCGTAGAGAAATTACGTAAGGGTGGAGCAATGGAATATACAACGATTGTTTCAGCAGGTGCAAGTGAACTTGCTCCAGTTCAATATATTGCGCCATATGCAGGGAGTGCAATGGCAGAAGAGTGGTTAGCACAAGGAAAAGATGTATTAATTGTTTATGATGATTTATCTAAACATGCCGTTGCTTATCGTACTGTCTCTCTCTTATTGAAGAGACCACCAGGACGTGAAGCTTATCCAGGAGATGTTTTCTATTTACATTCTCGTTTACTGGAAAGAGCATGTCGTTTAAATGAAGAAAATGGTGGAGGCTCAATTACAGCTTTACCAATTATTGAGACACAGGCGGGAGATATCTCAGCATATATCCCAACAAATGTTATTTCAATTACAGATGGGCAAATCTTCCTACAGCAGGATTTATTTAATGCTGGATTTAGACCTGCCATTGATACTGGATTATCAGTAAGCCGTGTAGGTTCTTCTGCTCAAATTAAAGCAATGAAGCAAGTCTCAGGATCATTAAAACTAGAATTGGCACAATTTGCTGAAATGCAGGCGTTTGCTCAATTTGGTAGTGATTTAGATGCAGCAACAAAGGCAACATTGGATCATGGTGAAAAAGTTCGTGAAGTCTTGAAACAGGCTCAATATTCCCCTCGTTCTGTAGAAGAACAGGTGATTTCATTGTTTGCATTAAAATATGGATTTACAAAAACAATCCCAGTGACAAAAGTATCACAGTTTGTTAGTGAATTATATGAAGAAATGAAGTTAAATCATGCAGATATGATTGAAGATATTCGTATTGAAAAAGCAATTAGTGAAGAACTTACAAAACAATTAAAAGAAGTCATGAGTGAGTTTGTAGAAAAATTTCTAAAAGTGAATAAGGAAGGATAGAACAATGGCTAGTAATATGCAGTCTATTAAAAGACGTATAAAGTCCGTTGAATCTACAAAAAAAATCACTAAAGCAATGCAACTTGTTGCCACTTCTAAACTTCAAAAGACTAGAAAACAATTAGAAGAACTCAAACCTTACTATAGTATGGTTCAAGAAACAGTTGCTGAGATTCTTGCCAGTAATAAGAATTTAATTGATAATCCATATTTGAAAGAGAATACTCAAGGAAAGACTGTTTATATTGCAATGACATCAAGTTTGGGGCTATGTGGTGGATATAATGCTAATGTTTTAAAAACGATTGCAAATGAGATTCATGATAATGATCTTGTTTATATGATTGGTTCTAAGGGAGCAGCATATTTAACACATAGACAGATTGAATTTAATCATGAATATTTACATTTAAATTCAACTATGGATTTTAGAGAAATTGTAAGACTTGTGGGTGAATTAACACAAATGTATAGAGATCAGGAGATTTCTAAAATTAAGATTATCTATACTCAATTTGTAAATAATCTTACATTCACACCAAGAGTTATCACACTATTGCCTGTTGATACCGCTGATTTTACAGATATTGAGGTCACAAAGAAATTTACTATCTTTGAACCAAGTCCAAGTGATGTACTCAATCATTTGATACCTATGTATTTACAGTCAGTAATATATGGTTATTTAGTAGAGTCAGTCACAAGTGAAAATGCATCAAGACGTGTGTCTATGGAAAATGCTACTGACAATGCTCAAGAATTAATTGAAGACTTATTGTTAAAATATAATCAGGCAAGACAAACAGCGATTACAAATGAGATATCAGAAATCGTTGCAGGAGCGAATGCTCAATAGAAAAGGAGGTGCCTTATGTCTAATATAGGTAAAATCGTACGTGCTGTTGGACCAGTTGTTGATATTGCATTTAATGCTGATTTTTTACCAGCTTTAAATACTGCGATTCAAATTGATAATCAGGGTGAATCGTTAACAGTGGAAGTTGCACAACATATTGGTGACGATATCGTACGTTGTATTGCAATGGGGCCTACTGATGGATTAATCAGAGGACTTGATGCAATCGATACAGGAGCACCTATTAGTGTACCTGTAGGAAATGAAACATTAGGAAGAATGTTTAATGTTTTAGGTCATCCAATTGATGGTAAAGAACCGTTGGATTCTCATGTGACGGCTATGCCAATACATAGAAGTGCACCTACTTATGCACAACAAAGAACTGAAACAGAAATCTTGGAAACAGGAATCAAGGTTATTGATTTAATTTGTCCTTATATTAAGGGTGGTAAGATTGGGCTGTTTGGTGGTGCTGGAGTAGGGAAAACAGTATTAATCCAAGAATTGATTAATAATATTGCAACTCAGCATGGTGGATTATCTGTCTTTGCAGGAGTTGGTGAACGTTCAAGAGAAGGTAATGATCTTTATTATGAGATGAAAGAGAGTGGTGTTTTAAATAAAACAACACTTGTCTTCGGACAAATGAATGAACCACCAGGATCTCGTTTAAGAGTTGCATTAACAGGACTGACAATGGCTGAGTATTTTAGAGATGAACAAAATCAGGATGTCTTATTATTTATTGATAATATCTTTAGATTTACACAAGCTGGTTCAGAAGTATCAGCTTTACTAGGACGTGTTCCTTCACAAGCTGGTTATCAACCAACACTGGCTACAGAAATGGGACAATTACAAGAACGTATTACATCAACAAAAAAAGGTTCAATTACATCAGTACAAGCAGTTTATGTACCTGCTGATGACTTGACTGACCCTGCTCCAGCCACAACCTTTGCTCATCTAGATGCAAAAGTTGTATTGGATCGTTCTATTGCAGCATTAGGAATATATCCAGCTGTTGACCCATTAAACTCATCATCACGAGCTCTTGATCCTTTAGTTGTAGGACAAGTTCATTATGAAGTAGCGCATGGAGTGCAACAGATACTCCAAAAATTCCAAGAATTACAGGATATTATTGCTATTTTAGGTATGGATGAATTAAGTGAAGAAGACAAGATAACTGTTGCTCGTGCAAGACGTATCCGTAATTACTTATCACAACCATTTACTGTAGCTTCTCAATTTACAGGAATGGAAGGAAAATATGTTCGTGTTGAGGATACTATCAGAGGATTTAAAGAAATCTTAGAAGGAAAATGTGACCATTTACCTGAACAAGCATTTCATAATGTAGGTTCGATTGAAGAAGCTATTGAGAAAGCAAAGACTTTAACTGATGAAAACGTTTAAGCTGAAGATAGTGACACCAAGAGGAATCTACAAAGAAACAGAAGTAGAGTTACTCAACTTAAGAACAACAGCAGGTCAAATTGGTATTCTTGCAAACCACTTGCCTCTTGCAAGTGGACTTGAAATTGCAGAAATGGACTATAAAGATGCGAATGGGCAAAGAAATAGATTTGCATTATCTGGTGGTTTTGTTTATGTCAATGAAGATGAAACCACAATTATTGCTAATGCAATAGAATCACCAGAAGAAATTGATTTACGTCGTGCTGAAGAAGCAAAACGTAGAGCAGAAAAACGTTTGCAAGATAAAGATGGCGATATTTTAAGAGCTGAAATGGCTTTGAGAAAAGCAATAACTAGAATACATGTTAAAAATGGGAATTAAGATTTGATTTGGTTCAAATCTTTTTTTCTTTCCTGCATTATAATGAAAATGAGCTGATTATGGAAATAATTGAACATATTGCAGATATTTAGGTAGAATGAAATAACTGAGATACATATAGAGATAAGGTTTATGCAGGATGAAAATTGAAGAGAGAAGTTAAGTAAGTATGTTGCAATGAGAAGTCATATAACATGAGAATCCTGAACAAAAAGAGTATCTAGAAAAATACAGGAGTATGAGATTATTAAAAAATTGAGAAAGAAAATAAGAAAAAAACCAGGATAAGTCTCAAAAGGATGATAATACAATCAATAATCTGTTAAACAAAATATAAAAAAGATTTGTTATTGTGTCGAAACATGTTAGAATAAAACTTGCGAGGATGTGAGATAATGGCAAAAAAGAAGAAATTAAAATTAAGAATAGACAGAGTTATTTTGGTTGCTATCATTGCAATAATAATCCTTTTTGGACTATATAAAGGAATTATGTTTGCAGTAGATCAGGTTTCTGGATTTTTTGCTAAAGAAAAGCCAGTACAAGTTGAACAAAAAGAGAAAGAATATATTGCAACAGTTGTTATTGATCCAGGACATGGAGGATATGATGCTGGTGCAAATACAAAAAATCTATTTGAAAAAGATATTACGCTTACAACTGCTAAAGCAGTTGGCAAATATTTAGAAAATCAAAATATTAAAGTTATTTATACAAGAACAGAAGATATTGAGTTACATGATGATAAAAAAACAGACTTGGAAATGCGAGCAGCAATAAGTAAAACAAATCAAGCTAAGTATTTTGTATCTATACATGTTAATGATTTTGATAAAACAACTGATGTTTCAGGGTTTGAAGTTTATACTAAAAATGATGAAAGTACAGCTTTAGCAACTTCTGTTGGTACATACATAGAAAAATTAAATTATTCTAAAAATAGGGGTATTCAAGATGGAAAGAGTTTGGTTGTTCTAAAAGCGAATACTGTCCCATCTATATTAGTAGAATTAGGTTATATTAAGGGAAAAGATTATAATTATTTGAGTGATAATCAAAAATTAGAACAGATAGGTGAAGCTATTGCAAAAGGAATAGTAGATCAAGTTCATAAAAAGTAGATATACTTATGGTAAGATGTTTTGAGATTAAAAATAATGATATGGAGTAAAAAGAAGAAGTTCATAATTAGCACTTCTTCTTTTCATTTACAAGATTGAGTTTATTTTAAAAAGTATTGTTGATATAGGAATTTATTAAGGATGTATGAGTATACATTAACTGTCGAATTATGTATAATAGAGATGAAGAAAGCTGGGATATTATGAAGATTAAAAAGAGGGTTTATATCATCATAGGAATTGCTATAGCTATTATTGGAGCAGTAATCTTTTTTATGTTTATGGATAGGCCTGTTGTTGAATTTAAGGATGATATTGGAAAGATTGAGATTAAAGGGGAGTATGATCCTAAAAGTTTTATTTCTCAGGTGAGAGGTCATGATATTGATGATATAGATGTTGATAAATCTCAAGTCAATATAGAAAAGATAGGTACATATGAATTGATCTATAAATTAAATGATAAGGAATATATTTTAAAGGTTGAAGTTGTAGATACTGTTGCTCCAACGTTTGAAGTCAATTCATTGGATATAGACCTTGGTAGGAATGTATCAGTAGAAGATATTGTTAAAAATATCAATGATCAAACTGAAACAAAATCATATTTTAAAGAAACATATGACTTTAGTAAAGAAGGAGAACAAGAAGTCATTGTGGTTGTTGAAGATGCAGGTGGTAACAAGACAGAAAAATCAGCGAATGTAAAGATTGTCAAAGATGAAGAAAAACCAACATTAAGCGGATTACATGATATAAGTGTTACTAAAAATGGTAAAATTAACTATTTAACAGGTGTTACAGCAAAAGATAATCGTGATCCGCATCCTCAAATTGATGTCAACTCATCTCAGGTTGATACAAATCAGGTAGGAGTATATAATGTTATATATACAGTTACTGATCGTTCAGGAAATAGCAACTCTTATACAAAAAAAGTCACTGTTTCTCAGAAATCAGTAGCAAATCATGGTCAAAGTGGAGATAAAGTTGTTTATCTGACATTTGATGATGGTCCATCTGAAAATACAGCACAAATATTAAATATTTTAGATAAATATAATGCCAAAGCAACATCCTTTGTGACAGGTAATGGACAAAAGTATAATAACCTTATTAAAGAAGCACATAATAAAGGGCATACAATAGGTCTACATACATATACACATAATTATTCTAAAGTATATGCTTCAGTTGATGCATATTTTAATGATTTGAATAAAGTAGGAAAAATGGTAAAGGGGTTAATTGGTTTTGTTCCTAAGTATATAAGATTTCCTGGTGGAGGTTCTAACATGGTTTCTAAAAAATACACACCAGGTATTATGAGTGTTCTTGTGTCAGAAGTGCAAAACAGAGGATATCAATATTATGACTGGAATGCAAGTACAGGGGATGCCAATGGAAACAATATTGCAGTTCATAAATTGGTCAAAGAAGCAACATCAAGTCATGCTCATAATATTATGATTCTTGCTCATGATACAAAGGCAAAATCAACAACAGTGCAGGCTTTACCAAAGATTATTGAATATTATCAAGGGTTAGGTTATACCTTTAAAGGTATAGATGATAATAGCTATGCACCACATCATAAAGTGAATAATTAAATAAGTAAGTTAATATAAAAAGCAGTTCAATTTGAGAGATTTTTGAACTGCTTTTAAGGTTTCGTTTACTTTTCAAATAGACGAATCATTTTTTCTTTAAATGTCGTATAAGGGTAATATCTAAATGGGAGATCAATCCATGTTGCTTTCTTAACAAGACTTCTCGTATGAGAGAAGGTTTCAAAACTCTTTTTGCCATGATATGAACCCATGCCACTATGTCCAACACCACCAAATCCAAGTTGGCTTGTTGCAAGATGGATAATGGTATCATTAATACATCCACCTCCAAAACTACAAGAGTTTAAAAGTTTGTTTTGAACATCTTTATGACTTGAGAATATATAGAAGGCAAGAGGTCTTTCTCTTTTGTTGATGAAATCTATGACTTCATCAATTGAATGATATGTGATAATAGGAAGAATTGGTCCAAAGATTTCTTCTTTCATTAAGGGATTATCACTATCAATATGATCAACAAGTGTAGGTTCAATCTTCAAAGTTTGTAGATTTCCTTTTCCTCCAATAATAATATCTTGATTTTCAAGAAGGTGGGTGAGTCTTTCAAAATGTTTTTGGTTAATAATCTTAACAAGTTGATCATTTTCAAGTGGGTTATCACCAAAGAATTCTAAAATATATTGTTTTATATAGTCTATAAACGGCTTTTTTAAGTTCTCTCTCACTAACAAATAATCTGGCGCGACACATGTTTGTCCAGCATTTAAAAACTTACCAAAGGCAATTCTCTTGGCAGCTAATTTTAAACTATGAGCATCATCAACAATACAAGGACTCTTTCCACCAAGTTCCAATGTCACTGGAGTTAAATAGCGACTAGCTTTAGCCATCACTTGTTTACCAACTTCAACACTTCCAGTAAAAAAGATATAATCAAAACGTTGCTCAAGTAATGCTATATTTTCTTCTCGACCACCCTCAACAACAGCTACATATTTCTCATGACAAGTTTCATGAATCATTTGTTTAATAATATGAGAGACATGAGGTGCATAGGCGCTTGGTTTAATAATAACAGTGTTTCCAGCTGCAATAGCACCAATAGCAGGTTCGATTGATAACATAAAAGGATAATTCCAGGGACTCATAACAAGTGTAACGCCATAAGGTTCATAAGTTTCATAACTAACTCCATAAAACTGAGCCAAGGGAGTCCATACTTTTTTATTTTTCGACCATCTTTTTATATGTTTTAATTGATAATTTATTTCACTTAAAACCAATCCAATTTCAGCCATATAAGATTCAGTAGCATGCTTATTGAGGTCTTTCTTTAAAGCTATTATAATCTTATCTTCATTTTGAGTTATCCATTGTTTTATGTTCTGAATTGTTTTTATACGCATTTGAATATTTTTCGTATCATGTGTCATAAAATATTGACGTTGGGAATCAACTAACTGTGTAATATCCATAATATTCCTCCTATTAATAGTTATTTTCATTATAGCGTAATTCGCATAGTCTTTCAAAACGATTTGTGTTAGAATAAAACAACAGGAAAGGGTGAAACAAGAATGAATGCAGTATATCATGAATATGACGAAAATCCAGTTCGTAAAACATTAAAACAAAGAAAGAAAAAGAAACTGAAAAGAAAAGTCAAAATCTTATTAGTATTATGTCTTTTGATCATACTTGCATTTTATTTAATAAGTGATTATTCAAAAGTAAAATCTATACATATAAGTGGTAATTCTCTTACTGAGAAAGAAGAAATACTTGAACATATTACAATCAGTCAATCATCATACTATATGTTTATGAATACTCATAAAATAGAAAAGCAAATAAAACTATTACCGGCTATTAAAGAAGCTACAGTTCAATGTGACTGGGTAGGGAATATAAAGATTGAAGTGCAAGAAGCACAGCCAATTGCATATGCAAAAATAAATAAAGATATATATGAAATTAATAATATTGGAAATATTATTAAAACGACTGATCAAGATAGAATAAGTTTATTAAAATCATTACCTTATGTCAGTGAATTTAAAGAGGAAAAATTACTAAAACAATTCGCTGAAGGATTCAAAGATGTTCCTACACTTATGCAAAATGAAATAAGTGATATCATATTGTCGCCACAACGTGGTGATGAAACAAGGTTAAAATGTTTATTGAAAGGAGATAAGATTTTGTACATAAGAATTGAGGACTTATCAACAAGACTTGATGATGAAATCTTCAATTATGAAGCATATAAAACAAAGTACAAAGATAAATACAGTTTCTCAATAGAAGGTATTCATTTATATCTTGAATAGAATTAATAAATTGTCTAAAAGATAAAAAAGCGTTAAAAATATATGAGATGATATTGACAATAAAAGTGATATTTGTTAAGGTTAAAGATAGAAAAAGCAAAGAACAGAAGAGATTAAAAGGATGTTTTAGAGAACTGATGGTTGGTGAAAATCAGGACAGAAATTTTATGAGAATGGTCTGGGAGCTGTTATCTTGAATAGTTAGAGATAAACGTTAACTGCGTTAAAGTAATGAGAGACACTTCGGTGTAAAAAAGGTGGTACCGCGTATTTAACGTCCTTTTATAGGGGCGTTTTTTTATTTGGAAGGAGAGAACAAACATGAAAAATCCAAAAGATTATTATTTAACAACAGCAATTACTTATACTTCAGGAAAACCACATATTGGGAATACATATGAAATTATATTAGCAGATGCTATTGCAAGAAGTAAAAGACAAGAAGGATATAATGTTTATTTTCAAACTGGAACTGATGAACATGGCCAGAAGATTGAATTGAAAGCGCAAGAAGCAGGAATCCCTCCTAAACAATTTGTTGATGAAAAAGCAGCGGTTGTTAAAAATATTTGGGATTTAATGGATTCATCATATGATAAATTTATGAGAACAACAGATGAGTATCATATTAAGCAAGTCCAAAAGATATTTAAGAAATTATATGATCAAGGTGATATTTATTTAGGACACTATGAAGGTAAATATTGTACAGCATGTGAATCGTTTTTTACAGAATCACAACTTGTTGATGGCAAATGTCCTGATTGTGGGGGACCTGTTCATGATGCTAAGGAAGAAGCTTATTTCTTTAAGTTATCTAAATATGCAGATCGTTTAATTCAACATATTGAAAATCATCCAGAGTTTATTCAACCTGTTTCAAGAAAGAATGAAATGATGAATAACTTCTTAAAACCTGGTTTACAAGATTTATGTGTATCACGTACAACATTTACTTGGTCTATTCCAGTTGATTTTGATCCTAAACATGTCGTTTATGTATGGATTGATGCATTGACAAATTATATTACTGGTCTTGGTTATGATGTGGATGGAAATCATGGAGAACTGTATAAAAGATATTGGCCTGCTGACTTACATTTAATTGGTAAGGATATTGTAAGGTTTCATACAATTTATTGGCCAATTATGCTAATGGCACTAGACATTCCGTTGCCTAAACAGGTGTTCGGACATCCTTGGTTATTACAAGGGGAAAGCAAAATGTCTAAATCGAAAGGAAATGTAATTTATGCTGATGATTTGGTTCAAATCTTTGGTGTAGATGCCGTAAGATATTATGTTTTACATGAAATTCCTTATGATAATGATGGAAGTATTACATGGGATCTATTAGTAGAGCGTATTAATTCTGATTTAGCTAATATTTTAGGAAACTTGGTTAATAGAACAATTGCAATGACAAATAAATATTTTGATGGTGTTGTGACAAATCCAGAAGTATATGAAGAAGTTGATGATGAGTTAAAGCAAATTGCTTTAGCTATGCCAAAGAAAGTACAAGATTTAATGGATGAGTTCAAAGCATCTAAAGCATTAGACGAAATTTTTGTTTTGTTAAGAAGAACAAATAAATATATTGATGATACAATGCCTTGGGCTCTTGCTAAAGAAACTGACAAACAAGAACGTTTAGCTACTGTTCTTTATAATTTGATAGAAGCTATTCGTTTTGCAGCAATTGCACTAGAACCATTTATGCCATCAACTTCTACAAAAATTTTAGATCAAATTCATACTGATCTAAGAGATTTCAAAGATTTAAGTACTTTTGGATTATATCCAGTGGGAAATAAAGTGACTGATAAACCACAACAATTATTTGCAAGATTAGATCCAAAAGAGGTTGAAAAGAAAGTAGAAGCACTACAACCTAAAAAACAAGAACAAAAAGAAGATGAGAATCAAATTACTATTGATGATTTTGCTAAAATAGAATTAACTGTTGGAACAGTTGAAAAATGTGAAAAGCATCCAAATGCTGATAAATTACTTATTTCTCAAATTAACATTGGAAAAGAAGTTAGACAAATTGTATCAGGAATTGCTGATTTCTATAGTCCAGAAGATATGATTGGTAAGAAAGTTATTGTTGTATCTAATTTAAAACCAGCAGTTTTACGTGGTGTAGAATCACAAGGAATGATTTTAGCTGGTTCTAAGAAAAAGTTATTAGAACTTGTATCTGTTGAAAGCTTACCTAATGGAACAAAAATTAAATAATGAGAAAGTAGGTTCATTTCATGAGCCTGCTTTTCTTTTTAAAGAGAATATTTTATTTTGTGTATTTCATAAATATGATAAAATGAAAATGAAATGTAGGAGGATATCATGAGAAAAGAACAGTTATTTCAGTTTATAGAAGTTGTAGATTGTGGAAGCATAAATAAAGCAGCAGAAAAATTATATATATCTCAGCCTAATTTAAGTCGCTCTATCCATGCTTTAGAGGAAGATATGGGGAAAGCATTGATTATAAGAAACAATAGAGGTGTGACACTTACACCGACTGGGAAAATGTTATATTATTATGCAAGATCTATTTTGAATCAATTTCAGGTCCTTGAAAGATTAAAGGAATTAGATGCTGAACAAATTTATAGTCAGTTATCTATTTCTGTAGATTCTTTATTTTTAAAAGATGATATGATTTTGAATTTTTATAAACGTATAAGCAGTGCTGAAACAGAAATCAAGTTTTTAGAGACAACTGCTGAAGAGGTTCTTCAAAATGTAATTGATATGAAATCTGAAATAGGAATTACAATCTTGAATAACTACCAATTATCAATCTTTAAAAAGATGGCTGAAGTTAAAGATATTGAAGTACAAATATTAGGAAGTGGTCCTTTATATGTACATATAAGTGAAAATAATCCCCTTGCACATAAAGAAATTGTAAATATAAAAGAATTTTTTGAATATCCACGTATTCACTTACCATATGACTTTTTCTCAAATTTAAATTTATCATTATCGATAGATGGCTTTGCCTTATCAGAGTTCAAAAGAAGTATTATAATGAGCAATTATCATGCTATAATCAATATGATAAATCATGCAGATGCCTTGATGTTAGGGAATAAATGGCAGGTGGAGGAATTAAAATATTCGCATATAAAGAGTATCGAAATAGAGAATAGTGGAATCACAATGAACTTTGTTATTATTAAACGAAAACGTGATACAATATCAAATGCAGGTCAAGTATTTTTAGATATTTTGCATGAAAACTATGATTATATTTAGTTATGTATAAATTGATATAACTAGGCATTTCAATTTAAGTATTATACAATCTAACTTTTTTGGAATACAATTAAGATGTATTAAGGAATAACATTCCTAATATCATTTGTATAAAAAAGGAGAAAAAATAATATGAAAAAGAGTACAATTTTAACATTCGCGACAGCAGTAGCAATTGTTGCAACTTCAGCAGGAACATTCGCAGCATGGGATCAATTAGAAGATACATCTGATGTAGCAAATTTGGTTGTTGGAACACCAGTAACAGTACAAGCAGGAACATTAACAACTTTTAGTGAAGAAAGTAGAGTTTTAGGTGATACACTTCCATCATACACAAGTACAGTTGAATTTAATGTTGTTGATAATAATAGTAAAGTCAGTACATTAACACTTCAACCAATATTAACTGATTCAAGTGATCAACCTATAGATTCATCAAAAGCTACAATAGAAATTACACAAGATGGTGCTGATAATGGTTTGACTGGAAATGTTGATTCTAAAGTTGAAGCAACAAATACTTATAATGTTAAGGTGTCAGTCAAAGATGCATCTTTAGCAGGTGAAACTTTAAAAGTTTCTGTGAAAGGAACATTACAATAATAAAATCAACCGTCTTATGACGGTTTTTTTACTCATGAAAGGAGGTATATCATGCGTTATTTCAAACCATTTCTTCAAATTATACATAAAGTATTTATAATTGAACTTATTTTTTGTTTTACACTCATCATATACTTTCCTGATAAAGTGGCAGAAGTAACAGGCTATCGTCTTTATACTGTTTTGTCAGATAGTATGGAGCCGAAAATTCCGACTTACTCACTTGTTCTTACAAAACTCATACCTGTTGAAAAGACAATTCAACCAGATACAATTGTAACATTTGAAGCTGATCGATTTGGTGAAAATATTTTATTAACTCACTATTTTAGGGAAACACAGATAGGTAATGATGGGAATACTTATTATAGGACACAAGCTGAAGGTAAAGATTTCTTTGATAATTATGAAACCAAAAGAAGTGATATTATTGGAGAATACATTTACCATATACCATATATTGGAAAGATTTTCTTATTTTTGAAAAGTTCTTTTGGATTGGTGTATATGGGAGAATTATTTGTTATTTATTTAATAAATATATTAATTAAAACAAGGTGGAAAGAAAAAGAAGTAAAGTTAAGGAAACAATTAGCTTAGGTATAAACTATGTATTGAATTACATTCTTGATTTGTAATAATCATATGGTGTGATTGAAGACATAGTTTTTATATTTAAATTATCTGATATGAAAAGTGTAAAGGTGTTTGGTGAAGCATTATGATCATCTTAATAAATTCTATAAAAATTATAAGTAATGAAAAATTTAGTGATTATGGTATAAAAAGATATACAGTTTTTAGTAGAATACAGGACAGCTCTTAATTATTATCAATTAGATACAATTTGTTGACGAATATATGTGAATACTCATTTTATGAGTACGAAAACAATAAATGTGAGTAAATTGATGTATGTGTTTACTTTATAATGAAATATGAGGTGAATAAGTATGTCGAAAATAAAAGAGTTAAGAGAACAATGTGGTTTGACACAGGAGGAGTTTGGAGACAAGATAGGTATGTCTCAGCAAACAGTAAGTAGAATAGAGAAAAATATAGACTCATTAGATATAAAAACATTAAAAATCATTAGTCAATACTTTCACGTGCCAATCAATTATATAATAGGAGAAGATACTAAAAAATATAATATGTATGTTCATGAAAGTTCAATATCTGTACTTGCAGAATATCCTTTTATAAATCAATATCTTCTATCCCTTGATCCAGAAGCATTAAAACATATTAATGAAGCACTTAAAATTCAATATGCTAAGGAAGATAATGAATGTTTAATATTGCAATAGTTGATGATGAATGGGCTTTTCTTCAATTAATCAGTTCACAAATGCTTAAGACAGACTACTATAATGATATAGAGATATACAAGTTTTTAACATGTGAAAAACTATTAAAAGAAAAAGAGAAAATCAATTTCCATCTTATCTTTATGGATATAGATCTAAGAGAAACCGATGGTATAGAATTTGTTCATAAGCATTTTTATAATACTCCCATTATTTACATAACTTCTCACGCAGATAGAATGGCGGATTGTATTGACCATAATGTTTATAAGTTCGTATTAAAAGAGAATATAGAAGTTTTCTTTCAAAATCAATTTCAAGATATATATACTCGCCTAAAAGATTCTTTTATTCAGATTAATTATAATAGTAATATTACGCTATTAGATGTTAATGAGGTTATTTATGTAAAATATGAAAAAAGAGATATCTGGCTTTATACAAAATCAAATAAATATATCATGAAAAGAGTCAGTTTATCTGCTTTTATGAAACATTATCAATATGAATTTTTAGGTATTAACAAAAATACATATATAAATTGGAAGCATATCCTATCAATAACTAAAGATAAGGGAGTCCTTTTAAAGGGGAAACATAGGTGTTTGCCCATATCTAGCAATAGATATTATAGATTAATAGATGAATACGTAGAAAGAAGAGGAGGGATATGGTTTTAGAGTATTTATATTGTTTGATTTATGAAACGGTTATTGGTTATATCTTTTATCAGTTAATTAAAAAAGATAGTCAAAGAATTATTATCAGAATCGTGTTTCTATCATTTATAAACTTTATAATAACATATCTTATTGGTCACCTCTTAGGACAATTAGTAGTATATGATATTCCATATTTAGGAATATTATTGAATCTAATTTTGCTCTATATTGAAATACAAGTATATAAGAATATTATATATAATTATGCATTGGTTGGTTTTGTAATAAGTAGTTATTATTGTTTGTATGGGTTTATATCTTTAATCATAAATAGAATGAGTATACATATTTTTCATCTCGATTTTTCTGATCTTTATGCAGTAGGATTTATGAGAATCATAATTATATTCATAATCGTTATGATATCATTTTTGATAATGAAATATCTTATCAAAATAACCAATATAAAAAATGCTTATCTTCCTCAACAATATATATGTTTCTACAACCTTATCATTATTATTGTCATCTTGATAGTGATGTTATTATCACAATATATTGTTTATGATGACAGTCATGTTCTTCTTATCTTCTTTTTCATTATTATTCTTTACACCTGTTTTCATATCTTACTTCATCAAACAATGAATATATATAGAGAAAAAGAAGTAGAAAAAACAAAAAACCAAATGAATAATATGATTCTTCAAAATATTAATCTTCACATAAAGAATCAAGAAGAAATAAAGAAATTTAAACATGATATTAAAAACAAATTGGAAACTATTCAATATCTGAATCTTGAACATAGTCATCAATTATATAATGAAGTTATTCAAGAATTAAAATCCATTGACAAACTCATTCATACTCAAAATCCATATATAGATGCCATTATTAATACAAAATACGCTCAATATAAAGATTAAATTAAATTTCACTGTGTTGTAAAAAGTATTGAAGATGGACATATGAAAGTCACAGACCTCTGTTCAATATTATTTAATCTTCTTGATAATGCAATAGAAGAAACATTAAAAACAAATCAAAAAGAAATCAATATATATATCGAGTATTCTCTCAATGAATTAATTATACAGGTCAAAAACCCTATTGTTAATCACAATATCGATTGGGTAAGCCATAAAGGTGGAGAACATCAAGGACTAGGTCTAACAATTATTCAAGAAAAAGTTAATCTATATAATGGAATATATAAAAAACAGATAACAGAAGATACCTTTATTAGTTATATTTATATTTCTTTTCACAACTAATTTTATGAATGTGTAGCAGATTTTGGGGGTTTGTGTCACATCAAAAGGAAAAATAAAATTTATAATGATAAGATAAGAAAGGTGATGCTATGTTACAGAAAATATCACAAATGATAATAGATAGTCTCATCAAAAAACATAAGATCTTACCTAATGAACAAGATTTATATAATTATGGATTGCAATTGATCATATCAAATTTAGCGGCTTTTGTAATGGTTATTATCATGGGATTATTATTTCATCAATTGCTTTGGACATTATGTTTTCTCGTTCTATTTTATTGGGTTAGATATTATGGTGGTGGGTATCATGCTAAAACAATGTTAAGATGTATGTTTTTAACACTCCTTGTTCACATTCTTTTTATTCTTTTGTTAAAGTATCAATTGAATTGTTATTTATATTTATGGGTTATGATTATACCTATATATATTTATAGAGTTCCTCAAAACCCTGATATCTTACTTTCGCAAGTTAAGAAATATAAAATAATCAATAAAGTCATGATGTGTTTAGGTTGTGTTATAAGCTTATGGACATTAAAATATTCGAATCTGAGTTTAACTGTAACATATGCATTTGCTGTAACTGCAATATCTAATTTAGGAGGAGGTCATAAAAATGTTGAAGATTATTAAAAAAATAGCTATCAAGAACTTAAATAATTGTTCTCCGTGGGAATTTTACAAACCACAAAAACCATCTCAAAAAAATAAATAAATCAAAATTAAAAATCATCCTATGTTTTATCATAAGATGATTTTATTTTCTAAAAAGTGAACGATATGATTTTAAATTTCTTAAGAGTTTATAGAGGGATATCATATAAATCATAATAAGCGCACTCATAATAAAGACATTCACCATTGTATAATTGAAATTAATATTTAATGGTAATAGATAATCTTTGAGAAACCCAGAATTTACAACGAAAATAGTTAAAGCAGTTAATGTAAATATGTTTATAGCAGTACTATATTTCAAATATTTTTTAGTATATCTTTTTTTAGTCATGTCAATTATATAATCTACAAAGATAATCATAATAAATGGCTGAAAGAAATATGTCATAAGATGAATCATCTGATAAGATTCATGTTGAATTTGCATTATAATATCTCTAGAAAAAAAGATAGCATAAATTGAGAAAAAAATTGTAAATATAATCATCAGAACAGTTTCAGCTATATGACTAGGATAGTGCGACTGATGAGGCAATTTATAGAGCTTATCTAGTGACCATAAAGGATCAATTTCCTGAGTTACTCTGTTTTTATAATCTAGAATGATGAGTGCGATAAAAGATATAACAGCGATACTCCCCATAATAATGAAGGGATGAGAGAGTAACCATGTTAATAGTGTTGAAGTATTTAACGTTGCAGTTACATGCTCAGTTGATTGGAAGGGCAGACAATTTAATTGTTGCAAATAGTAAAGTGTAGAGAAGAATAAATATATTCCTGAAACAATAAATACAGTTTTCTCAATAAAATTGACGATTTTAGGATTATATATATGTTGTAGAAATGGTCTATAGCCATAACTTAAGGCAACGCTTCGTGGATGACCATAACTGACGAGTAAATCCTCTAAATCATCATAGTGATGTGCCGATTTTTGAATTTGTTCTTTTAAATCTGTATAAACACGATGTCTTTTAGGACCTAAAAAATAAGAACAAACTGCTCCTAAATACCTTTCAAGTAAATCATTCACTCACATCACCCACCTTCTTTATTATAACAATCATAACACATATATGTGAATTCTTTTTGATTATGTCATAAAATTATAGTAAAATTATCAAAAAGTTATAAAATAATAATAAGGATAGGTGAATTGAAATGATAGTTAATCAGCAGGCGGTTTATAAAATATTAGAAGAGATTAAACCTGCAACACTTGTTGCAGCAACTAAATATATAGATGAAAAAGAAATTGAAGAGTTAGAAAAATGTGGATGTTTTTATTATGGTGAAAATAGGGTTCAAGCTTTTTTGGAAAAGTATGAAAAATATCATGGGAAAGGACATTGGCATTTCATTGGGACTTTACAGACAAATAAAGTGAAATATATTATTGATAAGGTTGATCTTATTCATTCTGTTAATAGTTATAGTTTAATAGATGAACTTGAAAAACAGGCAAGCAAAAGAGATATAAAAATTCATATCCTCTTACAAGTAAATATTGCAAATGAAAACAGTAAACATGGGTTTACTATTGAAGAGATGAATAATGTCATGGTGTATATACAAAAGTGTAGTGCACTTATTGTGGATGGATTGATGATGATGGCACCGCACATTGAAGCTGAACAAACAAGACCATATTTTCAGCAAACTCATGAACTTCTTCATAAATTAAAACGTGACTTTCCACATCACCCATTAAAAGAACTCTCAATGGGTATGTCAGAAGACTATCACATTGCCTTAGAAGAAGGTGCCACTTTTGTGAGAATTGGTCGAGCCTTATTTAAAGATGAACAGTCATGAAATGCAAAGGTTATGAATATATAATGTAATAAAGTCTATCCGACGAGATAGACTTTATTGCATTATATTATAAACCAAACTGGCAAATATTCTAGGTCCTTTTTCGAGAACCTTTTCATCAAAATCAAAAGAGTCATTATGAGGTGACGAAGTCATAGGAGTTAGGAACTTCATATAAGTTGCAACTCCACCATGAGATTGCACCCTTTCCATCATATAAGAATAATCATCACTCCCACCTAATGGGCTTAAGTCTCGCTTAGATAGTTTTAAATCAGGCATATATTCTTCACAAATAGAACGTATTTTATCCATCAATGATTTATCACATTTCAGTGCATATGCCTTTCCCATTTCTTCAATTTCAACAACTGTATCATGCATTAAAGCAGAACCTTTTATAATATCTCTGGCATAAATTTCCATATATCTATTTAATTCACTTGTAACACCACGAACCTCTATCTCAAGTTTGGCAGTTTCAGGAACGACGTTTCTGCTTGTTCCTGCATGAACTGTCCCCACATTGACACGAGTACAACCATCGCTATTACGTGGAATGGAATGAAGATTGAGGATACAGTTAGCAGCTGACAATAATGCATTTTTACCAAATTGTGGTGACTCTGCAGCGTGAGTAGATATACCATGATAAGTGACATCTAGTTTTGTAGTTGCAAAAGAATCATCCATGCCTAAATAAAGATCATATTTTCTATGTTCTTGAGGCATAATATGAGCAGCAAGAATATAATCAACATCATCTAAAAAACCACTTTCACAAATGCATTTAGCACCACGTACTCCTTCTTCAGCTGGTTGAAATATAATTTTAAGAGTGCCATGAAGTTTATCTTTCAATTCCATAAGTATGCGAGCTGTAGTTAAACCTATAGCAGTGTGTCCATCGTGTCCACATGCATGCATTGCACCGATGTGACAAGAAGAAAACCTTTGCTGAAAAGGATAATGATGTTGAGAGGTTTCTTCAATTAATCCTAAAGCATCTATATCAAATCTTAAGGCTATTGTAGGACCTTCTCCATTCTTAAGAACACCAGCTACAGCAGTCATTCCGTTTTTGACTTTCTCTAAATATTTAGGATTGGCATTTTCTTTTTGGGCACGGCGATAATTTAAGTGAAGAACTGTTTCTGGTGGAAGACCCATGCGGGCTTCTTTTTTCATAATCTCTTCACCAACAAGAACTTCGTATCCTAATTCTTCCAATTGGGTTGCAATAAGGCATGCAGTACGTGTTTCTAACCAACCACGTTCAGCGTATTTATGAAGATCACGTCGTATTTTGACTGTGTCATAGTAATAAGAATGCGAAAGTTCTTTGATTTTTTGATACATATATTTCACTTCCTTTTCTCTATTGTATCAATTTCAAATATGAACATCAATTCTAAAGAATGAAAATGAAAATTTTAAAGCGTTGACAAATTATGACAAGAGGTATAAAATGCTCATAGTGTGAGGTATTAAAAATGGAATTTCAGAATTATGCAAATGAGTTAATTGAATATTTAATTATAGGTGAACAGCGTGGGCGTTTGATTCAATATAATATATCTGAGATTGCTAAGGGGGAAATTGCTGTTTTGATGTATTTGTTAAAAGAAAAAGATGGCGCGAATGCATATGAAATTAGTCGTCGTTTTGATATCAATACATCACGTGTAGCAGCTATCCTTAATAGTTTATGTCGTAAAGAGTATGTTAAACGTATGTCTGATGCTGATGATAAAAGAAAAATACATGTCTATATAACACCAAAAGGGCAATCATTCTGCTTACAGAGATACAATGATGTTTTATCCCATGTCACAAGAATGTTATCAGAACTTGGTGAGAAAGATGCTAAGGAGTATGTGAGGATAATGAAGAAGATTACTGATATATTTAAGGAAATGGACTAGTTTTTAAGCATCATGATTGAAATTATCTTCACATTCAGTTAGTATTTGTGGAGTATTTTGCGGAAAAATAGCAGGTAATAGGAATGGTTTTAGGAGGACAATGATGAGTCAATATTATTTAGGAATCGATGTAGGTTCTACAACGGTGAAAGCATATTTAACAGATGAGGATGATAAGTGTCTTTATTCAAATTATGTGAGGCATAATTCGGATGTAAGAAATACTATTTTAACATTATTAGAGGACATATCAGAAAAGTATTCAGATATTGCTATTTATCCAGTCATTACAGGTTCAGGTGGTCTATCAATCTCTGAATCATTAAATATACAATTTGTACAAGAAGTGATAGCTTGTACAAAAACAATAGAAACATATATACCAGAAACAGATGTTGCCATTGAACTTGGTGGGGAAGACGCTAAGATTACATATTTTGAGGGTTCATTAGAACAACGAATGAATGGAACTTGTGCTGGTGGGACAGGTGCTTTTATTGATCAGATGGCAACATTACTTCAAACTGATGCATCAGGTTTAAATGATTATGCCAAGAACTATAACAGAATTTATCCAATTGCTTCACGATGTGGTGTTTTTGCTAAAACAGATATCCAACCTTTAATTAACGAAGGTGCTCAAAAAGAGGATATTGCAGCATCAATTTTTCAAGCTGTTGTCAATCAGACAATTAGTGGGTTGGCATGTGGAAAACCTATTAAAGGGAAGGTTGCTTTCTTAGGTGGACCGTTATACTTCTTAGATCAGTTACGTGCACGTTTTATAGATACATTAAATTTAAAAGATAATGAAGTTATTTTTCCTGATAATTCTCAATTGTTTGTAGCTATGGGAGCATGTTTAAATGCTAAAGAGGTTAAAACAAGTCTTCGTTTACAACAGTTGATTATGAGTTTGAAAGAGTTGAAGAATCAAGGAAATGAAGCAGTACATACTTTGGAACCATTATTCCATAATGAGGATGAATTAAGAGGCTTTAGAGAAAGACATCTTCAAGCAATGACAAAAAAGAAAAATATAAAAAAATATAAAGGTGATATATATTTAGGTATTGATGTTGGATCTACAACATCAAAGGTTATTCTTATAGATAATGAAGGTTCTATTTTATATTCTTTCTATAATTCAAATGAAGGTAATCCATTAGATTTAATTATTAGAATTATGAAAGAAGTTTATGAAATGATTCCAGAAGGATGTAAAATCAAAAAAGCTGGTGTTACTGGTTATGGAGAAGCTCTTATTAAAGCTGCACTTAAAGTAGATATTGGAGAGGTTGAAACAATTGCTCATTATACTGCTGCCAAACATTTTCAACCAGAAGTGGACTTTATTTTAGATATTGGTGGTCAGGATATGAAGGCCATTACTATTAGAGATGATGTTATTCAAGATATTACACTAAATGAAGCTTGTTCATCAGGTTGTGGCTCATTCTTGGAGACATTTGCTCATTCTTTAGGATATAAAATAGATGAATTTGCAGAATTAGCGTTATTATCAAATCATCCATTAGATTTGGGAAGTCGTTGTACTGTTTTTATGAATTCAAAAGTCAAACAGGCGCAAAAAGAAGGTGCTTCATTAGCTGATATATCAGCTGGTTTATCTTATTCGGTCATTAAAAATGCTCTTTATAAAGTTATTAAATTAAGAAATAAAGAACAGATTGGTAAAAATGTTGTTGTTCAGGGTGGGACATTCTATAATGAAGCAGTTTTACGTGCTTTTGAAAAAGAAGCAGATATAGAAGTTATTCGACCAGATATTGCTGGATTAATGGGTGCCTATGGAATGGCAACAATCGCAATGGATAAAGATGATGGTAAGGGTTCTACAATTTTATCACTCACTGAATTAGAAAAGCTAACATATACAAATGCTATGAAAAATTGTGGCAAATGTACAAATAATTGTATGTTAACAATTACAACATTTAATGATGGAAGAGAGTATATTAGTGGAAATAGATGCGAGCGTGGAGCAAATTTACCATTAGTATCTAAAAAGTTACCAAATCTTTTTGATTATAAATATCGACGAGTTTTTAATTATCGCTCACTTTCAGAGGAAGAGGCGTTAAGAGGAATGGTTGGAATTCCAAGAGCATTAAATATGTATGAAAATTATCCATTTTGGCATACATTATTAACTGAATTAAAGTTTAGAGTTATTTTATCAGCACGTTCTTCAAAAGCTATTTATGAAAAAGGAATAGAATCTATTCCAAGTGAAAGTGCATGTTATCCTGCCAAGATTACACATGGACATATTGAAAACCTGATTGAAAAGGGGCTTCACTTTATCTTCTATCCATCTGTTGCTTATGAGAGATTAGAAAATGAAGAAGCAGGAAATCATTATAATTGTCCAGTTGTTGCTTCTTATCCAGAAGTTATAAAAAATAATGTTGATAGTCTAGATCATAATGATATATGTTTTAAAAATCCTTTTGTATCATTAAATAATCCTAAAACTCTGTTTCATGTATTAAAAGAAGAATTAAAAGAATTCCATGTGAGTGATCAAGAACTACAAATTGCTATAGATAAAGCATATGTAGAATTAAATCGTTGTCAGGAAGATATTCGTCAAGAAGGATTAAAAGCAATGGAGTATATGCAGGAACATCATTTACAGGGAATTGTTTTGGCTGGTCGTCCTTATCATATTGATCCAGAGATTAATCATGGAATTGCAGATTTAATTACAAGTGAAGGGTTTGTTGTTCTAAGTGAAGATAGTGTATGTTATTTGGATCAGGAACATTTAAAATTAAGAGTTGTTGATCAATGGACATATCATTCACGTCTATACAAGGCAGCATCTTATGTTTCATCACGGAATGATTTACAGCTTATTCAATTAACTTCATTTGGTTGTGGTTTAGATGCTGTAACAGCTGATCAGGTAGCAGAAATCTTAAAAGCTAGAAATAAGATTTATACATTAATTAAAATTGATGAAGGTAGTAACTTAGGTGCCATTCGTATTCGTATTCGTTCTTTAAAAGCAACCCTTGAAAAGAAAGAAGAAATCATCAATTTAAATCAGAAATATGAACAAATAAAAGTTCCATTTACAAAAGAAATGAGAGAAGCTCGTTATACAATTCTTTGCCCACAAATGTCACCATTGCATTTCCAATTCGTTGAAACTGCTATGAATTCTGAAGGTTATAACTTTGTTGTCTTACCTTCAGTTGATAAAGATGCTGTTGAACAAGGATTAAAATACGTTAATAATGATGCTTGTTATCCAAGTATATTGGTAACTGGACAAATGATGAATGCTTTAAACAGTGGCAAATATGATTTAAATAAAGTTGCATTAATGATTTCTCAAACAGGTGGAGGGTGTCGAGCAACGAATTATATTGCTTTTATACGTAAGGCATTAAAAGATGCTGGTATGGAACACATTCCTGTTATTTCAGCAAACTTATCAGGTTTAGAAAGCAATCCAGGGTTTAAAATTACATATAAGGTTGCTAAAAAAGTTATCATTGGAGCTATGTATGGAGATTTATTTATGCGAGTTCTTTATCGAGTCAGACCATATGAGGCTATTCCTGGATCAGCAAATGAACTTTATGAATCATGGGTAGCAAAATGCCAAGAAAATGTTAAGAATGGAAATATGAAAGAATTTAAGAAGAATGTATATCAAATTGTTAAAGATTTTGATGAGTTACCATTGCTAGACATTAAAAAGCCACGCGTTGGATTAGTTGGTGAGATATTGGTTAAATTTCACCCTACTGCTAATAATCAAATTGTTGATATTATTGAAGCTGAAGGTGGTGAAGCTGTTATGCCGGATCTTATAGATTTTTTCCAATACTGTTTCTATAATACTTGGTATGAACATGAACATTTTGATGTTAAAAAGTCATCAGTCTTATTATGTAATTTTGCAATTTGGTTTGTAGATTATTTACGTAGGGATATGATAAAAGCATTAAAAGCATCAAAGCGTTTTGATGCACCACATCCTATTGATCAAATTGCTAAAAAGGCAACTGAAATTGTTTCAATGGGAAATATGACTGGTGAAGGGTGGTTCTTAACCGGTGAAATGATTGAATTAATTGAAGAAGGTGCTCCTAATATTGTTTGTATGCAGCCATTTGCCTGTTTACCAAACCATGTCACTGGTAAAGGAGTTATTAAAGCATTACGTAAGAGATATCCCGAAAGTAATATTGTGGCTGTTGATTATGATCCAGGTGCAAGTGAGGTCAATCAATTAAATAGAATTAAGTTGATGTTATCAACTGCATTTAAGAATATAAAGGATTAACTTTATATTCTTTTCATATGTATTCCCTTTTTAGATAACTTTGTGACAATAGTGGACTTCAATGTGATATTATGTTATTATAAAATTACAAAATAAAGGAGAAGGATATTATGAAGAAATTATTAAAAATGGGAATCTGTATAATGATGGCTGCTGTAGTATTAAGTGGCTGTGGTGGAGGAAATTCGAAAACTGAGACAGCAGTATATGAAGGTGAGATCAATGGAGTTAAGGTTTCAAATACAATTGATTATTCAGGTGATCGTGTTTTAAAACAGACATCAGTATCTGAAATGAACTTTAAGGATTTGGGAATTACAAAAGATTTAATGGAACAAACTGTAGCACAATATAAAAAATTATATGATATCAAAGGTGTGACTTATAAAGCTGATATAACTGATGATACAATTAGTGAAACAACTGTTATTGATTATGAGAATGCGGATTTTGATGCTTTAAAAACTGCTAAATTAATTACAAGTACTAAAGAAGATGGTAAAATTCTTTATGTGAGTTATGAACAAACAGTAAAGAATTTAGAAAGTTCTGGGCTAACTAAAAAATAAAATGAAATAACTATTTTTATCCCATACCTTTGATGTTATGGGATATTTATTGTTATATAAATAAGATATTAATGTTTTCATCATTTGTTAAAGATTATCATATTATGTGAAAATATGGTATAATATGTCATTGAGGAGGGATATTATGAAAAGATTTTTAAAAGTGTGTATATGTTTGTTAATGGTTGTAGGTGTTGTTGGTTGTGGAGGAAGTGATTCTACAGAAAAACAGGAAGCAGTTGTTAAACATTTTTTTGAGTATTTTAAGGAAGCAGACATGGATAAGCTTACGACTATCTGTACTAAGGATAATCAAGATTTAAAGGACATAACAAGTATGATTTCTGGGTTAGATGCTTATCGTGATCCTAAGAAATTTGGTCAGGTTTTCGTAGATGAGACAGATTCTTTTATGAAAGAGGTATTCTCTACATTGTTTGTTTCTTATGAAATTAAAAAGGCTGAAAAGAAAGATGATAATTATACTATAACAGTTGATGCAACAATGAAAGATTATAAAGGATTCAATTTCTCAACATCTGAAATGTCTACAATTGCTGAAAAATACCAAAAGGAGCATCTTTCAGAATTACAAGAACTTTATAAATCTAAAGGGCAACAAGCCATGATAGAAAAGATTTATGCAGATATTGCTCCGCAATTATATGCAAGTATGAAAGAACAAATTAAAACCATTAAAGAATCTAAAGAAAAAATGTTATTTACTGTTGTGGCAGATGGGGATAATTGGTTGATTTCAAAAATTCAAGTTTATCAATAAAATGAGTAGAAAACATAAGTTTATTGTACTTATGTTTTTTCTTTTTTCAATAATTTTCTTTCTATTGTTTAAACAGTTATACAGAAAGTATGATGATTAATAGAATCTAGTACAATGCATCACACAACTTAGTAAAGAGGTCAATAAAATTCTATGAATGACTTTGTCGATATAAAGGAAGCCTAAAGAGAGGTTGTTAACAAAAGTTTTATTGGAAATAATCATATTTATAGAGAAATAGTTACTTGTACATAGTAAACATCTTTGTACGTTTCATATTTTTGTTTTTAATAAATAAATTTCAAGAATTTGCAAAATAAACAAATTTGAGTTATGATAAATAATATATACAATAATAATGATCAAAAATTCACAAATGAGTCACATGAAAAGTGTATAATAAAATATGAAGGGAGTGATTTGATGATAGAATTTCAGAATGTATATAAATCATTTAAAGATAAGCACGTTTTAGAAAATATATCATTTACAGTCAATGATGGGGAATTTGTTTGTATTATTGGCCCAAGTGGCTGTGGAAAAACAACCGTATTAAAAATGATTAATAAACTCATTAAGGTTTCAAAAGGAAAAATCTTAGTAAATGATATAGATATTAGTCAAGAAAACGAAATAGATTTAAGAAGAAAAATAGGTTATGTTATTCAGCAAACTGGATTATTTCCACATATGACAGTGAAAGAAAATATTGAACTTATACCTAAATTAAAAAATAAAAAAGATCCTCATATTGTTCTTAAAGTCAAAGAGGTTTTAGATATGGTTGGACTAGATCCAGATGAATATTTAGATAAATATCCTATTCAAATGAGTGGAGGACAACAACAAAGGGTAGGTGTTGCAAGAGCCTTTGCAAGTGAACCAGATATTATATTAATGGATGAACCATTTAGTGCACTCGATCCTATTACAAGAAATCAGCTTCAAGATGAGCTTTTAGCATTGCAGAATAATCTTCAGAAAACAATTGTTTTTGTGACACATGATATGGCAGAGGCTATTAAGTTAGCGGATCGTATATGTATTATGAATGATGGTAAAATCCAGCAGTTTGACACACCTGAACAAATTCTAAAACATCCAGCCAATGATTTTGTTTTAAATTTTGTTGGAAAGAAACGTATTTGGGATTCTCCTGAACTTATTAAAGCAAAAGATATTATGATTGATGAACCAATTGTTTGCCCATATACTTTAAAATGTATCAAGGCTTTAAATATTATGTTTAATTATCGTGTTGATAGTTTAATGGTTGTTGATAAAAAACATACATTTATGGGAATGGTTTATGCGGATCAAGTAGCAGATGAATCAAATAAAGGAAAAAGAGTAGATGAGATTATGCAAACGGATTGTGTAACTGCTCAGTCTGATGATTCAATAGTTGATATTTTAAATATTGCGAGACAAAAAAATAAATATACGATTCCAGTTGTAGATGATGGGCATTTGGTTGGTTTAATTACAAAGAGTACATTAGTTACAACTCTATCAAAGAAGTATGATGAAAGTGAGGGAGAATAATGACTGGATTTATTAATTATTTTATCCAAAACATTTCAACTATCTTAGGGTTGTTTGTAGAGCATGTCCAATTAACAGTGCTAGCTATTATCATATCAATAGTTGTAGGGATACCCTTAGGTATACCATTACTTATTTTAAACCATCTAAAAAGCCAGTTATGGCTATAGCAAATTTAATTCAGGCAATTCCATCAATGGCATTATTAGGGTTTATGATTCCATTATTAGGGATAGGAACAAAACCGGCAATTGTTATGGTGATTTTATATTCATTATTGCCAATTATAAAAAATACTGTTGCTGGTCTTGATAGTATTAACGAAGAAACATTAGAAGCTGCCAAAGGAATTGGATTAACAAGATTACAGGTTTTATATAAAGTTCAGATTCCATTAGCAGCTCCGGTTATTATGGCTGGAGTTAGAATTAGTGCTGTGAGTTCTGTTGGACTTATGACACTTGCTGCATTTATTGGTGCAGGTGGCTTAGGATATCTTGTTTATGCTGGTATTCGAACAACAAATACAGATCAAATTTTAGCTGGTGCTATTCCTGCCTGCATATTAGCGTTATTAATAGATTATATTTTCTCTATTTTAGAACGATTAGTGACACCTAAGAGTTTCCAATTAGCTAAACCAAGGTCAGTTTTTAAAGGAATTGTTGATAAGACTATCATTGTGTTAACATGTCTTGGATTAGCAGGAAGTTTTGTTTATACAAATATGGGAAATAGTAATAGTAGTAAAAAAATAAAAATAGGAAGTATGGATTTTTCTGAACAAGAAACATTAAACTATATGTTAAAATATTTAATTGAAGGTAATAGTGATGTTGAAGTTGAACAAGCACTCTCGTTAGGCTCTAGTTCGATAGTTCTAGATGCTATTAAGGGTGGCGATATTGATATGTATATAGACTATACAGGAACAATCTATGGTAGTATCTTAGGACTTGAGCCTAATAGTGATGTTGATGAAGTTTATAAGACTGTTAAAGAAGAATTTCAATCACAATTTCATTTAACAGTATTAGATGCACTTGGCTTCAATAACACGTATACTCTTGCCATAGATAAAGACTTGGCGAAAAAGTATAATATTGAAACTATAAGTGATTTATGTAAAGTTTCTAAGCAACTGACTTTCTCACCAACGTTAACTTTCATGGAAAGAAAGGATTGCTGGTTAGGATTGCAAAAATCATATCCAATTCAATTTAAGAATATTATACCTATTGATGGTTCTCCTAGATATACTGCTCTTACAAGCCATGAGTGTGATGTTATTGATGCGTATTCAACAGATGGATTATTAAAGAAATTTGATTTAAAGGTTTTAAAAGATGATCGCTCATTCTTTTTACCATATCATGCAATCCCAATTATCAATGAAAGAATTGAAAAAGAATTTCCAGAAATTATTCCTATTGTCAATCAATTACAAAAATATCTAAATGAAGATGTTATGGTTGACTTAAATTATCGTGTTGATGAATTAAAAGAAAAACCAAAAGATGTTGCTAAAGAATTCTTAGTTCAACATCAACTGATTAAAGAGTAGAAATCATAATCTACTCTTTTTCTTGATAATTATCATGAGATTATATAAAATGATTCAAAAGGAGTATGAGAATTGTGAAAAAGAAATTACCACTTATTATATTTATAATCTTTTGTGTTGTCTTAAGTCTTAGTTATGGAATTGGAAGTTATTTTGTAAATTATGCATTAGCACCTCATATCACAAATGAAGAAGTTCAAGAGAAAATAAATGAGAGTGAGCTTAATCAAGAAGAATTGATGATTTATAAAAATAGTCTCAAAGAAACACAAAAAGGGTTAGAATTTCAAAAGAAGACAAAACCAATGAATGTGTCAAGTTTTGATCATATTCTTTTACAATCACAATACTATCAAAATAAAGATGTTCACAATTGGGTTATTGTTATTCATGGTTATCAATCTCAGAATACTGAAATGATGTCATATGGTGCTAGATATGCTGAGGCTGGTTGGAATGTCCTTTTGCCAGATAATCGTGCGCATGGTAAGAGTCAGGGAGATTATATTGGTATGGGATGGTTAGATAAAGAGGATATTGCTTCATGGGTACGATGGATAGTCAAACGTGATTCGCAGGCACAAATTGTTTTACATGGTGTTTCTATGGGTGGTGCTACAGCAATGATGTGTTCAGGGGATCAGTTAGAACATGTCATTGGATATATTGAGGATTGTGGTTATACAAGTGTGTGGGATATTTTTGCAAGTGAATTAAAGAATCAATTCTCATTGCCAACTTTTCCAATTTTAGATATTTCTAATATTGTAGCTGAAATGAAAGCTGGATATAATTTTAAGGATGCATCTAGTATAGAGCAGGTTAAGAAGTCGAAACAACCAATATTATTTATTCATGGTGGTCAAGATGATTTTGTTCCAACAGAAATGGTTTATAAATGCTATGACGCTGCAACTTGTGAAAAGGATTTATTTGTTGTTGATAAGGCAGGTCATGCTGAGGCTCGAAATTATAATCCCAAGAATTATTGGAATAAGGTATTTTCTTTTATAAATGAAAAAATGCTGACAAACTAGTCAGCATTTTTGATAAACAAATCTTCAAATTCCTGAATTGGCATGGGCTTGTAGTAATAATATCCTTGAATATAATTACAATGATGCTTTACTAAGAAATCTTTTTGTTCTTGTGTCTCAACACCTTCCGCTACAACAACAATATTTAATTTATGACATAATTCAATAACTTCTTCTATAATAATATGACTTCTTAAATAAGTTGATGATGTTGTTTTAAAGAATTCCTGATCGATTTTTACAACATCAATAGGGAAATCCTTTAACATGTTTAATGATGAATAACCACTTCCAAAATCATCTAAAGCAACTCTGATTTCATGTTTACGTAGTTTATTTAAGATATCAATTAATTCACTTTTGTGATTTAAAGCAGTTGTTTCAGTAATTTCGACTTCAATTTGACTTGGGTGGATATCATGCCTAAGAACCAGTTGAATAAACTGATCAATAAATCCCTCATTAAATAAATATGTTCTTGAAACATTTACTGAAATACCAATATCTTTATGATAATTATGACGCCAATGCTCTAAAGTTCGTAGTATCTGTTGAAAAACATATACATCTAATGACTCTAGCATTCCATTTTTTTCAAAGATTGGAATAAACACTCCTGGAGAAATTAAACCATGCTCAGCATTCTGCCATCTGACAAGTGCTTCACCAGTTAATACATTACCTGTTTTGATATCAACTTTTGGTTGAATATATACTTTAAAATCTTGATTTTCTAAAGCATTAAGAAAATCTTTTTCTATTTGTTGATCATGTAAATCTTTTTGGAAAACATCTTCTTGATAAAGAATGACATCATCTTGTGATAATTGCTTAAAATCATTTTTAATATATTGAGTTTTTTGAAAAGCAACTTTTATATCAATATCTTTATCAATAATTTCATAAACCCCAAAATGAAAATAAAATTGTGAAGTCGCCTGGAGCTTATTAAATTCATAACGAATCTGATCTGCTAAATTAAATAATCTCTCTCTTAATTTATCAGGATTATTCTTTTTGAATAGAATAGCAAAGTGATCATCTTTCTGACGACAGCATAGTTCATCCATATGACATTTATTATCTATACATTTCATAATTGTCATTAATAAATTGTTTGCAATATCTTCACCATAGATTTCATTAAACCATTTAAATCCTTTAATATCACAATTGATAAGGACATATTGATCTAAATGTGAATTATTTTTACAAAGTTCAATAAACTTATTAAAGTTATAATGCTGAGTTAGTGAATCTTCAAATGCTAATTTTGTAAGCTGAAGTTTATTTTTCTTTTGGATAAAGTAAGTATAACTTAATAGAAAAGCACTTCCTAAACCAATGAGTAACCATGTAATAAAAGCTGTTATAATTAAATTTTGTATTCTATCAGTGACAACTTCTTGAGGGAAAACTGAAGCTACTAACCAGTCGTTATTTTTAATATTGGCATATGTAAAGTAATTATGAGAATTGTTATGATCAGTAAAACTTATAATTCCAGAACCTTGTTTATCAATACTTTCAATCTTAATATCTTTTTGTTGGGACAAATCTTGAATAGTTTTTATATTCTTAACATCTTCTGCTTGTGTAGATAAAAGAATAATGTCTCCTGATTCATTAAATATAAATGAATATCCAGTATTGTTAAAAGAGGCATTGTCTAGTGTCTTCGATAATTTAACGGTATCATAAGTTGCAAAAAACACACCATTTATCTGATCATCTTTATTATATAAAGGAACGGAATAAACAATAATCTGTTCACCATCTACAAAATCTTTCATACTATTTGATTTAACTTTTTCACCATGAAGTGATTTTTGGAAATAGTCTCGATCTTTGATGTTAAAAACTTGTTGATCAGATGTTCTCACATTACCAGCAAGATCAGCAATGCCAAAACGCTTAATGTTACTTTCAATAGCAAGTTCATTGAGATAATCTAGTAATTTTTTTTCAACTGTATTATTGGTATGAATCATTAAAGCAATTGTATCTAGCTGAGTAATATTTTCATTCATTCTGTTATTGATTGATGATGCAGTTTGGATAGCTATTTCCTTGAGGAACTCGTTAGTTTCATCATATAGATTACGTGATAAATTGTTTGTATAAAGAGTTGCTAAAAAACTAAATATAACAAGTGAAATAATTGTTATAATAATAGACTTCTTCATTAATGGATTTCGCACAATATCACCAGCCTTTTCCTCTATTATATAAAATTATATTTATAAAAGCACGAACAAATATACAAAAAAAGAAAACTCTTTCAAACTGAAAGAGTTATTGGATATAAGCAAGGATAAGTTTTAAGGTGTTTTCAACAGCTTGAATATGTGTTCTTTCCATACCATGTGAAGCACCTACACCAGGTCCAATGAGAGCACCTTTGATATTATTTCCACCACGCAATGCCGCTGAGACATCACTGCTATAGAATGGATAAATATCAACTGCATATTGTAATTGATGTTTTTTGGCGAGCTCAATGAGTCTTGTTGTCATATCATAATCATATGGACCACTTCCATCTTTTGCACAGATACTAACATCATATTCACTACAAGCAAGATCTAAACCAATACATCCCATATCAACAGCAATCAGTTCACTAATATATTCTGGAACATAACTGCTTCCATGACCAACTTCTTCAAAGGTTGAAATCATTAACACGAGATTATGTAGCGGTTTTATTTTTTCTTGAGATAATGTTTTTAACATACCAAATAAGATTGCAACACTCATTTTATCATCTAAGAAACGTGACTTGATAAAACCAGAATCAGTGATTGTTGTTTTTGTATCAATTGCAATATAATCTCCATTTTGAATACCTAATTTTTCAACATCCTCTTTTGATTTGACAATTTCATCAATGCGTATATGCATTGTATCACAAGATCTTTCTAAAGATTTTGCATCTTTAAAAACATGAACAGCAGGCGAATTAGAAAGAATAGTGCCTGTGTAAATCTGTTGTTCTCTTGTTATAATCTTGCAATATTCACCATCTAATGTTGGAACAAGGGGTCCACCTACATTTGTAAAAGCCAAAGTTCCATCATTTCGAATGCTTCTAACCATTAAACCTAATGTATCTACATGAGCACAAAATCCAACTGTATAATCATCTTTCCCATCAACAAAAATTTCTAAATTACCTTTATTTGTTCTCTTTGTTTGAAAACCTAATTGATGAGCCTCTTTTTCACAATAAGTTATAACATTTTTAGTATAGCCAGAAGGGCTATCAATTGCCATAATATCCTCTAATATTTGTAATATATAATTATTCATTGTCTTATTCCTCCATACTATGCATATAATCATATCATATTTATTGCATTAAAAAAGAAGAAAAATGAATTTCTTCTAAATTGAATGTGCAGCACTTAAGATATGATCTAATGTAATCTCACGAAGTTTCGCTTTATATTGTTCTTCTGCTTTATTCAAGTGATCCACAATAACTGCTTCCGTTTCTTTTACCTTTAAAGAGGGATCAAAAACCTTTTCTACAAGATGAGTTGTTTCAACAAACTTCCCTTCAATAGCTTCAAAAATATCAAAGAAAGAAATATCTTCTAATCTCTTCTTTAATACAAATCCACCTAATTTACTTGCTTTTGAAGTAATTAGTCCTGCAACAACAAGTTGTCTTGTCACTTTTTTCAAATAAGAGTCAGATACATCTAATTTATCACTTAACTCATGACTTTTGATAGGAGATTCACTTGCTCCAATTAATAGTAGTATACATATTGCCTGCTCAAAACTTTGCCTTATCTTCATACTCTCTCCACCTTCTTCTTTATTTTAACAAAAAAAACATATTTTGTATCTAAAAGAGTTGACTTTTCATATCAATTTACTATAATACTCTATAGACATTATATATCCATAGATATTGAATGTCTATAGAAAAAAGAAAGAAGGATTTTTATGGTGAAACAAGAATGGAAAAATATTTTCCATAATACTTGGATCAAAGTTGTTATGGTAGCTATTATTGCTATACCAAGTCTTTATGCCTGTATTTTCCTAGGTTCTATGTGGGATCCTTATGGGAATTCAGGGGCGATTCCTGTAGCAGTCGTTAATGAAGATAAAGAAGTTATTTACAATGATGCAAGTCTCGCTGTTGGAGAAGAACTTGTTAAGAATCTCAAGGACAATGACTCTATGGAATTTCATTTTGTGAATGCGTCTGATGCATTGAAAGGATTAGAAGATAGTCAATATTATATGATTATCACAATTCCAAATGATTTTTCTAAAAATGCCACAACACTTTTAGATAAGCAACCACAAAAAATGGTCTTGAATTATACAACAAATCCAGGAACCAACTATATTGCTTCAAAAATGGATGATTCAGCAATTGCAAAGATTAAAGCAGAAGTTTCTTCATCGGTCACAAAAACATATGCAGAATCGATTTTTAAACAAATTTCAGTTTTATCTAATGGATTGGGAGAAGCAAGTGATGGGACAAATCAATTAACTGATGGTGTTGATCAATTGCGTGATGGAAATAAAACAATTTCTGATAACCTAAAAGTTTTAGCATCAAGTTCATTAACGTTTCAAGATGGTGCATCAACTCTTACAAAAGGCTTGAAAGATTATACTGATGGTATTATCACTGTAAATAATGGTGTCTATACATTGAAAAATGGTTTAGACACATTAAATGATTCAACTGGTGTATTAGCAACAGGAGTCAATCGTTTGAATCAAGGTGCAAAGGAATTACAGACAGGTGTGAATCAATATACAGCAGGAGCCCAACAGGCTTATGAAGGTACACAACAATTGATTCGAAATAACCAAGTATTACAAAAAGGAACAGAATCACTTGGTCAGGCAACTCAAACATTATCTGCTGGAGTGAATGATTTAGAAAGTAAAGTATCAGCTGCACAGACGAGTTTGTCAAGCTACCTTGAACTCTATAATACACTTAAGAGTAGCAATCTTGCTTTAGCAAATAGTTTGAAAGATTCTGGTTTAGATGCAGCAACTGTAAGTTCAATAACTGGTGGGAAAGTCACAACTGAACTGCCATCTTTTGAGAAGATGTTACTCCAAATGAATGATAGTGTAAGTGAACTGAACACCGCTGTGAAGACTCAACTGAAACCAGGAACTCAAGAACTCAATGCAAAAGTTAATGGTGGCAGTTATACAACTCTTAATTCACAACATCAACCTGTTCAAGTGACTGTTGATCAAAAACAAAGTCTTGTTTATGGTGTTAAAAGTTATTTAGCAGGAGCATCACAAATAAATAATGGATTAAAGGATTTAACAGCAAACAACCAATTTTTGACCAAAGGTAGCCAAGAATTGGCTGAAGGAACAGAGTTACTTGTTAAGCAAACACCAACATTAATGAGTGGTGTCAAAGCATTAGACTCTGGTGCTTCAGATTTATATAAAGGGACATCAGCTTTAGTTTCTAATAACTCTACAATATTAAATGGGTCAAAAGCTTTGTCAACTGGTGCTAATCAAATCAGTAGTGGTGCTAATCAATTAGCTGATGGGTCTCATACACTAGGGACAGGTTTAAATACTGTTAAAACGGGTGTATCAACTTTAAACACAAGTTTAAAGGATGGTGCTGATAAAAGCAAGATGACAACAACAGATTCAACATTTGATATGATGGCTTCACCTGTTGATACAACTCATAATGAGATATCGACTGTTGAAAATAACGGACATGCTATGGCACCTTATATGATGAGTGTAGCTCTTTATGTTGCTGGATTAGCATTTACACTTATGTATCCAGTCTTAGAAGGTGCAAAAGAAGCTGAATCAGGATGGAAATATTGGTTATCAAAAGCAACTGTCATGTTTACTATCTCGACAATTGCAGCTATAGTTATGATCAGTTGTTTAAGAATCTTCAATGGATTTGAACCACAACAACTAATGCAGACTTATTTATTTGCAATCCTTGTATCTGCAGCCTTTATGGCATTAATTGTTTTATTAAATGTAACTACAGGATATATAGGAGAATTTTTATTACTTGTCTTTATGATTATTAACTTGGGTGGTTCAGCAGGAACATATCCATTAGAAACATCTGCTGGATTCTTTAAGGCTATTCATAATTTTGTTCCTTACACATATAGTGTCAATGGGTTCAGAAAAGTGATTAGTATGGCTAATGCTTCTCTTACAACAGAAGTTATAGTCTTTGTTGGAATTTTAATTGGATGCTCAGTTTTAACAATTTTGTATTATCATTTTAAGAAAAATAGAGAAAAGCATCTTATTCCTCAAGCATTTGAAAAACATGAATAGTAAATAATCCGGATCATAAGGTCCGGATTATTTTAGTATATCATATAATTCTCTTAAATCTCTGATGGAATAAGTTGGAATGATATCTGTTGTATGATTCGTATGGGCTGTATGAATCCAACAGGTATCTATGCCAGCATTAATGCCTCCTAATATGTCACTTGATAATGAATCTCCTATGATTAATGTCTTTTTAAGCTGAAAATCAGATATTCTTGCAAAACAATAATCAAAATATTCTTTCATTGGTTTTTGATAACCAATATCCTCTGATACAAATATATTGATAAAATATTTATCTATATGACTTTTATATAAACGATTGTATTGAGTTTTTGAAACACCATTCGTTACAATATAAAGATCATAGTACTTAGATAAATGTTCTAATACATCTCTTGTATGAGGAAGTAAAAATGCTCCTTTGCCAAGTTCATTTTGATAATCATCTTCAAATGCAATTCCATCAAGTTGAATATCTAATTTTTGAAAAAGTTTAACAAAACGTGTATAAAGAACAGTTTTTTTGTCAATAATACCATTTTCAAACTGTTTCCATAATTCAGCATTTATTTTTTCATATAATTCTTTAATATCTTCATTGAAAAAAAGATGATATTTTTGAAAAGTCTTTATTAATGCTTGACGCTCTGATTCATTAAAGTCCAATAATGTTCCATCAGCATCAAACAACAATGTAGTGTATTTAGACATATAACTCCTCCATTCTTCTCTTATTATATATGATTTTATATATGTTTAAAACTGGTTCTTTTTTTACTATATAAATCATATAGTAGGTTGGTGATAAAAATGGAAATAAAACCTACTTCAACAACAACACGTATTTTAACAACAGTTATTAATGAAAAACCAATGACTTTTGCTTATGTTATAGGAGAAGACATATCAGGAACAGTATGTTTTTATCCTTATCAAGGTGGAACTATTATGATATATGAAATTAATGGTTTACCAAAAAGTTCAAAAGATACTGGCGGTATTTATGCATTTCATATTCATGAAGGAAATACATGTATAAATGATACAAAGGTTCCTTATGAGAAAACGAAAGGACATTTCAATCCAAATCAAACACAACATCCTTATCATCTTGGTGATTTACCACCTTTATTTGCAACAAAAGGAATGGCATGGGGAATGATTTATATAGATAAATTTAAGCCACAGGATATTGTGAATAGAACACTTGTTATTCATGAGCATCCTGATGATTTTCATACGCAGCCTTCTGGAAATTCTGGCGGTAAAATTGCTTGTGGTGAAATCAAATTTTTTTCAAAATAAGAGTATAATCTCCAAATATTTGTACATGATATAAGTATATGGAGGTAAGAAAAAAATGAAAAAATTAATGATGGTAATGATGTGTGTTACATTATTAGCTGGTTGTGGGAATGACGATAAGAAAAACAACAATGATAACAATACTGCTAATAACAACAATGTAACTGATACAAATGACAACAAAACAAATACTAATGATAATTGGTTTGATCGTTTTGAATCTGATTTAAAAGGAAAGAATGTCAACTATTCAAATAAAACTTCTTTAGATGCGACAACAATTGGTGGTGCTGAAGGTTATCGTTATGCGACTGAAAATGGTAATATTGATGTTTATCGTTTTGAAGATGGTGATGAATTGAATAGAATTATGAAAGAAAAGAAAATTCGTATGAATGATAAAGATTCAAATGTAGAAGTGAATGATCATTATGTTATTGTTTCTGATGGTTTATCAGATGATATCATGAATGTTTTTAGAGGTTTAAAATAAGAAAGCGAGGGCTTTCTTTTTTTTGACTTTCTCGTTATAATAAGTTTGGTGATGATATGAAAACAATAAAAGAAGTTGTTATTGTTGAAGGAAAAACAGATACAGCAACAATTCAAAAATTATTTGATGTTCAAACAATTGAAACACATGGTTTAGCTATTGATGATGCAGTTCTTGATTTAATTGAGCAAGCGCAAAAATCTAGAGGTGTTATAGTCCTTACAGATCCTGACTATCCAGGCATGCAAATTAGAAACAAGATTATGCAAAGAGTACCAGAAGCTAAACATGCTTTTGTAAATAAAAAAGATGCAATTGGTGACAAGAAGTTAGGAATTGCTGAAGCACGAGAAGAAGCAATAATTAGTGCTCTAGAAAATCTTGTGACTTTTTCTAATGATCAAGAAACCATTTCTTGGAAAGAATTTATATCATTAGATATCATTGGTGATAAGGCAAGACGTTTACAGATTTATGACTTATTTCATCTGGGCTATGGAAATGCCAAAACATTGTTTAAAAGACTTAATCTTGCACGTATCACAAAACAAGATATTTTGAATAAACTGGGTGAGTCAAAATGAATTATGTTCAATTGGGTAAAGAAATATCTTATGTTTTAAGACATCATCCTGAAAAATATAATCTTGATATTGATAATGAAGGATGGGTTGATGTAGGTGATTTGTTAAATGCTCTTGAGAGTCGATTTGGATTATTAAAAGAAGAGGATATTGTAGCACTTATGCAACAGTCTGAGAAAGAAAGATATGAACTGAAAAATCATAGAATAAGAGCTTATTATGGACATTCTTTTTCAAAGAAAATTATGAAACAAAGGAACATCCCTCCAAAAGTATTGTATCATGGTACAGCAAGAAGATTTGTATCCTCTATTTTGACAACTGGTCTTCAACCCATGAGTAGACAGTATGTCCATTTATCACAGGATGTAGAAACGGCGAAACAAGTTGGAATGCGTCATGATACTCAACCTGTTATTCTTATGATTAACGCCCAATCTGCTTTTCAAGATGGTGTCGCATTTTATTTAGGTAATGAAAAAGTATGGTTATCAGAAACCATACCCCCACAATATATTGAAGAAAGAAAGCAGTAGAAATCAATATTCTGATACCTACTGCTTTTTATTATGCATTTTTAATTAAATATACATTTTTAACATTAGAAATATTTGCAATACTAGAATTTTTGCTCAGTACCTTCCATGTCACTAATGAAATCATAAAATCAACAGAACTATGAATGATTGTACCTAAACCAACAAGTCCAAAGACCATATAACAGAATGTTTGCATATCCATACCAGTACCCCAATAGAATGGAACGACAACAATCATTTCACCAATTGCATGTAATAAGGCAATACCTAAGTTAAAGAGAATTGATTTTGCAGGTGATTGAAAAGTTTCTGGATGTTTTTGTACATACAAAGATCCTACAAGAGCCCAAACAACATGTGTTAAAGCGCGAAGAACAACTACAAATGGGAAACCTGCGATTAAGAACCCTAGCGTTGTTCCTAAAGCTACTGCAGCAGCGACAGAAGGTGAAATAAACAAAGCAAGCATAACTGCAACGTGTGATGCTAATGTAAATGACATTGGACCAACAATTACCTTAGGCATAAATAATGGAATGACTGTTCCAACAGCAATTAAAATAGCTGAAAGTGTTAGTGTGTATATTTTTTTATGTGTATTCATAAAACCTCTCCCTTATATTTATTTACATGTGTCATGACACATGTTATGACTTATTATATTCATAAATATCTTGATGTCAATAAATAATTAAAAAATATATCTTTATTAAATAATAGTATAAAATGAGTTTATCTCTTTGATATTCTGTCAAAGAAAATGACTATAGTTTTTATTTGCTTATTGCATATATCCGTCATACGAAGTATAATGTACTTATAAAAGTTGAAAAAAGTGTAAATAAAAAAAGAAAAATGGACTTCTTTTTATGAATATAGAAGTAGGAGGGTTTTTCTCCTGGAAAGAAGGTATTCATATGGATGAACAGGTTATTTCTTTTTGTACTGATTATTTTTTTCACTATCTTTTGATTCACAGTCCGATGGTGCGATTATGCATTGCTGAGCATTTATCGGGATTGGAATTAAAAACTGTTGATGTTATCAATTCTGAGAGGTATCCCTCTCATAAGGATGGCAAGAAATATGTCCTGGATATTACACTCAAGGATCATTTAGGAAATCTCTATAACATTGAGATGCAGAATGGCTATATCTCAGCAGCAGAGCTGGCGAGGTTTCAGATTTATACAATGAGTATGATAGATCTGCAGATACAGGAGGGAGTACAGTATCAGGATATGAGAAAGGTTCATTCTCTTATTATCTATACGGGAAATCCGATAAGGAATTTTGAACATCTCTGGCATGAGGTAGAACTGATTGATGGGAAGTATGAGAAGGAACTGTATAATGGACTGATTGTGATGAGTTTTTTACAGACTAAGAAAATGGAGGAGGTAAGTATGGAATTGGCAAGAAGTGATTTTTATCAGTTAATGAGATTGTTTGAGCAGGAGGATAATCATAAGGAGGAACAGACAAGTGAGGTAGCAAAGGAAGCAGTGGAACTCTATGATAGGTTTATCTCATTAGAGGAGTATATCTATTATAAAGCGATACAAAGGGATAGACTATGGGCAGAATCTAAGATAGGTGAGGGAACAAGAAAAGGGTTTGAACAAGGGCTTGAAAAAGGGCTTGAACAAGGAATTGAAAAGGGAATTGAACAAGGTAAAAGAGAAGAAAACTTGAAAAGAGCATGTCAGTTAGTTAAGAAGAAATACAGAGTAGACAACTTAGAATGGTTAAAAACATGCTCATCTCAACAATTAGATTATTTATTTGATATGATTATTAATGATATTGATTATATTCGTTTTCAAGAAAAAGTTTTAAAGCACAAATAAATTTATAGAAAAAGAAGATCTAAAATTTAAGATCTTCTTTTAAATAAATATTATCAAACTAGGGAGAACTGTTATCTTAGAGTTTGTTATTTTGTAAAGAGATAACCTTTTTTATGAAGCGAGTCAATTATTCTTTGATAAGTATCTTCATTTTGACATTCGATAGTATGAAGATGTAAACCATCTGTTAATTGGCTTAATGGTTTAGCTTTTTCATGACTTACTTTTTTAAGAAATTGATCAATATCATAGCGAGATGAAAGATGCAATTTACCAGTCAGTTGACCATAAATAGGATGATCAACAATGACATCAACAACAGATCCTCCTAAATCAACAATTGTATAGAGTTCATCAGCTAGGGCATCTTTAGAATGTTTAACAGCAATTGTATACGTAGTCGCTTGACTTTGGTGATCTAAAATATAGCCACGTGGTGTTGCAGCAATACAAAAACCACTTGCTCTTAAAAGAGCAACATCACCAACAATAATCTGGCGACTGACACCTAACATAGTTGCTAATTTACTTGCCGATATTGGTTTATTACTTTTTTTAATCTCTTCAATAATTTTTTCTCTTCGATCCATATTCAACACCTCTTATTGCATTATAAATCAAATTGTAACAAAAATAAATGAGTTCTTAGTGATTTATGCTATAATATAAAAAGGTGATTGTATGAAGGATATAGCAAAAAAATCAAATACACAATATTTATTAGATAAATACAAACTTCAAGCATCAAAAAAATTTGGTCAAAATTTCCTAATTGATTTAAATACAATTAAAAGAATTGTTGCGACAACTCACATTGATAAAGAAACATGTGTTATTGAAATTGGGCCAGGAATTGGTGCTTTAAGCGAGCAATTGGCATATCATGCTGGATATGTAAGATGTTATGAAATTGATACAAGATTAAAAGATCTTTTAAAAGAGTCTTTAGGTGAATTTACAAATATAGAAGTTGTTTTTCAAGATTTTTTGACTGTTGATTTAAAGAAAATTGTTGAAGAATTAAAGCAGACATATTCAAAAGTATGCATTATTGCCAATCTTCCATATTATATTACATCAGATATCTTAGAACATATTATATGTTCTCAAGCATCTTTATCAAGTATTCATGCTATGGTACAAAAAGAAGTCGCTTTAAAGCTGACAGATACACAATATCACAGTCCTTTAACATTTATGATTGAAAGTATAGGAACAATTTCTTTAGATATGCACGTTTCTAGAAATGTTTTTTCACCTGCACCAAGAGTTGATAGTGCAATTATAGCCATACATATTCATAAAGAATATAATATCTTGTTAACCCATTTATTGAAACAGGCGTTTACTCAAAAAAGAAAAACAATCTATAATAATCTTAAAGTTATATTTGGTACAAATACAAAATATATTTTAGAACAATGTCAAATAAAAGAAAACAAGAGACCAGAAGAATTAAAGATAGAAGATTATTTAAAACTCACAAAATATTTATAATAACCATATATTAATATGGTGAGATTATGAAAATAGGAGATTATGTAGTAAGAAAGAAGTATAAACGAGATATACTTTTTGAAATATTTGATATAAAAGAAAATATCTGTTATTTACGAGGGGTTGAATTACGTTTAATAGCAGATAGTGATTTAGAAGATTTAGAATTAAGTGAAGTGCAGCCACATTCTGAAGATAAATTCACAATTGAAAGACAACCTATGATTAGAGGAAAGGTTTTACATCTTGATGGTGATGAAAAATATCTTAACATGTGTGAAAGAAAATACAAAGAGTTAAAAATCAGAGCAAATTGTTATTATATGAAAGAAAGTCAAATGAAGGATTATGTATATGAATTATTAGAAAAGCACAAGCCACAGATTTTAGTTATTACTGGACATGATGCTTTAAGAAAAGAGAGAGATAAAGGGGAAGCTGAAAATTATCAACACTCTCTTGATTATGCTGAAACAATAAGAAATGCAAGATTGTATGAAGATGATAAGGATGCTCTTATTATTATTGCAGGAGCATGTCAATCTTATTATGAAATGTTATTAGCAAGTGGGGCAAACTTTGCTTCAAGTCCAAAGCGTATCAATATACATGCTTTAGATCCTGTTTATGTAGCCAGTTTAGTTGCCAATGAAAGTGTCCGAAACTATTGTGATATAGAAGACATCATTAGCCATACTTCACATAAACAAAGTGGTATTGGAGGTATTGATACAAAGGGAGTTGCTAGAAAAATATATCCAACGAAAGGATGAGAGTCATGAAAATCAGAGCATATGCAAAAATTAATTTAGCACTGGATGTTGTAAGTAAAAGAGCAGATGGATATCACGAATTAGATATGATTATGGCACCTATTACTTTACATGATCTTATTTACATTGATCGTATTGAAAAAGGCATAGAAATAACATCTAATAATTATCGCATGCCAACTGATGAACGTAATATTATGTATCAGGTAGCAAAAATATTGATTGACCGCTATCATATCCAGTTTGGAGTAAAGATTCATATCTTTAAACATATTCCAACACAAGCTGGTTTAGCTGGTGGAAGTGCTGATGGAGCTGCTGTTTTAAAGGCTATGAATCAAATGTTTCGTTTGAATTTATCTTTAGAAACATTGGCTCATATAGGTAAAGAAGTAGGTGCAGATATTCCGTTTTGTATTTATGAGCAAATAGCTCTTGTGAGAGGTATTGGTGAAAAATTAGAATTTATTCATAGTCAATTGAATTGTCATCTTTTACTGGTGAAACCAAAAAAAGGTGTTCCAACAAAAAAATCATTTGGAATGTTAGATTTAACAAAAGCTGAACATCCATCAATACTCAAGATGAAAGAAGCTATTGAAGAAAATAATTTTCCATTAGTTGTTGAAAGCTTAGGAAATACATTAGAAGCTCCTTCCATTGATATGGTAGAGGATATTAAAAAAATTAAATCAGAAATGCTGGATTTAGGATTTGCTGGAGCTTTAATGTCAGGGAGTGGTTCTTGCGTTTTTGGATTAACTTTGGATGAAGAAATACTAGAAAAAGGGTATGAATATTTTAAAAATAAATATAATTTTGTAAGAAAAACCCGAATCTTACAAAAAGAGGTAGAAAAATATTGAAAATAAGGTAAGTATTTCTTCTTTCCTCTTTTTTTTTAATTGAATTTTTGTTAGAATAGTGGCGTTAAGGAGAGAGTGAAATGAAAGTTTATGCTGTCGTTTTAGCGGCTGGTAAAGGGACTCGTATGAAGTCTGAGAAACCAAAAGTCGTGCATGAGGTTTTATACAAACCAATGATTAATCATGTAGTAGATGAATTAAAAGCCTTAGGTGTAGATGAAATTATTGTTGTTGTCGGACATGAAGCTAAACAGGTAGAAGATATTGTTGATGGTGTAACGTTTGTATATCAAGACCAACAATTAGGAACTGGACATGCTGTATTACAAGCTAAAGATGTGTTGGCTGACAAAGAAGGAATGACTTTGGTTTTATGTGGAGATGCTCCATTAGTTCGTAAAGAAACATTAAAAGAATTAATTAATTATCATCAAGAAAACCAAAATAAGGCAACTTTAATGAGTGCTGATTGTGATACATCAACACACTATGGTAGAGTTATTAAGATTGATGGACAAGTCAAAGGTATTGTAGAGTATAAAGATTTACAGGATTCTCAGAAAGATATTACTGAGATGAATACAAGTGAATATTGTTTTGATAATCAAGCTTTATTTGCTGCTTTGGCTAAGGTAACAAATGATAACGCTCAAAAAGAGTATTATTTGACTGATGTCATTGGAATTATGAATGAAGACAACTTAAAGGTAGATGCTTATAAGATTGATGATTTCAATGAGGTTGGTGGAATTAATGACCGTGTTGCATTAGCAGAAGCAACTCAAATCTTAAGAGATCGTATTAACAAAGAACATTTATTAAACGGTGTTAATATTATTGATCCCCAAAATACCTATATTGGAAGGGATGTTGTCATTGGTATAGATACAACAATTGAACCAGGTTGTATTATTAAGGGAAATACAGTTATAGGAAATAATTGTCATATTGGACCATACTGTGAATTTACAAATATGGAAATCAAAGATAATGTTGAAATTAAATTCTCTGTATTAAGTGACTCAATTATTGAATGTGGTGTTGATATTGGTCCTTATTCTAGATTGAGAACAAACTGTCATATTAAAGAGAATGCACATTTAGGAAATTTTGTTGAAATGAAAAAGGCTATCTTCGGGAAAGGAAGTAAAGCGTCTCATTTGACTTATGTAGGTGATGCAGAAGTTGGAGAAGATGTTAACTTTGGTTGTGGAACAATTACTTCTAATTATGATGGCAAAAATAAGTCATTGACAAAAATAGAAGATAATGTCTTTATTGGATGTAATACAAACTTAGTCGCACCAGTTACAGTGAGAAAGAATGCATATATTGCAGCTGGATCAACAATAACTAAGGAAGTAGAAGAAGATGCTTTAGCTATAGCAAGAGCCCGTCAAGTGAACAAAGAGGGTTATAGCAAAATATTAAAAGAAATTAGAGAACAAGAATACGCAAAAAGAAACAAGAAAAAATAAGGAGAAAAAGAGGTAAAAAATGAAAAACAACATTACTGTATTTGCTTTATCATCAAGTAAAGATTTAGCAAAATCTATCGCAGAACAATTAGGAACAACAGTGGGAAAATGTGATGTTCATCATTTTGCAGATGGTGAGATTTTAGTTGAAATTGGAGAATCAGTCAGAGGAAAAGATGTCTTTATTGTTCAATCAACTTCGAATCCAGTTACAGAAAACTTAATGGAAATCTTAGTCTTAGCCGATGCATTAAAAAGAGCATCAGCTAAAGAAGTGACAGCAATTATGCCATACTTTGGATACGCTAGACAAGATAGAAAAGCAAAGCCTAGACAACCAATTACATCTCGTTTAGTCGCTGATTTGTTAACAGTGGCTGGAGTAACGAGAGTTGTCACAATTGATTTACATGCTGCTCAAATACAAGGATTCTTTGATATCCCTGTAGATGAAATGCAAGCCTTACCTCTTATCTGTAAATACTTTAAAAATAAAAATATTGAAGATTTATGCATTGTCTCTCCAGATCATGGGGGGGCTACACGTGCAAGAAAGATGTCTGAATTGCTTGATTGTCCAATTGCAATCATTGATAAAAGAAGACCTAAGCCTAATATTGCTGAAGTTATGGGAATTATTGGTGATGTATCAGGAAAGAATTGTATTTTAATTGATGATATGATTGATACAGCTGGAACAATTGTTGCTGGTGCTTCTGTATTGAAAGAAAAAGGAGCTAAGGATGTTTATATAGCATGTACACATGGTGTCTTATCAGGACCAGCTATACAAAGATTAAATGATTGTGTTGCTAAAGAGGTTGTGATTACAGATACAATTGCCATTCCAGAAGATAAGGAATTTGATAAACTTGTTCAAATTAGTGTTGCTGAGCTATTAGCACATACGATTGAAAGTATCGAGAATAATTTACCAGTAAGTGATGTATTTACTCAATTTGATTTTAAAGGTTAGTATAAAATAAGGAGGTTATCTGTTGTGATAACCTTTTTTTGTTAATAAGATACAGTATTTGACAGATTTCATTGAAACAAATAGAGTTTTATATTATAATAGTACTATCAGGGACAAGGTATTGAGTTTGAGATAAGAAGGAGTAAATTGAGATGGACAAAAAAAGTAGTTTTAAAAATAAAATATTAGATAGATACTTTGAGGTTGTTGAGGATGAAGTGATAACAGAATCTCCAATAACATCAACAGTTGATAATATGGAACAAAGTGAAGTTAGAGTAGAAACAGCTTCTGTAACAGATGAAGTTTCAGTTGTTAAAACACCAACAATTATTTCTTCTGAAACAGTTCTTCAAGGTAATGTTAATGGCAGTAACGATTTAGAAGTTTGTGGACAAATTATTGGTGACATTACTGTGGAGGGCATGGTTAAGGTCTTAAGTGGGGCTGTTACTGGAAATATCAAGGCAACAAAGATCTTTATTAAAGATAGTATTATTGATGGAAATATTGACAGTGATAGTATGATTGATATTATTGGTAAGAGTGAAATTAAAGGGAATATCAAAGGTGGAGATATTGTTATTAATGGTAGATGTAAAGGAAATATTGTTGCCTCTGAACATTTGAAACTTTTAGAAAGGGCAATGATTAGGGGAGATCTTCAAACAAAATTAATTAGGATTGAGGATGGAGCAATTCTTGAAGGTTACTTGAAAATGATTTAATATATGATGAGCCAATCAGGCTCTTTTTTTGTTTAATATGTGATTTTTATGTATTCTATTTGACAAAAAATCACATAATATAGATATGAATACTGTGATTCAGCAGAATATCTACTATCTCGTCTATAATACCTAGAGATATGGAATATGTGGAAAAGATATGATAATAATTTGTTAATTTTACAAATAAATATATTGCTTATATGCGAAAGTAAGCAAATTATGTCGATGAAAAGCCATATTTTTTATAAGCAGTTATTTAGAAATTTGACAAAGTTATTAAATTTTGATATGATGCCGTAGGGTGAAAAAAAATGTACTTCAATACACATACTCATTTAAACAGTAAAGAATTATATTCACAAAGGGATATATTCATTAAACATGCATTGGATAACAATGTAGATTATATTGTTGTTGCTGGATACGATTTACCATCATCAAAATATGCAGTAGAGATTGCACAAGAGTATCCGTTTATCTATGCAACAGTAGGTATTAGTCCTAATGATTGCTTAGAAACTACAGATGCTGATTTGAATGAAATTGAAGCATTATTACAAAACCCTTGTGTTGTAGCCTTAGGCGAAATTGGGCTTGATTATTATTGGGAAGATGTTCCTCATGATAAACAAAAAGATATCTTTCAAAAACAGATTGATATTGCAAAAAAACATGATAAACCTATTGTTATTCATGCAAGAGACGCCTATGAAGATACTTATCGTATTTTAAAGCAGGCAGCACACCGTGGCATTATGCATTGTTATAGTGGATCAGTAGAAATGGCGAAGAGATATATAGAGATTGGTTTTGAAATCTCATTAGCTGGACCAGTGACATTTAAGAATGCAAGAGTTCCAAAAGAAGTTGCTACGGTTATTGGTATTGATCATTTAATGATCGAAACAGACTGTCCTTATTTAGCACCTCACCCATTTCGAGGGAAGTTGAATGAGCCAGCAAATGTTGTGTATATTGCCCAGGAAATAGCAAAGCTAAAGAACATGGAGATAGAAGACGTTGCTAGAATCACAACATTTAATGCCAAAAGAATGTTTGGGATTAAATAAGGAGGATATTTTATGTTAAAGAAAGCTAAAGAAATCATTGTCTCGGCGGACAGCCGAACAAAGGGAATTTTAGCAGTGGCATGTGTATACTTTGTTGTTATGTTGACAACAGTATCATCAGGAGCCGTTAATCAAATTATGAATTTTATTCCAACTGTTGATATCAAATTACAAGATGGTATCAATGATGAAAAAGATTATCTCGTTAAACAAGATACAGTAACGAATGTATTGGAAGAACTTAGTGTTGAATTAGGAAAAAATGATTCTTTAAATAAAGATAAAGATTATATTGTTCAACAAAATGATTTCATCCAAATTACAAGAGTAGAAACAAAAACATTAACAAAAGTAGAAAATCTCAAGTACTCAACAGTTACAAAGGGTTCAGGAAACTGGACAAGAACTGTCGAACAAGAAGGAAAAGATGGTAAGATAAATAGAACATATTTAGTCACTTATGCCAATGGTAAAGAAACTGCAAGAAAAGTTATTAAGGAAGAGATACTTGAGAAACCGGTTGATAAAGTGATCAGATATGGAGGAATTGATGAGGGAACAACGTTCACTGGTCGATTAACAACATATGGTGGAGATTGTAATGGTTGTGGAGGAAACAGTTCATCAGGTGTTAAATTATCACCAACATCAGGTGTTAATAATTCACATTCACCATACTTGACTTATAAAGGTCGTAAATATTATTGCTTAGCTGCAGATAGGTCTATCCCATTTGGGACTGTTATTAAGATTTCAAACCATAATTTAAATACTGATAGTACAATTTATGGTATTGTGGTTGATCGTGGAGGAGCAATTAAAGGTAATAAAGTTGATATCTTTAAAGGCAGTGAAGGATCAGGAGCCAAGTATTTTGGTGGTGGAACTTCTACGAATACAAAATTTGAAATCGTTTCTGTAGGAAGCGGTAGAGCATATTTTTGGAGATAAAGAAGGATAGGATAATCAGTTGATTATTCTATCTTTTTTTGAAAGAGTTGACATTTAGAAGTTCGAGATGTATGATAATGTTGACATGACATCATTACAATACTTGAAAAGAATAGAGAGTAAAGAGTTAGGAGAAGAATATGAAAGGTATACTATTAGTAACACATGGATCCTTATGTCAAGGAATCTATGAAAGTTGTGAAATGATTATTGGTGAAAAAGAGAATATATATACATTATCTTTAGATGAAGAAGGAGTTGAATTATTTAGACATAAATTAGAAGAAAGACTTAGTCAAATAGAAGCAATATATGATGATATAATTATTGTAACTGATATTCCCAATGCAACACCATATAATGAATGCTGTCGTTATATATTAAGTCATCAAAGTTCAGCAAAATTACTTTCAGGAATGAATTTAGCTATGGTTATTGAACTCGCTATTTTCGCTTCAACGGATATTCAAAATGAAGAACTTTGTCTGCAAGTTTTAGAAAGTGCTAGGCAATCACTTACAAAATTTGAAAAACATGTGTAAGCACTTGCAATTCTATATTGGATGTGCTAATTTAATAATGTAAGATGTCATGACAACACGACAACACGATGACTCTAGAAAGGAGGAATAAATATGTCATTAAGTTTAGTAAGAGTTGATGATCGTTTGATTCATGGTCAGGTTGTTTTAATGTGGTCTAAGGTTAGACAAGGAGATGCAATTATTTTGCTGGTTGATGATGAATTAGGACATGATGAATTTTTAAAAGAAGTTTTTGTGAATGCTGGAAATGCAATTGGTAAAAAAGTTTATATTTTTACTGTTGAACAGGCAATAGAAAAAATTCCTAAAGCTGTTTCAGGTAAAAAAAGCTATTACTTAATTGCAAAAAAGATTGAACAACTCTATCAGTTAAGTGTTAAAGGTGTTGAATTTGGTAATGAAATCATTTTTGGAACTGCTAGTAAGGCAGAGGGGACGCAGAAGGTTTATAACAATATTTATCTTTCTCAAAAAGATTTTCAATATTGTGATAAATTAACTGCAAAAGGAATGAAAATACATTTTAAGTTGATTCCAGATGAACAAGGATTAAGTTGGGAATCAGTAAAGAATGGATTATTGAAGGGAGAGTAGTTTATGGAAATTACTGTTATACAAGCCATCTTAATTGGTATTTCATGTTGGCTTGGGAGTGTTGAGAATCCACAACCATTAGGAGTTGCTTTTTCAGATGCTTTATCTAAACCAATAGTTGGTGGAACTATTGTGGGTATGATCTTAGGCGATATTCCTACTGGAGTTACAATTGGTGCAGCCATACAAGCTATGTACTTAGGACAAGTTCTTATTGGTGGAGTTGCAACTGCAGATATGGCATTTGTTTCTTACCCATCTATTGCTTTAGCAATGTTGGCTGGAGCAGATGCAACAGTTGCAGTCACATTAGCTGCTACAGTTGGTGTTTTAGGAGCAGCAGTCTTTACAGGTTATGAAATCTTATGTTCTGTATTTTATCAATTAGGTGATAAATATATTGCAGAAAATAATATTCAGAAAATGAAGATGGCTTACATAGTTTTGCCTCCAATGACAAGTTTTGTAATCAGATTTGGTTTAACATTTACAATTGTTATGCTAGGAAGTGCTTATGCAGCTGATTTATTAGCTTCTATTCCTGAATTGGTATTACATATTGCAAGTGTACTTGGTGGAATTTTACCTGCAGTTGGTATTTCTATATTGGCAACATATACATTAAAGGATTTCAAATTTATTATTTACTTTTTAATTGGTATTGTATGTATTACATTTTTAGGTTTAAACATGGTAGCAACTGCTGTTATTGGAAGTTGTTTAGCAGTTATGTATTATATGTTTATGGGAAACCAGTCAGGTAATCAGTCTAGTCAATCTGAAGATGAGGAGGACGAATTATTATGAGTGAAAAAATAGATCAAAAAGAAGAATTAGAAAATGGGAAAATAACACTTACAAAAGAAGAAGTCAATAAAAGCTGGTATTCATGGTTTAAATATTGTTTAACAGTTTTTGGTTATGAAAGATTACAGGCTCCTGGTTTTATTCTTTCTATGTTGCCTATTTTTAAGAAATTTTATGGAAATGATCCAGAAAAAATGGTTAAACGTCTCAAATGTCATGCAGTATTCTATAACACAAATCCTGTATTTGGTGCAGTTGTTAATGGTATAGTTGCTTCTATGGAAGTAGAAAGAGGTAATGGTACAGAGATGACTGATGAGTTCATTAACAGTATCAAAGTTGGACTCATGGGACCTTTGGCAGGTATTGGAGATGCAGTTACACAAGCAACACTTCCTCCGATTATTTTAAGTATTGCAATTGGGCTTTCATCAGGTGGAAGTGCAATGGGTGCTGTCTTTGCAGTGATTGCTCTCTACGCTGCCAATATCATCCTATCAAGATTATTTTATATGCAAGGTTATAAATCAGGGCGAGAGGCAGTTCATGTTTTATTGGGAAAACAAATGTCTAGAATTCAAGATGCAATGTCAGTTTTGGGTTTAACAGTTGTTGGTGCTATTACTGCTAGTTATGTTAACTTTACAATTACTGCTCAATATGTGAGTGAGTACAGTACGATTAATTTTCAGGAAATATTAGATGGAATTTTTCCAAAACTGATTCCAATGTGTTTAGTATTCTTAGGATATTATTTATTAAAGAAAAAGAAAATGAGTGCTGTCAAATTAATTGGAGTTTATCTAGTAATTGCAATTGTCTTAGGTGTATTAGGAATTGTATAAATGAGGTGAGGGATATGGTTAAAGTGATATTTTGTGATTTAGATGATACATTGTTACAACCTAAAACAAAAGAAATAACTTATCAGGATCAGCAGTCTATTAAAAGATGGTTAGATAGTGGACATTTATTTGTGCTTGCTACTGCACGCCATCATTCCTTCTTAAATAACATCTCAGATAAGTTTCATGAATTTGATTTTGATTGTATTGGCTGGAATGGTGCAGAAATCTATATGAATCATAAAGTCACAAAACTATATCCCTTTTCTTCATATAAATTAGAAGCGTTATATCAAAAGTTAAAGTCTTATCAAGCTATGTTAAAAGTCACAAATATTGAAAACATGTATATATTTGGTGAAATAGATTCTTATGCCTACCATTTGTTTGATAGTGAAATAAAACACCAGTGTATATATCCATATTCAATAAACGAATATTTACGCAATAAAAACAAACCTATTGTTCATGTGAATTATATTTTTCAAACTGCTCAACAAGCTCAATATTTTATAAAAGATTATCAACAGTTATTCAAGGAAGATTTTCTACAATGTAAAGTCACATCACCTACAAGTTTTGACTTAACTATGCCTAATGCAACAAAAGAAAAAGGAATTCAAGCATATTTAGAATACAATAATATACCCATTACAGATGCAGCGGTTATAGGAGATAGCCAAAATGATATAGGTATGATGCAACTTGTACAAAAAAGTTTTTGTATGCAACATGGTCATCCAAAAGCTAAAAAGGCTGCTTATAAAGTTGTTTGTTCAGTAAGTGAAGCAATAGAGTGTTTGGAAGGAGATGAAAAATGAGTGAATGAGAAATATATATTTTTAAAACCGACTTTTTCTACAGCAATATGGGGAAATGGAAAATTAGTCTATCAATATCATGTTGAAAAATATGTTCCTAAAGGTATGCCTATCAATGAGATTACAGGCTTAGGAGCAATGAGTGGATTACCAGAAGATGCAAATGAAATCTTAACAGGTCAATATCAGGGAAGAAAGTTAAATGAATTATATGATGAACATCCTGAATTATTTGGAACGCCTTCAACTTTAAAATGGGAACATCTTCCAGTATCTATGGGAATTGCTCATGCTTGTGCTGATTTAAGTGTACAAGTCCATCCTACAGAAGAATTTGCCATGAAGAATTTAGGAAGACATGGAAAAAGTGAAAGTTGGTATATTGTAGATTGTGACTCTCATGGAGATATTGTTATGGGTCATAATGCCAAAACATTGAAAGAGTTAGAGAATTATATTGATAGGAAAAATTGGCAGGGACTATTAAAACGATATCCAATTATGCCAGGAAGTTTTTATAATATACAAGCTGGAACATTACATGCCATTCAAAAAGGGACAACATTTATGGAGGTGTGTAATCCTTGTCCTATTACATATCGTTTTTATGATTATGATCGATTAGATCGTCAAGGGAAACCAAGAGATACACATATTCAACTTGCAAAAGAAAATATTTTAATACCTTTTGTTTGCCAGGATACACATTATCAATATCGTCAAAATGGTGGTGTTACTGAAATAAAATTAACAGATAATGAAAATTTTTCAGTTTTTAAATATGTTATTGCAGGTGTTGGAGAACTGTCTATGCCCAAATCTTATTTAGGAGCTTTTGTTATTGAGGGTCATGGTGAGATTGATGGTGTTTCTTTAAAAGCAGGAGATAGTTTCCTGATTACAGCCAACACAAAAAAATTATTATGGAAAGGAGAAATGACTTTATTGGCTTATTCTGGCTAATAGAGTAAGTATGTATATGTATGAAGTAGAAGAAAGAAATCCTAACTTTGAATTATATCCTATGAAAAAGATTGATTGTAAATATGTTTTTTCAGGGTTTCAAGCAATTGTTGATGAGTTGAAGAAACATATTGTTAAACCTTCAACTGTCATTTGTATTGATTATTATTATGGTGTCAATCAAACACTTATAGAAAAAGAGATTATAAATGCTTTAAATCCAGATCATGTTATTTGTGTAGATGAAGCAAAATATCCAGAAGAAGTGATATCAAAGAAATTTCATTGCTTTATAACAGATGATAGAGTGAATGGTGTTTTTAGTTTTGCGAAGATACAGGAATTCTTCGATCCAGATAAAATAGCTTTATTACAAAAGCAAATACATGAAGAAGAGGGATTGATTGTTGTCTATGGAGTAGGAGCAGGCTTAATACACACAGGTGATTTATCTGTTTATGGTTCAATGAGTTATCAGACAATTAAGAATCGTTTTATGGATGGAATGGATAACTGGGGAGCACAGAATTATGAAGAAGAATATTTACGTAAAGAAAAACGTTTTACTTTCTTAGAGAGCCGAGTTTTAGATAAACATAAAAGAGCGATATTGAAAAACTGTGATTATGTTATTGATTGTAATCGTGATAATGATTTTGTGATGTTAACACATAAAGATTATGACTATATGATTCATCAGTTTGTAACAAGTCCATTTAAACCTATTCCTATTTTTTCTAAAGGAGTATGGGGAGGACATTGGTGTCAAAAGGTCTTGGGAGCAGGTTTAGAATTAGAAAATACAGCATGGGGAATCACAGGATTTCTTGATTGGCAGGCAGTCGCTGCTGAAATTAACCATTGTGTATTTGAGTTTCCTTCGACTGATTTAATTCAGTATGCTCCAAAAGAGTTACTGGGATATAAGATTTGGTATTTATATGGATATCGTTGTCCTTTACATGTTAATTTCTTAGATACATGGGGAGGAGAAAACTTAAGTTTGCAAGTTCATCCAACTCTTGCTTATGCTCAAGAAGAGTTTAACTCCTCTTGGGGTCATTATGAAAGCTATTATTTCTTAGATGCTAATGAGAACAGTTCCGTTTATTTAGGAACTAAGGATGGTGTTCAATTAGATGAATTGGTTGATGCCTTTGAAACTGCTCAAGTAACAGGTCAATTTGATGATGAAAAGTACATAAATAACTTTCCTGTTCAAAAACATGATCATGTTTTTATACCTGGAGGAACAATCCATTCATCTGGAAAAGATACCTTAACATTAGAAATAGATATGTTTTGTTTTACAACTTTTAAGTTATGGGATTGGGGTCGTTTGGATTATGATGGAAAACCACGTCCAATTCATATTGAACATGGAAAGAATGTTATTCAAGAAGAATTTCAAACTCAAATGATAAAAGATCAATTTATATCTCAACATCCTGAGGTGGATTCAGGATATGGATGGCGAAAAGAAAGAAGTGGAACAATGCCATTTGAGGCACCAATGGAAGTCAATAGATATTGGTTTAAGAATGTTATTCATTTTGATACAAATGATTGTATTATGATTCATGTTCTTGTTGAAGGTGAAGAAGCTATTATTGAAAGCTTAGATGAAAGTTTTGAACCTATGGTTATTCATTACGCTGAAGCTGTTTTTGTTCCAGCAGCAGCTGGACAATATACAATAAGACCATATGGAAAATCTCAAAATACTGAATGTGCTCTGTTAGAAATTTATATGGATATTTAAAAGGAGGATAAAAATATGTATGAAAAAATAAAAACACGCTCACCTAACTTTGATTTGCATCCTGTCTTTGAAATACCTCAGACAACATCATATTTGGGATACGAGGAGATTTTCAATGTTATATATCAACAAGTTCAAACATTTAAAAAACCATGTGTTGTGGTAATTGATTCTTATTATGAGATTAATCACCAACAACTCAAAGACAAAATCATTGATTTATTAAATCCACAATTATTTATTGATATGAATGAAATCAAATACAATGAAGCTATGATTCAACAAAGACTAGGACAGTTTATTACCGAAGATCGTATTAATGGTGTTTTTGTAACAGGTGATATTCAACAATACTTTGATCTAGATAAAGTTGTCTTGGCACAACAGAAAATTCAAGAAGCGACAGGGTTGGTTGTTATTTTTGGAGTTGGTGCAGGAATAATGACTCATGGCGATATTTTCGTTTATAACAATATAACTATTCAACGTATTAAAGATGGTTATTTCTCAGCATTGTCGAACTGGGGAGCACATAATGAGAATGAAGATCCACTAACCAAAGAAAAACGGTTTAACTTTGTAGAATCACGTTTGTTGGATAATCATAAACGACATATGTTTCCTCATATGGATTATGTTATTGATGGGGATGATGAATATGCTCCTGTTATGATAAGTGGAGATGATTTTAGAAAAGCATTAAATTATTTTGCAAGTCATCCATTTAAGTTAGAACCATTCTTTAACCGTGGCATTTGGGGAGGACATTGGTGCAAAGATGTCTTAAATGGAGGATTGGATAAGGAAAATACAGCATGGGGAATGACAGGCTGGATGAACGCACAAAATGCCTTAGCGAAAATTGGTGATCATGAGTTTAGAATTGTTGGAAGAGATATTATTCAATATCAGCCATTAAACTTTTTAGGGCACCAAAATTATTTTTGGTTTGGATACAATTGTCCAGTTGGCTGCGATTTCTTAGATACATGGGGTGGAGGAAATTTGAGTTTACAAGTTCACTCTGATATAGCATATGGACAAGAAGTTTTTAATTCTCAATTTGGACATTATGAAAGTTACTATATGCTTGATACGAATGAAAATTCTTGTGTTTATTTGGGAACAAAAGATGGAGTGAAAAAGGATGAAATTGTTAAAGCATTCGAGCAAGCTCAAGAAACAGGAGAATTTGATGATAAAAAATATATAAATTGTTTTCCTATGAAAACACATGATCATATTTATATACCTAGTGGAACAATTCATGCTTCAGGTAAAGATACATTAGTGTTGGAAATTAATCCGATTGGCTTTCAAACTTTTAAACTATGGGATTGGGGACGTATTGATGCTGATGGCAAACCACGACCAATTAACATTGAACATGGAGCAAAGGTTATTCAAGAGGAGTATCAAACAGAATTTGTTAAAAATCATCTGATTTCTAAGAAAAGTGAAGTTGCAAGAGGAAGTGGATGGCGTAAAGAACACAGTGGAACAATGGAATATGAATTATTAAAAGTAGATCGATACTGGTTTCATAAGCCTATTTTCTTTGAAACAAAAGATCATGTAAAACTTCATGTTTTAGTAGAAGGAGAAGAAGCACAAATCATCAGTCCTTTACAAAAGTTTGAACCTATAACTATTCATTATGCAGAAGCTGTCTTTATACCAGCAAGTGTAGGGCAGTATGTGATTAAACCTTTTGATGCCAATCATGAAGAACTTGCGATATTAGAGTGTTATATGGATATGGGAGATGCTTATCATTAAATTAGGGTATTTTATACCCTAATTTTTGATAAATATTCACTATAACGTTATAAAAGTTACCAAAAAATGGTATAATCAAATAAATAAAAATCAATTGAGGAGATGAATATATGCAATATCATATAGATAAAAATTTACCTTTACCTTTATACTATCAACTTAAACAAATTATTATGAATTCTATAGATGAAGGTATTTATCAAGAGGATACAGCTATTCCTACTGAATTTGAGCTCATTAGTAAATATGATGTCAGTCGAACAACTGTTAGACAAGCCTTAAATGAATTAGTTAATGAAGGTTATCTTTATCGTAAAAAAGGAATAGGAACATTTGTTTCACCCCAATCAAAAATTGATGAAAAATCTGATGCCTTTAATACAAGTATCTATAAAATCGATAGAGTTATTAACAGAAATGGTTTTATTTGTAAAACAGAATTTCTAGATGCAGGAGTTGTTCCAGCTCCTCATGATGTCGCTACATACTTAGAAATAGAAGTTGGACAGGAAGTTTGGTTTATGGATAGAATTAGATACGCTGATAATAAACCAGCTTCATTTTCACGTTCATATTTTAATAAATCACTTATTGATAATTTTGTAGAAGATGCACATACAGCTTCTCAACATTTCTATCAATATCTTGAAAGTAAAGGTTATAAAATATCAATTATTAGAGAAAAATTAAAACCTGGACTACCTGATAAAGATATTAAAAAAGCATTATCTTTAGATGGAAAAAATCCTATTATGTTAATAGAAGATATAGGTTATCTAGATAATGGGAAACCTATTGAATTTTCAATATCTGTCCTTGATGTTTCATTTGTAGATTTTTCAGCAACATTTAAGCGTTAGTCATAAGAGAAATACATTGGGTTTATCTTTAAAAGAAGATATATAGTTTCAAAGTTGAAGTGTATTTCATAACGGTAATAATTAGTCATGATAGATATTAAAGATTAGTATGATAATATATCTATAAAATATTTATTGAAATAAGCGTAAATACCATTAAGCAGGTAAAAAGCGCTTTTTTATCATAATTAAAAGCTCATTTCTGAGCTTAGTTTAAACCACAATATCCTGTTTTCTCAATAATGTACTGTCCTTGAGAGGAAAGCAGGAACTCTTTTAATTTTTTTACATTTTCTTTCTCATTTGATTTTAAGGTTACACAATAAAGAAATGTTGATATTGGATAAGACTGATTTTTAATATTTTCAACATTTGGATAGATTCCATCAACAGATAATATCTTTACATTTTCCTCCTGATTTAAACCTTCTAAGAAATATTTAAATGTATATCCAATTGCACCATCTTCATTATAATACTGAGCAACTTCAGTAATAATACCACCCATTGCCGATTGCATTTCATATGTCAATGGAACTTTAAGACTTACATCACCCATGAAATAATTCATCATAGCTTGGCTACCTGATCTCTCTGGTCTTTGAAATGCAACTATATCATGAGAATCTCCTCCTACCTCTTTCCAATTAGTAATATCACCATGATAGATATCTTTAATCTGTTGAGTCGTTAATGAATTAAGAGGATTATTTTGATTGACAAAGAAAACAAAGGCTTCTTTGCCAATGGGTGTATATTCTAATTCAACACCAAGGTCTTTGGCTTCATCAAGCTGTGATTGTGAAGGTTTAGCACCAAAAAACATATCAATCTCACCATTAAACAAGCGACTATAACCTACAGAAGTATTTGTAAATGATACAATTTTGCCATTACTATGTGAATAATCTGACTTATAATGTTCTTCAATTTTATCTATATCTTTATAAACTGCTTTAGCAATAGCACTGTAAACAGGATAGCAGGCTTCTGCACCATCTAGATAAGGCATGTCACTCTCATTTTCAATAATCAATTGACTAGGTTCTTCTAAAGTAATCAATTGACTATTTGTGGCATATGGTAAAAATGCTGACAAGTCAGTACTGGAATAACCGTTCATATATTCAAAATCATGTCCTTTATATTTGATAGCTGGTCTGTTGGTATAGGCATACTGTGTTGTTAAAATAAGAAAACCAATACAGAGAAAGGATATAATCTTTTTTTTATAATCTATTTTTGGTTTTAAATAAAGAAAGCTGAAGAGACAATTAGCAAATAAGAGAATGAGAATAACTATAAAAGCTTCTATGAAAAGACCAAAAAACTGAAAAGAGAAAAATAGTGGTGCAAAAGGTGCTAGGATGATATAAAGTGGTATCCAAAAAGGACTTGTATAATATCCTTGTGAAAGAAGCAAGCAGATACATAATACTAATAGCGATAAAAATGAGATAACATAGTTAAAATGAAAAATATCTATTGTCAGTTTTTTCTTCTTATGCAGAAAGTAATTGTACCAGATGAGAAAAAGAATAATAAAGAAAGTATAGATTTGATAGAAAAACATAAAGAAAAATGCAAATACTGATAAAATAAGATAAATGAGAAAATAATTATGTAGATAGATTTTTAAATATTTCATAAGATTACCCCTCCTATCTTTAGTATATCATAATACAAAAAAAACTTCTTATCATTAAGAAGTTTCAACAAGAATACATGCAAGTATAGGTGTTATACCAACACTTTTCATATATTCTAATAGTTCGTTATCATATGTGTGAGGTTGCATCCATGCATAATGGATTCCTAAACCTGTCATTTCATCTACATAATCATATGCATGTTCCTTTTTGGTGACAAAAACAACAACATCAATTGGATTTTCAATATCTTCTAAAGATGAATAGAGTAGATTATTGTCAACATTGTCATATAAAGGTGAAACACCATAAGTATCATAACCACGTTCTTTTAATCTTTGATAGATTTTATAACCAAATTTTTCTTTATTTGGAGAAACACCAATAACTGCAAAATGATAATATTTATTTAAGATATCTTTTGGATTCATAAACTCACCTCAATTCATTATAGCATAAATCAAATAAAATTGATAATATTATTGATTTGTGCTAATATTGAATAGCAATTAAGGAGTGAGAAAATTATGTATGATGTTATAGTTGTTGGAGGAGGTCATGCTGGCATTGAAGCATGTTTAGCTCCTGCTAGAATTGGTATGAAAACTTTATTAATAACATCCCATTTTGAAAATGTCGGTTCATTACCATGTAATACATCAATTGGAGGTCCTGCAAAAGGGATAATAGTCAGAGAAATTGATGCTTTAGGCGGACAAATGGGAAAAACATCAGATGCAACATATTTGCAATTAAAAATGCTAAATACTGCAAAAGGACCTGGTGTTCAATCATTGCGTGCACAAGCTGATAAAAAAGCTTATCCGCGATATATGCAAAAAGTTCTCAAAAAACAGGAACATCTTGATATCATAGAAGGTATGGTTGAGAATCTGATAGTAGAGGAGCAAACTGTTAAAGGTGTTATCTTGGATAATGGTAAAGAATATTTTGGAAAGACAGTTATCTTAACAACAGGAACATATTTAAAAGCAGAAATTCTGGTTGGTGATCAAAAAACACCTAGTGGACCAGATCAAGAAAGACAATCGTTATTTTTATCAGATCGATTAACTGAACTGGGTTTCCGTATTCAAAGACTAAAAACTGGAACACCACCACGTGTAGATATTGAAAGTGTTGATTTCTCTCAAACTCAATTACAACCTGGAACTAATGAACCTCTTGCCTTTAGCTATGAAACAACATCTTATATTCCTATAGAAGAACAAACTCCTTGTTATTTAACATATACAAATGAAGATACACACAAGATTATAAAAGATAATTTACATAAATGCAGTATGTATTCAGGTATTGTCAAAGGAATTGGTCCAAGGTATTGTCCATCAATTGAAGATAAAATTGTAAAATTTTCAGACAAACCACAACATCAAATATTCTTAGAACCAGAATCAAAAGAAATGAATACAATCTATGTTCAAGGCTTTTCAACATCAATGCCACATGATATTCAAGAACAAATGATTCGGACTATCCCAGGATTACAGAATTGTAAAATTCTAAAATATGCATATGCTATTGAATACGATGCAATTGATCCTTTACAGTTATGGCCATCATTAGAAACAAAGGTGATCAAAAACTTATTTACTGCAGGTCAAATTAATGGAACGAGTGGATACGAAGAGGCTGCTGCGCAAGGATTAATTGCTGGTTTAAATGCAGCTAAGAAGTTAAGAGGGGAAAACTCATTAATTTTAAAAAGAGATGAGGCATATATCGGTGTTATGATTGATGACCTAGTAACCAAGGGAACAAAAGAACCTTATCGTATGTTAACATCAAGAGCTGAGTATCGTTTATTGTTAAGACATGATAATGCTGATGAAAGATTAAGAAAATATGGTTATGATGCTCATCTTGTCAAACCAGAAGTTTATCAGATATATCTTGATAAAATGGAACGTATTCATAATGAAATAGAACGACTTGAAACTATTCGCTTTACACCAAAACATGAAATTAATAATATATTAGAAACCTTGGGCTCAACACGTTTGAGTGAAGGAATAAGTGCAAAATCATTATTACAAAGACCAGAAATGGATTATTCAAAGATAAAACCATATATTGGTGAAACCTCTTTAACTTTAGAAGAAGAAAAAAGAGTGACTATTCTTATTAAGTATAAAGGGTATATTGACAAGGCATTAAGGCAAGTTGATAAACAAAAGAAAATGGAAGAAAAACAAATTCCAGTAGATATTAATTATGATGCTGTTTTAAATCTTTCATTAGAAGCAAAACAGAAACTTTCTCAAATAAGACCCTTGACAATTGCTCAAGCATCAAGAATATCAGGGATTAATCCTGCTGATATATCTGTCTTATTAATTTATTTGAAACAACATTATTAAGAGGTACATATGAATATTGAACAATTTATAAATGCATTACATGATAAAGGTATTTCTTTATCTGATTATCAATTAAAACAATTTGAAATTTACTACAATACATTAGTTGAATGGAATGAAAAAATGAATTTAACAGCTATTACCCAAAAAGAAGATGTTTATTTAAAACATTTCTATGATTCATTAACTATTTCATTTGATTATGATTTCAATAATCAAACTTTATGTGATATAGGAGCAGGAGCAGGTTTTCCTTCTATACCTCTTAAGATTGTTTATCCTGATTTGAAAATAACGATTGTAGATTCTTTAACCAAAAGAATAACTTTTTTAAATTATTTAACTCAGGTTCTCAAATTAAATAATGTGACTGCTGTGAGTGCAAGGGCAGAGGACTATGCCATTGGACATAGGGAAACATTTGATATTGTTACAGCAAGAGCTGTTGCAAGATTAAATATTCTAGATGAATTATGTTTACCTTTGGTAAGAATTGGTGGTCATTTTATAACCTTAAAAGGTTTAAAAGCAAAAGAAGAATTAAATGAAGCAAAACATGGTATAGATAAACTTGGTGGGAAAGTTATGAAAGAAACTCATTTTACACTCACTAATGAAAATGATCACAGATGTAATATATTCATTCATAAAATAAAAGAAACACCCCAAAAGTATCCTAGACCATTTGGAAAAATAAAAAAGAAACCTCTATAAATAAGAGCAAAGTGCACCCCTTTATAAATTCAAGGAGGTGTTTTTTGTTATCTATAAATGATAAATGAATAAAAACATTGATAAATAGGATGTTTTTTTACAAATAATTACAAAAAATGTTAAAATATGGTATAATGATAAAGAATAAGTTAAAGTTCGTAAAACTAGACATTAACGAACCTTCTTTTTATTTAAAAAATCATAAGTTCATACAAATATATTTGTTAAATTCATAAGATAAGCAGAGTTTCTGCTTGTCTTTTTTTGTCTGCTTTAAAAGACATAGAAAGGAGAACTTATGACTACGAATATGATATTAGAATTGTATCAAAGATTAACCAGTTTTATTATATTTAAAATGATTCTTATTCTTTTGATTAAGATGAAACAAACAATTATATGCATACATGGAATTCATTTTCATAGCACAGTTGATTTAAGTGTCTATAAGAGTCGAGATGGACCTATGTTTGAAGTGTAGAACCGCTAGATTTAAAGGAAGGAAAGGGAATGCAAATGAAGAAAAAGAAAAAACTCATTTTATTATTAACAATATGTTTTGGAATGTTCTTGAGTGTTACTGGAACTGTAAAAGCAGAAGATGGGGTAGAGGTTGGTAATTTTCGTATAGATGGTGGACAGTTGAATGCTGACTACAGGTATGCATCTGGTGTATTGACTATACTAAGTGACCAAACATTAACAATAAAAAATAAGAATCCTGCTACAGCAACAACAGACAGAATTGTTATTCCAGAAAATGTAAAAGCAAATTTAATATTTGCTGGAGTTAATATTAAGACAAGTGCAAATAGCCCATTTACATTAACTCCAGATGCAAATGGTGATGGAAAAGGGTCAATGGCTCATATTATATTGGCAGATAGTACAACGAATAAACTTGTTTCAGGGGCAGCGCGCTATCCTGGATTACGTTGTGGAGAAACAACAACGTTATACATAGATGATTCAATTGTTAATAAGGATATAAATGGAAATGATATCATTCCAGAATTAAGAAGGATTCCATATGATGTGACATTGTTAAATGGAACACAATTAAAAAAAGGTGATCGTCTCACTCTATTAGACAGTCCTCATGCTGGGACACTCACTGTTACTGGAAATACCTTTGCTGCAGGAATAGGCGGTGGAGATGCAGAAAATGGTGGATATATTAATATTAATGGTGGAATTGTTAATGCGACAACTTCAACTGGCTCTACAACCTCTGATGGAGGAAGTGGTATAGGCGGTGGAAGTCGTGGAACTGGTGGAAATATAACAATTAATGGTGGTGTTATAATGGCTAAAGGTGCATATCATGCTGCTGGAGTTGGTGGTGGGTATCATACCGCATCAACCCCTGCAGTATCTGCGATTTCTCCTGCTGTTGTCAATTCTAATACTGGTAAAGGTAAAAGTGGAAATATAACAATTAATGGTGGATTAACTTATTCTAATGGTGGAACCCATGGTGATGCTTTTGGGGATGGGTGTTACAGTTATTCAGATTCAACTGAGTATAAAATTATCATGACTGGTGGTACAGTTATTCCAAACGCACCAAGTAGTAGATTTCATTTAGGTGGATCACAGGCTAATGTTTTTGTTTTAGGTGGTTCTTTAAAAGCAGAGAGATTTAAAAGTATTGAAGGAACAGTTGCTTATGGAGATATGGAAAAATCTACAAAAGTCTTTATGACAAAGATTTCTTTAAGTAGTTGGGGAACAAATAAGGTTGGAACAACACTTGTTGATAATATGGATATGAAGATAAATGGAATAGACTATAATTATGGTATTCCTTCATATACTGATGATGCTGGTATTCTTTATTTTTGGCTACCTGATACAAATGTAGGGTCAGAAGTCAGTATTGATCTTGATGTTATTGATAAGTCTTCAGGAGATATTCTTAATACTGATACATTTTTTGCTAAAGATGTTGGAACTCCAGGTAATGTTTTTTTGAAACAATATGTTAATTTTGAAATTGATGGACTCTCTCACGGACTTATAACAAAAAGATATGATGGGAAAGGGTTAGATGATAATCAGATTAAAAATGCAGTTGCAGCACTTAATATTCCAACAACAATACCATTAGGTGGTTCATTGAGTGATGCTTCTAAGCTGGCAATTAGTTCTCAGCTTTTAAAAGATGATGGTATCACACCTGAAGAAAATGCAGAGATTGTTTCTGGAAGCAATGCAGGTGGGGGAAAACACCAACTGATCATTACATCTACACAATATGCAGATTCTACTGTTCAAGGATTTAAAGATGCTTATTGGGGACATAGAACCTATTTCAAATATGCTGAAATTACGCCAGCAGATACAAAATCAGAATTAACAATAGATGGGTTGAGTGAACAACCAGATATATTTAGACCAGATCAGATAGTTACATTGAAAGCAAAAGTCTCTCCAGCTGATGGAGAAGGTATTGACTGTGCTTCACCTGAGGGGTATGTGCAATTCTATATTAATGGTAGAAAATATGGAAATCCTGTCAAATTAGTAAGTCATACTAAGGATGATCCATCTGAATATAATTATAGTACTGCTTCAATTGACTGGAAAGATGTGGATAAAAGTTATTGTGTACCAGGGACAAGACAAACTGTTACAATAGAATATATTGGAGAAGACAGAAACTATAATAAAGGAAGTACTAATGAGACAATACTTAAGATAGACAATCTTAATATAGATGTTGATGGGGATGGAACTCCAGATATCAATATTGATACAAATAATGATGGAACTCCAGATATTAATATTGATACAGATAATGACTGGGAACCAAATATTAATATTGATACAGACAACACAGGAGTATGGAAGCCAAGCAGTGAAGGTGGAAATAAAGATGGAATATGGAAACCAGATACCAATATGGATATAAAAGGAGATGGTCATTCAGAAGAGAGTTACTATCGTCCAGCGATTGATATAGATGGTGATGGTATAGATGATAATTGGAAGCCAAACATAAATGTAGAATATGGAGAGGACAATTTCCATTATGATACATATAATCCAAATATTAATATCGATACAGATGGAGATGGAACTCCGGATATTAACATCGATATAGATGGAGATGGAGTCCCAGATGTCAATATTGATACGAATGGTGATAATAATCCAGATGTGAATGTGGATGTTGATGGAGATGGTATACCAGACATTAACATTGATACAGATGGAGATGGCAAACCAGATATCAATATTGATAGAAATGGTGATAAGATACCAAATGTCAATATCGACACAGATAATACAGGCAATTGGAAACCAAGTAGTGAAGGTGGAAATAAAGATGGAATATGGAAACCAGACACAAATATTGATACAAAAGGTAGTGGTAAAGGTGATGTTGACTACTATCGTCCAGCTATTGATAAAGATAGAGATGGTGTAGATGATAACTGGAAACCAAATACTAATGTCAGTATAGAAGACTTAGAATACGATACACATAATCCTAATATCAATATTGATATAGATGGAGATAGCAAACCAGACATTAACATTGATACAGATGGAGATGGAATCCCAGATATCAATATTGATACAAATGGTGATAATAAACCAGATGTCAATATTGATACAAATGGAGATAGAAAACCAGATACAAATATTGATATAGATGGAGATGGAAAACCAGACATTAATATTGATACAAATGGAGATGGGATACCTGATATTAATATAGATATTAATGGAGATAGTCATCCAGATATCAATATCGACACAGATAATACAGGAACATGGAAACCAAGCACTGAGGGTGGAAACTCAGATGGAATATGGAAACCAGATACAAACATAGATACAGATGGTGACGGTAAAGCAGATTCAAAAGACTATCGTCCAGCTGTTGATAAGGATGGAGATGGTGTTGATGATTACTGGAAACCAGAAAAAATTGTTGAAATAGGTGATATCAAATATGGTACAGGTAATCCTTTGATTAAAATTCAAGTCAATGAAAAACCAATCACATCAAAACCAGAACAAATTAAGACAGGTGACGATAACTTTGTCTTAGGCTATTGCATATTGATTTCATTAAGTTTAATGGCAATGATATATTATAAAAGAAATAAAAAAGTAATATAAAATAAAAATCAGGAAGTCAAAAAATGTGGCTTACCTGATTTTTACTTTATAATGATTATATATTGATTACAAATGTTAGCTTTGTGATTTCTTAAGCGTGTTATCATCAAATTAATATGAACTTGTGCTATAATGTGTCAATAAAACGAAAGTTTGGAAAGAGTTAGTATTGAATATTTAAAGATAATGTATTCATATATACAATGGATGACATTATAGTTATAACTATTTATTTTTTTAAATAGAGAAGAAAAAACAGTGTGTAAAAAGGGGAGTTTTCTTTTGCAATATCAGAAAGATGACTTTTGTTTTATGCCGAATAATGTTATAATATAAAACATATTGTGAGGAGTGAACTGAGTGAAAGAACCAATGTATAAATTTATTGATATTCATGATATTGAAGCTAATGAAAAACAACCAAGAACACATTTTGAAAAAGAAAAGATACAGGAATTATCTGTATCAATTCAACAAAATGGGTTATTACAACCAATTGTTGTTAGACCATACAATGGTAAATATCAAATTGTTGTTGGTGAAAGACGATTTCGAGCATGTAAATTAGCTGGACTTGAGGAAGTTCCTTGTATGGTCCAAGAATATAATGAAGATCAAACAGCAACTGCCGCATTAGTTGAGAACATACAAAGAGAAAATTTATCTCCTATAGAAGAAGCTTTAGCATATCAACAATTATTAGATACGCAAGATATAACACAAGAACAATTAGCTGAAAAAGTAGGAAAGAAACAATCTACAATTGCTAATAAATTAAGATTATTACAATTACCAATGACTGTTCAAGAGGCAGTAAGAAGAAAAGATATTACTGAACGTCATGCAAGAGCGCTTTTAAGATTAGATTCAACAGCTAAACAAAATAATATGTTAAGAGAAATTATGGCTAAAGGTTTAAATGTTGAACAAACTGAGCAAAAAATTAAAGCAAAAATTGAACCTAAAAAACAAAAACCAAAAGCAAAAAGTATTTCCCAAAATCTAAAAATTGCTATGAATACTTTAGATCAAGCAATTCAAATGGTACAACAAGCTGGTGTTAATACACATGTAGATATTCAAGAAACAGATGATGAAGTTGTTTATACAATTAAAATGAAGAAATAAAAAAAGTAATGCAAAGGCGTTACTTTTTTGTTATTCAGTCTTTTTTTCAATTGATATAACCTTATCAATGTAAGGAATTACCAAATATTACCAGGAGAATATTTGAATTAACTATGCTAAAATATAATAAAGAAAATAAGAAAGTTAATGAGGATTATTTATGAGAAAAGAGACAATAACATTAAAAAACATAGAGAGTTTTAAAACAGAATTAATAGAGGAAGAAAAAAGTACAGCAACTATAAATAAATATATAAGAGATATCCAAACTTTTTATAATTACCTTCAAGAAGATAAAACAATAACTAAAGAATGTGTTGTATCATATAAATTAAAACTAGCTAAAGAGTATAGACCAAGAAGTGTGAATAGTATGCTTGTTGCTTTAAATAGGTTTTTTGTTTTTCTAAATATTCCTGAATGTCAGGTTAAACTAAATAAAATTCAAAAAAGTGTTTTTGGTGACGATAATAAGGAAATGACCAAAGAAGAATATAAAAGGCTATTATTTGCAGCGAAGTCAAAAAATAATGAGAGACTATACATGATTATTCAAACGATATGTGCAACAGGAATACGTGTAAGTGAACATAAATACATAACAGTAGACGCTTTAAAAAAGGGAAGAGCAGTCATTATTAACAAAGGAAAGGTAAGAGAAATCATTTTACCCATTGAATTAAAGAGATTGTTACTAAATTATTGTAAAAAACAAAATATTAAATGTGGACCAATATTTGTTACGAAAGGTGGAAAGCCAATGGATCGTAGCAATATATGGAGTAGTATGAAATCGCTATGTGAAGATGCAAGGGTAGATAGCCAAAAAGTCTTTCCACATAATTTAAGACATTTATTTGCAATTACATATTATCAACTAGAAAAGGATTTAGACACTCTTGCTTCTCTATTAGGACACACGTCTATAGATACAACAAGAATTTACACAATGAAGAGTGGTAAAAATTGCTTGCGTTCATTATCAAAGATGAATTTATGCATAAATGACTAGTACATAAGAAAACTACTACATAATTGTTATTATGTAGTAGTTACTATTTTATATTGTGTTTTTACTCTTACATTATAGGTCAAAATGTAAAGGTTTTCAAGACGTTGGAGGGATAATCAAGTGGATATTCTTAAATTTTTCCAATTTATACCAATATTTTTATACAATAAAAATATATTAATCAAAAAAGAAATTTTTTCAAGTTACAAAAAATTTCTTTTTTTTTGAACATTACTACATAATAACAATTATGTAGTAAATGGATTCAGTAAATTATGAGAACTCTTAATGACTTTATCATGATTAAATTGTAATAGGATAACTATGAATTGAATATGTGATATTTTGTTATAAAATGTCACATTAACATCAAGAATGTAGAATCTAAAGTGATAAAGTTCACTGAATTTATATGAAGATTATTTTAAGGACATAGTTATCGTTTTAATTCAAGAGTTGCTCTATGTCTTTTTGCGCTTAAAAAGTTATATACACTTGGGAGGTCAAAATCATGGAAGAAATACGTAAATCTTATAAATGGAGAAAAAGGACCAAAAAAATCGTTTGTTCTATTTTAACTCTTGCAATGCTGGTACAATATTTGCCAGTATCTTTTTTGCGAGATGTTTTTGCTGCGAACGTAGAAGCGAGAGCTATCTCAGTTTCATTTTTAAATGATGGAAGTGGAGGAAATTTAAAACCAGCAGGAGTTGGGAATTATTTGCTTTCAACTGGAGAGCAAATGTCTTTATATCTTAAAATAAAAGCTGAATGGAATGATAACGAAGGGTATGCTAAAGGGACGAAAATGACGTTAAAACTACCTTGGTTTTATTATAGTGAATCGGGTGTTATATTACAAACTTTTGATCGTAATGAAGTGATTGCACAGAATCCAGATGTCGAATTCATTGGAGGGGTAGAAGCAAAGTTAAGTTCAACTGAAACAAACTGGGTTGTTCCTCAGCCAACTGATCAAGAACAATGGGGATCTGATAAAGATGGTGCCAAAGCATATCGACGTCAACAACTAGAAATTCAATCGACACCAACAAATCTATTTAAAGGATCTGCAACACCAGAAGTGACTTTTAAGTTCTTTACCTTGGGAGATAATGTTATACCTGAGAATACATCTGCTTCTATAGCTTTAGGGGCAAGTTATGTGAACTTTTATGATTCAAGTACGAACGAACCTTCTCCAACAGGATATGTGATCCAACCTGGGTCTACTCCATCAGGGAATGAGGACAAATCAGATTTAAGAGCAATCAATATTGTCAATTCAAATTTGAATTGGGAGACAAAGATAACAAGTGTTTCAACACCAGTGTTATGGGATAAATATAATTATGCAGTTTATAAGGTCAATATTAAAAATACTTCTGAAGATGCAAATAGTAAAATAGATTATTTTCATTTCATGCTTCAAGTTCCTAATAGTGTCAACAATGCAGGGCGTGGTGTATTAGAACAAGATATGATGGCTTGGAAGTGGGATTCATCAACAGGGTCACTTGTACCTAATACTGATATTAGTGATCATGCTAGAGACTTCTCTTTTGGTGGTAAATATGGAGAAGGTGGAGCGCTGATTTGGGATGTAACAGGGAAAGACCTCTCAGATTGGAGTATAGATGATGAAGGAAGTAAGATGGCTAGTGAGTATAATTATATTTACTCTATGCCAGGAGAAATAGGGGTTAAGATTGATAAAGAGAAAGGTGGAGAATTAAAGAAAGATGAGGAACGTAGCTATTATGTTGCAGTTCCATATGTTAATAATTTTGGAAGTGACTATAGTCATACTGTTAAATTGAAACAAACTATATATTTTGGTGGCCGTGATTTAGCATGGTCTAAAGATAGTGATGTCACTTCAAGCTTCATTAGACAAAAAGTCGATTTTGAGCATAATAAATATGTTGAAGAAAATAAGAGTCCTGTTACCAAAAAGAACGGATACTTAGGCCAAAACGAAACATATTATTTAGATAGTTTTAAAAATACAAGTAATACTCCAGTATTTAACAGTTACGCTGTTGATACATTGCCTGAACATTATCAATTTAATGGTATTAGAATAGAAATGAATAATAACAGTTCAGATTTAATAGACTGGTTTTATCATACCACAGCTGAAAACGGAGGAACTCCTGCCACTAGTGATCCTTTAGAATTTATAACTTTAAAATTTATAGATGATCAAGATAGAGATTTGTATGTTTCTCTTAAGGAGTTAGGAGCAACTGTTACACAAACATCAAATGATAATAAGAATATTTGGGAAATAAATGACCTGGATCAGAAGATTAAAGACTATCTAGATTCACATACAGATTATCAATTTTCACGTGATATCAAATTTTCATTTAAAGAAAGAATTGCAGTTAATGAAACTTTCGATGGGCGTATTGCAGTTATAGGAAAAACAAACTATTTATTAGAATATGAAAATACACTCAATACATTTTATGAAAGGTGGAATTGGACACCTTATACAACTGCAGAATCTGTCCCAGGTTATGATAAGCAATTACAGCAGATAAAAGATCCTGTAACAGCTATTATTGATGGGGAACGTGCGAAACCTTTAATTGGTGGATTTGGTGTTTATCATGATGAGGCAGAAGATGGAACAGTTACTGATATCATGAACTCTTTAACAAATAGTAGTGGCGAAAAATATCAAGCTGTTTCATTAGCTGATCCACAATCAGCCATTCGATTTGAAGTTGGTACTGGTACGACTTCAATGATGATTCCAAGTTATCTTCAAATAGATGGTCTTCTCAAAGTCAATAGCAATAATGCCTATATAGGATTAGTTGCATCAAATATTTATTTGAGTCCTGATCTATTAAATTCTTCGAAGATAAAGACAATTGATTTATATAGCGCAACAGGTACAAAGATACAATTGACATGGAGTCAGTTACAAGCGTATTTGGATAGTTCTAAGGGGAGTATAACTATACCACAATCAGCATGGCAACCAAATAATGGCATTCAAATTTCCCATTTGGTGAAAATAATTATTAATTTTGATGAATTTAATGGAAATATACCATTAAATAATGGTTTAAATTCTTATGTTGAAATTAATGGAACTCCAAATGCGACTGGTGTTCATAGATTTAATGGATTGTTTTCAACTTTATATAATGATTATCCTGCTGTTGCAGAGATAGGAAATATAGTGGAAGATGTCAAAACAACAGAAGCTATTTTAGAGGTTCAACGTATTAAACCAAAAATAGAGGCTTCTGCAAATTGGTATGGTCAATCTTCTACGAATATTAATAGTCCTTTAATTGTTCCAAATAAGAATTCTACATTAAACCCTACAGATCCTACTTATTATCAATTTAAAATAGGTAACGAATCTGAATCAGCTGCATTGAATGTTCATTTGACTTTAGATTTATTAAGTGTCAAAAATGTTGATTTATCTGGACAAACACTTATTAAGGGCTTTAATACTGAGAAGATTGTGATCAAGAGTGGTTATGATAAGGCAATGACTATTGATCATATTGAATTTTTTGATTATGATGCACCAACGAATGGGACACCAACATTTCAAATTGGTCAAGATGAGTTAGCAAATTATATTGATAGTCATGGTGATATTGTTATTGAGTCAAGTGCTTTTTCTAGTGTCATGACGAGATTAAAAACAGTTCGTATTGTGACAGAAAAATTTGAAAAATTAATTGTTAATAATGATTCTGTTATTATTAATGTTTATGGGGATAGTGATTCTTATAATTCTTATTATCAAGATAAGAGATTAGAAGCAAGCTTATTATTTGAACCAGTTGGACCATTGTATAATGATGATGATAAAAAACAAGAAAGTGCTGCTTTCTCAGTACAATCAGGTCAATTAACAATAAGTAACGATATTTATCAAAGAGATGTTCAATCAGGATATATTACAAAAAATACGAATACTGATCAAAATGAAAAAACATTAGGAGTGCCTTATGCTCGAGATTTTACATATCGTGTAGAATTATGGAATCGTTCTTTATCTATACTTGATGATGTAGATACATTGATTGAACTACCACAAATCAATGATGGAGGATTCCATCCAACGTCAATTGTTATATATGAAGATTTATTAAAACAATATGGGGTATTTGAAAAAATGACTTTTATACAAAAGCAAACACCAATACAATCTCTGTTTGGTGATGATTCAAATATAACAATGACATATAATCCTATGAATCATACAATTGGAAATAGTGAGAAAACATATCAGTTAGACTCACAGGGATGTTTTGTTATTCCAATTGAAGATATTGCTGGAGATCAAAGCTTAGAATCTATTATGTTGACTGGGCAGAAATTTGTGATAAATGATGGACTAGATATAAAACCATTCCTTGAAATAAATGGCTGGGCAGACTCACCAATAAATACATCTCATATTTTAAATACACTTGCAACTCATTATATAGACGGATTACGTGGGCTAGATAATACAAAATATACTGTTAACACAAAAGATACTGCAAATGCTTATATATCTAAACTCTATTATGATACAACGATTGTTGCTGGCTATAATGATAATCAGTCAAATGTAAAGTTTACAAAGACAGCAACACCAAGAGAACATGTGAGAATGCGTTATCGTAATGGTGGGTATTGGAATGATAACTCTGAATTAGAAGTAGGATATAAAGGATTAGGTTCATATGCGGTTGATTTTAGACAATATCTTAATACAGGATCAAATTTACCTGGTGATGATGCAATGTCAGGTCAAGAACATCAAAGTATGAATTATATCAAAGCAACATCATTCAATACAGCTGCAACTGTAAAAATGAATGTGACTTTACCAACACAGAGTTTTGAAGCCTATTATTTAAGAATTGATGAAAGAGCAAAGGATTATATTGATTCTATTGAAGTGACTAGAAGTGATGGAAGTTCTTATATTATAGATGGGAATGATATCAGAAGTCACTTCCAGGCAGAAGAGTCAGGATATGGTCGCATTAATCTATTACAAAATAATGAAAGTTTTAGTAATGAACAATTCTTTAAAACTGAAGAAGAAAATTATTATAAATCTCCTGATACAAATTATAATGCTAAAAATCCAATCAAAAGTGCAGTTATTACATTAAAAATTAATCAGGAAGAAACAACAACCTTAGATAATGGAGAAACAAAGGTTAATACTCCTGATTATGGAACATGGTGGAATGATAGTGATGAAAGTACTAAATATATGTTTGAATTTGCTGGTCGTTTTTACAAAGTAGGACAAGCAAAAGCATCTGTAAGTTCTTCTGTAATAATTGGAAGTGATAGTAAACACAACAGTATTGAACGTCAAACGACAGGAACTTCTTCACAGCCATCTGGAAATAGCTGGTCGTTTAGAAATTATTATCAACATACTGATTCTTATGGATGGGGAGCAACAACAGCAAAATACAAAGCAGATGATTTGTACTCAAATGCAGATGTGGTTATAGTGCGTGATTTTAATCGTATTTTAAAAGGTGCGACAACAGATGAAAAGAATGATTATAATATTCAAGCTAAAATTGGAGATAGTAATCAGTATTATATTAATTTCTCTAGAGCATCTAGAACAGCCAACGCTGGATTTAATACGACATCAGAAAATTATGAATCTGGTGTTACAGGAAATTGGGTTCGTCAAGATCCAGATGATTGGAGTGGTAGAGTTGGTTATACTGACCATGTATCCATAAATGATACTTTAGGATTAATAGAGCCAGATGAGACTTATGAATATCGTGGAACATTGACAACAGGACTTGATTTTCATAAACAAATTGTAAATTATATGCATGAAGATAAAGCTATTGAACTTGTTTTAGGAACAGGAAAAACACAAGCCTTACAAAATACAAATAAACAGACAATTCTTATTAAAAAATCTGATTTGGTGAAAGTAGGAGACTATTATACCCTTCAATTTGATAATTCTGCTGATCAGATGAGTGATGAAGATGCTGCAGGAATTGTTACTGAATTAAAAGATGGTGTTCTTCATTTAAAGAAACATCAATATATTTTATCATTTAGAGCCTTATTATGGGATATACAAGGAAATGGAGAATATCTATCAGAGATTAAGAATAATCATTATAATTATGTAGATGCCGATGGTAATATTCAAAATGGAATTGATGGACTTGGCAATGCTAATGATATTATCGTAAGAGTGAAACCATATATGGTTTATGAAAATAATTCTACGAAGATTGCTCAAGCAACAAATACTGCAACAACAAAAACATATCATGATTATGATTTAAATACTGGATACAATAGTTATATGTTTGATGATTGGGCACATAAAGACCAAACATATGATAGTGCATATATTATGGGATATCGTATTCCGTTTAAAGCAGGGCATAACATTGTCGCAATGGGAAAAACACCAATTGATAGCAAAGATGCAGTTACTGCTGATGGAAATAAACAGATTACGGACTATCTGACAAGTGATGGGCATTCTTATGAAATGCTTAATGGACAAACACATAAGATAACACAAAATATTACGCCAACTAATGTTCAATTTGGTGTCAAACTCTATAATCAGACAGTTAATAATCCAACAGATCGTAGTGTACCTGCACGTATTAAAAAGGTTGTAACAGATGATGCATTAAATGAATTCTATCGCTTAAGAAATTTATATATTCCAATACAATGGATTTACAAAAATGATGAAACAGCAACAGGCACTGAAAAAGGACAATGGTTTAAAATGTCACAAATTCAGATGAGGATTAATGGTAAAGATATTGTCATTAAACCTAATGCGACTGGAGATACTTTAGAAGTATCAGGATTAAATCTTCTCGTCACAACAATACCTTTAGATACGATAAAGAGTGTCAATGGGCAAAATTGTTATGTTATTAACATGGAAGAATTTGCCAGAAAAAATTATACCTCTCTTGTCACTGAACAAAATGGATTAGCAAAATCTTATGTTGCATCATTTAAAATCACATTAGAAGCAAACAATCCACTCTTTACAGATGATACATCAGTTTTAAGTAATGGAGAATATTTAACAGCCTCTAAAACAGATGGATATACTTATTTCTATGATGGAACATATGTTGATAGACCTATTCAGGAGTTTAAAGATGATAGTTGGACTGCAAACTCAGTACCAACATTTGGTCAAACAGGAAATGAATACTCTCCATATTCAAATTCAGTGGCTTCTGTTTCTGGACGTAGACAAGTCTACAATTATGTAGAAAAGAGTTCAGTTGTCTTTAGTTCAATTGATAACAATGCTGATACATATAGCGATGTTACAAGTGCCAATAAACTGATAGATTATAACTTACGAAATGCAGTGAGTATCCTAGAACCAGAACTGACAAAGAAGCGTGGAACAAATGGAGAATTATTTGCTTATGACAAGGTAGAAAAATCAGAGACATCAGGAGGAAAACAAACTGAAGTTGATCTCAACCATTTGATGCCATATGATTATATTGAATACACTTTGTCTTCAAAATCACATAACAATTCAGAAATTCCATTAGAAAGAAATCATTTAACAATGGAAGTTGAAAAAGGGCAACAAATTGTTGGCTGGCAACTCATTTTAAGTGATCAAGACAGTGAAAATATTATTGATAAGGCAACAGGTCATGCCATTACAGCTGATGATATATCAGTAACGCTTTCTAATGGTAGTGATAAATTAGAAAATATACAAGCGGGAAAAGATTATTCATTAAATGCTGATCAAAAAGACAGTCATTATCGTAAGATTGAACTGGTCATTGGTAGTGAGGGAACACAAGTTCAGCCAGGACAATATATTAAAGTTAAAATTATTACACAATTAACAGATGAATTGAAAACATTAACTACAACTTTTGAAGATAAAGTTTTAAATACCAATGCTTATATTTATGCTGAAGCAAAACATGGTTATGCACAATATGCGATTGAAGGATATAACTCTTCTGATTATACAAATGGTGGTATGAGTAATAATGGTTGGGATTTAACTCATCAAAACCCAAACCCATATACAACAAGAAATGATATCAGTAATACTGATAAAATATCATACTTTAGATATCAAAGAAATGATGAAGATACATCATTACCAGCAAAATCAAGGTATAATGTGCGTATGCATAATACATTAAAATATTATGATAATGATCCATTAACAATTGAATATAAATTTGATAGAAATGATAGATTATTTGAAGGTCAAGGAGCAACACTGACTGTTAAAGATATTAAGAATGATACAATGCATTTTGTTGATGAACAGACAGTGACAGTTGACTTCTTAGATAAAGATAGATATAGAGGGTTCACACTTACAAAAATTCCAACTGTATCAATTCTTAAATCAGAAGGTGGAGATATTTATTATCCTGATGATTTGGTAACAAAAGCTGGCTATGATAACATGAAAGATATTCGTGTACAGTATAAGATATCTCATCCAAAAACAAGAGCTAGTGACACTTGGGTGACAGTTGATTATGCCAATTTACCTGATGAAGATACAATGGCACAAATCACTGCAATACGTTGGACTTATTTTGATGTCTACTCTGGTTATGAAGTATCTGGAAGTCCATACAAAGATATCATTGAATTTGATAATGTTGTTTTAACAGGTGAAGGACGTTATGAAGATATCCGTCAAGATACTGATGCAAGTGGTGTCATGGATGATACATATCTTGCTGTATCCACAGCTAATATTGATCATCAACAAAACCATGTTGAAACAAAAAATGTTATGGTTGGAGATGTGGAAACAAATATACCAGTAGAAAGAGCGGTTGTATTAAATGATATTAAGGTAGAGGAAGAGGAGATTTATCGTGAAGTTCCTCAAGTGATATTACATCCACAAGTATTTGATTCAGAAAATGATGCAAGTGCGAATTATAATGAGACTGCTCAACAAAAGTTAGGATATCGACCTGAGGATACATATTGGCAAAAGATTACTTTAATCAATCGAGAAATGGTTAATGCATCAGATGTTCAAAATGCAAGACAGGGAACACTCATTAATCCAACAATATATGATAAAATTCCTACTGATTATGTAAGTGTTGAATCAGGTACATTACAATTCAAATGGTTAGATATTGATGGCAATCCAGTTGCTGGTAATTATAGTATTCGAGAAAATGTTATTGAAAATAATGAATCATATGACTATGGCGGAAAGATGATTTATGAAAAATCAGACTTAGTTAAAACTGCTCAATGGAAACCAATTTATGAGAGTGGTAGGCTTTATGAAAATGGAACTAAACCATTTGATGACTTGATTATTGATGCTAATCATACAATGAAAACCCATTATACTGTTAAAACATATACTATTATTGATAATAGTACAGGAAAACCAATTACAATGAATATTGGAGATACCTTAATTGTCTATTATCAGTTGAAAGTTGCCAAAGATAATTTACCAATGGTATATGTTGATGAAGATAAAGATTTATCAACTACAAATGACCAGCACCCTGCTTATTTCCCACGTGCTGGAGAATATTATCAGATAAAAGAAGAATACTTATCTTATTATGGAGCCCGTAATGGACAGGCTTATCCTTTCTCAAATAATTATACTAACGAAAGTGTATATCCTCGCGCTATTCAAAATAGTGATCGTTTAATGGATATGGATTATTTACTTCATGATATTGGTATGAGTGCACAGTTAAATGATAATGTGGATAAATGGGAATTCTTAAAGGATAGTTATGTTTATATTCCAGGAGATGGTAGTACAGATCCTTTAGCAAATACAAGATATGGTGGTGGAAACAAAGTTCTTGGGGACTATGATATTTCATCATTGAAGAATATGCAAAAAACGATTTATTCTCCTGGAACAACAGATCCAAATGGCGCTGGCAAAGATTCATTACCAGAAAGTCAGAAAACAAGCATGAAAGTTTCAACTTGGGATAGAGACTGGTATGAAATTGTTATGGAACCAAGAATCTTTCATATCAATAATTGGGGAAGTGATACACCTATTATTTGGGCACAAAATAGAATTCATTTAGAAAAAGCATGGTTAGTAAGTGCTAGTGAATTTGTCAATACTGATCCACATTCTGAAAATCGTAAGTATGAAACAACGAGTGGTGATGGACTTACAGATGGAAGACCATCTAATCCAAATTACAAAATTAATCCTGGACGTTCATCTGCTACAGATGAATATCAAAGAAATGATTTACATAAACTTACAGATGATAACTACGAAGTAGCATTAGAATATAATGAAAAGTTCACAACAAAATTACAGGCTCTCAATTATGGGGATTGGGATTTGAGTCAGGGTATAGAGTTTACTTATACAATGCCAAGAGGAATTGAACCACTTATCTTCGATAATGATGGTCATGTTGATATGAGTAAATTTAAAGCAGAAATTTTAAGTTCTATTAATGGTGTAGATAGTAGTGGAGTCAATGAAGCGTATACGTCATTAGTCTTAAATGATACTAATTTTGCAGTAGAAATTCTACAGCGTCCAACAGATGGAACATATAAGTATAGTGCACCAACACAAGCACAAGATCCAATCTGGAAAACAGCTGATAAAGATGATTATCCAACTGGAGAAGAAACATCTCCTTGGGTTATTAAAATTATTGTGAAAGAAAATTTAAAGAAATGGTTTAACAGAGGTGCAGATTTAGGATATAAGATGAATGTCTATATTCCTTCACATGTCTATTCAACAAATGATAATGAAGAATGGTTTGATAGATTACAAACAAGACCATATGTTGAAGATACAACAAATACTGATCATTATTATTATCAAATTCTTGATATTGATCACTGGGAAGGAACAACACGAGAAAACATGCAGCATAATCAACGTTATGGCATGGATTATATGTGGTATCGTGGAGATGGAAATACATCAAGTTATTATTTCCGTCATGGTACATATTATTACTACAATGGCTCAATGAATATGCCATATATCAATGGATATAATATTCAAAATCAAGAAGTTCGTATTCAAGAGAACGGACAGGGATTCAATATAGGAATCCCTATTGAGAATAATTATTCATATTACTTGGCAAATAATCAAGACCGTTATAGTCAAACAGGTACTCGAGCAGTTATGAGAAAACCTCTTCTACGCCAATGGACTACTGTTGGTGATGATAAAACTGGGAAAACGTTATCTGATTATTATTTAGAAGCAGAAGGTGGTCAAACTGATTTCAATATTCATGTTGAGAATAAGTACTATTATGATGAATTAGGTTCTGATTGGGAAAATTATTATAGCAATAGTTATGCAACTGGCTCTAAAGAACAACACAGTTATGCGACAGATGGTGGATCAAGAGGAACATATTATCTACCAGTTGTTACAAATATTCTTCCATATGGTATTGCACCAGTTGGCGTAGATAACAGTAGTGGTACATCAAATATAGGAATATTCTCAACCAAAGCAAACGAAAACATAAATCGTGAATTAAATTGGGAGTTATTAAATATAGATGGAAGTGCACTTACAGGATCTGAAAAAGATCTCTATGATGTAGAAGTTGAATATATCTATATTCCACGTTTGGATGAAGATGGTAACGAAGTTATCAAAGATGGGGAAGTGGTTACCGAAGGAAGATATGTTGTGAGATTCTATGCAAAAGCAAACAGTGAAGCAGGTGACCCAGCATTAGAAGCAAAAATCAAGTCTGGAGAAGGACGAACATTCTCATTTGAAACCTTTGCATATTCAACACCAAAACTTGATACATTAAGTGGGGACACGCTTTCTGGTTTAGGTGATTCATTTGAAAACAATTACACATATATTTCAAGCAAGTTAGATAATTTTAAAGCTTTAATAGATGAAGATATACCTACCAATGGTTATACTGTTGGTCATAAATCTAATGATCTTTATAAGTATGGAAATTCAAATGCATATTTCAAACCTGATAATCGCTATGATGCCATTATTGAGACAAGAACTGCAAACAATTCAACAGTTAATTTTGGGAAAATTCCAAATAATATTCTTAATGATAAAATAACTGGTGAAAATCATTATGTTATTGGACAAGGAATGGAGCGTATCTACGAAAATGTTCAAAAGGCTAATGGGGATTATGTTTATAATCTTGAAGATTATCGTGAACAAACGGATCCAGATACATTATCAAAGAATAAGATCAGAGATGCTCTTGTTCTTAAATTCCAGAAAGATAGTTCTGGTACCATTACAGCTCAACAAAATGATTTTAATATGAATCAAGATCAAGTCCATTATGATTATGAGGGATCTGGAAAAGAGATTGGTGATGTTGCATTTGTCAATACAACTAAAGTCAGAACAAGTCGACCAAATTTAACATTACAAAATTTTGTAAGTGCTAATGCTAATGAAGTTGGAAAACAAACACCTACATTAAAGGGAAATGGATCTGAAAATATTCCAGGTTCAACAAATTATACATATGATCATGATATGAATAATACAACACCAGAGATTGAAAAGGATTTTGATTATGGTGATGAAGTTTGGTATGAAGCAGTATTAACAAATAAAACAGAGAATACAGATTATGCACGTCAAGGAAGTATCTATCATTCAAGATTTGTATTTAGTTATCATCTTCCTGATATTGTAACTGCAGCCGATGAAGAAAGTTGGGATCAATGGCGTGATGATGATTTCATCATTGAGTTAAGAGATCAAAGTGGTACAGTTAAACAGACAATTACTCCTAGCACTTTAGCTGGTAGTGGATGGGCAATTAGAGTTATCAACAAAGGTTATCAAAAACAGGCTGATGGTACAGCTAGTCAAGAAGATGATCATACAGGTCAAATCATTACATTTGAATTGATTTCAGCAGCAGATCCGGATTTCGTTGATTATGATTCCTATGTACAAGGATATAAACCAGCTGGGTACTTGGCTTACGGTGATACGATATCTTTAAAAATTAGAACACGCATAGACAATAAAGAGCCTGATGGAATTGATCCTAGTGATCAATCACAACCTGATATTTGGTCAGGATATTATTGTGAAGCATATGCAACAATTCATTCAACAAATAGTGAATATATTATGACTCATGATGGTCATATATATAATGATGATGAAAGAAGTCAAATCGCTGGTAGTGATACAATTATTTATGATGGTTATAATCTAAATAAAGATATTCTTTCTAAGTATGATAAAACATTTACATTGCAACCACAAACACTGGTGAATTGGAATGATAAAAAAGTCAATGATGAAAAGAATGATGACGGAACATTAAAGAATGATTATGATCAAGATGGTGAATTTGATGATGCTTATGCCTATGCATCAAGTGCATCTATTCAAGTTCTTAAACCTGAAGCAAGTATTAGAATTGATACAAGTCATTTGCGTAAACGCGTAAGTGATGATAATGCTTCAATAGTTGTTATTGATGATGCACATGTTCGTTCAGCAGATGAAATGGATATTCGTATTACTCAGGCAGTTAATGAGCAGGCCAATGTCAATCAGTTTATTGCTGGATTAAATATCCCACATCGTGGAACAAATGTTGCAACTTCACAAGTTGCAGGTGTAGATGCAAGAGAAATGATATCGCATCTTAAGGAAATACGAACTGGGCATTGGGAAGTTCCAGACAATTATCCAAATAAGACTATTTATGATGATCATCTAAAAGTTTACGTTTATGGACTTTTGGTAAATGATCCATGGTCAATGACAGGATATGTAGATCCTAATTATGTTGATTCACAAAATCAGGCAGTTTGGACAATACTTGGAGAATCGGATGGATATAATCTAGATGAAAATGCAATAATTTCAGAGAATCAGATTGATTCAGTCGTCAATGCTTACAAAGCAAGTCACCCAGATTCTAGTCATGCATCAGTTTACCAATTAAAATGGGTTGTTACAATGGAAGGATTTTCAGCAGATGATGGAGCAACTTATACAGCTAAAGAAGCAGCTATTAATTATCCTGTTCCTATTGGTTTAAGAATGGCGATTGATTCAGAAGGGGAAGCTAATAAAGAAATCAATGCTTCTGACCAGGCCCAAAATAATACAGATGAAGCTATAATGCATCATTCTGGTGTTGTAGACAATGTTGCTTATGCAAGAGTCGTTACTGGTTCTAAAAATATATCAGACGGTATTGCAAAGCATGTTAATTACTTTGTCAATACGTATGCAAAATATGATGATTATAAGTACGCAACGATATCTACTTCTAATAGAGCAGGATTCTATATTGATCCTGAACTTCCTACTCTTCAAATAGACCTAGAACAAGGTTATTTTAAACCAAAAGTTGAAGAAATAGATGGTCAATATAAAGTCCATTTTGGTTGGGATTATGATAACTCAACTATAGATGATGTTTCTAGTACAATGCTGAAATATCGTGTCACAATGTTGAACAAGAAAATAGACAAGGATAGTGGTATTCTTATTCAAGATAATGCAACTGCCCCAAATATTACATTAGCATTGCCATATAACGAAAAACTAGATACATCAAGACTTCAATATGTAGAATATGATGCACAAGCTAGTGAGAGTCAAGCCCCAAAAGATTATCTTAATGATTATTATGAAGTATATGATAAGAATCTAGATAAAGAGACTCCATTATGGACATGGTATATTTTAGATGAAAATGGAAATTATGTACAAAATACTGGAATAAAAGCAGTTAAAGTTAGTGATGATTCACCTGTTGTCACTTCAAAAGAATTAACGGCGAATAGAAAAGAAAAGAGTAAAATTCTAAACTTCTACTTTACAGGTGAATTGCAACCAGGTGAAAATTTAAAAGTAGAAGTTATGGTCCCAATTCAACGTATGAATTCAAATGCCATTTCAGCAGAATTATTACGATGTAAAGCATATACATTCAAGAGTGGTGCATTTAATGCATATACACCAGATCAAGGGAATATGAACTCATCTGCATATGAATATGATTCACAAGATATAAATGAAAATGGACAGTATAATGATACTGCTATTACAAAAATGACATCTGCAATTAGTTTTACAACTGTTCAGTCATTAGGACAAACAAAACTTGTAGATACAGAACTTGAGAGTAATGTGACAAATGTTCCAGCAGCAGTTAATGAAGGTGGAGATTACACATTCAAGATTTCTTCAGCAAGTTTATCAAGTGCAGCAAATTATAAATATACAAAGAATATTCTTTATGATGTTCTGCCATATGTTGATGACAATTATGTTTATCAAACAAGAAAAGATGGAGAAAATTTTATCAATTCAGCGCGTAACTCTAAATGGAATGGATGGATTGATATCAATTCATTGACTGCTATTAAAGCAGAGGCTGGTTCAGATGAACAAGTTATTGCTCCAACTGAGTACAAGATATGGGTAGGACCATTAGTAGAACAAGATGGAAAAATAGTATTAAACAATGATCTAAATGGATTACCTCAAATCCCAGATGCTGTTTATATCAGTAATGAAACAAATCTTAAGAACTTAGTAGAGCAAGATTCTGAAAAGAAAAAATATTTTGTAGAACTTGAACAACTGAAGACTTATTTAGAAACAGTTTCGGAAAGTGAAAAAGAAGAACTTGTCAAAGGAATACGTACTGTATGGTTACAAATGAAAGAAGATTATACAATACAGCCATCTTCTCGTTTAGAACTACGCTATACAATGCATGCTCCACAGAATGTACCAAAGTATTTAGGAACAATTACACCAAATGCCGATGATGAAAAAGATAGTAATGCTCAAATCATTGAAGCAGTTAGAGATTTTACTGGTTGGAATACATTCTTAAGTAGAGGATATTCTGAAGCTAATGTAAAATATGAACATCAAGAAGAAACAGTTGCTGGAACTTATGTGAATGCGCCAACAGGGCGAGGATACATAGGAAGTTATATTTGGCAAGATATTGATTTCAATGGTAAAAGAGATGAAGGTACATATGAAGATATATACAATATTGGAAGAGACCTTTTGAAAACACCTAAGTATGATTTAAATAATGATAGTCAATTAGATGATCCAGGTGTCAATGGGGTATTGGTTGAACTCTTAAGTGAAAATGGTAGACCTGTGAATAAAGAGGGTGAAGCAGTTGCTAAAGAGAGTGATTTCAATGGTGGAACTGAAACTGGAAAGTATATAGTTCTTGATGATACAACAGGAAATCCAGTATTGCTTGATCCAGGAACAGATAGAGAGCGATTCCGTTATTCAACAAGTCAGCCTGCGACATACGTGAGTGAAAGTGATTATTATGGAAATAAGGGGTATTACGTATTCTCTAACTTGAAACCAGGTCAATACAATATGCGTTACACACTTCCAAAAGAGTATGTTGAGTATTCTGCCACAACTAAGAATTTAAATACGGCTAATATGAATGGAGTAGGAGCGAATATAAATACGCCTGTTGTTGTATACCGTAAGGGGGATGTTGTTTATAATGCTGCTAAAGATTTAAGTGATACAACGATTAGCAGTGCACAAAAAGCAGCATATCAAGTGAAAGATGATACACTTGTTATCCAGACAGCTGAAAGTATTCAAGTTACGGCTGTCAATGAGGATAATACAACAATTGATGGTCAAGGTATAACTCCACATCAAAAATATGATCGTATTTCAATGGGATATAACTTGGGTATTGGTAGAACAAATATGTATAAAGGGACAACTTGGTTGGATGAAACATATCAAGATGCAAATGATGATTTATCAGATGTTACAATTGATGGTATTATGCAAGATCCAGATGGATTGAGTGAAAGACGACTTGGCAATATTCGTGTAGAAGTTTATGAAGCTGATCCAGTTACTCAAAAACCAATAAGCTCATCACCAGCAATCACTGCTGATGGACAAGTGGCAAGTTATGTCACAAATGAGAATGCTGTCGATGATTTATTAGCAGGTGAATATGAATTTAGATTGGTACCAGGTAAAACTTATGTAGTTATAACTACAAATCTTGATAGAAATCTACCATTGAAACCAACAGCTCCAATTTATAGTAATATACCTACAGATGATACAAAATTCAATGATCTTGTTTTGGAAAACAAAGTTTCCACAACAAAGGCATTTACGGTTCCATATATTATTGGAGAACATGTAGATACATGGAAAGATTATGAAAAAACACATACAATTGATTTAGGATTTGTACAATCTTCTAGAGGATTTATTGGTCAAATTGTATGGGATGATAAGAATTACAATGGAATACAAGATCCTGATGAATTAGGAATAGAAGATGTAACTGTCACATTAGAAAGTTATTACTACAATAGTGATACAAATCAATGGATTAAATTACCAGATGAGAAAACTGTAAAAACAAATACAGGTGGTGCATATCAATTTACTGTCAGTACATACTATGATCCAAAAATACCTGATAAAGGACCATATTTAATGGGATATAAGGTGCGTATTGATAAAGATAAGAATGCTAATTTATTTAAGACATATGCCCCAACATGGCAAAGTGTTGTTAATGATGGAAAACAAAGTGATATGACAGAGGTTCCAAATAATTTAGATCAATATTTATTGACTTCAGATTATGTATTTATAGCTGAAAATAAATCAGATATTACATTGCCTGAACATATTATTGCTTTAAATGGTCGTGAATATGATATTGGAAATGCTGCAACTAAGAACTATGATGCAGGTCTCAAATTATATGATACTGGTAATTTGGATGGAATTGTCTGGCTAGATTATAACTATGATGGTATTAGAGATGATGATGAAGTTATTGGCAGTGAACCGACTCCAGAAGAAGAATTATTATCAAAAGTTAAGGTTAAGATTAAGGGATATTATTATGATGGTGGAGTATGGAAAGATGCTGCATGGCTTAAAGATGACAGTGCTCTTACATTAGGAACTGATAACTTCTATCACTATGAGTTTAGCGATTTACCAACGTCTATATTAGTAGGTGGTCAACCATACTTAATGGGGTATAAATTGTTATTAGATTCAGATACAATTGATGAAGTCTTAAAACCTACTCTCAAATATCAGGGAAGTGCTGATAAGGATAGCCATTTAGATATATCATCATCAAAAGATTATAATCTTAATAAAGCAAATGAATATATCATTGTTGCCAATGAAGCAAAGAAACACACAGAGACAAGTAACTTCCATGATTTGGTTGTTACAGTCAGTGGTCAATCTTATGATATTTTACAACATCAAGATATTTCTTCTTATGATGCTGGGTTATCAAGTGTAGAACCAGGAGAGTTAAAAGGATATATTTGGATTGATTATAACTATGATGGAATTAAAAACGATACAAAACCAAGTCAAAATGGTATGAGTGATAGTATCCTTAAGGATATTCAAGTCAATATCAAACAATATGTAGTAAGTGAATCAGCTGGTCACAAGGTTTATACAGAAAATACGTCTTTTGTTCATGCCCCAGCATTAACAGATAGTGAAGGCCAATATAACTTTAAAAACTTACCAGCGTATTACATTGATGATGCAGGAAATTATCATTTATATGCTTATCAGTTAACAGTAGACCAACAAGTTAATGATGCATTTATGAAAACTGATGATTATAAATTAGGAATTACAAAATATCATCGTGGAAATGAAAGTCATTTAGATAGTGATTGGTCTCATGATGGAAAATTATTGCATAATGGAATGGACTATTTAATTCTGTTGAATAAAGCAAATGATGATACTCCACCAGCAAATGAAGTTCTTGGTTATGATATTGTTAAAGGAAAAGCTTATAACAATATCAATGCTGGAGCAGCTGTTTATCAAAATGGATTTATAAACGGAATCGTCTTTGAAGATTTAGACTATGATGGATTATTTAATAGTCAAAAAGATAAGCCTTATCAAGATGTGACAGTTGTACTCAAACAATATTACATTGATGATAGAGGAGAATATATAGAGACAGGAATTAAAGAAGAAGTCAAAACAAATGAGAAAGGTGAGTATTTATTTGATAATTTAGTAACTCATGGTCAATTAGATAATGGAGATACTGTTCTTTATGCATATCAAATTTCATTATTAGGTTTACCACAAGGATACGCAGTGACAAAATATCATGTTAATGGAGAAAATGGTTATAGTCATATTGATCCAAAAGACAATATTTTCAAAATGAAAGAAAATAAGAATAAATACATTATTTTGGCTAAAAAATCAAATGATACAACATTAGCACAGTATTTTAACGGTTACGATCTTATTGAAGCAAATAAACTTAAATCATTTAATGGAGGTCTTACAAAATTCCATCCTGGTTCAATTAGTGGCTATATCTTTGATGACCAAAATTATGATGGAATCTTTAATAAAGATGAGAGTGGACAAAGTGGCATTAATGTCATGTTAAGTCAGTATGCAAAAGTTCCTGGTGAAGATGAATATATTGCAACTGGAGCAATTGATTTCAAGGTTACAGACGATAAGGGATATTATCAATTTAATGACTTGGCAACTTGTGGTCTTAATGATGAAGATGAAATGGTGTTATATGCATATCGTGTAACGGTAAATCAAGATACTTTGCCTGAAGGTTATGGTATAACAAAATATCGTGTTGATACAGATGAACGTAATAGTAAGCTTGAATCGTCTCATTTTGAATTAATAAGCGAAAGTGAGTATCAATTCCAAGAGAGTTCAGAACCATTTATCATTATTGCTGGACAAACAGATAGTCAGGATATCTCATATTATCAAGAGGGCTATGATCTCATTGAAAGTATTCAAGTTGAAGAGTTGAATGGTGGTATCTCAAAAATTCAGACAGGTGAAATTACTGGTAAGATCTTTGATGATATAGAATATGATGGACTCTTTAATGATGAAGACTTAGGTAAAGAAGGAATAAAAGTTATTCTTAAACAATTTGTAAATGATCCTGAAACTGGTGAATATCAAGAAACAGATTTTACGCTTGAAACGATAACAAATCAGAAAGGTGAGTATCAATTTAACAAATTAAAAACTTATGATACAAATGAAGATGGAGAAATTATTTTCTATTACTATAACGTATATGTTGATTTAGAATCAATACCAGATAATTATGCAATTACAAAATATCAAGTTCAAGATGAAAAATATAACAATAGTGACTTGATTGCAGAAACTGGACTGTTACGTGAAAATGATGAATACATTCTCTTTATTCAAAAAACTAATGATCAAAGTGTTCAATCACAATATAAAGGATTTGACCTTATTAAAGCTCATCAACTGAATTCATTAGATGGTGGAATTACACAATATGAGTCAGGTAAAATTTGTGGTATTGTATGGTTAGATGCGAGTCAAACTGGAAAGATTGATAGATTAGATCCACGATTAGCAAATCAAACTGTAAACTTACAAAGATACTATTATAAAGATGGGCAATGGGTAGAAGATTTAACTATGGTTAAATCAGCAACGAGTGATCAAAATGGCTACTATGAATTTAATGATTTAGATTCATATGTAGAAATTGATGAAGAAAAATACCTTGCTGGTTATCAGGCTTATATTCATGAAGTTCCTTCAGATATGGAAGTTACTGAGCCTTTCAAAAATAATGGGGAAAGTGATAGTAAATTATTAGAAGCAGAATTGCGTCTGAGTCATCCGATGTATGAGAAAGATGGATATATGATTGTTGCACAAACATCTCATTCAAGAGCAGACGATATCAACAGTTCTCAATATGTAAAAAATGGCTATGATATTGTTAAATCAAAAGATATAGATGATATGAATGCAGGATTCTATCAACTTGCTTCAAATGATAATATAGTTATCACTATTACTGCTGATGATACAACACTTATAGAATATTGTTTATTAGCAATCAGTTCATTTGTAAGTATTTGTGTCATTGCATTTAAGAAACGTAAAGAGGATTAAAACAAGCAGCCATGAATTATGTATTCATGGCTGTATAGTATTGAGGAGAAAATTATGAATCAACAAAAAATAAAGTGGGATAAAAAATATATTCTTATTGTTTTCATTGGTTTATGTCTAGTTATAACGTTTCTTATCTTTAATAATAGAGAGAAATCGAATACACTTATATTTGAAGGTTCTCCTGAATATATAAAGAAGAGCGATGAACAAAAGAAACAATTAACAATAGGAGTCACAAATCCCCCTCAAGAATCAAAAAGTTATCTTGGTCAAGATCAAACCTCTCGACTTACAAAACGTCTTGTTTATGAACCTATAGTTTATATAAAAAAAGATTTATCAATAGAGTTTATGTTAGCAGATAAAATTATCTTTTCAAAGGATGGGTTAGAAGCAAAGGTTGAATTAAATAAAAAAGCAAAGTTTTCTAATGGTGATGTTGTTAATGCTGAAACAGTTAAAAAATCTTATTTAGAATTGAATAAAACAACGAGTCAATATTCTCAAAAGGATATATGTAAAACTATAAAAGGAATGGAAGATTATCAATTAGGAAAAAATAATGATATTTCAGGCATCATTATAGATAATGAGTATGAACTTACTTTTCAATTTAACAGTTGTTCAATTCTTAATATCCAGGGATTATCTATTCCAATATTTAAAACAGTTGAAAATAGTAAGTGGGCTATAGGAACTGGAGAATATGCTTTTGAAAAATATTCTCATAATAAATCTATAGAGCTAAAAAAGAATTTATATAAACATACTTCAAAATATGCTTTTGAAAAAATAATTATTAAAGGAACTTCTACTATAGAAAGAAAAAATGAAGTAGATAAATTTAATTTAGATATATGTGAAGTCTCTTTAACCAGTCACATAAATGATATAAAAGAAGCAAAATATCATAATGTTTATGAAGTTAATGAAGCATTTCATCTCAATTATCTAGAATTCAATCTAAATGATAAAGTAGGAGAGAATAAAGATATAAGAAAAACAATTTATTATTCAATTAATAAATCTGATTTGCAACAAGGATTTGATAAGAATGAAAGAATGAATAATTGTCAATTGTCTTCACTAAATAATGAGAAATCTCTGGAAACTTATGATTTAGATATTGCAAAAAAAGCATACCGTAATGTCAAAAATATAAAAGAAATTGAGTATTATACCTTAGGAGATACAGTATCAGCTTTAAGATATGATATGATGAATAAAAATCTTAAAGAAGTTGGATTAAATCTTAAAAAGACTTCTCAATATGATGCTACACTTCGATATACTACTCATCAATTGACTTCACCTATTTTAGATTTTGAAGAGAGTATTATGAATTCCTCATTAAAAGAAAGTTATCAGACATTTATACAAAGTTCATATCAGAACAATTGTCAAAATATACTTAAAGACTTCGAAGACTATTGTCATAATGAATATGTTACAGTTCCTATTTCTACAGTTGCATATGGATTAGCTATTTCAAGTGATGTAGACCAAGATAATGTTAGAGATTTAATGATAAACAGTTAAATCTGTCTTTTGATGAGAATATTTAGTTTACTGTTGTTTTTCATTGACGATAAAATAGTCAAGTGTTATGATAAAAATATCAAGAACGGGAGCTTATAAATAGGCTGAGAGGGAGTTGTGAACTTCGACCGCACCTGATTTGGGTAATGCCAACGGAGGGATATAAACTTAAAAATGAAGTGATATACCGTTGTTTGGCATATCACTTTTTATATTATAAGGAGAGAAAATAATGTTTGAAAAAATTATAAAAAATGTTAAAGAACAAAATCCTTTGGTTCATTGTATAACAAATAGTGTTACAATGAATGATTGTGCAAATGCTTTATTAGCAGTACATGGAAGTCCTATTATGGCAGATGAGCAACAAGAAGTAGAAGATATCACATCAATCTCTCAAGCTCTTGTCATTAATATTGGAACACTTAACGAGAGAACAGTAGAGGCGATGATTAAAGCGGGAAAAAAGGCAAATGAACTTGGACATCCTGTCGTATTAGATCCAGTTGGAGCAGGTGCAAGTCAATTTCGAACGGAGACTACATTTCGTCTACTCAAAGAAGTGAAATTGAGTGTGATTAGAGGAAATATATCAGAAATGAAGACTGTTTATTCAGGAACGGGAACGACAAAAGGTGTAGATGCAGATATTAATGATATTGTTAGTGATGATAATTTAATGCAGACAATAAGTTTTGCTAAAGAGTTAAGTCAAAAAACAGAGGCAATTATTGTAATCACAGGACCTATTGATATTATAACTGATTCTAAGAATACTTATATCATTAAAAATGGGTGCCCAGAAATGTCTCAAATTACAGGAACTGGTTGTATGTTGAGTGCGATATTAGGTGCATATATAGCAGTTAATCAAGATAATTTATTAGATGCGGTTAGTTGTGCAGTTGCTATCATGGGATATAGTGGTGAACTTGCTAAACAAAAAATTGTTAAGGAAAATAGTGGGACAGGAAGTTTACGAGTTTATCTCATTGATGCTCTAAGTATGATGAATAGTCAATTGTTGAATGGAGGCATACAAATTGAAAAAAGATAAGCAGGCAATAAGAAAAGCTATGCAATTGTATTTAGTTACAGATCGTTATTGGTTAGGAAAGCATACACTTTGTGAAGATGTCGAAAAGGCTGTTCAAGCAGGTGTGACATGTGTACAGCTGCGTGAAAAAAAACTTAATAATCATGAGTTTATAAGGGAAGCAGGATATTTAAAATATCTCTGTATAAAGTATGCAATTCCATTTATTATTAATGATAATGTTGATGTCATGTTGGCTGTAGATGCAGATGGAGTACATGTTGGGCAAAGCGATATGAAAGCTCACAATGTGAGACAGTTAATAGGTGAAAATAAAATTCTAGGTGTTTCTGTACAAAGTGTTGAGCAAGCTTTAGAGGCACAAGGAGCTGGTGCAGACTATTTAGGAGTAGGAGCGGTTTTTCATACAGGTACAAAGAAAGATGCTGTAGATGTTGATATTCAGACATTAAAAGATATTTGTAATGCTGTTCAAATACCAGTAGTAGCTATTGGAGGTATTGGTTATCAAAATATATTGGAATTAAAAGATAGTGGTATTGCTGGTGTTGCAGTTATCAGTGCAATTCTAGCGCAAAAAGATATTCATAAAGCTACACAATGTCTTAAAGAAATATGTCAGGGACTTTTTAATGATTAAGGGGTACATATTTGATTTGGATGGAACACTCTTAGATTCTCTAAATGTTTGGGATAATGTAGGGAATCGCTATCTACAAAGTATTGGGATTCAAGGGCCAGATGATTTAGATTCTCTTATGGAACATATGTCTTTACAAGAAGCAGCCCTATATATGAAAAATACATTTGTTTTAACACAATCTGTTAATGAAGTTGCTTTAGGAATAACCTATATTATTGAAGAAGCATATGAAAAATCTATTCCATTAAAAATAGGAGCACGAAAAGTTATAGAAAAATGTTTTGATAAGAATTATCAAATTGTTGCATTCACTGCTGGTTCCGTTGAACTTGCAACAAAAGCTCTCATGCGATTGAATCTTTTCCACTATTTCCAGAATATTTATTCGTGTCAAACTTGTGGATATAATAAAACAGAGATCGAAAGTTATTTAACTCTTGTAAAAAGTATGAATTTAAAAGTGAAAGAATGTGTCGTTGTAGAAGATGCATTATATGCAATTGAGACAGCAGTAAATGCAGGTTGTTATGTAAAAGCAATTTATGATCAGGCTAATCAAAAAGATTGGGACAAGATATGTGGAATTGCTCATGAACATTATGAATCATTTATAGAGATGGAGGATAGAATATGAATACTGTTTTGACTATTGCTGGGACTGATCCTACAGGGGGAGCAGGTGTTCAGGCGGACTTGAAGACATTTATGGCACATAACGTGTATGGGATGAGTATTATAACCGCTCTTGTTGCTCAAAATACACTAGGTGTTAAAGATATTATGAATGTAACTCCAGATTTTCTGGAGGAACAATTTGACTGCGTTTTTAACGATATTTTTCCAGATGCATTGAAAATAGGAATGGTGTCAGAAACAGAATTAATACATACAATTGTTAAGAAATTAAAACAATATCATGCGAGACATATTGTTGTTGACCCTGTTATGGTTTCCACTAGTGGATCCCGATTAATTGAAGATAGTGCTCTTGATGCATTAAAATATGAACTGATACCTTTGTCTGAAATTATTACACCTAATATACCAGAAGCAGAAGTTCTTATTGGGAAGAAGATAAAAAGTAAAGAAGATATGATTCGTGCTGCACAAGATATTCGTCAATGGTATCAAGGAGATATTTTGATTAAAGGTGGCCATTTTGAAGATCGAGCTGATGACTTGTTATATCATAATAATGAAAAAATATGGTTAGAATGTGAACATATAGATAATCCAAATACACATGGAACTGGATGTACTTTATCTAGTGCTATTGCAAGTCATTTAGCTTCTGGATATGATATGATTACAAGTGTTCGAAAAGCAAAAGATTATATTAGTGGGGCCTTAAAAGCAAATCTTGATTTAGGGCATGGAAGTGGACCATTAAATCATTGTTGGAATTTGAAGCAAAAGAGATAGTTTATTTTTCTCAATAGGGAATAAAAAAGAAGATGAAATACACTTAATTATCAATAAAGGTATTTCATCTTTTATTTATAATAAATATGATTAAGTATTATGTTTTAGGAATTCAATAACATCTTTTTCAGGCATAGGCTTGGCATAATAGAAGCCTTGTACAAAATCTATTTGACAATCTTTTACAAACTGATTTTGTTCTTTCGTTTCGACACCCTCTGCAACAACAGAACAACCTAAATCTTGAAAAGAACGTGTTATGTTTTTAACAAGACCAGCTGACTTTTCATTATCCATAGCAGCTAATATTAAACTTCTATCAAGTTTGATAGTACCAAATGGAATACCAATAACTGTTGCAATATTAGAGTAGCCTGTTCCAAAATCATCTAAACCCATACGAATTCCTTTTTGGGCTACATAATTTGCAAAATGAGTAACAACTTCTACATTTTTAGCTATTGTGCTTTCAGTAAATTCTATTTTTATTTTTGATAAAGGGATATGATGTGATTCTATAATCTCAATGACTTTATTTGATAAGTTTGATTCATTAAATTGATAAGCTGAAAAATTAACATGTACAGATTTTATATGAATATTTTCTTTTGATAAATGATTTATAAATTCACATGCTTTTTCAAGAATCTGATAAGTTATTTCTATAATAAGACCAGTTTCTTCAGCAATTGGAATAAATTCATTAGGATATAATGGACCCAATGATGAGTTTGGAATTCTCACTAGAGATTCAGCAAAATCATACTTACCAGTTTTTAAATCAATAATAGGTTGATAATAGAGTTCAAAACTCTGTTTGGCTATTTTATCCTTTAATATCTCAATAATTCTCTCTCTTCTATTGATGCTGTTCATAATATTTTCATCACAGTAATGGACTTGCTTCGATGAATCACGTTTAGCTTGAATAACAGCATATTCTACAGCATTCAATATCTTTTCGGCTGTTGTAGCACTTTGAGGATAAGTTGCAACTCCAGCAACAGTGGAAACATAAAAACTATAATCTTGAATTATCCAGGGAGAGATTGTTTTTTTATCAAGTAGATCAATAATTTGTTTTACCAAATGACGTTGTTCATGTTGAATTAAAATAGCAAATTCATCACCATTAAAACGATAAACACTATTTAATGGTGCAATGGAAGATAAAAACTCTGAAAATTTAACTAATAATTCGTTTCCCATAGCATGTCCATATGATTCATTAATCTTCTTAAAATCTCTAAGAGAAATAACAAGCAAAACAAATGGATCATGACCATATTTTTCAATTAATATTTCCATCATTTGAAATAGTTCAGAACGATTAGGTAAATTTGTTAAAGAATCTAAGGTTAATTGCTTATTTTGCAAATGAAGATAAATAATTAATAAAGCCATAGTGGCTGCTGTTCCAGAGAGGATAATATTTGGATAAATTTGTTGAATAACAATAACAGCAACTGCAATAAGTGGAAAGACACTAAGTATCTTGTAAATATGATAATTTATTTTTTTCTTATTGATAATCACAATGATAAGACAAAACAAACAGTATAAGTAAAATAACAAGTAAGTTATAAAAATAAATGAACCCTGATTGTAAACACCTTCAGATGATAAACTAAACAATATATGTGAAAAAGGATTGGAAAGGACAATAAGGATATAAATAAGTCCAGGCAAGGTTCCTAACCACATTATTTTTGATAGTTTTGTATGATTGTAAATAAGAGTTGATGAATATAAGAAATAAATCATTCCCATTAAAGGGGTGAAGATAAAGTAAATAGTCGTCACAAGTTCTATCATCCAAATTGGAAAAATTTGAGTATAAGTCAACATACAAGTTGATAGAATATTAGTAGATATAGCGAGAAATGTGACTAAAAAACAGGCCTGAAATAACTGATTTGTTAACGTTGGTAAATTGCTTCCTTTTCTAGAGTAAGACCATATAATAAGAAGAATGATAATTGATATACATTCAGGTATAATATTCCAATACAAGATATCCCTCCTTGTCATTTAAGATATTCAAACTATAAAAACCCTTCTTAATGCTAAGAAGAGTCTATCTGTTATTCAAATGCTATACAAACAGGTGCAGGTAAATCTATTGTTGAGTCGCTCATAAGTAATTTTTCATTATCTTCATCAAAGGTTAATACTTGTAATTGATTATCACTTTGACAGCCAACAATTAAGAATTGATCATTAATAATATGAAAATCTCTAGGACCTTTACCAGTATGAACCATATACAATAATGATATTTTACCAGATTCTTTATTGACACGATACATCGCAATACTATCATGACCGCGATTAGATACAAATAAATGTTCACCAGTTGATGTCATACGAATAGCAGATGCACTTGAGAATCCCTTGAAATGTCTAGGAATACAATGAATAGCTTGAATAAGACTAAAACGGCCTTCAGAGTATTTAAAAACCATAATATTATTCGCAATTTCATTCACAAGATAAGCAAAACGACCATCATATGAAAAAATCATGTGACGTGGTCCAGAACCAGGAATGACATTGAGAGTATAATCAGCATCTTCTAATAATACCCCTTGATGAAAGCGATACATAACAACTTTATCTGCACCTAAGTCTACAGAATATACAAATTGTTTATCTGGTGTAATACCAACATAATGAGCATGTGGTCCAGTTTGCCTTTTTAAAAGATCAGGTCCAAGTCCTTTATGTCTTACAGCAGAAATTTTCTGAGTTATTGTTTTGTTATCTAATTGATAAGAAGCTGTTGCACCAATATGATAATTTGCTGCAAAAATATAACGGAGAGTATCATCAACACATAAATGTGTATAAGATCTTCCACTAGAATTATAATTATTATTAAGAATTAATTCATCTTTATAAATTGAGAAACTCCCTAATCCTCCACCATCATTCAATGAACTGGCATTTTTATATGCAACATATAGAACATGATCTTTAGTTATCATATACGAAGGGTAATCCTGCGTGACTATCTGCTGAACACGTTGCATCTCAAGTGTCTCTTCATTAAGTCTCATGATATAAATTCCCTTATCATTATTTTTTCCATAACTGGCAACATAGAATGTTTTCATAAGTAAACCCCTTTCATAAATCTATTTTAACACAATAATATTCTATTTACTAATATAAAAAAATGTACTACAATAAATATAATATAAAAGAAGGAGTGATCGTTATGGAAGATAAGTTATTACTAAGTTTGTTACAGAAAAATGCAAGGATGAAAATTACTGATCTAGCGGCCGCCTTAGAAGAAACGAAAGATAATGTTATTGATAGATTAACAGAATTAGAAAAAGAAAAAGTCATTTGTGGATATCATACAATTGTTAATTGGGATTTAACTCATGCTGAAATTGTCACTGCCTTGATTCAAATCAATGCAAATCCAGAAAGAGAGTATGGTTATGATAGAATCGCAAGTCGTATTTATAAATTTGATGAAGTCGATACAATGTATCTCTTAAGTGGTAGTTTTGAATTTGTAGCTATAGTCAAAGGGAAAACAATGCAGGAAGTTGCTCACTTTGTAGCAAGTAAATTAGCATGTTTAGATGGTGTGACAGGGACATCAACATTCTTTGTATTAAAACAATATAAAAATAATGGTGTTGTTTTAATTGAAGATGAAGATGGTTCTAATGATAGATTGGTGGTGACTCCATAATGGATTATGAAAATATGTTGAGTGACCGTGTTAAACTTATTAAGCCTAGTGGAATTAGAAAATTCTTTGATTTGGCCTCACAAATGGAGGGAGTTATTTCTCTTGGAGTTGGGGAACCAGATTTTACAACACCTTGGGCAATTAGAGAAGCAGCAATATATTCTATTGAAAAAGGACGTACTTTTTACACTGCTAATCGTGGTTTATTAGAATTACGTAAAGAAATATGTAATTACTATAAAAAAAGATTTCAGGTATCATATCATCCTGAAAAAGAATGTATTGTCACTGTGGGTGGATCTGAGGGAATAGATATTGCTATTCGTTCAATTATTAATCCAGGTGATGAAATGATTGTTTTAGATCCAGGCTATGTTGCTTATGCCCCAGGTGTTGAATTGGCAGGTGGAGTTCCAGTTGCTATCAATCTTCGTCATGAAGATCAATTTAAATTGACTCCTGATTTATTAAAGGCTGCTATAACTCCAAAGACAAAAGCAATTTTGTTAAACTATCCGTCTAATCCAACTGGTGGATTTATGACAAAAGAGGATTATGAAAAGATAGTTCCTATCCTAAAAGAGACTGGAATTATTATTCTATCTGATGAAATTTATGCAGAAATAAGTTATGAAGAGGAATTTTGTTCAATTGCATCATTTGATGAAATTAAAGATCAAGTAATTATTGTCAGTGGTTTTTCAAAGGCACATGCTATGACAGGGTGGCGTTTAGGTTATATTCTTTCCAATTCGGTTTTGTCTAGTGCTATGTGCAAGATTCATCAATATGTTATTATGTCAGCCCCATCACCAGCACAATATGGTGCCATTGAAGGTTTAAGACACTGTCAGGAAGAAGTTATGAAAATGCGTGATTCATATAGAACAAGAAGAAATTTTCTTGTGAAAACATTTAATGATATGGGATTAGAAACATTTAAGCCATTAGGTGCATTCTATGTTTTCCCATGCATTCAATCAACAGGACTATCTTCAGATGAGTTTTGTGAAAAACTCTTAGAAGATCAAAAGGTAGCATGTGTACCAGGAACAGCATTTGGACCAGCTGGTGAAGGATTCATTCGTGTTTCATATGCTTATAGTATTGAGGAACTAAAAATCGCAACAGAGAAAATAAAAATATTTGTTGATAAAATAAAGAGTCGTTAGACTCTTTTCTTGCTTTTCAATCAGTTCACCATGAGTTCATCTCGATTGTATTAAATAGTGGTAAGGAGATTGTGAAATGTTGAAGAAAGATAAAATAAGATTATTGGATAATAAGAGATTAAAAAAGAATATTCTTAATCAAGTTGTTAAAAATCCAATTTTGGAAAATGTTAATAGTTTATTACGTATGGAGCAGCTTTATGAAGCTGGGATTAAAGAAATTCGAACAAAATTGGAGATACTAGATTCTGAATTCAAGGTGAAATATGATCATAATCCTATTCATCATATTGAGTCTAGATTAAAAAAGCCAGAAAGTATTATAAAAAAGGCGATAGATAAAGATGTGACATTGACTGAAAAAGAAATTATGCGTCATATACATGATATTGCTGGAATTCGTGTGATATGTAATTATATAGATGATGTCTATGTTGTGGCTCAATTATTGATTAATCAAGATGATATTAAGCTTATCAAGATAAAAGATTATATTCAAAATCCAAAAGATAATGGTTATAGAAGTTTGCATTTAGTGTTAGAGGTGCCTATATTTTTAGCTGAAGGTGTACAGCCTATTCATGTAGAAGTTCAATTAAGAACAATAGCTATGGACTTCTGGGCTTCATTAGAACATAAATTAAAATATAAAACTGATAATAATGTTCCTGAAGATATCAAAAAAGAATTAATCCAGTGTGCAATGTCTATATCAGAGTTAGATTATAAAATGCAAAGTATACACAATCGTCTGAATAATGATTCAGAGATTCAATAAACTGAGATATCATTATAGATATCTCTTTTGTTTGACAATATTTTCCATGATGATATAATAATAGTAACGATTACTATTTAAGAGGAGGATAATGTATGAGCAAACATTTAGGAATGGATATTCGTGTACCCATAGAATGTGATAATCCATCAATTCAAAGAGATGAAGAAAAATGTATTAAGTGTGGTCAATGTAAGAATATCTGTCAAGATTATATTGGGGTTCATGGAACGTATAGCTTAGAAGATACATTAGATAGAGCAGTATGTATCAATTGTGGACAATGTGCAAATGTATGTCCAGTCTCAAGTATTCATGAAACTTATGAATATCCTTTCATTCAAGAAGACATGAAAAATTCTGATAAAATTATTATCTTTAACACATCACCATCAGTAAGAATTGCCTTAGGAGAAGAGTTTGGTATGGAAGATGGAACTTTTGTAGAAGGTAAAATGATTGCTTTATTAAGAAAACTAGGAGCTAAATATGTTTTAGATACAAATTTCTCAGCTGACTTAACTATTCTTGAAGAAGGTACAGAATTAATACGTCGCCTAACAAAGCAAACTAAGCCTTTACCGCAATTCACAAGTTGTTGCCCAGCTTGGGTAAAATATTTAGAAATTTATCATCCAGAAATGCGTAATCATCTTTCAACTGCTAAGAGTCCAATTGGTATGCAAGGGCCCACAGTAAAAACTTATTTTGCTAAAAAAATGAACATAGATCCAACTCAAATTGTTAATATAGCTGTTACACCTTGTACAGCCAAAAAATATGAAATCAAAAGAGAAGAGATGTGTGATGCTGGGAAATATTTAGGAATTGATAATATGCGTGATATGGATTATGTGATTACGACAAGAGAACTCGCAAAGTGGGCTAAAGAGGAAAATATTGATTTTACATCTTTAAAAGATTCAAAGTTTGATTCACTAATGGGTGAAGCAAGTGGAGCTGGTGTTATTTTTGGAAACTCAGGTGGAGTTATGGAAGCAGCACTTCGTACTGCTTATGAAATAATGACAGGTGAATCAGCTCCAATCAATTTGCTTACATATACGCCTGTAAGGGGATTGGATGATGTTAAAGAAGCAAGTGTAGATATGAATGGTATAACAGTAAATATTGCAGTGATTTTTGGTACAAAAAATGCAAGTCAATTTATTGAAAAGATGAAGACTGCTGATAAAAAGTATCACTTTGTTGAAGTTATGACATGTCCAGGTGGTTGTATTGGTGGTGGTGGTCAACCAAAAGATACGAAATATCAGGGCGATCTCCTTCGCGCAAAAAGAATTGCAGGACTTTATAACAGAGACCAATCAATGAATTTAAGAAAAAGTCATGATAATCCTGAAATTCAACAGTTATATAAGGATTTCTATCAAGAACCAATGAGTGATTTAGCAGAAAACATGCTACATACAACTTATATAGATAGAAGTAAGGAATTAGGAAAATAAAAAATGTATGAGTCTCTATTATAATTCTCTATAAAGAACAAAAGGAAGAACTCAATCTATTTATCATAGATTTAATTCTTCCTTTTCAAATACTATTTTTGTTTTTCTCTTTTTAACATTTCTTCATAACTAAACATACAGCCACAGTAATTTTGTCGATACATTTCATACTCTTTTGTCATTTGAGTTGATTTAAGATAACCATTATTTTTCTTGAAATCAGCATATAAGAACTTTGGTGTAGAACTTTGCCAGGCATCTCCAATTTCATTAATCCATTGACTATTTTTATGTGGAGATATACTCAAGACAGTTGTCCAATAATCATAATGATTTATTTTTGCATAATCAAATGTTCTACGCATTCTTAAACTATAACATAGTCTACATCTCATACTTCCCTCAGGTAATTCTTTAAGTGGATAAAGATGAGAAACCCATTCGGGATGATTGTAAGGATCTTCGATAACTTGAATATTATGCTTGAAATCTTGATTAAATCTCTTTATAAAATGTAAAAGTTCCTGATATCTTCTTTGATATTCATCAATAGGGTAAATATTTGAATTAGAATAATAAATAGTTATATGAAAATATTCAGATAATTCTTTAATGACATAACTTGAACAAGGACCACAACATACATGAAGCAATAGAGATGGTTTTGTATCTCCAATCTTCATTAATTCTTCTTGAAGCTTTAAATCATAGTTTATTTTCATTATTGAATAAACATACAATCACCAAATGAGAAGAAACGATATTTTTCTTCAACTGCATGATGATAAGCCTTTAATATAAATTCTTTATTGGCAAAAGCACTCACTAACATCACAAGGGTAGATTTAGGTAAGTGAAAATTTGTAATTAAAGCATCAATAGCTTCAAATTGATAGCCTGGATAAATAAAGATATCAGTACTTTCCTGAGTTGCTTTAAATTGTCCATATTTCTTAAAATTTGCTTCAAGTGTTCTTGTAGATGTTGTACCAACACTTATAATACGCTGACCATTTGCTTTGGCATTGTTTAATTGTTGTGCAACATCTTCATCAATCATGTAAAATTCACTATGCATGTGATGTTCTAAAACATCATCTACTTTAACAGGTCTAAATGTTCCTAACCCTACATGAAGAGTCACATCTAAAATCTTTACACCTTTTGCTTTGACTTTATCAATAATATCATCAGTAAAATGTAAACCAGCTGTTGGAGCAGCAGCACTTCCTTCAATCTTTGCATAGACAGTTTGATAACGCTCCTGATCTTCAAGTTTTTCCTTGATATAAGGAGGAAGAGGCATTGTTCCAAGAGTATCTAAAATCTCATAAAAGATACCTTCATAAATCATTTCAAAGTGACGTATTCCTTCATCACCAATATGAATACATTTTGCTTTTAAAGAACCGTCACCAAAAGTAATAATAGTATCAATTTTTACAATTCTTGCATTACCTACGAGACATTCCCAAACGTCATTACCTAAATCCTTAAGTAACAAAACTTCAACATGTCCATTGGTCTCTTCTTTTGTTCCATAGAGTCTTGCAGGAATAACCTTTGTATTATTTCTGACTAAGATATCTCCTTCATATAAATAATCAAGAATATCATAAAAATGTTTATCTTCAATTGTTTCATTCTTTCTATCTAATACCATCAAACGAGAAGTATCTCTCTTTTTTAAGGGAGTTTGTGCAATTAATTCTTCAGGTAAATGATAATCAAATTCACTTAATTTCATATTTAAAATGCCCTCTCATATACATCTCTACCATAATGATCTAAGAATTCTTCTTTAAAGTCTAATAAACGATCCTCTTGAATTGCATTTCTAATATCTTCACTTAATTGTAATAAGAATGCAACATTATGGATAGAGAGTAAACTCTTTCCAAATATTTCATCACATTTATGTAAATGTCTCAAATAAGCACGTGTATAGTTACGACAAGTATAACAATGGCATTTATCATCTATAGGCGTAAAGTCATATTTAAACTTCTCATTATTAATATTCATTCTTCCATAATGTGTCATTAATGCACCATGTCTCGCCACTCTGGTTGGTAAAACACAGTCAAACATATCAATGCCTCGCATAGCACCTTCTATGAGGTCAATAGGATTTCCTACTCCCATTAAGTAACGTGGTTTATCTACAGGTAGCCATTGAATCGCATCATCAATCATTTTATACATGACATCCTTAGGCTCACCAACACTGGTTCCTCCAATAGAATAACCTGGAAAATCCATTTTCACTAATTCTTTCGCACTGAATTCTCTTAAATCTTCAAATTCTCCACCTTGAACAATTCCAAACAATGCTTGATCATCTCTTTGGTGAGCATCTTTCCCACGTTTTGCCCAACGAAGGGTTCTTTCAACACTGTTTTTCATATAGTCATGTGTACAAGGATAAGGAGCGCATTCATCAAAACTCATAATAATATCTGCACCTAAATCATTTTGAATTTGAATAGCTTTTTCAGGGGATAGAAATAATTTCTTTCCATCAACAATACTTTTAAAGGTAACACCTTCTTCTTCTATCTTTCTTGTTTTTCCTAAAGAAAAAACTTGAAAGCCTCCACTATCTGTTAAGATAGGTCCATCATAATTCATAAATTTATGTAACCCACCAGCTTTTTCAATAACATCTTCACCAGGACGAA